>Ga0187847_10000122_pt1 | contig 89583 bp, 62 predicted proteins | sample June2016WEW_4_10_FD_132458 | JGI IMG/M metagenome (GOLD analysis project Ga0187847, IMG submission 132458) | Peatland microbial communities from SPRUCE experiment site at the Marcell Experimental Forest, Minnesota, USA - June2016WEW_4_10 | ecosystem: Environmental > Terrestrial > Soil >...
ACGCTTCAAAGGCGTGCCATCGTAAAACACGCCCCACTCCGACAAACAGATCCCATACCGCGCTACTGGGCAGATAGACACTGCGGTTCTTCCACAATCGCTATGAGCGACACACTCCTAGGGATACCGTTTTTTGTGGAAATTGGTTCTCCAGGGAAGAATGCAAGGACAACAGAGGAACGGATAGACGTGAGGGAAATTACTCATTTTCATAGGCTTACAGGACAAATCAAATGAATACAGGAAGATGGATGGCTTCGGGGGCTAGTCTTCGAATCCCTCCGCCCCGACCAGCATAACTTCAATTATCTCTATAACTTAAATGTAATTCTCATTATGAATATGGTAGAGAGGACCCTGTGCCGTACTTTCCATTTATGGAAGTGCGCATGGGCAAGGCTACAGAAGTCTTCTTGCAATCAGGCCGTATCTTTGGCAAAGCACAGTTTCCCCTGCACCCGATTTCGTCCGCGGTCGCGAGTGTTTCTTGAGGGGTGCGCTATTGTGGGTCGGGACCCAATGAGGAAGCGGAGTCGTTCTCGGTCGTTACCTCCGACTGCTGCTGGAGGCTATATCCATCCCGGGTGCGCAGGTGATACTTCTCGAGCTTCTTGCCAACTAACTGCACTTTGATGGAGCGCCAACCGCGATTAGGGTTAGCCTGCGGATAGTAACTCAGGGTATAGAGATGAGAGAGGTCATCCCTGATCGAGGAGAAGGCATCTTTCTCCTGCCTCCAATTGCTTGCAAAATAGGCTTTGCCTCCAGTCGCTTTGCTCATGCGTTCAAAGGCGGCGGAGGAAATTGGTTCCGTCTTAGCATCGCGTGTGCTGACGATATAGATGATGGTTCCGGTCGATTGGGCCAGCTCGGCCACATCCTCGGGAGGGATTGAGCTTGCGTTATCAGGGCCGTTGGAAAACACCACAATCGCCTTTCGTCCCCGAAGCGGCGCCGCATCTTTGACAGTTAATAAGAGCGAGTTATAGAGCGCGGCATCGTCACCGGCGACGGTACTGCGTACACCGCTCACAACGCGGAAGCGGTCCGGGGTGAGTGACGCGGCACGGGAGAGATCGCGGCTGTAAGAATAGAACGCAATCTTGCTGGCATCAGGCATGGAGCGCACAAATTCAGTGATGGCATCCTGGGCGAAGACAAAACTGCGGTACATATAGTTACTTGTGTCGAAGAGAATAAATACATTGGCTCCGGTTAATCCAGGAATGGTGACACCGGCGAGAGTATGTTCCGGCGCTGGCCGGTCTGGTTCGGGTTCCTTGACGGCGCTTGACACCTTGTCGGGCTCGGCGGAGGGAGCAGTCTCAAGCAGGTTCCGGGGGGATTCACCGCTTTCCTCGAAGGTGGAAAGCTTCTCCGTGATGTTATCTTCTTTGATGACGAAGTCCTCAGGACGAAGGCCCGAGACATAGTTTCCCTTGTTATCCGTGACGGCGATGCTGAGCTCGACTAGAACCACGTTAACGTGGAAACGCGATGGCTCGTCCTGGGCCGCGGGGCGCGGTGTGGCGGCAAGCAGGAGAAAGAGAGCCGAGCATAACTCAAGGCAGGCAAAAGTCATCTTTGAGCGAGTCATCCGATTTGTGCTCCCATCCGCTGCGTCTATGCAGCATCTTGCCGATCGCTGTGCGCTATTGGGTTCTTTCAAAGTCTCCGCTCCAACTTTGCTGCGTCGACTTCAGGATTGCGGTTTCGGGTTAAGTCGTTTTGCGGATATCCCAGTGTCCGTGAGGACTTCTGGGCAAAGGCCACTCAGCGGTTTTCGGCCGCGGCGATGGAAGAATTGTCGATTTGCCCCGTCATCGCAGCCGTATGCAAGGTAATTCTGCCCCGCCGGAATTGTTCGCCTGTTTCTTGCATGGCACGCAACAAAGCCGGCCAATCGTCGATGTCTGTGGCGAAGATGTTCGCGACCATGTGCCGGGTCAGATCGGGGACCAGAACGTTGAGCATCACCGGAGAATAGCCCATTTCATCGGCGAGGCGCGCCCAGTAAAGGTTGCTGGATTCCCAGGATTCGCCAAACAGCCGGCCATCGAACGCTCCAGAGACTGGGAATATCCCCGTGTCAAGCAATGCGCTGGAGTTGCTTTGCCCCATTGCAGGGTGCGGCGTACCGAAGTCTCTCGATAGGCGCTCCGGACTGATATGCGTTGGGTCTTTGTGGACGAGATCCTCCAAATCCCGGCCCGCATCTCCCCAAAGAGTCGTCTCTGCGGGAAACTTGCTGCGAAATTCGGCAGCCAAAAAGAAAGTGTCTGCCGGAAGCATTTTAGGAACCAGCGTGGCTACGCTTTCCGGGTGACTCAGGCCCTCTTCGGTCTGTTCCAACCGCACCGGCGATAAGCGAGCAGAGAGGATGCTCAATACTTTTTCTCTGAGTTGCGGGTTGGATGCCGAAGCGATCAAAAGTTCTTCGCCGAAGCGTTGATAGAGGGCGGCGGCATGCATTTCGTCCCGATCGACGGTCCACCATCGCGGCATGATGGCAACGACCAGGAGTTCGGGTACCACCTCTCTCCAGATCAAGGCCTGAATTTTCTCCGGAGCAATGAAGTCCTGCTCCATCGAAGCCAGCGCATAAGGCAGGTCAGCTAGCGACCCCAGCAGATAGGCGCCGCCGCCCGCAGTAACGCCGATTCCGATTAACTCTGGAGAGCCCCAGACCTGTTCGAAACCGTGCACTGATGACGCCGAGAAGTCGTGTGAGCGGACGAAAAGTGGATTGTTGTGCAGAACCTGAGCGCCCGGCGGTTCATAGTAGGCATAATTGAAGCCCACCAGCGTGTCGCGGAGAAACGGAGTGAGCCGGCCCCGCGCCTCTTCGAGCTGTGCGGGCGTTCCCGGAGAGCGAATGAGCTTTGTCAGGTCGGTGCGTACCTGCAATTCCGCGTGACGGGTGGTGTAGACGAACGGAGCCCACGCCGCCTTTTCGTTTCCCGTGAAAATGGGGCGGGGCATCTCGAATTCGCGCAGGTCCGCCGCCAGTGGAAGTAAGTTGTCACCGCCGGCCGCTCCGTGCGCCATCTGATCCAAACCATCGTAGAGTCCGAAAAGCGTATCGAGCGCAACCAACCGCTGGTCATCCATTACGGAGCGAATTCTCCGAGCGAGTTCCTGATGCACACGCCGGCCGTCTTCACTATTTTGAGGGGGCCCGGCCAGTAGGTCGATGACCTCGCTCTGGGAGGGGTGCGCGTCACCAGCAGCCGTCAGCAGCGTCGATTGAAGCGAGGCGCGCGCCGCATCAAAAAGCTGGACCGAAGAGGAAATCTTGGAAAAGGGCTGCACCGCGCTCTGCCATGATCGATTCAGGACATCTCCCGGAATCTGGCCCTGACGGGCGAATATCTGCCAGAGCCCGACGTCGGCCTGAAAAGCGCCCAGGGCATTGGAGCGCAGAGCGGGATTTGATATTTTGTCGATTCGTTCCGCCGTTTCAATAAAACGAGCGATAGACGCATCGTCCAGTGTCGGAAACTCAGTAAAGATTGAGTACCAGCTGTTGAATTCGGAAAACTTGCCTGCAAGCATCCGCACAGCTTCATCGGACAACCGGCTTCCCGACGGCCTTCCGCTGTCGATTGCGCTGAGAACCAGATAAATCCGTAACGGATCGGAGCCTTCAGAGACGGAAGAGCCGACCAACACTTCCAGGAATTTCTCCGGGTTTTCCCAGGAGCGGCCGCTTGTTGCCCACTCGCGGAGACTATTCGATTTGGTTTTGCGGGTGAGAATTTCTTTCCAGATTTGAAGGTTCGCCGGAATCTGAGGCTCGCCGTCTGCCTGCCACTGCAGCCGATTGAAGAGCACCAGGAGCCCTGCATTCCTTGGGAAGACACCCGTGGCCGCACTGGTGACGCTAGAGTCACGGGGAGCCGACCGGAACGCTTCGTAGAGGCGTCTGAGACGATTGCCTTCAGTGAAATGGACCTGCTGCGTTGGGCTGATGCGCGACAGGGCGTCGAAATATGCCACCAGCCAGCCATGGTCTTTTGCGAGCAGATGGGTAACGAAATCTCCGGGCGAATTTGGATTCGCTCCCACGAGTTCTCGCCAGGCTCGCTCGGCGCTTGCTCCGGCGGGCACAGTAACTTGACCGGAGCGAATGCAGATCCGGCTTCCATAGAAGTCAAGCAAAGGAGCGAGGGGAAGCAGTTTCCTCAATCCAGGTGACTGCACAAGGGCGAGCCTTGTTTGCTGATCGCTTCTGGCTAGCGCGGAATAAAGACGGTCCACATCCCGATCGTGCAGCAGGATGTCGAGGAGGTTCGTCCAATCCCCCTTGTTTCCTGTTGAGAGCGCCACCCAGGTCTTTTCTGAGAATAGGACCGGAACCTTGGTAGCTGGAAACGCAAAAGTAAAGGGCGTGCCCTTCTGGAGGTCCTCTTCAAGCGCCGTTAGGGGGAAGCCCGAGTCGATAGTGAGGAAAGCGCGCTTGGGACTTTCAGTTATCAGGAAAGCACCTTTCGGACCACAGCCCTGCTCAAACCTGTATCCGAGAATTTGAATGAGTCGCGTTGCATCGTCACAACCTGCAACATGAATGGTGCCTTCCGCGCCAGCCAGGGATTGAAGCTCTCGCGCAAGCTGCACATACCGATCGATCAGCACCAGAAATTCAGTTGGTCTGCCATTGTCGTAGCCCCACAAAGAAACATTGCGAGCCAGCAACGGCAGCACGTCTGCGGGAGAGATTTCCTGGCTAATGCCGGCCATGCGCAGGAGGGGTCGGAGAGGGCCCGGAATCACGACCTCGTCCGCAGTTATGGATGGTGGCGATGCCTCTGCGGGAGTCTCTTCCTGCGAAAGAAGGGTGGGAAAGCCCGCTTCCAGTGGTTTGCCAAAACAGGTTCCGAGGCCAAGAAGGCCTGCAGTAAATATCGCGAGACAACGAAGAGGAAAGTTCATTGCGAGGACACCTTCCGACCTGCGGTAGTCCAACCCGAACTTTGAATTAGTAAGTCACACGTACCACCGCACGCACACCCTGGGGAGCGGTCCCGGGAATCCGCGCTGCGGTTTGACTTACACTTACCCACACTCCCCGATTTGCGGCTCAGTGAATGACGTCAGGTACCAGCGAGCCACTCCAAGGTTGCTTCGGGCAGCTAGAGGGTCTTTGCCTAGCGAGTCCGACGGCGTCAGTTACCTTGATATGAAAGGGGACGTGGGGGAACTCACGCGCACCGGTGAGCCATTGTCGCAAAAACCAAAGTCATTGCGCAAGTTCATCTTTCATTACTGAACTTGCGTAGGGAGAGATGCGGGAAACGCTTAAAGGGATGGCCGAGCGAGGCTCGCACATGGTCGTCATTCAGTTGAAGAAACTGGAGCCAGGGATGAGAGACTTACCCTTCGCTTGCCGGGTTGCAGGTCGATAATGTAGTGATCCCAATTAAAATCAGATAGATGCCATGCATTTCTGCGGTGCACTGGTATCGCGGACGATCAGCCCTGTATGGCACATGCCGAGGCGCAAACAGTTTCCATATCCGCGATTCTTAGGTGTTTTTTAAAAAATCTCAAGCCAAAACTGATAGTGTCTCTGATCAAATCTGATCACAAAAAAACAAATCTTGTGACAAAGCGATTACATCTTTCTGACCTCGGTACGCCTCTCAAATGTGGCTTCCGGGTGCGCTGCCAACATTCCTGTTGTTTCCATGGCCCTTAAGAAGGAACGTCGGTCCAGGGTCAAATGGCTGCGTGCCTTTACCCGGAGCTTCATTGTTTTGGAACTTCAGGCGTTGTCGAAGACTTCCAGTTGATGACGGTATAGACAGCCTGATCCGAACCAACATTTTGCAGCCCATGCAGTTGATTTGAAGCGTTGAAGATTACTGAACCTGGGCCAAGCCGCTTCCATTCTCCATTCACCAAGGCTTCTACTGTGCCTTGCTTGATAATAATCAGCTCCTCGTTGGGATGGCGGTGCGGTGGATGAGGCGACTTTCCCGGATCTAGCGTCGTCACATGTAACTCCAACTCATCGAGAGTTGCGGTGCGCGCTTTGAAAAAGGAACGTACGGAACCAGCCTCGGTTGGCTTGGCAGCGATGCTATTCCAATCGAAGGCGGCTGAGCCCATGACAGGCGCCTGGTTTGCTATGGCAAATGCGACAGCCGTACTAGCCGCTGCGGTCAAAGCGATGATTGCATCTCTTCGATTAAACATTCACACTCCTCATTTTGTGGCGAAATCTCAGCAAATCTAAAACGCTCCCACGAGTAAGCTGCGGCTAATTCAACCGTGCTCCTGAAACTGGGTGAGAGCAGTGCTTGCCAGCCTTTTCGCATGTTAACCCGCAGACAGAAAACGTCCAATGACCAGCGAGTGGGTTTGCTCGGCAAATCCACTCGCCCCCGCCGCTGTAGTGCCGTGCTCGGGGTATAGAATCTTGAGAGTCAAATAAATAACCTTCTATGATCTTAGGCCTTCAGGTCGTTTCTCAGAGGAAGAGAGGCTGAAGATGACAAAGACGCGGCGGATGGCCCTGATTTGGATTCTGTTTTGCTGTGGGATTTCCGTTTTGTGGGGCTCTTTGCTGGAGCGCGCCTCGCCCGATGGAATGATCGATTTCAAAGGGGTTTTCTACGGCACGCGGTGCCTGCTTCAACATGGCGATCCTTACAAAGTAGGTGGGCCGCTGCATATTTACGAGGCAGAAGCAAAGGACCACTCATTGCCTTCGACAGTGTTGCAGCAAGTCCTTTCACTCAATGTATATCTTCCGACCGCATTTATTCTGATTACTCCATTCGCGATGCTGCCCTGGGGGCTGGCGCACCTGGTGTGGATGGCTCTTACCGCAGGCTGTCTCTTGCTTGCCTCCCTTTTGATGTGGAATGTCGAGTCCAAAGCCGCACCACTCGTCTCCGTTGTATTAATCTGCTTTCTTCTTTCGAACTGCGAAGCCGTCATTGCAACCGGCAATCCCGCGGGTATCGTTGTTGGCCTTTGCGTAGTGGCTGTCTGGTGTTTCCTCAAGGGACGGTTTGTGCCGATCGGCGTCTTGTGCCTTGCGATCAGCCTGGCAATCAAGCCTCACGACGCGGGTCTAGTATGGCTTTATTTTGTGCTGGCGGGCGGAGTCTATCGGAAACGTGCGCTGCAAACTCTCTTGATAACCATTGTGCTGGCGGTGCCGGCCATTCTATGGATTTCGCACGTTGCGCCTTATTGGATGCAGGAACTGCATTCCAATCTCCTGGCGCAAGCGGCTCCCGGCGGAGCCTGCGACCCTGGGCCCAGTTCTGCCAATAGTGGAAGCGGGCCGAGCATGATAATTAACCTTCAGTCCGCCCTCTACGTCTTCCGCAACGATCCGTGCTTCTACAACCCGGCCAGCTATCTGGTTTGTGGAGCGCTTCTGCTGATCGCGTTAGTAGGCACACTCAGGTTACGATTTTCGCAGCGGAGAGCCTGGCTGGCGCTGGCGGCAATCGTTCCTATTACCATGCTTGTGACCTATCATCGTCCGTACGATGCGAAGATCTTGCTACTCTCAATACCGGCTTGCGCTATGCTGTGGGCCGAGGGCGGCCTGATTGCGTGGATTGCACTTCTGGTGAATACATTGGGGATTGTATCGACCGCGGATATTCCATTGACCATTCTCTTGACTTATACCAAGATCATGCACATAACTACCGTGGGATTGCCTGGACAGATACAGACGATTGTGCTGACGCGACCCACGCCGCTTATCTTGCTGGCCATGGGCATCTTCTATCTATGGCTTTATGTGCGGCACGATCCGGCCCTGGCTCCAACAACGAAGCCAGCAGAGCCAGGGAAGCTCCCGTTGTTCCCGCGAGGGCCTGATCCGATACACTCCGGAGGAGACCCCTTAGCAGGTTGAATCCGAATCTAGGCACTGTTTCGAGCAGAAAGAGAGACTGAAGATGACAAGGACGCAGCGGATTGCTCTGGTTTGCCTGCTGTTGTCCTGTGGGGTTTCCGTCTCATTGGGATTCTTTCTGGAGCGCGCCGCACCTGACTTCATGATGGATTTCAGATCAGTCTATTACGGCGCGCGATGCCTGCTTCAACATACTGATCCCTATCAGGAAGGCGCATTCCTGCGCACTTATCTGGCAGAAGAAGGAGATCGCACGATTCTCTCGGCAGGGTTTCGACAGGTTTTGATGAGGGATCTGTACCTGCCGACCGCATCTGTTCTCATTGTTCCCCTCGCGATGCTGCCGTGGGGCCCTGCACACCTGCTGTGGATGATCCTTACCGCTGTGAGCCTAGTCGTTGCCGGCTTTCTGATATGGAATCTCGGGGCCACCAGCGCACCAGTACTCTCCGGCATTTTGATCTGCCTTGTTCTTGCTAACAGTGAAGTTCTTTTTGCGACCGGCAATGCTGCTGGAATCGCGGTGAGCCTTTGCGTGGTCGCTGTCTGGTGTTTCTTCAAGGAGCGGTTTGTGCCGGCCGGCATTCTATGCCTTGCGGTCAGTCTCGCCCTCAAACCCCATGACGCGGGTCTGGTATGGCTCTATTTTCTGGTGGTGGGCGGGACCTATCGAAATCGTGCGCTGCAAACCCTCTTCATCACCGCTGTCCTGGGACTTTCGGCCGCCCTGTGGGTTTCGCACGTTGCGCCGCATTGGGTGCGGGAACTGCACTCCAATCTTCTAGTGGATGCGGCGCCCGGCGGAACCGGCAACCCAGGACCCACTTCCTCGACCGGACGCACCGTCAGTATGGTGATCGATCTACAGGCGGCCGTGAGCGCTTTCAGGGATGATCCGCGCATCTACAACCCGGTCAGCTATTTGGTCTGCGGAGCGCTTTTGCTGGTATGGTCAGTACGCACTCTTCGGTTGCGCTTCTCACAAACGATAGCCTGGCTGGCGCTTGCGGCTATCGCGCCTCTTACGTTGCTGGTGATCTATCATCGGCCTTCTGATGCGAAGCTCCTACTACTTGCGGTTCCAGCATGCGCAATGCTCTGGGCTGAGGGCGGTGAGATTGGGCGGCTTGCAGTCGTAGTGACTACTGCGGGCATTGTGTCGACCGCGGATCTCCCGTTGATCGCCTTCCTGGCTCTCACCAAGAATCTGCGTATATCTGCAGTGGGACAGTCCGGACAGATACTGACGGATCTGCTGCTGCGGCCCGCCCCGCTGGTCCTGCTGCCAATGGCGGTTTTCTATCTGTGGGTGTATGTGCGGCGCGCAATCCCAGGCCCAGGGAGAGGGTCGAAAAGTCTGACTACGCAGCCCGACGAGCAACCGGCAACAGCTTCTCCGGGCCTGATGCCCATGCAGTGAACAGCTGCTTTGCACTGGATCAAATGCCATTTCCTGGCAGAAAAAAAGAAGGTTTCAAGAGCGGAAATCATGATCAACGGAAAGCGAATTGCAGTTGTGATGCCGGCGTACAACGCCGAAAAGACTCTGGAAATGACAGTGCGGGAGTTGTCCGACGTGGTGGATATCAAGATTCTTGTCGATGACTCTAGCAAGGATCATACCGCGGCTCTATCCAGGAAACTCGGCGTAAAGACGTTTGTCCACGACGCCAATTACGGCTATGGCCGCAATCAGCAAACCTGCTACCGCGAGGCTCTGGCCGCAGGCGCCGATATTGTGGTGATGGTCCATCCGGATTACCAGTACACGCCCTCCCTGGTTCCCGCTATGGCAGGCATGATCGCCAGCGGGGTCTATGACATGGTGTTAGGCTCGCGGATTCTGGGGGCGGGGGCACTGAAAGGTGGAATGCCCGTCTATAAATATGTTGCTAACCGGTTTCTCACTGCCTTTCAAAACCTGTTTCTGAGAGTCAAGTTGTCGGAGTATCACACCGGATTCCGGGCCTTCTCGCGGGAGTTGCTGGAGACTCTTCCTCTTCTCGAAAACTCTGACGATTTTGTGTTCGACAACCAGATGATCGCTCAGGCTGTGATGTTTGATTTCCGCATTGGAGAGATTTCCTGCCCCACGAAGTACTTTAAGGAAGCCTCTTCTATCAATTTCAAGCGCAGCGTCAAGTACGGATTCGGAGTGCTGGGTACGACAACCAGCTTTGTCGCGCACAAAATGGGCATAATCCATCTGCCCAGATTCGATGTCTCCGGCAGGAAAGTAACGCAGCAATATTCCGAGATTGCCCAAGGACCGTCAGATACGAAGTAAGAAGATTTGACCAACCGCATCATCCGCCGGGAGTGGGTGACGACAGTTGGCGTAGGGACATCTGACGCGAAGACTATTTTCGGCGATGTTGCGCAGGATCGTGTTGCTGCCGCTTCCCGCGAACTAGCGACTGGCCGCAATACTTTTAAACAGAATCGCAGTGGACAAAGTAGGTGGGACCATTGCCGAAGAAAATGACGAGGAGTGCCCTTGATTGTGCCGCTGGCGAGTCCAGGGCGACACGAAGCTGCGCAGGTCTTCCGCAGAAAATACTGCATTGTTCTGGTAATCCCCCTCAGGGGACGTACGACTCGATGCAAGCAGCGTTAAAAAAGCAGATACTTAACTTAGTCTTAGGAAGGTTAGCGTCAAGTGAATACTTTGTTTGGCGTAAGTTTCCATCCAGTGGGCGCTGATGGTGGCTCATCAAAGGTTAAACCATGAGTATCGACCGTGAAATTTTCGAACCCAGAGCCCTCGATCGCGAATTGGATGAGTTAGCTGCTGACGGAAAACAGGTTGAGTTGTCCGTCGTCATGCCGTGCCTGAACGAACGAGAGACCGTGGGTGTGTGTGTCCGCAAGGCGTTGGCGAATCTTCGCGAAGCAGACATCCTCGGTGAAGTGATCGTCAGCGACAACGGATCAACCGACGGATCGGTGGAGATCGCCGAGACAGAAGGGGCGCGTGTAATTCACGTCACAGACAAAGGTTATGGCAATGCTTTGAAGGGCGGCATACTCGCCGCATGTGGAAAATACATATTGATGACGGACTCTGACGATAGTTATAACTTCGGCCACATCATGCGATTTCTGGAGCAGTTGCGCGCCGGATCAGACTTGGTAATGGGTAATCGATTTCGGGGTGGCATTGCGGAGCGAGCTATGCCTCCGCTGCACCGGTATATAGGAAATCCCGTGCTGACGGGCATTGGACGATTGTTGTTTCGCTCGCCGTGCGAAGACTTTCATTGCGGAATGCGAGCTTTCCGGAAAGACAGCTTCCTGCGCATGGACATACGTTCCACAGGGATGGAGTTTGCAAGTGAGATGGTGGTGAAGGCAAGCCTGCTGCGGATGAAGATCAGCGAGGTTCCCACCACATTATCCCCCGACGGACGCAGTCATGCGCCGCACTTGCGAACGTGGCGCGACGGTTGGCGGCACCTCCGTTTTTTGCTGATGTACAGCCCGCGCTGGCTCTTCCTGTATCCCGGGACTCTTCTGATCTTACTGGGTTTGGCCGGTTGTGCTTGGCTCTTGCCTGGGCCGCGGGTCGTTCACGGCGTCGGGCTCGACGTGCACACGCTTCTCTACGCGTTTGTTGCAGTCCTTATGGGATTTCAGTTTGTCGCCTTTGCCGTTTTTACTAAGGTGTTCGCCATCTCCGAAGGGCTCCTTCCTGAAGATCAACTAATGAACCGCGTCTTCCACTACATCACGTTGGAGACCGGCCTGGCTGCGGGCGGCTTGTTAGTAGCACTTGGAATTGTTGGATCGATCTTTGCCGTCTCCGGTTGGGCCAAAGGGAGTTTCGGACAATTAGATCCAGGGCATATGCTGCGCATCGTCATGCCGTCCGTCTTTTCGTTGACTTTGGGTGTACAGATTGTCTGCGACAGCTTCTTCCTGAGTATTCTCGGGCTACGGCGGCACTGAATTGGATCGCACGCTCAATAGGATAGCGTGGAGGCTGAAATGTACTACGTGATTGGTTCAGGCCCAGCCGGTATCTCATGTGCACAGGCGCTCATCGTTCGCTGCCATTTAGGAGTGATAGCATTATCAGTTTTGTTTATTACAATCGCGATCCGGATTTCAGCCTCATGAGCTCCCTTGGAATCGAATCGTTGCCGTATGAGCCTCGCTGACTTGTGCTTCGGCACCCATGAGTAACCCTTCAAATTCAGGTAAGATCGCTTTTCACTACCGCCAAAAGATCGTCGGGAAACCCTGCCATAGCATATTCTTACTTTGGCGAGTTAGAGTTCAATAGGTAACGGTAGCTATAATTGTGTCGGTGTAAGTCCCTACCGTGACAAACTGCCCCGCGGGAAGCTGGCCGTAGACAGTGTACTGCACACCCATACCGGTACCCGTCTCTTGGAGGGTATCGGTGCCCACGGTATTGCCCCAGTTGGTTGTGCGCCCAGAGTTACTAAACAGCTTATAGCCCAACAAAGCCCCGCCAGGTCCGGTCATGCTGCGGTTAGTCACGGTCGCGCCAGTCGCTGTACCGGCGTCGAGACCGATATCGAAAACCGTCTTATTGGTGCAGTTGACCGTAAGCGCGGAGGTAGCGTTGATCAGCACTCCTGAGTAATTGCCGAAGTTAAGGGTCGTCGCCGAAATAGTGCATGTGGCGGGAATAAACGCGGTGACGGTGAACGAAGTGGTAGCTGTGGTCATCGTATCGGTGTAAGTGCCGGGAGCGACGGTCTGATTCGGCAGGATCAGACCGTAGACGGTGATATTCGCGTTGCCGTTTCCGGCCAGATCAGTGGCATCGGTGTCGCCCCAATTAGTGGTCCGCCCGGCATTCTGGAACAACTCATAGCTCAACTCGGCGCCGCCAAGAGCGGTCATGTACCGGGTGGTCTCGGTTGCGCCAACGCCCGCCCCGGTATACATGGGAATGGTCCACCCGCCGGCGCAAGTGACTACTCCAGCGGCAGTGCCGTCCAGCTGCGCGCCAGTATAATTTCCGAAGTTCAGGGTCGTAACGGTGAGAGTACAGGTCTGCCCTTCCACCTTCAGGGCGCCACAGACAAAGATGAGTAGTATCGCCAGTATGAGTCTTCGCATCATGGTTTTTGCTCCAGGCAACGCAGTGGTCCAATGGACGGAATATCTCCGGGTAACTCCAGGTAGTCGAAGGCGACAGTGCAGCGATGCCCGTTCGGTCGTTCGACGGTAAGTTCATTGTGGGAACTAAGATCCTCGACGTACGCGTTGCCGTCATAACCGACTGGAACAATGGCGCCAGTGGCCCGCAGTGTTGCAGTGCTGCCCATCGGCAGCGGAAGCCCGGCCTTGTCGACTAGTTGCAGCAAAGCGGCGTGGTTAAATTTGATAGGGAACTTGATCACCACGCCGGAGCGATCCTGGGGTCGCATTTCGCGCTTGTCATTGTCGATCGTGGCGTCCGGCGGAATATCGGTCGACTCAATTCCGATATGGTTCAGATCGAACGAACGCATATCTGGCACCAATAGCCGTCCCGAGGAGTTAGTGCGACCTGCATTGCGATTCTCTTGATAGACCTCGACATGCGGCACCGGACTGGTGTCCACAATGGCGAAACTGTCGTAGATCCAATTCGACGGGAACAGACCCCCATCGACAAATGAGAGAGCCCCCTGGGACTCCAGGCGCAGAGTTGTCTGCCCGCTGGTCTGGTCAACTCCGGCCGTAAACAGGCCTATGCGCGACTTATATTGCCCCTGACCAAATTCGTGGTCGGAACTTCCGGCGGAGACAAAGGCCTGATAGCCCCAATCGCCTATCAATGACGCCGACTGCTGCGCCTGCACCTGTCCAGTTCTGTCCGAAGCCCCGCTGACGCCGATCGAGTTACGCCGGCCTAACGGGATGGTCAGGCCAACCTGCATACCATTGCTGTTTACGGTACTTCCGAGAGTCCTAAACTCGGTGGCATAGATAGATACACGGTGAATCTGGAGCGAATAGTTAGCGGATACAACATGAGAATGCTGGCCCGGCACCGGAGTGATGTCCGACGGGATAGAGTTAGATCCGCTGTCTTGATCGAGCCCCGCATAGGCAACACTCGGCGAGCCGAAGTGCTTCGTCGATAGGCCGGCGTTGGCGCTGAGTTGTTTCCGCGGGACCCCATCGCCGTTCATCGCCGCGATATCCCGGTAATTGCGGTTGGCTATAATCGCCGAGGCGCCCAGGCTGAACACCCTGCCAATACGTTGAGCGCCTGCGGAATATTCTGCGCCGGTCCCTGCAGAGCCGGCACTGGCCGCTGCGGCAAAATTAACCACGCCAAGGTTCCCAATCTGCAGCACGCCGCCCGCGCCCCCCATGCTCATGCTCTGAGTGCCTTCAAAGGCGCCCTCGACCGTGAACTTCCGGGTCAGGCCGCGGCGATAGATGGCGTTGCCCGCAACCTTGCCGTAGTCGTTGCTGATTGCACCCCAGTTATTCCGTACCAGGCCAGCCTCTCCAGCGAAGGTCTGCAATCGCGGCGCCAGAAGCGAGGTACTGGCATAAAAGGGTTGCGTCACGTTCACTTGCTGACCTAGCGCATTGGTTACCGTCATCGAGATCGCGCCCGCCCCGGATACCACTGGGAGCTGGGGAATCTCGAAGGGGCCAGCGTCGATTTCGCGCGAGACCATCAGGTTGCCATCCGTCAGCACGCTCACGGTAGAGGGAACTGCGGCCGAGCCGCTGATGAAAGGCAATGGAAAGGTCACCAGATCAGGACGCATGCTGAAATCCGAGCGAATCTGCGCGCCCCCAAGGTGAACCGGACGGGTCCATGCAAGACCGCTCGAGATGAAGTCGCCCAGCGTATAGCGCCGCAAGGTGTTGACGTCCGCGAATGAGTAGGCCGAATCGAGGCGGACGGCAGTATTCATGCCGGGGCCACCTGAAGCATCGCCTCCATAGGCGAGCCAGTCCGAGCTCATGATGCCCCAGGGCGAGAAGGCGCGCATGTCGAATGACCCGGTGGCGCCGATTTGGCCACCAGCCAAGGTGCCTGCGATGTCGTAGTTGAGCGTCAAGCCATTGCCGCTCTCGATCACGCGACGGCCCGCCGCCGCTTCTCTTCCGTCAGGCAGCAACAGCGTCGGCAGCAAGGCGCTGTCTCTGGCTTTCACATTCAATATCTGGTTTTTCTGATCGATAGCCCAGGTCAAACCGGGCAGGTCAGACAATGCAATCAAGCCGTCAATTTCCGCGGCGCGAGAGACGGGAACGCGAAAACCAAGGTCGCGCAATTCGTCCGCACGAGCCATCAACTTGCCGTGACGAAGCGTGAATTCGCCGACCTTGCTGATGGAACGACCATTGATATGAACTTCCAGAAGCAGTTTCTCGTCGTTGTTTGCGCCGAAGGAGGATCCATCGGTTGCTTCCGTGGTTGCTTCGGTAGTCGCCTCGGTGGTTGCTTCCGTAACCGCTTCGGTGGCTATGGCCAGCCGCGGCATGATAGCCAGCGCAAGGACAACAAACCCCGCGCAGCGGAGCCATCTCGCCGTGAGACCACTAAAATCATCGCGACGCAACAAAGCTGACCTGCTCGTCGATGGAGCCGGTATCCGAGTGGGCTGTCAACTGCAAGGGTTCACTTTGCAGAGGCACGGAATCCTGCGCGGCGATGTGCCAGCGCCGTGTAGCGCCGGAAAGGACATAGGGCGACGTGCCGGAATCCGAATTCAGCTTGCGGCCATCGCTTGTCGTAAGCACGATATCGCGGATCTTCTCATGAAGATTGCCGGCGTTAAGCGCAACGAGATAAATCTGTCCTGAGTCGCGCTCAAGGTGAAACTGGACATCCGCAAAGGCGCGTACCGACGGCTTGGCAAAGATTGGAATAGACAAGCGCAACGCGATATGCACGATTCCCGGCTCCCCTGGAGGCGGAATCTGATCGATAAGAATGCGGTAACTGGCTTCTCGATCCTCCGGCAATGCACGCAGAATGATGCGAATGACCTGCGTGGCTCCCGGAGCAATCTTGGCAAGCGGCGGGCTCACTATCACGGCGTCTGTGGCCGTGAGAGGATCGTCGTCACCCTTCTGACTCCAGGCATAGGCGCGGATCTGAATGGCGGTTTCGCTGGTTGCCTGGTTGGTCACTGTCAGACTCGTAGCTTTCTGGCCGGGCGAGAAGAGAATGTTGACAGGCACGACCGACAACGATTGCGCTCCTGCCGAAAAGCTGGTAAGGAGAAAGAAAAGAATGGCGGCGAGCGTTTTGGCCGCCGCCAGAATTCGAAATGACTTGCAGTAGATCATGGGGACCTGAACTTGAAACTTGGCTACCGGTTAGTAATTGACTGTGGCGATGATCGTGTCGGTGTAAGAACCCGCAGTGACAAACTGATTCGCCGGAATCACGCCATATACCGTGAGCACCTGGGCCGCGCCATTTCCGGTTCCAGTCACCCAAGTGGGGGTGGTATTGCCCCAGTTGGCGCCGGTATAGGAACCCGTCAACAACGAATAGTTAAGTCCGCCCGCGGGCTGGGTAATGCCCATCTGACGAGTGGTCACGGATGCGCCAGTTGTCAATCCTGCATTGAGGCCGACTTGGTACGCCCAGCCGTTGGAGCAGGTGACTGTAACGCTAGAGGAGGCCTGTGCCTGCGTGGCAGGCGTGTAGGTTCCAAATGTTAAGTTGGTTACACCGACCGTGCAAGAGGCCCCAACCGTCGCGGTGACAGTTATGTTGGCCGTAGTGGTTGCCGCAACGGCAGACGTGGAAGTTAGGCCAAGCGCCAGCAATCCAAGAACGGCGGTGGCCAAGGCAGACCTGGCAGTATTCGAATACTTCATTGGTGTGACTCCTGGAGTACAGATTCTGAAAGTGTTTTAATTCTAGCTACTATTAACGTTTTTTCACAATAGTACCGATATGACTCGGTCATTACACTTTGGTGTAACTCGATTACAGTACTTTTCGTGGGATTTAGATGAATAAGGCCGTGACTATAGCGTCCAACCTAGGACCAAAGATATATTACCCAAGGCTTTCCTATGCGTTTCCAGTCACGTTTATGGAAGGTAATTCAGACTAAGAATGCGGCAATTATCCTTGATATTTTTTGGGGGCTGCATCGAGGGCCGTCGGTCAATAAGTGACAGTAACGGTAATTGTGTCGGGATGCGCACCGGGCGCGACAGATTGTGTCTCCACAGTCTGAGCATAGCCAGCGTGCGCTTGAGAGTATTCGTTACCAGTTACAGCCACGGTGCCCGTGCCAGCCTTCCGGCTTCCATTGAGGGTTCGCGGGAAGTCCGCTAGTATGGCATGCCCCAGCAAGTCAGAGGCAGGACCGGCCGCCTTCTGGATAGCCGCAGCGTCGCTGGGCACAACACCTGCGCTGAGGCTGACATTGTACGCAGTGGGGTGGTCGCAGGTAACCGAAACAGCGGACATCGCGTTCTTCATTGCGGCTGCATCGGCTTTGTACCCCATGGCAGAGGAGGAGGCTTGGCAAGTGGCCTGAACCGTCGCAGTGACAGCGAATGAGGCTGAAGTAGTTGCTGCAACGGCCTGTCTTGAAGCCGGACATAACTCCAGGATGGCCAATGCGAATACAAAGGATGCGAGTCTCATAGACATTGCGCCTCTCGTTACCAGGGAAATCCACCTTAAGTAATCGCATCGGCGGTTTGTGGCGGAACTTTAGCGTTTGCGCGATCTATTTTTTCCGCGGCCACTCTTTATGCCTCGGCAGAACCAATTCGGAATGTCAAAGAGCCGCTTTTTGAGCTTGGCGGCAACTCGGCTTAGATGCTTTCTGAATGGAAGGGGAAGTTTGGCGACTTCGGATCGTCACCAAGACACGGCAATGTGGGCGGCGAAGGATCGGCGAGTAGCCGTTCAGAAGCCTCGTAAACAATTCAATCTAAACAGCTTACTTTCGCCACAATTCGGCGAGCCGCAGACAGAAATCGACGTTGATGTCCGTGATGCGAAATAAGCCGTGAGTTTCCAGCTAACTTGCCAAAGCTTTCCCGGAGACACTTACCGAAATAATCAATACCGACGACTTAGCGTCTGGTGTAAATCTGGAATGGAGCCCAATAAAAAGGCTGGTGAAATCTGCCCCGCGAATGCAGCAGGGCGAGTTTTGCGTTGCGGAGTGCGACCGCCGGGGCCTGGCCGTCTTCCAGGCCTTGATAGAGCGTATCCATCAGTCGCGGCGTCGAATCGTCGCTCACTTCCCACAATGCGCCGATGACGCTATGCGCGCCAGCACGAAGAAACGCCCAGGACAGGCCCACCAACCCTTCACCCGCATAGGAGCGCGAGCCGCTGCCGTAACACGCCGATATGGTGACCAGCCGGGCATCGATGGGATGCTGCATGATATCGCGCGCGTATAGCTTGAAGGAGTCGCCAGTTTCCTTGTCGCCGGAGAGCGACGAGCCGGAGAGTGCCGAGCCGGAAAGTATGATGGCCGAGTCCAACGGATCGGTGCGGCTGGCCACCGCATGAGAGACAAAATGGATGTAGGCATACTGTGCCGGATTGCTGGCCAAATAGGCTGCGGGAGTAGCTTGTTGCTTCGCGAAGACGGCCGCATTGCGCGCGGCAAAGTGCCTTTCTATTTGAGCTATCTCGGAACCGAAGAATGGGAGGCTGGGGTAGTCCGGACTGGGCGAGACCGGGTTGCCAAGCAACAGCAGATTGCGAGTGCTCTCGCGCGCGGGCTTTGCGGCGGCGAGCAGGTCCAACGAGGGGGCAGAGAGCAGGGTCGCGTCCTCGATCCAGTAATGTGTCCCGGTGCCAGAACCCGGAGTAACTTCCGGACTAACTTGCGGGCTGGGACCGGGAGCCAGCAGCGTTTCAAAATTCAACTGGCCCAGCGCTCCATCGGCCAGAATCATCACCGGAGTATTGCGCCGGATGAGCTTTGCGGCCGGCGATACGAGCAACTGATAGAGCGCCTGCCCATCCTCATTGGCGTCTTGCTGAGGGTCCTCCATGCTCAGCAAGGTCTTACGGTAGCGCTCCACGCGGGTAACAATCTCCTTCTGGGCGGGAAGCGGAACCAGTGTGATCTTAGCCGGCGTGATAACCCAGAGGTAGGATTGCTTGTCGCCCAGCCAGTAAAAGAGCAGCGTAGCACCGGAGCTTTGGGCAATCTGGCGAGGGCTCAGATCCGCGGGATGAAATGAGGCTTTGCTTGCGGTCATGCCCAAGCCTTGCGCCAGCGTCTGCGCACGGCTCTGATCGGCAGCCGCCAGGGCTTCTTCGTTGCGGCTTTCTTCGACCAACATGTGGATGTAGTGATCGTAGATGCCCGTAGCGTTGGCGGCAAAGGGAAGCCGCGAGTCCACGCGCTTGAGTCCCGTCCGCGCCGACTCGAATGCGGTCAGGGTGGCTTTGTATATCTGCTCCGCTTCCCGGGCGTTGCCTCGCACCTCATATAACCTGGCTAACTCATCCCCGGAGCCCAGTCGCGTCGTTGTTGGGTTAGCCGGGTTGTTTTGTACCGCGCGAAAAAGCCTCTCCGCCTGCGGATCCTGATGCCGTGCGGCGGCCAACATGCCCTGGGTGAGCATCACATTCGCACTCAGGAGATTACCACCTGCGCGCTCCATTGGGGTAACCTGATCGATATAAGCGCTTGCATCACCCAGCTTTTCGGTCTCGACCGAAATTTCGGCCAGGTCTTCCAACGCGTTCGCGATGTTTTCTTTGCTGTCGATCTGCCGTGCTAAATAGAGCGCTTGGCTATAGGACTGCGCGGCACGCGTCGAATCACCGGCATGGTGATAGATATACCCCGCGTTGCTGATCCATTTGAGTTCATAGCGTATATCTCCGAGAGTTGCGGCTTTTTTCTCTGCCTCAAGAAACAGTTCTAGAGCCTTTTCGTCATCTCCCAACTGGTAATAGGCCCAACCAAGATTCCCCAATGCTTTTTGTGCAAGGTCTTCGGCTCCCATACTCTCTGCATTCCGATACGCAGATCCCAACCAGTCCACGGCTTCGTCATAGTGCTCGCTTTGAAGAGAAACCCAGCCTAAATTTGAGAGTGCCGTTGTTTCCAGCCATCGGTCATGGTACGTCCGCGCAAAGGAGAGACTTTCGACAAAGAGCCGCTGTGCCTCCGTGAGCTGTCCACACTCGGCAGCCAAAATGCCTCGTGTTTTGAGTACGCCGCCACAAGTTGCGTATGGTGCACTAGCGCAGATGCTCTCAGCTTGAATGAGCTGTTGATTTGCCGCCAAAAACTGCTGTTGAAACGTCAAGGCCAATCCAGCAAGCGCCAGTCTTTGAACGTCCAATTCGTGATTTCTGCCAGTAACTGTGACGGGCTGGGCAGAGAGGAGGCGAAGGGCATCCTGATTCATGCCACGCCATGTCATTGCCTCTGCTTCCAGGAGCTGGAATCGTGCGGCCAGTTCTGGATCAGAAGTCAGGTAGCGTTTATATCCCTGTTCCGCTTCCAGCTGGCTCTTTTCCAGAGAACCGTGCAAGTAAAGCTGGTGGGCATGGTCGTATTCCGCCTGGGCACTACCGGGATGGGTATCTTGAAGGGGGATCAGAAGCAAAAACATCACAGTCCATGCGAAATGGAGTATCTTGGACCGGAAGGTGGTGGAGCTGAACATGATTCCAGCTTACATTGATGCTGGTGTTGAGCACAGCTGATCTACGGATTGCCGAATCAGGGAGTAGGAAAGCCGTATGTTGTGGGACCACTTCCGAACCGAGAGGGGATCCTTGATCTCCTGCGCGTATTCGACAGCGTTGCGATAGTATTCGATCGCCCGTAAATAATCGCCTCTGTATCGATATACGTTTCCAATGTTTGCGAGCGTTATCTGATAATGCATAACCCATCCGGCTTGGGCATAAACCGGCAGGGCGTTTTCAAGCAGTTCTAGCGATTTCTTATCGTCTCCCAGCCCCAGATGGCACACAGCCATATCGCTCCAAGCAAACGCCCGCCTTCCGGCTGAATCAGCGAGAGCATGCGATTCCTCAAACCAGGGGAGAGCCTCCTGGTATAGCAAGGCATCTCCGCGCCTGTGTCCTTGCATCATGATGTTCTTCCCAATGCCCCATAGCCCGATGGTTCTGAAGTACCATCCGCCAATCTGCTCTGAAGCGCTGAGTATTTCTCGAAAAATTCTGTCTGAGGTGACAAACTCGTTGCGGACGTGTAAAAACCAGGCTTGGCAATACCTTACTTCGCAGAGCAGTTCCGGTAGTCCCGCGTTTCTGGCCAAGCACTCTGCCTCATTTAGAAGTCCGTCGGATGAGGCGTATTTTCCCAGCATGCCCAAGCTGTAGCCGCGGGTCATTTTAAGACCAATCAGGGATTGGAGATCGCCGCTTTCCGGCGGAAAGACGGTCTCCTTGGATGCGAGGTACGCCAATGCCTCTTCAGTGTGCCCGAGCAATCTGAGCACATCTGCCCGTGAAAACCGTAGCCCCCACACCTCCGCGGAGAAGCCTTGGTCTTGGCACCGTTGGAGCTCCGCATCAACTATGCATCTTGCCCCCTCCGAATCGCCAAGGCGTATCAGATCGCGAGCTGTCTTGTATGCAGGTTCTTTCACTAGGAGAGGAGAGACAGAGATTGAGCGTGTCTTCAATAGGATTAGCAGTAACAGAAGAAAAGCCGACGCAAAGGGAAAACCGAAGTTGGAATCCCGCCAAATGCCCGCCGGACCTGAAGTAATTTTCATTGTCCAGCGGACATTCCGGAAAATCGTTTGCGTTAGCCCGGCATTCCGTTTGACGTGCCCGTTCCGACCGGGACGTCCCCGTTGATGTCATCGTTTGCGTGCAGCGTATGGTTCGTGCCCTGGGGTGTCGAGTGGTGCTGGATAGTAGCGTTTACTTGAGCAGGATTGTTATGAAGAAACAACACAAAGAGCGAGGCGAGCCAAGTGAACATGAAATTCCTCCTGGCTCATTTTTGTATCGTTTTCGGGCACGCGATGTCAAGCAAAACTCAGGGCGATCAATATGCTATGAGGGTCCCCCGTTGGAAGTGCCAGTCCCGACCGGGACGTCCCCGTCGATGGTGCAGCCCAACTTGAGGTCGATCATCGTCAGGGTGAAGGTGGTCTTTTGGTAGACTTTCGTTTGTTCGTGCGGATTCTCGTGCTTGACGGTCAGCTTGGCAAGGGTAATGATGCCAAAGCCGGGGACCACAATCACGTTCCCAAAGCTTGTACCAGGGAAGAGTCCCGCCGTCTGGTTGACCAATGAACATTCGACCCCGTCCGCAGAGCCAAGAGTAGATGAAAGTTGATTGTATCGTTCCTTGAGCGTTGCGGGTAGGTTCTTGTCCTGGAGAATACGATTATATTGGCGGCCGACACGGCTGACAACGCCCGCATCCTGGGCGTAAGCCAGGTCATTGACCGGCTTGGGGCCAAAGATCCCGGTATCGAATGCCACCTTAACCGGGTAGCCGGCGATGCGGAGATTCTCAAAGCGCGTGCCGAGAAAGGAGATCGTCGGCATGAAGCCATCGCGGGGGTGATCGGTGATGGTCTGGCCTACGACGCGGTCGGCTGTCAGTACCTCGAGGACATTCAGGCCTTCCACCACCGTGGTGGTGAGAGTTAGATGGCCCTCGTTCTGCTTCTTGCTCAGGTTTCCGGAGACATGGGAGTAGGCGGATCGGAAAGAGATGACCGACTCAAGCTGGTACGCCCCCGAGCGTTGGTTAAAGTACCCACCACCCGGCTCAAGCTTGGAATGGACCTGGGGCTCGATGGGCTGTTCAATCGGTAGCTTCAGATGGCCCGAAAGGACCGTCGCTTCCGCGTTGTAGATGTGCTTTCTCTCGTTCGCTTGGGGCATAGTTCTTTGACTCTCCATTTTTTAGGATAGGGGGAGAACTTTATAGCGTCTCTAAAGACGCATCAATTAGTCAAGTGAATATTGAAGATATATTGGTCGATAACGGTTCTCTCCCCGTGAGCCGCGACGCCTGAAACCTTGACGGTATAGGTGCCGTCACGCAACATTGCGCCCGGAATTGCAAGGGTGAGCCGCTGGCTGTCGTTCTCGGTGGGGGCGGCGGCAACACCGGTCCAGACCAGCTTTCCTTGCGGGTCAACCAAGTCAAAAGAGAAAGAAGCATAGGCGCCGGCGCTGGGCTGCGGAGGCAGATCGACCGGAAGCGCAACCCCATGCTGCCGATCAGCGGTGACAGCCAGGGGATCGCCGCCCCGTGTGGCCCCGTGCAGCGGAGCCCAGGAAAGCAGACGCGGCTGGTCGGCCATGGCTCGCAATGCAGGATAGGTAACCAGATTCTGATAACCGAGAACCAACAGCAGGGTAGCGAAGACCGGAGCGGCAAAAGCTGGCCGAGTCCAGGACAACCACCAGTCGCGCTTGACCGTAGGATTGTTCAACTTGGGCTTACGGGAGGAGGTGTGCAAGGCGCCCGTCAGTTCAGGCAGCTGAGCCTTGGCCTCTTGCATAAATGCGGCTCCCGCGCGAAGATCTAGGGCGCATTCGGAGCAATCGAAGAAGTGTTCCTCAAATGCCTCGCGCGCTTCAGGCGTCAATTCATCTAGCAGGTAACGCATTGCCAACATCTGCTCTACAGCTTCGCCATGATCCATGAAATCAGCCCTCAATGTGGTCCAACACGGTATAGTGGCCACAGCCGGAAAATCGTTTCAAAGTTTCAAGCATTCGCGCCCACAGGCATCTGATTTCCGACGCGCTTCACATACTCCGCCTTGAACTCCTGCTTGGCCCGGTGAAGCAGAACCCGCAGATAGTCGCGGTCCACTCCAAATTCCTGGCAGACCTCGTCGCGGTCGCGCTCGTCGAGAAATATGGCCTTCAGCAGGGAACGGTCACGTGGGGGCAGTTCGAGCAGAATCTCGCGGACCTTGTCCTTGGTCTGCCGGGCTGCCACGATGTCCAGCACATCGGCTCCCTTGTCGGGCAGTTCGGGCCTGCCCTCCACATCAAGAGATTCGCTGCCGCCGTTGGAGCGGTAATGCTCAAAGAGCACATTGTTACAAACCTGATTGACGAAAGCTCCTAAGTGTTCAGGCTGACGCAAACCGCCATCCTTGCGCAGAACAGAAAAGACCCGGGCAAAAGTCTCCTGGCGCACGTCCTCGATGGCATGACTCGACTGTAGCTTGGAACGAAGCTTCAGCTGAAGCAACTCAGTAAAATAGACAACGAAGTGCTCCTGCGTCCGGTAGTCACCAGCACAGAGGTTATCAACATAGCCTGCGTTAAATGACTGAAATTGCAACGTTACCCCCGCCCCGCCGAGAGGAGCTAAGTATAACATGCCCACCTTTTCTGGCGCATGAAAGCTTTGTGCTCTGGCTAAGAGTGGAGCCCTCGTAGCTCATCGGAGCCGCTTTGCATGGCGTGGCGGCAGGGAGTGGCGTTGAACTCATGGCGAGAGCCTGAATAACGGACTAGCCAGAAGGAATCTCGCGTCTCTGGGATCGACTGGTTGCACCGGCTGCACATGGGAAAACAGGTAAATCCTCCCGGTGACCGATCCACGCACGCACACTTGGGGCTGGCCAGTGTAATGAAGATTCAGCGCGCTATCCTGCTGGGATCCAGTAGCTTTCAACTCGCTTCGCTGTCGACGATAACTCATCACGGTAATCCTTCAAAGTTAGTATCCTCAGGCAAAGCCGGAGGCTGTGTGGTCACTTATCTTGCAAAGAGGCTTTTCCGCAATGATTCAAAGCAAAAGCAGCCACAACAGCAGAGGCGCAGAAAGAAACAACCAGAGCGTACCCCCAAAAAAGTTAGACTTCCAATCGCTTCCGGCCAAAGACTGGGAATCCACTGACTGCAACAAATCGTCAGAAGAATACAACTCCGTCCGAGCCTCCATTTGTTCCTCCTGGTCGAGTTTCTTCCGCCCCATCGCTGCTATGCTCCGTCGATGACTTTATCCAAAAAGGATGCGGGGATGGGACTTACACGGAGGCGCCTGTGCGGTCTCTGCGTCGCCCTTTCCAGAAGACACGCCGCCGCCGAAAGCGCCAGCCACTGAACGAGAAACCCGATCCAACTGCTGCTTAGCCATACAGCCAGAGGCAGCGAAATCAATAGGCTCAGGCTATAGTGGCAGTCCATAAGTCGGCCCAGCGCACTGGAACCGAGAGCCGAGCGCAGCCGGCCGATCATATCCCAGAGACCGTTCTCCCCGGACAAAAGATGAGCGATCAGCCACACAGCTAGAGAACACAAGGCAAAACGCCAAACAACATTAACTGCAATCATTCTGATGTAACTCCGTTCTTGAATGGCTGCAGACGGAACTCTCTTCGAAAAGACAACTCCGTCTGCTCTTGGGGGAAGCCGCTCGATTCCATTTGTTCTCTGTTTGAAGGCAGACGTCCATTGGGAAAAAGGACCGGGTGGTCAGCGGGAGCCACCTGTGGGGAAGGAATCAACAACAAACCTTCAAGACTGTTGCCCCATACCACCGGAGCATTGGGATTGGTGATCGAAGGCGGCGTATTCCAAGAGAGCACGGCACGCACCTTGACCGTCCTTAAGCCTTCGCTGCAAGGCTGCTCGTGCTCAAAGAGATTAACCGGGAGGAAAACCTTATACTCCAGACCTGCTGCGGGAATGCCGTTGTAGTCATGCACCGCCGCCGAAGTTGTTCCCTGATACTGGAAGCCCGAGCCCCAGTCAGCCCAGAAGGCAACGAACTCTCTGCTACCCGCCGTGGACGGGCCTCCAGAGTAACCTATGTTCTGCTTCACCGTCACAACACCGGTCAACTGGCCTGTATTCAGGTCCAGCCCGACGTCGTTCAATTGCTCGTACGCGGTGCTCCCAGTCGTGTGCAACCAATCCTTCACTAACTTGGCGAGGTTTACATCGCCAATGCCCGCAAACCATTTCGCCGGGTCCAAGGCAATTGCGGGAGAACTAACTGCGGCGGCCAACGAAGGGGCCAGATAGCGATGCTGCGGAACCGACGTGCCGGCGTAGAGTTGATGCAGCTCCACGGGGGTCAACTGCTTCGGATTGACGGCATCGATCGATGGAACTAAATAGTTCGCCCGTTTAGTCTTGTCCGTAAGCTCGACGTTGTCTCCACCGGGAAAGATGGGCTTCGGGATAAGTTCGAAGCCCTCGACCGGCATCTTCCTGCCCCGCACTTTGCCCCATAGCGCCGCTCTAAGTGACCGTTTGGTCCTGGGGACCGACCCCTCCGCTGTAGAGTTGGAGGGAACCGCGCTTTTATCTTCTGGGGAAGTCATCGACGTACCTCAAGGTTTGTGAAACACCATCGCGCCGCGCGCTCGTTCAAGGCCCGAATATCAGCCCTGCCGACTGTACGACATCTTGCTCGCGCTAGATTGTGTGGATCTTCAAGCCGCCGAACGGGGGGAACGGGGGAACTTTCAGTTGCCGCACGATGTATAGTGTGGACGCGCTTGGAATCGTTTCAGCATTCTTGTGGAAAACTTAATCTTGACAACCTTAATATAGGACCCTCTCGGAAGGCCATGCATACCTCGCAAATTTAATTCGGACGCAACGCGGCGGGCACACTTATTCATCAGACGTTCAAAATAGCGCTGATTCAAGATCACAGGTAAGAGCAGATCGAAGCGGCAATTGCGGCTCCGCGCTCTGAAAACGTGTTCTGCCATGGACTTCTGACGCCGGTCTAAATCGCTTCGACGTTGCGGTGCAATCACGATGCGTTCAGTCTCGCAGAATCAGGTTTTCTTGCGCCAGAGCAAATTCATTCCAATCGCCAGAGCTGCCCTCTCGCCCTGCACTGTTAGCAAATCGAGAGGACGAATAGCTCTGCCGAATGGCGCTTCCTACTGCACAGTCAGACCAATCTGAAAGGTCTGCTGTGTGCAGGGTCCTTGCGTGGGACCCGTCGCACCGGTTGTCGAGTTGACGCAGGGTTGGGTCGTGCCGGACGAAACAGACAAATACGGGTCGGCGGAGGCAACCACGGTAATAGTGCTGGAACCGGTCGGAGTGGCGTATGAAACGCCGTTTGAACAGGCCAACACACCGCTCGTCGCGACAGCGAAGAGAACCACCCCGATCAGCATAATAGCCGTTGTCCACGCACCGCGCATCATGCGCCGCCGCATCCAGAAGAGCAGCAGGCCTGTCAGGCTGCCGAGCCACCACAGCATGGAACCCTGCGCCGGAGAGTTAGGTGGATTATTGATCAACACCGTCAGCGTCGTTGTGAGCGGAGGATTTGGACTGCCGGCGGTGCTGGCCATCACGATAAGCTGGCCCGGCGAAAAGACGCAGATGGAATTCGCCGGCAGTGAAGAAGCCACGCATTGATAGCCAATGACGCCCTGCCATCCACCATAACTGCTATCGGTAAAGGTCACGGAACTATCGCTTGTTTTGTTACTGCTGATAAGGACTGTGCCGCTGGCAGCGCCAACTACATAGGGCGCGCTAACAACGGCTACCGTTCCCGAAGTGGAAGAAGTAACGTAGTTAGCATCTCCGCTATAGGTTGCAGTAACCAGATCGGTGCCAACCGGCAGCGCGGTTGTGCTGATGGACGCCTGGAATACACCTCCCGGAGCTGACACAACGCTCGCCGAGCCCAACGAAGTGCTGCCGGTTGCAAACGTCACAGTCCCGGTAGGAATGCCAACCGCAGCGGAGTTGATGGTGGCAGTGAAAGTAACAGAGGATCCGGGTAAGCTGCTATTGGGATTATTGAAGGGCGGCGCGATGGCCAGAGTGGACGTAGTGAACGCTGTGCTCACCGTGACAGAGAAAGGCGATGAGCTACTCCCATCAAAAAAGCTTGACCCCAGATAGACAGCTTCCAAGGAGTGACTTCCGCCAGTCAACCCCGTGGCCAATGTAAAGGTGGCCACGCCACTGCCGCTTAGTGTAGCTTCTCCAGTGATAACTCCATCAGCCAGCAGCTGAGCGCTGCCTGTAGGTGTTCCGCCAGACGAAGCAACACTGGCTGTCAATGTAATAGGGTGTCCGAAGATTGGAGCGCTGCCAGCCGGAGAGGTGATTGCCAAAGCTGTTGTGGTGGCTGCCGTGGTGGCCCCTGTTCCACTAAGAACAACCTGCACAGTCGTAGCATTCGGCACGGCATTCGTGGCGTTGCTGTTGAGGGTCAGCGTTTCAGACCGGTTCCCAGACGCGGTTGGTTGGAAGCTAGCATCCAGTTCGCAACCGGCTCCCACAGCAATACTCCCGCCGTCGACGCAGGCGCTCGAAGGCGAGGCGCTCAGGCTGAAGTCTCCGGTATTGCCAGTGAGTGTGTAGAAAGGGGAAGCAAGAGTCAAAACCTGATTTCCTTCGTTCTCGACCTTGACTGGCAATGACCCACTGGGCGAACCCACTGGCCAATCGCCAAAGACCTCGGTGGTGCTGGTTCTGGTAATCAGATAAGCTGCTCCAGCCGTACTATCGGCCACGTACAGATTGCCATACGGATCCACTGCCAGACCATACGGGTTGGCGTTTCCAATTCCGACTTCAATGGCCTCGTTGGGAGTTAGCGTGCCTGAAAGATTGGGAATACGAACGATGTTGCCATCGCCTTGATCGACTACGAACAGGCTTCCGGATGCATCGGTGGCCAGCGCGGAGGGTTTGCTGTAGCCCACAGCCACCGTTTGCTGCACGCCGCTGCTGACAGGCGCTGGGAGGCGGTATATTTGGCCAGTACCGGAGTCGGCTACATATAGATTTCCCGACGGATCGACGGTTGTTGCCAAGGGGCCAGTTAAATCGGAACCTAGAACCGAGGCGTTCGCGACATTCCAGCTTCCGTTGTAAGGGAGATAGACTATGCGATTGTTCCCCGTGTCGGCGATGTAAAGGTTGCCTTGCCCATCGACGGTAACTCCAGTGGGTCCGCTCAGCACCGCGCCTGCTATGGGAGTCGGTATCGACGTACCACTGCTATTCTTGGTCGAAGCTGTAACAATCGTGACCTGCGCAGCGTTGCTCAGAGCGCCATTGACTATCGGCACTTCAACAATCTGGTTGTTGCCAGTATCCGCGATGATGACATTGCCCACTCCATCGACGGCGACTCCCGAAGGCTTAAGGAGGTTACTCCCAAGCGAAATTGCTTGAGTCGAGCCTTGCTTGAATTCAAGAACGGCGTTGTTCCCAGCATCAGCGAAGTAACTGTCGCCAGCTGCGTCCAATGCGACCGACATGGGCGATTTAAAGCTGCCGCTGCCACCCACGGAAGTCATTGTGCCGGTGTCAACAGTAAGTCCGGCGCCCAGTCCGACACCTGAGACGTAGCCAGTAGCCAATGCTGCTCCGGAAGAGTTAGCTAACACCACACTACCGGTTGCCAAACCAGGGACTTTAGGTCCGAAGCTCACATCTACCGTGCAGCTACTGCCCGCAGTATAAGTAGAAGTGGTATTGCAGGAGCCTGCCTTAGTATTCGAGAAGTACCCAGCCGCTGGAGAAACTGCTATGGAACCCAGGGATGTCGAAGCATTGAAGTAAAAGCCAAATGCGGTGGAACCGGTGCCTCCCACTGCCGCAGAGCCTGCGTCTGCTGAACCAAGAGTAAGTTCGAAGATATCGGAAGACTTGGATCCGGTGAAAAACACTGCTGTTCCATTCAATGGAATAGAAAGAGCGTTAGCGAGATTTAGACCTGACGCCACGGGATAAATACTTGCCGAAGCGATCGTGCCCGTGCTTTGGTTATATGGAACCTCGTAAATGATCCCAGTGCCTGAGTCTCCAACGAACAAGTTTCCAAATTTGTCGAATGACAAACCCAGTGCTGTTTCCAAACCACTCGAAATGAGCTCGGTTGGACTGGATGCATACGCTCCCGAAGAATAGGCGAGCTCATAGACGATCCCGCTTCCGATTACGGTAAAGTAAAGATTATTTTGTGAATCCGCTATCATAGAAGTAATTTGTCCCGGCAGGCTGGACAGCAAAACGACGGGCTTGCCAGCGGCAGTCTCTTCAACCAGCAAGCCGCAACAGGTATATCCAGCGATAAACAAATCGCCTGCCGAGTCGGTAGCCAGTATCCCCGGATCGAAGTAGTAGACGGCGATGGTGTTCATATTGGAGGCTACCAGCGCAGCTTCCCCTGGCTGTGGAACGCAATTTATTGAGGGTATTTTTTCAACGTTTGTCGAATACCTTGCCCCAGCGTACAAATTGTTGCTGGAATCGATTGCAAGCCCGATTACACCATCGCCAAGTCCTGAATAGATCGTTGTGCCGGTGGTGCCTCCTAAAGGGATCTCGACAATCGATCCACCATATTCGAGTTCGTAGAGATTGCCGCAAGTATCCTGCACAACCTGCCCAGGTTGGCCTACGCCGCTTGCACTGAGGGTGTAGACGGACGAGGTGACTATAGATGGGACACTTTGCGCATTCCCTCCGCCAACGGCGGTCACCAGGGTCAATAGGATCAGTCCAACAGCGCAAGTTACCCTTTTTGTCCAGCTCCTTAGCATTTCAAGCCTCCAAAATGCGGCTCCGCGCCGCGTATTGCTTATGATCCCTGTCCCGGCTTCCGGCCTTGCCCGCTCCGTGCCTCAATCCCGTTCGCGTGAAGCCACAGAGGAGGCGACCCAAGCCGCATCCTCTCCCGTTGCGGCTAGAAGTTATACTTCACGCCGAATTCAATAATGCGTACACCGAACTTGAAGGGCGTATAGCCGAATCCCGCGTTCTGCAAAGTAAGAGACGAGAGCGCCGACGCCAACGAATACGAGCATCCCACGCCAGTGGTCGCATTGCATTGGTCCACAAACGTCAGGTTCAGGTCTGCCAGATTGTTATTGTTGAACGAGGGGATGGGGTGGTTGAGGAAGTTGAAGCCCGACATGCGGAATTGAAGTTGTTGCCGGTCGGTCATCTGAACGTCCTTATAGACGGATAAATCCGAACTGAAGAATATCGGACCGCGCGCATCGGGAAGATTCCACCAACCCTGCGATCCCAGTGACGGCAGAGCGAAGCAATTGCCACTGACATACTGCCGGGAAACTTGGGTTCCAGACAAAATTGCCGAATGCAGTCCATGCCGCGGGTCGCAGGTGACGGTTGGCTGCAGGAGATAGTCGGAGCTGCCCAGCCACTCGCCACCGCCTACTTGAATTCCGACGGGTGTCTTCCGCGAAGAGTCCGTATAGTAGTTCACGGCTGCAGAAAGGTTAAAGTCCGGGTTCCCGTTGAGGATGGAAAGGTCAGGGCCGCTTGCCAGCTTGGTGATGCCGGACAGCTCCCAGCTATTCAGAATCCAACCCAGTTCACGTTTGCCGTGAAACTTGTTGCCTTCCTGATAGGAGTAAGACAAGTTGAGGACCTGAGGCCGGTCAAAGGAAACGATTCCATAGTCATGATGGGCGTTTACCGGGTCCGCTGTGTTGCCTGTGTCATAGTTACCGCGCACTGCCAGCGCCTTGGACCACGTGTAGTTAGCTCCCACCACCAGCGAACCGCGCTGCTTGTTCAGCGAAACTTGCAGCGCATTGTAATTTGCCCAGTTAGTATGATGGGGCACATAGATGCCCAAATAGTTGGGATAGGGCCGGTACTGCGACTCAATGGTGCTTGTACCGGTAATGGTTGCCACGGGAATCGTTTGGCCAGTCAAGGGGTTCGGGCCGAAAAAAGCACCCAGTGGGATCACATTCTGGTTTTGCAGGCTATTCAGCCCATTGGAGGTGTTACCCAGAGTAGTGAGGTTCGAACTCTGGTTCCCGACATACGCAACCTCGAGCGTCGAGCCGAAGGGTAACTGCCGGTCAACTGTAAAGTTGTAGTTATAGGTGACAGGCTGCTCACTGTCGTATGGGTCGGCGGCATCAACGCTTGCCGTCCCAGGAATGGCTGCCGAGGATCCAGAAGAAAAGACCAGCAGACCCCCGCTGAAATATCCGCATGGAAGAACAGGCGTGCCACCTGCTACGGTGGACGGGTTGGTGGTGGACGAATTCATCAACTGGTCCAGGGTGCAGCTCTGGCTTCCAACCACGCTGTGATCCACCTGATTTTGGGCGGTGGCAACCGCGCCGGCGACCACGTTGTATGAATCCCGCGAACGATATACTCCGAAGCCGCCACGAAAAATCGTCTTCCCATTGCCGTTCAGATCGTAAGCAAGGCCAACTCGAGGCGCGTAAAAGAGAATGTGGCTTCCATTCCCGGCAAGAGGAATGCTTGAATTCAACTTATGCCAGGAGATGCCAGGCCAGGTACTGGTGTCCAGAGTCATGGAAGTTGAAACTTGGCCGGGGGCAACGGGATTGTACTTCGTGGGATCCCACACCGCAGAGCCTATCCCGTGCGCATCGACCCACGGGGGAAGATGGGAAAGCCGAATGCCAAAGGTGAGAGTCAGCTTTGAGTTGACCTTCCAATCGTCGGTGACATAGAACTCAAGGGTATTGAAAAACATGTTGATGGTCGGATCGGCGGAACTCTGGGAGTAACCGCCGGGGCAGCCAGCCAGGAAGTTAGCTGCGGTGTTTCCAAGGCTCGATGTACTTCCAGGGGTAGCGTATGTTGGGGGCGGGTTTTGCGATAGAGTGGCTGGATTTGGAAAGCAGACGTTATAGCGATCGTAGAGTATGGTGCCGTTAGCATCGTTGCCGGAATCAACTGCATTGTTTCTGGTTTGCTCCGCATAAAGGCCCGCCTTGATCGTGTGAGTGTGATAGATTTTCGTGAAATTGTCCGCGATGTTTACCGAATATTTCCTGAGATAATGGCCGCTCGCAGGTACATATCCAAAGGAGAAATTGGGTATACCGGTCCCCTCAAAGGAGTTGATGCGCGGCAACTGCGTGACACCGTTGCGGAGAGGTCCACCCTCATATCCCGCCTTAACCCACGCCGAATTGGCATCCAACAAAGCCTGGGAGCGATCCTCGAACTGTTGCGGCTCATCGAAGTAGAGGGCCGCGCCGGTAAGTTCGTTGGTCGTGGTGTTGTTGATAACTTTGGTCAGATTGAGGGAGATGGAATTGGAGTCTCCATGCGTATCCAGAGGAGTCGGAAAGGGAACGGTATCAGGCGGGTTATAGAACACGTTGTTCAGAATCTGCTGAGTGTTCACCTTCTCCCAGTTATATGTGCCATATAACTTCAGGCTTTCGGAGAAGCTTTCATCCACGCGGCCATGAAACTGGAAGCCGTTATTGCCTGCCATCACATTCTTGGCCCAGTTGAATCCGTCGGAGGCATAGCCGTTTGAAGCTTGAGGGGTGCGATTAATGGTTGGCCACAGATTGATATACGTGGCCATTGCCGGGTTGATGCTGAGTGTGTTGAGAAGTCCTGTCGAAGGCACGGCCACTCCATTCTCATCGAGTCCGCCGGCGGGAGAATGGCAGTCGCCACCGACATTGGAATAGGCGGCCGAAATTTGGTAGTCAATATTGCAAGCAGTGGCAAGACCTGCAGGGTCTGTATTGAGAGCCGCGCCGAGGGCATCGTAGGAAAAGTCATATTGGCCGGGGTTTGGCGCAGTCGGATCAGTGCTCAACATGCGTGGTGTCGGAATGAAGGCGAATTGAGGTCCTGAGAGCGCTCCGTTGGTATTGGTTAACTGGTCGTAATACTCATATCCTGCCCAGAAAGTAAGGTGTCTGTTTTCGTTAAAGTGTGTGCCAGGAATTTCAATCGGGCCGCCGACCGAAGCTCCCGGATAAAAGTATCTTGAGGGAGCCTTGGGGATAGGCACATACTTGTTTTCCGCGTTCACACTGCCCGAATTATTGGACAGCCAGTCGTTGGAGTTAAAGATGTGATCGCGAGCGTAAGCATAGAGCGATCCGTGAAAAGTGGATCCGCCTGACTTGCCCACAGCGTCGATAACGATAGGTCCCCTGGCTTCCTCAGCGCCGAAGTTCGAGGTTTGCACCTTAACTTCCTGCACTTGGTCCATGTTGATGTTGGCGACGGTGCCTGACATATCTCCAGGATCGATAACTTGCGAGCCATCTGATGTTATGCTCACAAGCCCTTGCTGAGGAGCTGCGCCATTGGCGCCGTAACTACTAAGATTGCCCGATCCAAAGCTGGTGGTGGAATAGTCGGCGCCGGCGTTGTTGAGGCCCGTACCCGCGTTCAAAGTGAAGCCGGGCAGCATACTCACTAACTCCAGGGCATCGCGCCCGGTGGTGGAGAGACGGGCGATATCAGCGGAGGTGACCATGGTGCTGTGCTCGGGGGAAGTCAGCGCCACCCCGGCCACCTCCGCGGTGACGGTCACCGATTGCACGACATTGCCGACTTTCAGCTTGATCTTGGGCAGAGTCAGGCTGTCGCCGGGGTGCACTTCGATTCCGGTCACTTTCGAAGTCTCGAAGCCGGCCATCGCGATTTGGAGATTGTACGTGGCCGGCTGAACCGCACTGAAGTTGAAGAATCCCTCGCCGTTGCTGGTAGTGAAGCGGGTCGCCTTGCTGGCTTCGTTGACGAGCGTAACCTTGGCGCCGGGCACCAGCGCGTCGGCTGAATCGCGCACCGTTCCGGAGATGGATGCGGTTGTCTGCGCATATGCAGCCGGGATGAGCAGCGAGAAAACCGCGTTCCAAAAGATGGCGCGCCACAGCATCTTCTTCATTCGCCGCTGTGAAATCCGGCAATAGAAAGTGTGGATCGTTGATTTCGACAAAGCATGCCTCCAAATTTTCGAGCCTTCACTTACGGCTCAATCACTAAATCGATTTGCTGTCTGAATCTGAAAATGTCCGCTCCGGTATTCGATTGCGCAGGCAGATTTGGTCCGCCCATTGTGGCGAAATATCCAGACGGAAGACCCACGCAGAATCCCACACAAACGGCTTAAGCCCGAGCTTGACTCCATGCGCAACGCCGTGTTCGCTTGTGCAACTCCGTCTCAATTTCCCGCTCGCAGGGCTGGCCTCGCCCACGCCTCCCGGAGGATACCGAGCGCCCACCCAGGGAAAGTGAGCCCATTCCGCTCAGTTCCATCTGCAGCCGATCAGGTTTGCCGTTTCAGATTCGCGGCTGCAATATCCGCTGCATTCCCGACTGCGAAACCCTATGTGCGGAGGGAGGGAATGCGAAAGGTTAATCTTGTACGGTCTTGTACGGCCACCTTCAGCAAATGATGTACAACCTTGTACGTAATTGATTCCATATACAATGAACGCAGGCCATTGCCGTGCTCGGCAGCCAAGTTGCAAAGGGTTACTCAGACCGCTATCATCGGGTCGCAGGGGCCATTGTTGCCAAGGTAAGATGAGCAGGAGTTTCAACATGCCAGAAAACTCCACCGTGCCCTCCCAGGAGGCGGAACGCGCGGAACTCGATGCGGTAGTAGAGGCATTGGCAAAATCCCCGCGGCTGTCTCGATTGGTTCGCTACCTCGGGGAGAAGTATTTCCAAGGCGAGATCGATCGCCTTCACGAATACAACATCGCAACCGAGGTCTTTGACCGGTCGAAGACGATCTTTGATGCCGGGGAGGACGCCATTGCGCGCGTCGAGGCTCATCGGCTGCGCAAGAGGCTGAAGGAGTTCTACGAGAAGGAAGGTAAAGACCACCCCGTTCAACTAACGATTCCCTCAGGAACCTACGTGCCCGTCTTTACGCTTCGGGCTGAATCTGTCGCAGCACCGCCTGCAGATGGCCCGCCGCGCATCAACTCTTTCCCGCCATCGCAACAGCGGCATGACGTGCAAGATAGAAACGGCGCACAGCCTTTCCGATTAACGCGCTGGCCTTGGCTTTATACCCTATTGGCCGTCGTGTTTCTGTTTGCGGCGTCCGGAATTTACTGGTTCTCCCATTCCGGCGCCTTAGCCAAATACAGCGGCAACAAAACAAGTCCAGCCCAGCCGCCGGCCGCTTCTCCGTCGCTTTCCGCCACGACGCCCATGCCCATTCGCATCATTTCCGGCTACAGCGGAAAGCCCCAGATCGACAGTGCAGGAGCCGTTTGGGAGGCCGACCGATACTTTCATAACGGAGGAACCTGGACGCTGCCCGCGAACTTCATCGCAAGAACCAGCGATCCCATGCTCTTTGAGCAGTGGCGCACGGGGGACTTCTTCTACGATGTCCCTCTTCCGCCCGGTGTCTACGAGGTGCATCTCTACTTTGTCACGGCGGATCGAGCCGGCGAAGTAACCTCCACGTTCAGCGTCGGAATCAACGGAGATACAGTTTTGCAGGGCTTCGATGTAAATTCAGATGCTCTGGGAGAGAACATCGCCGACGAGCGTGTTTTCCGGGATGTATCCCCCGCCAAAGACGGATACCTTCACCTCGCTTTTACCAGCGAACGCGGAGCGCCCGCGCTCAATGCGCTCGAGATTTTGCCGGCAATTCCGCACAAGCAACTCCCCATCCGCCTTGTCACGCAGCCAACGTCTTTTACCGATCACGACGGGCAATTCTGGCACCCGGATAACTACTTCATGAACGGGCGCCTGTCGACCAAGCGGCAACAGATTGCCGGATCGGCTGATCCCGATCTGTTTGCCGGTGAGCGATATGGGCATTTCACTTACGCCATCCCCGTTGACACGCGCGGCCGTTACACGGTCATTCTCCACTTTGCCGAGTTTTACTTTGGGCCTCACGCTTCGGGCTTCGGTGGAACAGGAAGTCGCATCTTCCGCGTAATCTGCAATGGCACCACGCTTCTGGATAACTTCGATATCTTCAAGGAAGCCGGCAGTCTTCATGCGCTCACCAAGACTTTTTATCACTTAAAGCCAACCGCGCAAGGAAAGCTGAATCTCACCTTTGAGCCGGTTGTGAACAACGCCACAGTTTCGGGTATTGAGGTGCTGGATGAATCGCAGTAAGTCTCCTTACTTACCAGGAATCAGCACCACGGTTTCGGACATGGCGGAAACCGTAACAGGGAAGCTGTCTCCCAAACCGTCAATTTTGGTTTGCGTTGGACCCGCGGCAGGCCAAGGACTATTCAGATTGAAGTTAGCGCGGCCGAAATCGTAGCGTGTGCCACTGGCCGATAGCAATATACCCGGAATCGCGACGTTAACCTGGTAAGACTGGTTAGGATGCTTGTTGATCAGCACCAGAGCCACTCCCCCATCTTTGCGCTTGACGGCATGCACGGAAAGCAATGGTGAACTGGATTGCGCGTCGACCAGCACGTCGCCAGGGCGAGCCGCAATCGAGGCCATTTGCATTCCGTAGTAGGCCTCCGCGGGAGTATCTTGCGGCACCTCGGGCACGTCGGAGAAAAAGCCGTTGTGCAGCTCCTGCCACTCAACCGTAAAAGCTCCGGCTTCAAACCATGTAAGAAAGGTGTCCGTAGCGAAGAGCGCACGCCCTGCGCCGCTGCCACCACCGTTGGTTTCGGTAATCGCGATGGGAATGTTTTTCTGCGCGGTCCCGGTGCACCGGGCGATTTGATCGCGCAACGCCGCAACCTGCGGTTTGATGTCCTCGGTGACTGTTAGGTCGGTGACGCTTGTCTTCGGATACCAATGGACAATCACAAAATCGATCTTGTCTTTTACTGCCTTGAGAAGAGCATCGTTGCCAATCCCAGGGTGAGAATCAGGCATATCCACACTAACGCCGATCTTGATGGTAGGATCGACTAACTTCATCGCGCGGATAAACTCCAGCGCATTCTTGCCGTAGGCCGATTGGGAAAGCGCTGGCACGCCCTTGCGATTTTTGCCGCGCGGCGCATGCAAGTCCTCTTCCCACGCCGGTCCAAAGTAGCCATTGCCTCCGATTTCGTTGCCTATCTCCCAGTAGCGAATCTTCCAACCCTTCTCTTGGTTCGCATACTTCACCCAGCCGGCGGCTTCAGCCGGGTCGCCCCCGCCGGTTCCAGCCGCATTGGTGCCGTAGTTCGCGGTGATAATCGCTTCTGCTCCCGTGGGCAGAACGTTCATGGTCATGAAGTGGTCAAAGGTGTCGTTGGGGTGGATGTAAAGCGAGACGCCTTGAGTAGCTGAATGCGTCTTCCAATGATAGGCGTCTGAGTAAGAACCGCCGGGAAAACGCAACGCCGTAACACCGGCTGCCTTCAGCTTGTCCGGCAACTCTGGCGAAGTGAAGTGATTGTCATAGATGCTCGTGCCAACTCCAAAGCCTGCAGCAGGCACCACGGCTAATTCCGTCTTCACGTTCACCTCGACCTGCGCTGTCTTCTGGCCCCACAGCGAAGCAACAACGAGTGCGCAGGCAAGGTATCCAACGCAAAGGCTTTTGCTAAACCGAAACCCTCTAAGGCTAAAATTCTTCGAAAATGATGAAGTCATATAATTGCTATCCTTTTGATTGACTCAAGCAGGTTGAACCGGGGAAGCGCATTTTGCAGATTATTATCTGTCGTTCAGTTACCCTCAAGTTGGGTCGACCTCTGGGGCTGGTCGAAATGGAATCGAGCATTCGGGGAAGAGATACCCCCCTCCCCCCCATATTTACTGTGTAACTGTGTAACAGTGGCGGAATTGCATAGTGTTGACGTGGTTGCCCTAGGCAATTCACCTAATTATATGCAAGGGCACTCCCAGCTTTGATATTCTTTCCGGTCAACCGGCAACACCTTTTGCCGAGTTCTGGAAAGGAATTATTGATGATCCATGATCGAAAAAGGCGATTGCCCGCGCAGGCTGTATTGCGTTGTTTAAGTTTTATCGCGCAGTTTGGCGTTCTTTGCATGATGCTTGGCATTCAGGCAAGCGGGCAGAACCGCGCCAATGTCTCCGTCGATCTGAGCAAAGCTGTCAACATACTGACCGATGCGTCGCTTGGAGTTCCCGCCCCGACTTTCGATGGCAACACCTTCAATCCTGCCGGATTACCTTACTTGCGTGCGGCAGGTATCTCTGTGGCGCGCTACCCAGGCAATCACGGAGTGGCGGATATCTATCATTGGTCCACCAGGACCACCACCCGTTACAAGGGAGCGGAGCCGGGTTACTTCGCCCCGGAGAGTAACTTCGGAAGCTTTGCACTCTTTGCCGAGAAGCTTGGCCAGGCTGTGATCCTGGCCAATTACGGAGCAAACTTTGATGGCACCGGAGGTGGAGAAGCGGCTGAGGCCGCCGCTTGGGTAGCATACGCAAATGGTGATGCCGCCGACACGCGCGCGCTCGGCAAAGACTCTACCGGAGAAGATTGGCACACCGTCGGCTATTGGGCTACGCTTCGCGGCCAGTCTCCACTGCCAGCCGACGATGGCCTGAATTTCCTTCGCATCCAGCATCCCAAATCTTTCGGCTTCAAGCTATGGCAGATTGGCGACCAGGTTTATAACAACGGCTACTACGGTCCCGAACACACCGGCAATCCCGATCTTCATGCCGCCGCGCCCGCCGGCCCCAAGGATCTTGGCAAGCTGAAGAACGATCCCAAACTATCTCCATCTTTCTATGCGGAAAATCTAAAGACCTTCGCACAGGCCATGAAAGCAGTTGATTCCTCCATTCAGATTGGCGCGGCATTCACGCTTCCTCCCGATCCAAGCCTGCGATCGAGAACCCGTTGGGTGGATGGCAAAGAAGAATCCGACACCTCGGGCTATATTGCTGCAATGTGGGGAATTCAGTGGAACAAGGATGTCTTGAAGGGCGCTTGCGCGAACTTGGACTTTGTAACTCTGGAATGGTCTATGAGCCCGCTGCTTCCTCCTGACTATAAGACCTTGAATGAGCCTGACCTGCTTACTAATACGAAATCTAACTTCTCTAACATCATTTCCTCCATGCTTGCCAGCTATAGTAACGATTGTCCTCAAGGTCATATCCCAAAGTTAGCTTTTGCACCCGCCGGAATCGCCGCATGGGCGAAGGTCCAGCATCCGGAGGCCCAGGCGCTCTGGATCGCGGATACCTACGCAATGCTGATCGAATCCGGTACGTTGAACACCACCTGGAGCGAGATGTATGGCGATTCCATGCTGTCAGCGGACCGCAAAAAGATGGGGACCGCCTACTATGGATTGCAGATGTTGCATATCCTGGCACACAACCCCGGCGACGCACTGCTCGATGCCAGCACTAACTCGTCATTGGTCAGCGTTCATGCGACTTATCGCCGCGATGGTTATATCGGACTTATGCTAGTCAACAAAGATTTTAAGAGTGCTGCCACGGTGAAGGTAACTTTCAGAAATGGAACGGTTGGTTCAACCGGGAAACGCTTCGATTATGGAAGCGCGCAGTTCAGTGCAGGAACACCGCTAGCAACGACACCATTTTCCGCTCCCGGCAATGAGTTCACCATCACCGTTCCTCCGTATACGGTGACGGATGTTCTGCTGCCCAAGCAGAACTAAGATCACAGTTGTAAATTGAAGATTCCGGAGAGAGCCCTGACGGCAAGTCCCCGCAGGTGCTTGCAGAGAATTACCTCTTACTGACGCACAATGTAAGAAGGAGTTCCGTGAGGGTAAAGATGGCAAACAGTAATCTAGCGCCGAGAGTGGTTGCAAGGGAACCGGAAATTCCGGCCCCTTCAGGTACCCCCCTCCCCCCTTTTTATATTTTCAAAACCTTGCAGGTAATTCTTTAGTTAACATATAACAAATTCAACATAAATGACTTCCACCCTGAAAATGCGATAAATTCCTGCAACACCGCCAGCTTTAGCGAATCAGCCCGCTCATCATGGCCTGGTTGTAGTTGGCGTAGCATTTGCCTGTTGCGATGAAGCCAACGGAAGCGCCACTTCCAGCGAGCCGGTGAGATGGCTTCCTGTATCCAGAATCGCAAGGCGCAGGCTCGCAGCTTCTACTGGCAACTCAACGTGCAGATTGTGGAACATTCCATTCTGAAGTGCTTGCGCATAAACTGCCGGCGGCATTGATGCCTCCAGATTCTGCTTGGTTCCTCCCAGCCTTTGTCCATCCGCAGCATACGCGTAGACGGCTACTTCGAGTGTCGTATGGCGCTTTCCATCAGGCGTTGCAATCAATTGCAGTTGCTGCGCCAGAATTGCCAGGCGAATATCATACGACTGCACCATGCCAGAGAGATGCTGCGGCTTCTTGGTTTTCTTGCTTCCGTTGATGGCCGCCATAGCTGCCATTGGAGAGCTTACAGTCGCCATTGTCGGCGCTCCATCCGGATCAATCTGCGCCTTGAACAGCAGGCCCTGAGCTTCCGGCGCTCCATGCAGCATGGCCGCTGCGAGGCTGTCGCTCTGCACTGCATCCTGCGTCACGGTTGCCGGATCAACCGCGTAATACGCGCTGCGATACGCAAGCTTCAAGCCCGGTTTGTCCAGAGTTACATGAATCGAGCGCAGCCTGCCGTCGAAGTTTAGGTTGGAAGGAGCATAGACAAGTGTGTAATAGGAAGCGCCGTCGTTGACTGCCTGCCCGGCCGCTGCGGCAATCCCATTTGTATTTACAAACGCATGTCCGCCGGTGGCTTGGGCAATTTCGGCCATCGTGGCATGTGCCGCATCAAGTGATTGCATAAAATCGTTGTGGCCTTGCACGGCCGCCGGAGCACTGCCCGGTGTGGACGGCATGCCCGGCGTGCCCATAATCCCTTGCGAATTCGCCGTCAAATTCAAGGAACCAGCTGCCCCCGCTGAAAATCCCGGCTCGACCACCAGTCCGCGTACATCGATCGGATACACGGCCGTCTGGCTCACCGCTAGCGCCGTGGCCACCCTGCGCATTTTCTCCCGCATCACGATCATGTCGCCAATTCCGTTGCTGAAACCAGAAGCCGACGCCTCCGAGTTGGCCGAAGTGGCTGCGGAAAAAATCAAGGTGTCCGAGGTCACGGTTGGTCCCGGCCCAGGATTCGGGGTGTCCGGCTCATAGTCGGTGATCAGGGTCCCTTCGGCTAGATCGCTAGCTTTGGGCAGAACCAACATGTCGAACGATTCAGAAAACCACAATAGATTCTTGCGCCCGTTCAGGGTCGCCAGAAATCGTCCCATGTCCAGAAACGCATCGAGCGTGACTTCAGCCTTCTGCACATTTTCGCTCGTCGCCGTCATGCGTGCACCAGCCGCCTTAGTCCGCATCGCCGCCAACAATTTTCCCGTGTCCGTCGTGAAGCCTTGCACGAGGCTGAAGTTGTCGCCCAGCGCAAAGATCGCAACCTGCATCGAAGCCGGCTTCCGCTCCAGGAAGCGCAAAATCTGTTCGTGCGCATACATCTGATCTGTCAATGACGTATTCAGGCTGTCCAGCAGCAGCACCACGGGCGGGCCACTGGCCGGGGTTTGCTCCAGGTTCACAAAAGTATTGCTCGGCAACTGGGGCGGAGCGGGCGGTAACTGGCTGCGGTCTTCCTCCGGTGTATGGACCTCAAAAGCGCGCACCGATTGCGGCTTCCGATCCTCAATGACCGTGAAATCCTGCTGCGTGATGCCGGGAACAGGTTTGCCGTCCGGCCCCGTCACCACCACGTCCACCACCACACGTCGCGTGGTGGTGCGGATCACCACCGTCTGTTCCTCGTCGTCCGGCGATTCCTGCTGGACCGTGAACGACGGCCCCCCTGCATCCTGTCGAGCAGGGGGTGCGCCTGAGCTCTGCGTTGCTTGCCCCGGAGCATTGTTCCTTGATTCGGGCGCGGATGGAGCCGAACCCTGCTGAGCGATGGGCGCAGCGGTCCCTATCAACGCGCAGAGACCAACTACGAGAATCGACTGATAGCGGAAATCCTCCAACAGTTTCATCGGCACCTTCCGCAATAAATATTTTGTGAGTCAAGCCTGCTCGGAGAGCCCTCGCACCAATAATACGGCTTGATCCCTTGCCGTGAAACTGAAAGGACGGCATTTACAGCAGTTTCACTTCCGCATTTTGCGAAAACAATGCCGGCAAGTGGAGACGACTAGACTTATGAATCAGTTGAGATCACGCCCTGTTGGATTGCAATCAAAACCGCTTCGGTCCGGTCTGTTGCTTCCAGTTTTTCGAATATGTGCTTGACGTGGTTTCTCACCGTAAATTGGCTGACCAACAGCAGACGCCCAATCTCTTTGTTAGTCAGACCCTTTGCCATCATCTGCAGCACGCCCAGTTCGCGGGCGCTTAGTCCGATGCGGCCCTTGCGTTCCTCGATTCGGGCGGCAATTCCCCGTGGAAAATGCAGATTACCGCTGGCGACAGAGCGAATGGCTGCGAGAATCTGGGTGCGGCTAGAGTCTTTCATCATGTATCCGCGTGCGCCTGCTTTTGCTGCTCGATAGATATCCTCTTCGTAGTCGAAGCTGGATAGGATGATCACCTTGGGAGCGGGCTTGATTCGCAGAATCGAAGGCAATACCTCCAGGCCAGATGTCTTTGGCATACGTAAATCAAGAAGCACAATATCGACCGTGTGGCGGGCAAGAAACGCAAGCGCTTCTTCACCGCCATCGACGCTGCCCGCGAGTTGGAATTCTGTACTCGTTCCCATCAACATCGCCAGACCGGCGCGAACGATAGGGTGATCGTCCACAATCAGGACTTGAATCGGTTTCTGTTCAGATATCTTTTCCATGCCCGCCTCGTCTCCGTTTTCCGTCGCGGACAACCCCCTGCCACCACGAAATCAGAGCCAGTTGCGGCAAGCGGGCACGCACCTGGACGGAAGTTCCATGCCCTGGAGAGCTATGAATGCGCAGACCAGCGTTGATACTTTCCGCGCGCCGTTTCATGCCTCTTATACCGAATCCAGCGGTTTCACCAAGGGTGGAGAAACCTTGACCGTCATCACGGACCGTCAGCTTCACCGATGGCCGTCCGTAGACTAACCTCAATTGGATGGCGTGAGGATGGCCGTGGCGTACGGCATTGGCAACTGCCTCCTGGCCGACGCGAAACAGCGTATCGGCAATGCGTAGCGGAATGTGCCTGGGCTCGCCTCGCACAGTCATGAAGATGGCGATGGGTCCATCCTGAACGATCGTGTGCGCCGCATGTTCCAAAGCCTTGGCGAGGTCCATTTGCTCCAGGTTGCCAGGACGCAAAGCAGCAATATTGCGCCGCGCTTCCAAGTGTCCCGTGCGCACCATGTCCACTGTGGATTCCAAGTGCTTGTGGAGCTGACTGCTTGGATCGACCTCGCTACATAGAGCTTCCAACTGGAAGCCAAGTCCAGCGTAGCTTTGCGCCAACGTGTCATGCATCTCCAAAGCTAGCCGCTCGCGCTCTTCAATGACCGCTCGCAATTGCCATCGTTTAACCAAAGTGTAAGCCGCCTGCAGGCCGAACGAGAGCACCAGTAAACCAACGATCAATTCAATCACATGCTCCTCACTCCACCAGCGTGGAGGTTCGATCATTTGGGCGTCGTCCAAGGAACGCATCAGCAAGGCGAAGGGGATCTCATTTCGCGCAAATGCTCGGTCCGTAACGCAAATTCCGCGCACACGCAGACGGCTCCCAATCTTCCATGAGCTCAAGCTTTCGTCAAGGCTGGGCCTTTCCGCAATCGCCACGAAGGATTGGCTTCCTTCGTCGAGCTTAAGGTCGACAGATTTTCTGCCATTGTGCTGCTCTGCGACCAGGAGACCTTCGGTTTCGATATATTGGGCATCGAATGCGCCAGTTGCCGCTTGCGCGGCGCTGACCGATACCGGCGGTACTGGAGTGTGGGACCAGAGCAGCCGAACGTCCGCATCGCGCAATTCGGAACTGAAGTTATGCTGCTCGGAATTACCGCGAGCCTCTACCGAGTCGCCAATCTGGACCGGGGTGCCGGTGTGTGGATTCGGAATGGCAATCCCGCCCGTCGAGTCCTGCACAAAAAGGATGGGCGAAACCAGCGTCACGACTCCGTGAATCGTAACCTCGGAAGGCCGGTTAGGCGCCAGCAGCCGTAGATCGGCGATGGGGAGCGCGTCAGGATCACTCTTGTGTTCTTGTAACTCGCGCCGCATTGGTTCAATGAAGCGTCGCTCTGACCACGGGTCAGCGGAGCCTTGTCCGGGTATCTGGTATTCCGGCGCAGCTGCTCCACTTGCGCTGAGCATGGCTTGTAAGTCCGATTGCGTCGCCGGCCGCACCACGAGATTCCGCCACACTGCGCCCGTGGAGTAGGATTGCAATCCAAATCTGCCTTTGGCAAGACACTCCGGGTCTTGCAAGATCGCCTTTGTGGTCTCTCCACTGGGGCCGGTCGAGGTCGCCACCATGTTACATTCGTAGGCTAGGAATTTCAGATGATACCAAGTTCTTGTATGCACGCCGGAATGAACGGGGATTGTTTGAAACTCATGCCATCCGTAGTCGGCGCGGCCCAGAATCAAGGTTTCATCCAGATCCCTAAGTCCGGCGAAGTAGCCATGGTAGGAATCTACCCCTATCTCCTCTTCGGACGAGCGCACCAGCAGGCCCGCATCGCCGGCTTCTCCCAGCAATTGAATGTTGGCTTCGACAATGTAGTTATGCCAGCGAACCGAACCATTCATAAGCTTGGCTCCGCGATCGTCGGATATGTTTTCCATGGCTCCATCTACAACCTGCCATGTGCCGCCGAACGCCTGCCAGCCGCCCTGCCGAGGCTGGCCATCCAATGCGGTGCTGAATGAGTCATGAAAGTGAGGATCGCGCTCGATCCAGTTCCGATAGCCAAATCGCACAGCTGCCGCAATAGTCAACAGTGTTACCGCCGTCGTCGAACCGAGAACCCACCGTTTGGATAGCCTGCGCATCAAAGCGGCCTCATTTGCGGAACCAACTCAAGTCCAGCATCTCCGCGACGGGCGCTGAATCAATGTTGTCGCTCGTAACTAATTCCGGCTCCAGTACGACATTGCCACGGCTGGCCCCTCCATGCATCTCTTCATCCATTAGCTTCATTGCGGCACGACCCATCTTGTAAGTGTTCTGCATGATCACCGCATCGATTCCGCCAGTGCGAATGGGCACCATAAGGTTCTGATCGAATCCGACTAAGTGAACGGCCGAAATCTTGTCGTACTCCGTCAGAGCGTAGTAGGCGCCGCGCGTCGAGTTCTCACTAAGTGCAACGATAGCGTCAAGCTGCGAGCGTTCCGCCAATAGTTTCTCTGCCACTTGCTGCTCCTGCGAAACCGTGGATAGTGCTAGACTGCGAAACACGACATGGATTTCCGGAAACTCTTCGGCCAGCGTTGTGTCCACGCTGATAGCTCGCTCAGTTGTCCCGGTCAGTTGATTGCTGATTCCGAGAATGGCAACCGTTCCGTGTTCCTGCAAGATCTTACCTATACGGCGAGCCGCAAGCTGGCCACCGCTGTGCTCATCATTCAACACATACGCCAAGGTTTTATCCGGAGCAAGGCCGAGATCCGTTCCAATCACCACGACGGGAATTCCATGTTGCATTGCTCGGTAAATCGGCGTGCGCAAGGGCAGCTCCTCCACAGGAGAAATAATGAGGCCCTTTGCTCCTCGATCGAGTGCTCGGGTGAGGATCGTAATCTGACCATGAACATCATCTTCACGCATAGGCGCGTTCCAGTAAACGTATACGTCGCGACCCCTTGCCTCCCGCTCAACTCCCGTGTGTTCGGCCTCCCATAACAACGTTCCGCATGTGCGTGGAATCACGGCGACGGTTGGCAGCGTTCTATGGCAAGAAGAAAAGGTCAATACTGCTGCGGTGATCACCGATAGCGAACTAATCCAGATACTCAGCCACAGCGAATTAGGATTGCTACGCATCAAATTCGTTCTCATAGATACCCCAGAACCAAGAGGTCCGCGCCATCTTCACTTCGCCTGTCTAATTGGAATCTAAACTATAGTACATCTGCACCATGCGCGCCATGTTTGTCTTCCCTTAGGATTGACTTGCCTTCAAAAGAACCCCAGACTAGCCATCTGCACCCCTGCAGCGGCCGGTGGTAAGGATCGCTAATGAAAGTATTGCTTGCAGTTTACGAGTAAACGATTCCTCAAACTGCCGCGATGAAACACAAAAAACACAGGTTGACAGGCGATAGTCGCGAATTTTTTTCAAGACTATTTTCCGTGGATCGTAAGTTTTGCTGCTGTTGTTGCAGACGGGAACATCGATGAACAGCATTTCTGCTGCTGTGTAAGCGAGGGCGCTGAACTCATCGGAAACCGGGAGGATCGAGAACCTGAATCGGGTCCGACGTCCACTTCGGAAGTTGAGGGGGCCCCGAGTAACCATCTGCTCGAATTAGCCAAGTTTGAAGCGAGGAAACAAAGATAACGATGCATGCGTGGGCAATCGTCTTTCTGGACGTTTCACCCGCGCTTGATCTTGGAGTGTCCAGATGAATCAAATGAAGCAGTACGTTCTTCTTGTGTCTCTGATGCTGGCCGCGATGGTTCCTTTCGCCGCCAGCGGACAGACCACAACCGCCATAACGGGACGCGTGTCGGATCAAACCGGCGCCGTGATCCCCAAAGCCAGCGTTACAGCGCATAATGAGTTGACCAACCAGGACCTCATGACAGTCACCTCCTCAACTGGCGATTTTACCTTTACCGAACTCCGGCCGGGCCTCTACGATGTCTCGGCAAGCGCGCCGGGATTCGATACTGAAATCGAGACCGGGGTGAATTTGCACTTGGACGCAGTGGCTACCGTGAGTCTCGCCCTCAAACCGGGGAAGGTCACGGAGCAAATGACTGTGCGCGCCGATGAGGTTCAGCTCGACCTGACCCATCCCAGCAGAGGCGAAACCTTCACGCAGGATGAACTGGAGCAGACGCCATTTTCTGGCGGGGACCCGCTTATGTTGACGAACTCCGAGCCGGGAGTTATGTGGGTGGGAACAAATCAGGGGCCAAACGAATGGGTACGCCCCTTCGATTACGGATCCATTAATCAGATCAGAGTCAGCGGCGGAATTTCGGACTCCAACGACTTCCAGATCGACGGTTCGCCAAACAACTCGATCACGTTTGCGGCCCGCAACATCGGCTCTGTTCCTCCTACGGCCAGCCTTCAAGAGATGAAGGTCATCCTCAACCCGTATGACGCGCAGTATGGTCACACCGGCGGCGGTATCATCGACATGGTTACCAAGTACGGCACCAACGCGCTGCACGGCCAGGTTTATGAGAATGCGCGCCGTACCTGGCTGGACGCCAATGAACACTTCAATGGCACTCCCGTTCATCCCTTCATTCAGAAAATCGCCGATTCCCGCAATCAGTCGGGCTTCGAGCTGGATGGACCGGTAGAGATTCCGCACTTCTACAACGGGCGCGACAAGACCTTTTTTGCAACGCAACTGGACATCTGGAGAGAAACACAGCCGAATTCAGGCGTTGACAGTGTTCCAGCGCTAAGTCCTGGTTCCACTACACAGACAGCGTGGCAGACCGGCGATTTCAGCGGAGCCTACATTTGGAACTGCGCCGCTGCCGCCAATTGCCAGGAGCCCGTCAGTATCTACAATCCATTCTCGGTGACGACGCCGGGGCTAGCCGCGCGCACGGCATTCGCAAATAACTACGTTAACCCTTCCTTGATGGACCAAACAGCAAAGGCTATTCTGAGTTATCTGCCGCTGCCCAACGTTCCAGGTGTCGTTCAAAGCCAGCCCTGGGGCTCGGACAACTACGTCTGGTCGCAGCCCGCAACTTACCCGTTTGACAACTTGATAGGGCGCCTGGACCGCAACTTTGGAGACAAGGACAGAACCTACATCCGCTTTGCCTGGAGCAAAAATTGGCAAAATAATGCGGACTACCATGGAATCCCTGGAGCGGCAGGCACAGGTGTCTTCCCGCTAGTCTTTCAGAGCCACACATTTGCCATCGACTGGCAGCATACCTTCACTGCGAATTCACTTTTCGATCTACATTTGACGTATCAGCGCTTTGCCTACAACCAGAATCAGGGTCCCTCGCCCTTCGATCTCTCGAAGATCGGTCTGGGCAATCTGGCGCCTGAGGTCTCCGAGCAGGTCTTCCCGCAGATATCAATCGGCGGCGTTACAGAATTCGGTAACTGGGCAGATAACGGCGGAAACAAGCTGACCATCAGCAACACCGTCTCCGCAATGCCAATGTTGACCTGGGTCCGCGGAACACAAACTTTCAAGTTCGGCGTGGACTACCGTCTTCAGCGCTCCAGCACCTATTATGGCGGAGCATCCTCCGGAGAGTTTAACGATGGAACTTTTTGGACCCAGCAGAACAATTACTGCTGCGCCCCAGTCAATCAGGGCCTCGGACTCGCCTCCTTTGCCCTGGGCGTCATGGATGGAGGTTCAATCGCCATTAACACCAGGCAGTATTTTACCTATCCCTACTATGCGCCGTTTGTCCAGAATGACTGGAAGGTAACACACAATCTGACCATCAACCTCGGGCTGCGCTGGGATTTCCAGGGTCCGCCGACAGAGTCTAAAAACAAGGTCGTCGGAGCCTTCGACAGCACCGACATCAATCCAGAGACCTATGCACTGTCCGGCCTGCCGGCCGGAGAAGCATTGGTTGGTGGGATGACTTTTGCCGGCGTCAACGGCCAGCCTCGTACTCTCTTCAATCGAAATAATTTCCTGATCCAGCCGCGTTTAGGATTCAACTATGCATTAAATGACAAGACAGTGATCCGTGGCGGCGTGGGCCTAACCTATGTACAGTTCCCAGGCCAGGGTTATAGCCAGGGATTCAGCCAGTCAACGAATTACGTCTCCAGCACGGACTTTGGGCAGACCATCAATGGGAGCTTAATCAGCAATCCTTTCCCGATCATCGCAGAACCCGCCGGCGGCAGCTTGGGCCTGAAGAGCGAATTGGGAGATGGCTTCAATGTTGTCAGCCGAAACTTCAAGATTCCCGGCGTGGTGAACTATTCGTTGGGCGTAGAGCGGCAGATCGGCCAGCATACCACAGTGGATCTAACCTATTTGGGAAACCAGAACTTCCATGGGGATTCCTCGGATAACATCAACCACGTCAGCGAGGCATACATGGCCAGTTGCAACATCGAGATGGGCGCAACTGTCGCCATGATGCTGAACTGCCAGAATACGACTGGGAACAAGGCTCAACTCAATCCATTCCAGTTTGCCCCGGATTTTTCGCCGGCGTTGACCGGTAACCAGCTGGGTTACTACTCCAACCAATACATCTCAGCTAGTGCTTTCACGCGACCCTACCCCCAGTTCGGAGATATTATCCAGACGGAACAAAGCCACGGGTATTCCAAGTACGATTCCGTACAGGCGGTGGTATCGCATAATTGGAGCAATGCCCTGGTCTTCCATGGCAATTTCGTCTGGTCCAAGATGATGGATGGCGGCGGATGGGAAGATGAGATATATCGCATTCGTCAGCACTTCATCGATACGGGAAATCCGGCATGGCGCATGGCCGCGAATGTCGATTGGCATGTCCCGGTGGGCAGAGGCCGCACATTGCTTGGTAACTCCAACCGTGTGCTGGATGCGGCCGTCGGTAACTGGGTGATGGGCGCAATCTACTTCTATCAAGCGGGCATGCCTTCTCCTTTCCTCCAAAGTAGAGCGGGTGGCCAGAACCTGGAGATCCTGAATACGAAGCGGTATCATGCGCATCGTGTGAAAGACGACTTTGGCAACGATGTCATTCGTGGCGCCAGCACATGCGTCGGCTGGTACGATCCGGGTAACAGCTTCATTCTCGGAGACGCAGAGGGGCAAGACTACTCGGATTGCACCTCTATAGGTCCAAACCTCCACAAATACGACTATGTCGTACGGCCTTACGGCGGGGTACTCAAGAACGTGAGCGATACCGGGATACGTCTACCCAGAAACCAGAACCTCGATCTGAGTATGAGCAAGTCCTTCCCTGTGTGGAGAGAGGCAAAGCTGCAAACTCGTTTCGAGGGCTACAACGTGATGAATCATCCGTCGTGGTCAGGCCTCGATTACTGGTGGGATATCTTCGATACTCACTTTGGAACCGACAACATGGACTGGGACCCACAATCGAACCAGGCCAGAAGAGTGCAGCTCTCTGCCAAGATTATCTGGTAAGAGGCTGTCAATCATTAATTCAATCAAACCAACGGTTTCATAAGGTCTAAGACGCAAAGCTCTAACTCGTGTGCATACCTTCTCGAAAGAGTGAGAAGGTATGCACACGATCTTTTTTCTGCATCGATCCGGATATTAAAAAGAGCGAAAGAGATCAAATCGTTAAGTATTTAGGTTTGGCATTTGATGGGTTGGATCGAAGGTAAATCTGCGCGGCCTTTCTTGTCAGCACTTACAGATGAATTCGTAGTGGGGTTTGATGAGCTGCACATTTTGATTTCTTGCAAAGCGAGGCTCTGTTATGGTGATGAAAAGACTTTCCCAAGGAGTGGCCGATGCGGGATTTGACTTGTCGTTACATATTGCGTGGTTGGGTCAAGCTGATTGCCGTTGCTGCAGTTCTGCTTACGCCTTCGGCTTCGATTGCCCAAATCGATGCGCCTACTCACAAGCTGGCTCTCGATATATTTAAGCAGCTAATCGAGATCAACACCACAGAATCCTCGGGTAGCGTGACAGCCGCTGCTGTGGCGATGCGGCAACGCTTTCTGACTGGAGGCTTTGCGCCGCAGGACGTGTATCTGGGTGGACCGAACGAACGCAAAAAGAACTTAGTGGTTCGGCTGCACGGCGATGGCTCGGGCAAGCGGCCGATCCTGCTTATTTGCCATCTGGATGTTGTTGAAGCCCGGCGCGAGGACTGGAGTGTCGATCCCTTTCAATTCATCGAGAATGACGGCTATTACTACGGGCGCGGCACACAAGACATCAAGGATGGCGACGCGATTCTGGTTGCGATCTTTCTACGCCTGAAGCAGGAAAACTATCATCCTGACCGCGACCTGATTCTGGCCCTCACCGCCGACGAAGAGGCTGGCGGAACAGCGAACGGCGTGGACTGGCTTCTGCGCAATCAGCGCCAGCTCATCGATGCTGGATACGTGATAAACCTCGATCAGGGAGGCGTGGATCTTGAACACGGCAAGCCACTTTCGGTGAATATTGCGGCTACAGAGAAGCTCTACGGCGACTATCTGATGTCAGTGACCAATCGAGGTGGACACAGCTCCATTCCGCGGCCGGACAACGCAATTTATCAACTCGCAGGAGCACTTACTCGACTGGAACACCACGAATTTGCCTTCGAACTCAATCCAGTGACCCGGGCCTATTTTGAAACGATCAGCGAAACGGAGAGTGGCCAGAAGGCTGCAGACCTGAAGGCGATGCTGAACACCCCTCCGGATCCAAAAGCCATCGAGCGTCTCTCGGCCTCCAGCCCCTCATGGCACTCGATGATGCACACTACTTGCGTGGCTACCCGGCTGAGCGGAGGCCACGCCAACAATGCTCTGCCGCAGAAGGCCGAGGCCACCGTCAACTGCCGCATCCTCCCCGGCCACACGCTCGAGGAGGTACGCCAAGAGATCATCGCCACAGTCGGCGACTCTGCGGTCACGGTGCGTTACAGCGACTATGTTGGCAGCGTGACTGATACCGCTCCTGCGCGCATGCAGCTAACGCCGGTAGAGCCCAATCCCGTGCTCATGAACGCTGTCAGGAAGCTGAGCGCCGATTTCTGGCCCGGTGCTCCAGTGATTCCGATGATGGAAACAGGCGCGTCAGATGGTGTCTATACCTTAGCGGCCGGGATGCCGACCTATGGTGTTAATGGCGTCGCACTTGAAGTGAGCGATTTCCGCGCCCACGGCCGCGATGAACGTGTGCCGGTGGCCTCCTTTGATCGCGGACTGGAGTTCAACTACCAGTTGCTCAAGATGCTGACGACGCCTTCTGCAGGACATTAGGACGAAGCGGTGGCCAGTGATTTCGTTCAGCTTCTTCTATGCCGAGACCGGGAGGAAACCTCTTTCAGGATACCGATTGCATAGGTGCCTGAAAACAAAGGCATGCGTCGATCCGGCCAGAGATTGGGCGTTTACAAAAATAGCTATGGCATTTCCCGGATTGTACCCGGACCGAGAGCGATACGAGCTGGATGAGGCAGGCGAGGTCCACAGTCTCACAGTTTCATATTTGGCGGAATTCTTTGCGAAATGTATGTGGAAGTTATTTATTTTAAATTTCTTATGTGTTGACTAAAAAATTACCTGCAAGATTTTGAAAATATAAAAAGGGGGGGAGGGGGTACCGGTATGAGCCAGAGCATTTCCGGTTCCCTCGCAACCACTTTCGGCGCCCGACCGCACTCTGCCATCTTTGCCCTCACGGAACTCCTTCTTATATTGTGCGTCAGTGGAGGGTAATTTTCTGCAAGGGCCTGTGGGGGCGCTTGCCGTGTGGGTACCGGGCCGCCTTCGGCGCGTGGAGTGACGATCGGTAAGTGACCTGTCTGGCGCTCAGAACTCGGGAGGATGTACTGATTTGGTAGGCCAAGGTCGCGGAAATTTGAAGTCTTCGGCCTACCAGAGAAACTAGAGAACTAACCTGCCTGGAACGCATTTCATTTCAATGGCTGAGCAATTCGACCTGCGATCCTGCCAGGAGAAATGCGCCGGCGCCAAAGACATAGCTTGAGTTGGGCTGTAGTCGAGAGCGCGGCTCCAACAGGTTGAATGATGCCGAGACGTCCATTAGCATAGCTCGTTGGTACTTCTCCATCAACGGTCTTCCCAACTGCACCACGGGTCGGCTCCTGCGTCAGGTGTTTCTAGGTCTGCTTGATGTTTACTCAAATTACCGGACCGCGCGCTGGAGGCATCGTCTTTTCACCGCGTACAAACTAATTCCCTAGCATCTTCAAACAGATGGATTGCATCGCGGCGCATGCGTGCCAAACGCGAAGGGCTAGCGCACGAATTCTCTATCGACTTGCTGCTGCCTGAACTCATGCATTAGGAGTGGTGCGTCGTAGTATACCAACCCTTATTCTCAGCCATGCATCTTTAACCATTACAGCCCATTTGGCGGGCCTGATCCAAGGCGCTGGCCGTTTTTCTGGTCGTGCTTAGCCAAATTCGCTGTCGAAAGTTTTGCATTGAGGCATAAATGCGATGAAGCCAATCGATGGCTGCAGGCGCGTGGTGATTGAGGACGTTAGTCCACAGATTGATGCGGGCGCACACCCGGTGCGCCGGATCTGTGGCGATAGCTTATCGGTTGACGCAGTGATCTTTGCTGACGGCAAAGACGAGATAGCTGCGCGTGTGCTTTATCGGAGTGCGAGCGAAAAGCGATGGCGATTTACTCCCATGCGGGCTGCGGGCAACGATCTTTGGAATGGCACGTTCATTGTGGACGAACTCGGCATATGGAATTTCACAATCCTGGGCTGGGTTGATCATTTTGCCACCTGGGTGAACGAGCTAAAGAAACGTCTCGCTGCACAGAGCCATCCGGAACAAGTTGACGCTATTGCCGCGGCGCCTTCGAATGCGAACGATGGTTTCGGTAGTGGTTCCAATCCGGCCACGCAGGATATTGCGCTCTCCATTCGTTCCGGTGCCGCTCTGGTGTATGAGGCGGCAGCAAGGGCACAAGGCAATGACGCCAAACGCATGAGCAAGATGGCGCGTGAGATGGAGCTGTTGGTCATGGAGCAGCGTGAGATTTACCACGAGCCGTTCAATGAAGAATTACTGTTCCTAATGGCGCGCTATCCAGATCTAACTCATGCTGCGAGATTCGAGCCTGAATTGCCGGTGTGGGTCGAACGTGAGCGCGCACAGTTCTCTTCGTGGTATGAGCTCTTTCCGCGGTCCGCATCACCCATTCCCGGTCAGCACGGAACATTGAAAGATGTGGAAAGACAATTGCCTGAGATTGCCGAGATGGGTTTCGATATCGTTTACATGCCTCCGATTCATCCCATCGGCCGAGCATACAGGAAGGGGCCGAACAACTCGATAGTCGCTCCGCCGGATGCTCCCGGAAGTCCCTGGGCTATCGGCGACAGAGCTGCCATGGCATTCGCACCGCTTGGCGCTGATGCTGCGGGCGGCAGCGGCGGCCATAAATCCATTCATCCACAGCTCGGGACTTTTGCGGACTTCGATCGTCTAATGAATTCCGCTAAATCACAGGGCGTTGAGATTGCATTGGACATTGCTTTTCAGTGTTCGCCAGATCACCCCTGGGTAACGGAACATCCAGAGTGGTTCGTGATTCGGCCCGATGGGTCGATTCAATATGCGGAGAATCCGCCGAAGAAGTACCAAGACATTTATCCGCTGAACTTCGAATCGCGCGATTGGCGCGGGTTGTGGGATGAACTTTATTCCGTCTTCGAGTTCTGGATCGAGCACGGCGTGCGCGTGTTCCGCGTGGACAATCCGCACACAAAGGCGTTTCCTTTTTGGGAGTGGTGCTTGAGCACTTTGAAGGGCAAGTATCCCGACGTGACCTTTCTCGCAGAGGCGTTTACCCGGCCGCAGGTAATGTATGGATTGGCGAAGCGCGGATTCACGCAGTCGTATACATACTTTACCTGGCGTAACAGCAAGGTCGAATTACAGAGCTATCTAAAAGAACTCACGCGACCGCCAGTCAGCGAGTTTTTCCAACCGAATTTTTGGCCGAATACGCCCGACATTCTGCACCGGACGTTGCAGGAGGGCGGCCGGCCGGCGTTCATGCACCGGGTGATTCTTGCCGCGACGCTGAGCTCGAGCTACGGCATCTACGGACCGGCCTATGAGCTTGCAGAAAACGCGCCTGCTATACCCCCTAACGGGCATGGCCAATCGGAAGAATATCTGGATAGCGAAAAATACCAAATCCGGCAGCGCGACCGGAATGCGCCGGGTTCGCTGGTTCCGTTGATTTCTGCGCTCAATAGGATCCGGCATACGAATCGGGCATTGCATTCGAATGACTCTCTGCACTTCCACACGATCGACAACCCTCAACTGATCTGTTACTCAAAGTCGACTCGGGGTTTCGAGAATACCGTTCTCGTCGTTGTGAATCTTGACTCATTCAACGAGCAAACCGGATGGACAAATCTTGACCTCGACAGGCTTGGAATGGGGGGCAATGAGAGCTTTCTGGTTGAAGACCTCCTGAACGGAGCGTCCTACACGTGGAGGGACCACAATTATGTTGCGCTGCGGCCAGGCGAGCAGGCTGCACACATCTTCCGCGTAAGCCGCCTGCAATAAACTTCTACGAAAATGGAACGCGCATCAGAACAGCATGGGGAGCAGAGACGTGAAACAGATCGCAAGTGCAACGGACCCCCTCTGGTACAAAGACGCAATTATCTACGAACTGCATGTGCGCGCATTTTCCGATTCAAATGGAGACGGGATCGGCGACTTCCCAGGGTTGCTGACAAAGCTCGACTATCTGCAGGACCTGGGCGTTACATGTATCTGGCTTCTTCCCTTTTTCCCGTCTCCGCTGCGAGACGATGGCTATGACATCTCCAATTACGTTGACGTGAACTCCTCCTACGGAACATTGAACGACTTCAAAGCATTTCTTGATGCGGCACATCGACGCAATATGCAAGTCATGATCGAATTGGTAGTGAATCACACCAGCTCCCAGCACCCGTGGTTCAAAACTGCGAGGGCGGCCCCTCCCGGTACGCCGCTGCGCGATATGTATGTGTGGTCAGACAATGACCAGCGATACAAGGACGCGCGCATTATCTTTACCGATACGGAGAAATCAAACTGGACCTTGGATGAGACAGCCAAATCATACTACTGGCACCGCTTTTTTTCGCATCAACCAGACTTGAACTTCGACAACCCTCTGGTGATTGACGAAGTGCTGAAGGCTATGCGTTTTTGGCTCGATATGGGAGTAGACGGACTGCGCATCGACGCAATTCCCTATCTTTGCGAGCGGGAAGGAACGTCCTGCGAGAACCTGTCCGAGACCCATGCGGTGGTCCGGCTATTGCGTGCGGCCATCGATGCGGACTATGCCAACCGCTTGATTCTCGCGGAGGCCAATCAATGGCCAGCCGATGTGCGCCCGTACTTTGGCAGCGGTGATGAGTGCCACATGGCGTTTCATTTCCCATTGATGCCGAGAATCTATATGGCGCTTCGGCAGGAGGACAGGCTGCCGATCACAGACATCATGGCGCAAACGCCGCCGATCCCCGACACGTGCCAATGGGGGCTTTTCTTGCGCAACCACGATGAGCTAACGCTCGAAATGGTGACTGACGACGAGCGCGATTACATGTACTTTGCGTATTCAGCCGACCCGCGAATGAGAATTAACGTCGGGATACGGCGGCGTCTGGCGCCACTGGTGGATAACAATCGACGGCGCATTGAGTTATTAAATTCATTGCTCCTGAGTTTTCCCGGTACCCCGATTTTGTACTACGGCGACGAGATCGGGATGGGCGACAACATTTATCTTGGCGACCGAAACGGCGTGCGTACGCCGATGCAATGGACATCGGACCGCAACGCCGGATTCTCGAAGTGCGATCCCGCGCGGCTTTATCTTCCGGTTGTGATGGATCCGATTTACGGCTACCAGGCGATCAACGTGGAAGCGCAACTGAGCGACCAGTCGAGTTTGCTTCAGTGGACACGCAACATGATCGCGTTGCGTAAGCTCTTCCAGGTTTTTGGACGTGGAACACTTACCTTCCTCAACCCAACCAATCGAAAGATTTTGGCTTATCTGCGCGAGCTGGATCAGGGCGACGGATTTCGCGAGACGGTGCTGTGCGTGGCCAACTTGAGCCGATTTGCGCAATCTGTGACGCTCGATCTTGCTAACTACGCGGATTTCGAAGCGGTGGAGATGATTGGCTATGTTTCGTTCCCGCGCATAACAAAAGAGCCGTACTTACTCACGTTGGCACCATATTCATTTCTTTGGCTGGAGTTACAGCAGCCAAGCATTGACAGCGAAGCACCGTCGGAAATGATCGGCATGACTGAGGAAGCTTCGGGAGTGAAGAGCGCGCCGCTGCCTCTAGCACTCGCAACGAATTGGGCAGAGTTTCTCAGGGATGCAGAGACGGCGATTCTGGAACCGGCACTGATGGATTGGCTGCCACGACAACGCTGGTTTGGAGCCAAAACGCGGACGATTGAGTCCATACGTGTTCGCAATTGGGTGGAACTCAAACCGAGTGGCGCGACAGCCCCGGCAGGTCTTATCGCGGTGAGCGCATCGAATGCGAAGGCAATTCCAGCCGCGCTATTTTTCTTCTATGTAACGTACTTCAGCGGCTCTCCTGAAACCTACCAGATACCGCTCGCAATCAGTACGGGCGCTGAGATGGATAAGGTTGCAATCAACGAGCCTCAGAGTGTGATCACACGGCTGACAACGGGAACAGGAGCAGCCATTCTGCATGATGCGGCGGCGCGCGAGGACTTTCATCATGAGTTACTGCGGCTCATCGCCCGCAATGCAACGCTGACCATGGCGAGCGGCGCATCGACTGCTCCGGGCACAATGAGTGCTCTCGACGCATCGACTTCTGCACAAGATCGGGACGGGGCATCGGCAGTTCCAGCACTCGTGGGAGCAAACGCGGCGGTGTCACCGGCACCACTCAGTGCGCAGCCCGGCGAAGCATCACAACTACCACATAAGAACACTGCCAATATTCAGTTGGCGGACACGCCGCTGCTGCAGCCCGGCGAATCTCCATCCGCGGACAATCAATTTCTAAGAGGAGATCGGTTAGATGCGCGCGCTTCCACAGTGTTTCCGGCGGAGTTGGCAATTCAACAGCTATCCTCACACGTCGCTTCCGCCGAACACTCAAATACGTCGATCGTATATGGCGATCATCTTATCCTCAAGATCTACAGGCGGCCGCAGGCGGGAGAGAATCCCGATGTCGAGATTGGGCGGTTCCTCTCGGATGTGGCACATTTCCATCAGATTCCACCGTTTTACGGAGAAATTTCGATTCGTTCGGATGCTTCGGGTAAAACAACGGTGGCAATGCTGCAGGGATTGGTTGCAAATAAAGGAGACGGTTGGCAATGGTTTCTCGGCCAACTTTCGAATTGGCTCGAAAGCGTTGCCGATGGCCGCGCTCCAGAGGATTCACTCACTCCCAACTTGTCAGGCGAACGTAAGCCCATCCCCGAAGCTTTGCACACGGCGCGGGAGTCACTCGAGGCAGCGGGGCTCTTGGGCAAGCGGACAGCCGAGATGCATTTGGCGCTCAGTAGACATGCAGACGTGCCGGCTTTCGCGCCTGAGCCGATGACGCGCGAAGATCTGATGGACGAGGCGGAGCGGATTGAAGAGCAGATCAAATCTGCGTTGGAAGCTCTTAAGCAGAAAATTCCGATGCTCGATGAACCAACTTCAGATACCGCGGGCCTGCTGCTTTCGCGAAGGCAGGATCTGAAGGAAAGAGCGCGCGCACTCGCTCTGCTGGATGCCCAGGGCCAGCGTATTCGCATCCACGGCGATTACCACCTGGGGCAAACGCTGCGTACCGATGGGGGAAGGGGGAACGAGGAAGCAATGTTAGCGGCCAAGACAGGCGACTTTTTCATCCTCGACTTTGAAGGTGAGCCTGCGCGACCGCTCGAAGAACGCCGCCGGAAACAGTCGCCTTTGAAGGACGTAGCAGGCATGATGCGGTCGTTTTCTTACGTCTCTTTCTTCGCGCTCGACCGTTCCGTTACGACCAAGGATAGAGAGATGCAATCGGCTGACCAGAGTAATTCGGCGGGTTGGGCGCGTCTATGGAAGAATTTCGCTTCTGCGATGTTCCTCTGGGCTTACAGGGACGCGATCGACGCTGTGCCGACTTTATTGGCGCCGCAGAAGGAGTCACAATATCTCCTGAATGCCTATCTACTTGAAAAGGGACTCTATGAACTTCTATATGAACTAAATAACCGACCCGCATGGCTCCACATCCCGATGAACGGCATCCTAACATTATAGGAATTTCTGGCAGGGATCTGCTATCAGGCCAACAGGCCGAGCTGAACATGATTTCTCATTGAGATCGATGACGGCTGAGAATTCGACATTCGCTGAGACTTCAATCATCGACCGAACTGCGGCCCATTTGCTAGTCGTGTGCTCGGCGATCCCTCCCGAGCAATTGGATGCTGTGCTTGCAAATCTCGCGGAGGCATTCCCAGTTGAAAGTGTAGTGGTTACCGCGCAAGACCAACTGCCAGTCAATGCACCCACAAATCTGCGAATCATTTCGGCGCGGCAGTCGAACGTTACCTGGATGCTGAAGCCGGAGGACTTTGTGAACGCATATGAGATCGGGAGGGAGCAACAGGTGCGCGCGATTCTGATGCTCGGCCCTGGAGCAAATTCACTGAAGCCGCAAGCACTGCGTGAATTGGCCGTTGCCGCCCTGAGCAGATCGATCGATCTGGTAATTCCACATTACACACTGCCACCACATGCCGGATTGATCAACTCGGCAATTCTTTATCCACTCACCCGAGCGCTGTTTGCAACACGGACGCGATTTCCTCTTACGATCGATCTTGGTCTCTCCATGCGCATGGTGGAGCATCTCGCCACTGTAGGCAAGCGCTTTGTTGCAGCTAACCAGGTCGACGCACTTTTATGGCCGGTAAGTGAAGCGACCGTAGCGGGATTTGCAGTGGACGAGGTTGAGGTAGGAACCCGTGATGTACCGCAGCCGTCCGACCCGGACATCAACACGATTCTTGCATTGGTGACCGGTTCGCTCTTCGCGGATATTGAGGCGAAGGCGGCATTCTGGCAGCGACCGCGGCGATTGCCTCCTGCACACCGGCAGGCGTCCAAAACTGCACTAACCGACGGGACCGCCGATGTACCTCGAATGGTTGAAGCGTTCCGATTGGCCAACTCCAACCTGCAAGAAATTTGGTCCCTGGTGCTATCGCCCAATTCGCTGCTCGCGCTCAAGCGGATTTCTGTACTCGACGCCGCAGTGTTTCGCATGCCTGAGAATCTTTGGGCGCGCATCATCTTTGACTTTGTGATCGCCTACAGACTTCGCACAATCAACCGCGGACACCTACTAGGCGCGTTAATTCCTCTTTATCTTTCCTGGGTCGCTAGTCATTTGAACGTCACGGCATCGGGGACATCTTCAGAACGCCACATCGAAGCTGTTGCCGCGGCCTTTGAAGCAGACAAGCCCTATATGGTAGCGCGTTGGCGCTGGCCGGACCGGTTTAACTCGTAGTCGCAATTTGCGCAGTCGGCCGAATTCTAGCTTGCACAACGGTGAGAGGAGCAAAATCCATGCAGAAACTCATTGCAGGTATATCTCAGACAAGCCGATTGGCATTGGCATCTCCAGCTTACATCAACGACAGCTCGATATGGCAACATATATCTGACGCGCTGCATCAGTCACTATATCGCGTGCTGACGCTGCTCATCGAAGTGCTGCCTGGAATTCTCGCCCTCTTTGTGGCCTTGGCGATCTTTACCTCCTGCGGCATGTTGATTTCGAGGCTGCTGCGGTGTTGTTTGTCATGGGTCAAATTCGATTTGCGACTTGCGCGCGTGAGTGGCGATGCCTGGGCATCGGCCAGCCCGCCCACAGAAATTGTTGCCCGCGCTTCGTTCTGGATCTGTGTGCTGCTCGGTCTCATTGTCGGCGTGTCGGCCTTCGACGCATCGTACGCGACCGGCACCGCGCTGCCGATATCGCTGCTTCCCTATGTTACGCACACGGTAGGAGCCGTCTTTCTGCTGATTGCGGGCATTTTGATTGCCCGCTTTCTTGCGCGCTCGGTTTTGATCAGCGCGGTAAATGCGCAGCTGCAGTATGCACGGTTTCTGTCACTCGGCGTAAAATGGCTGGTGCTCGTTCTGACTGCCGCTATGGCGCTCGATCATCTAGAAGTCGGTGGTAAAATTGTCGACTTGGCCTTCGGCATCTTGTTCGGAGGAATTGTTCTTACGCTTGCTCTCGCGGTCGGACTGGGATCTCGCGATTTGGTCAGCCGGTCGCTTGAAAGCCACGTGGAGCATAGTGGTGAACGTGGCCCCGTTGCGCACGATGCGTCATCTTCGAGTGAGCAGCTTCGGCATTTCTAGTCCCGCTGAGTTTGCAAAACCGTCGCGAGACCTGTGAGCACAGCGACCGTGTCGGGCGGTAACACGATTTTGCCTGCGATGCTTGATGGAATGGTACGCGAAGTTAGAAGGATTTTCGATTCAGCCGAGACGTGAAATGTGCGTTCCGTCGCTCCAAGATTACAGATTACGATGATTCCTCCGCGCTGCATCCGAATCCAGTTTTCATGCTCGTTGAATGTGACGAAGACGTTGCCGGGCATGCCATTATTCAGAGATGGACAGGTGCGGCGTAGTCGAATGAGTTCGCGATACCACGCGAGCATCTCCCTATGTGCAGGCGCCAAAAGTTCATTCCATTTCAGCTTCGATGACTGGAACGTCGCTGCAGACTCGGGGTCGGGAATCAAGGAAGAATCCCATCCAAAAGCTGAAAACTCCCTTTTTCTGCCTTCAGATACCGCGCAGGCCAGTTCAGGATCCTGGTGATTGGCGAAGTATTGGAATGGAGACGAGGCGGCCCATTCCTCGCCCTGAAAAATCAGTGGAACAAAGGGACCTAGTAACACTAAGGCCGCTGCGATTTTCGCGCGATCCAATCCAGCGATGTGACTGATTCTGTCGCCGATTGCACGATTGCCAATCTGATCGTGATTCTGAATGTAGCCGAGGAAGCGATGCTGTGACAGAGAATCTGCAGACCGGCCATGGATGCGATTGCGATATTGGGAATAGATGCCATCGTAGACAAAGGTCGCGCTAAGAGCCTTGGCCAGGTACGCAAGCGAGCCAAAGTCTTCATAGTAGCCTCGCTTTTCGCCAGGGCAGAGAACTGTGAAAAGCGCGTGATGAAAATCGTCGCTCCATTGCGCGTCAATGCCAAAGCCGCCGGCTTCTCGCGGAGTGATCACGCGCGGATCGTTTAAGTCGCTCTCGGCAATCAGGACGAATTGACGCGCGAGATTTGCCTCCAGTGTTTCGACTTCAGTGGCAAGCTGTTCAAGAAAATGAATTGCTGACCGGTCGACAAATGCATGCACGGCGTCAATGCGCAATCCGTCGATGTGATAGTCACGCAACCACATTAGTGCGTTATCCACGAAGAAGCGGCGAACCTGGTGTGAGCCTGCGTCCTCAAGATTTACCGCTCCGCCCCACGGCGTATGATGCGAATCGATCACATAGGGACCGAACTTTCCGGTGTAGTTTCCAGAGGGCCCAAAGTGGTTGTAAACCACATCAAGAAGAACGGCCAAACCCTTTTCATGCGCCGCATTGACAAAGCGCTTGAGACCATCCGGGCCGCCATATGGCTCGTGTACGGCGTATAGTGCAACCCCGTCGTAACCCCACCCATATTGGCCTTCAAATGCGGACACTGGCATCAACTCCACATGAGAAATACCAAGCTCGATCAGTTGATCCAAACGTGTAATCGCTGCATCGAACGTGCCCTCCGGCGTAAATGTACCAATGTGCATCTCGTAGAGAACGCCGCCAGTCAAAGGAAGCGGCTGAAAGCGTGCGTCCGTCCAACTAAACGCGGTCTGATCATAGAGTCGAGATAACTCGTGCACACCATTCGGCTGCCATTGGGAGCGCGGATCGGGATAACACGCGGACTCGTCATTCATAAGGAAACCGTAATCTGTGCCGGGAGTTACACCTTCGACATCGCGCTTCCACCAACCATCGGGGGTGGGACCATCTATCCGGTGAACTATGCCCTTCACGCTGACGGAAAGGCGTTTCGCAAATGGAGCCCAAATCTCAAATCGATGCATAACTACTCCGAGTCTTTCACGAGAAGAGCAACCGGAAATCGTTGGAGCAAACTCTTCACTCGCACTTCTCCACCATTCGTCGCTTCGCCAGTAAGCGGGTTTTTCCAGAGACCACCGGGGAGCTTGACAATCGTGCTTCCAAATCCGTCGCCGAGCCTAACATTCCAGCGAGGAGCAATCGCGGCAACGGAATCACCGCGGAGATAAGCGACAACGTGCATCGATTTGGCGCCGCCGGTTGGCAAAAAGGCATAAGATGATCTTTCGTCGAAGGACTGAGGTTGCTCCCTGCGAAGGCGCAGCGCCTGATAGATAAGCCACAGTTTTGGCAGCCCGCTATCCATTCGCGTTACGATTTCTTCTACAGACAAGCCGGTCCTAAGTTCACTAAGCATCGATCGTCTGATCTCATAGTCTACAGGGCCGCGATTGTCAGGATCCACAAGCCGCAGATCCCACAACTCACTGCCTTGATAGGTGTCGGGAACTCCGGGAGCGGTGCATTTGAGGAGCGTCTGTGTGAGGCCATTGATTCGACCGGGCAGCAGAACCTGCGCAACGAAACCTTCAAGCTCTGAAAGAAATTCTGCTGAGTCGAGAATCTGCTCGATGAAGGCTTTAAGCGCATCTTCAAACTCCTTGTTCTGATGTGTCCAACTAGTTTGCTGCTTTGCCTCGCGCGCAGCCTTCTCCATATAAGCAATAACCCTATCCTTTGAAATAGGCCATGCGCCGATGAGTGTTTGATAAAGAAAGTATTCTGTGTTGTGGTCGGGGAAGCCCCGCGTTTTGAAATGGCGGTTTCTTCGCGACCAGCGATAAACGGCTGCGCGCAAGCGCGAGGGGATTTCCGTAAGCACCGCGAGACGCGCACGAACATCGTCAGAGCGTTTTGTATCATGAGTGGAAAGCGTAGTCATCGCGAGCGGATGCTGTGCCTGCATTTTGGCGCAATAGTCATGAAATTGATCTATAGTGATGCCGTTGCTATTTGGAGCCGCGCCAACCTCGTTCAATCCAATCATCCGATTGAAGCAGTAGAATGCCGTATCTTCCACACCTTTGGCCATCACTGGAGAGGTGAATTCCTGAAAGCGGAGCAGAAATTCTGTTTCGAGAGTTCCACGGGTCTCCAATGACAAGACACTGCCAATAAAGTCAAAGAGGCCAGGATCGATGTCGGACCGTTGCGTCTTCGCGAGAGCTACAGCATTCCCGATTTCACTGCGGTCTTCATCGGTAATTTGGTCCCGATCCGGGACAACATATGCTCTGTAAACTGAAAAACATGCGGCAACTTCACGTATGGCTCGACGGATTTCGGCGCGCGTGTAATCACGGCGGTCGCGATTGTTCTCGCAGATCGCGACAAAGAGATGGGCTAGACGATTGACATCGCTGCCTAGTGATTCATGCTCAACGGCAAGCTTCTTTGCGTGAACGAGGGATTCAAAACCCTCGGTCTGGCCGGCGAATTTGTCGTAAATTGAAGTTAGCTCGGAAAGCCCTTCTCCGTAAACCAAGAGCTCATTGCATACATTAAGGAAGTCGTAACCGGTGGTGCCGGCTATCGGCCATGTTGGGCGCAGTGATTCCTGGGGCTCAAGGATCTTTTCGACCAGGATCCACGCGCTTGGGGCGCTGGCGCGCAGTCGCTCGAAGTATTGTTCGGGATCGCGTAATCCATCAGGATGATCGACGCGCACGCCATCGAGCACACCTTCGCGAAGCCACTTGATGATCCGGCTGTGCGTCGCGTTGAAGACGTGCGAGCGTTCAACGCGCACGCCGATCAAGGTATTAATGTCAAAGAAGCGACGATAACCTAGTTCCTGATCGGCGGTGCGCCAATAAGCCAGTCGATAGTTCTGCAGATTCAGGAGGGTGTCGAGGGTATCAGGGCTCTTGTTGATTTCGTCGGCTGCCTGCTGAATAGCCGCTGCTACTTCTGGCTGTTCTGTTGAGAGGCGCAACAGGAGTTGGTAAAGGATAGCCTTATCGCGATGGCGCGCCGCAAGCAAATCCAAGTCGGCGGAATCGGGCGAAGGAAGCCGTGCCAAGCTGTCGGCTATGAAGCTGAGCATCGGCACACTGATTGACTTTGCGGCTAGCCCTAGCGGAACTGCAAGCGAGCGAGGCGCTAGAGGGAATCGGTGATCCATGTAGCGAACCTGAAAGGACTCGCCTTCATAGTGAATAACAATCTGGTTAGCGCTCAACGCGCGACCGTATTGCTCGCCAAGCACCGGAATAAGAATTTTGTTTTGGAGTTTTACCTCGGCGGAGTTCCAATCGACATCGAACCAGGTAGCATACCGGCTCGATGGACCATTCTCAAGCACGTCCCACCAATATTCGTTTTCAGGTCCAGTGGCCATGTGATTGGGAACAATGTCGAGCACTTGGCCCATATCGAGCGCCCGCAGTGTATCGCAAAATTGCGCGTGACCTTGTTCACCGCCAATCTCGCAGTTCACCGTTTGTGGATCGACCACATCATATCCATGGATGCTGCCTTTGGCTGCCTGGAGGTACGGTGAGCAGTAGATATGCGAGATGCCTAGTTCCTTGAGATAGGCAGCAAGGTTGGAAGCGTCACCAAACGTAAAGCCCGCATGCAACTGAAGCCGATAAGATGAAATAGGACGTGGCATAATGAGATTTTCCGCACAAGGCAATAGAACAAACCTCTCGTTTCTGCACGCAGCGCGGATTGCCGACAGGCGTGCGAGATTGCGCGGATTTGGGACGAATTACACGCCATCCATGAACCGCTGCGCATCGCGCACTTGCGGCCATGCTATGGAGGCTTAGATGTTTGCGAGCCCAATAAGGGATGCACAGGGGCGCTTACGATCACTTCTTCCTGGCAGATGCCGCGAAAACAGCCCAAAAATAGAAATTTTGGCGCATTCTTGATCGTTCATCTTCTTATCGGACACCAACGCGCATCGAAACCAGTTCCGCCACCTCTATCTCGCGCTCCGACATACGTTCTATCATCGTAGAGTGTTCCATTTCCAGCAGGCCACTTGCAACAAAATCATCCCATCGACGCAGCACACTGTCGATGATAATCTTAAGGTCTGAGGCAAATGTCGCCCGGGCCATGTACTCCGCGTCCAGCCTTCGCTTCGTAGGTAGAACCACGGTGTGATAGTAAGTCTCCAGGTGGTGTTTTGGTATGCGGTCCAGAATCTTTTCTTCCTGAGCAAAGGCAATTGTGGCGGCGCCGGTAATGCCGGGGCGGCAGGGAGGAGTCAACGTTACATGTTGTGGCATTTTGGGGCGCGGCCCCACAAGACTCATGTGTCCGATCAGTACATTCGCAATCTGCGGTAGTTCATCAAGCTTCCATCTCCGCAGAAATGGGCCGATCGGCGTGAATGGCTGATTATCGGCGGTCGTAACCGCATGATACGCGGCTTCCGAATTGTGCATTAATGTACGAAATTTGAAAATCGTGAAGACACGTCCATGGTTTCCTACGCGCTTTTGCAGGAATAACACCGGGCCCTCAGATGTCAGGCAAACAGCCAATGCCGTCAACAATAAGACCGGCAAGACCAGCGGCAAAGCTAGCAGGACGCATCCACAATCAAATAGTCGCTTCGCGGCCGATTCCGACCAGGGACTTAACCGTCTGGGCGCTCTTGGCTGTACAAGAAGAAGTGTAGTGCGCGCTATCGGCATTTCCATCTCGATTAATTTCGCGCTCTCGTTGCGGCCTTTTCCGATAGCCTTGCCGCCGCCTATTTCTGAAAGTCGATCAAGCTTCGCGGATTCCAGAGTTTTCGGCACAAACAACTCAACGCTCATTACCAAACTCTCCACAAGGTGAACTGCGATCACAGAGCGATCCATTTTGTCGATCAATTTTATTGAGGCAACACCCGCATGCAGATGTCGAACATGCCTGAAATAGATGCGGTAAGCCGCGAACGGGTCGCCTGTGCTAGAGGGTTCCGGACAGTCAACAAGCCTTGCGCTACGGTCGTGCAACCCTCCGCCATTCTCGTTGCATCTAACTCCTATAAGTAGAGTTGCGGCCATGGTGTCGGGTGACTCTGTCAACTTTTGGCGAGTAGCGGGCCAAAAGTTGCCTGCATTTCATCATTGTTTTTTGCGGGAAGCCGATTGCATTGGCTCTCGGCATGGAAGGGGTGCAAGCAATTTCGCAATGTTAGACATTCCTGAGAGCTTCAAAGATCGCTTCCTCGCTATTCTTGTGCGCATCGCACAAAGTGCTCGTTTGAGCGGAAAAATTTTTGTTCTGTTTCTGCTGATTCTGTCTGCAACCGTGCTGTGCGCGCAGATTCCTCCGAACTCTTCGCAGAGCGGGGATCCGCTGGGCACACAAACTCCGAGTTCTGTCGACTGCACCGACCCCTTGATGGCCGTCTCGACCGAATGCACAACGCTGTTGCAGAACGGATCAGGCGCCATGGCGCTGCCGCAATCAGGTGCGGCAATGTCGTCGCAGGCGGGCGCCACACCGAGCAATCCCATCCGCAATTATTCAGACATCGAACAATTTTCTCCTCAGTACGCCACGCAGTTTCAGGCACAGCAAACGCCCGAGCCGCTCACCGAGTTCCAAAAATTCATTGCATCCTCCACTGGAGAAATTCTTCCCATCTTTGGCGCCAATCTCTTTCGCAGCGTACCCTCCACGTTCGCTCCTTTGAATATGGCTCCGGTTCCACCTAATTATGTTCTCGGACCTGGCGATGAGTTGCGCATTCGTGTCTGGGGCCAAATCAACACGCAGGCTAACGTACGCATCGATCGGTCGGGCGATATCTATCTTCCCCAGGTCGGCCCGGTTCATGTGGCCGGATTATCCTCCTCCGATCTGGATGCGCATCTGCGTCAGGCTGTTGGCCGTGTCTTCCGCAACTTTGATCTCATTGCAGACGTCGGCCAGATTCGCGCCATTCAGGTTTACGTCACCGGACAGGCGCGACGACCGGGCGTGTATACCGTCAGTTCTCTCAGCACACTGGTCAATACGCTCTTTTCCAGCGGCGGACCATCTGTTGAAGGGTCATTGCGCAATATTGAGCTGCGCCGGGGCGGAACGATCGTGACAGACTTCGATCTGTACACCCTTCTCATCGGCGGTGACAAATCAAAGGACGTGAAATTGCAGGACGGCGACGTGATCTTTATTCCCCCGGTGAGTTCGCAGGTCGCGGCCACAGGGAGCGTCCGCAACCCCGGCATTTATGAATTACGGACTGGCGAGACGCTCAATAACCTGCTGCGCGACGCCGGGGGCTTATCATCCGTTGCGTCGAATGCGCGCGTCTCCGTCGAGCGCCTCGACGATCATCATGATCGGCAGGCAATGGAAGTGGCTTACGATGCTGCCGGTCTTGCTACTATTCTGGCGGACGGCGATCTCATCCGCGTTCTCGCCATTTCGCCTGTGTATCAAAAGACGGTGACCTTGCGCGGCAACACGGCGAACCCGGGCCGATTCGCCTGGCATGATGGCATGCGCATCAACGAATTGATTCCGGATAAGGATTCGCTCCTCACACGCAACTACTGGTGGCGGCGCACCCAGCTCGGATTGCCGGCGCCAGAGTTTGAGCCCATGAGCCCGGCGATATTGACGCAGCCTGCGGATAATTATTCGGTCGGTGTGCGGTTCTTCGCTCATCAGGATGTTTCTGCGCCGAAACAGCCCGGACAATCGGATCAGTCCAGTCCACAGCAAAGCCCATCTGGAGTTCAGCCAAATCAAACGGCCGATTCGCAGCCGCGACCAACATACGGACAGAACCAACCGTTAACCGCCGCCCAACGCGCCAGCAGCACTTCCCTTGCCGCCGAGCAGGAGGCAACACCTTCAAGTCGCCCAATTGCGCAACGAACTGAAGTTCAACTTCCTGCTCCAGAAATCGACTGGGATTATGCCGTCATTGAGCGGATCGATGCGGAGACACTGAAGACCAAACTAATCCCGTTCGATCTTGGCAAGCTCGTGCTGCAGCATGATGCGTCGCAGGATCTTGAACTGCAACCAAACGATGTTGTCTCCATTTTCTCCGAGGCAGACATCCGCGTTCCCATTGCAAAACAAACCAAGCTGGTCAGGCTCGACGGTGAATTTGCACACTCCGGCATCTACTCGGTGCAACCAGGAGAAACTCTGCGCCAGTTGGTGGAACGTGCCGGCGGATTCACGCCCAACGCCTACCTCTATGGGTCGGAGTTTACTCGCCAATCTACGCGCGCAATACAGCAGGCCCGTATCGACGAATACGTGCAGAACATGAACCTGAGTATTGAGCGTGGTACTCTCGCGTTGGTGGCTGAGCCAGCGGCGACGCCGCAGGACCTGGCCAGTAGCGCCGCGGCAGGTGCCATGGAGCGCGATCTGCTCGCTAGGCTCAAACAGATCCGCGCTACCGGTCGTATCGTGCTCGAATTCAAGCCCGCCAGTATTGCCCTCGATTCCGTTCCCAGCATGGCGATGGAGGATGGTGACCGCTTCGTGGTTCCCTCTGTGCCATCCAGCGTGAACGTGGTGGGCGCCGTGTACGACCAAAACTCATTCCTCTATGCGCCGGGACGCCGCGTCGGCTCCTATCTCCACTTGGCCGGCGGCCCGAACAAAGATGCCGATCGCAAACACTCTTTCGTTATCCGCGCGGACGGAGAGGTCATCAGCTACGAGATGAGCAGAGGTCCATGGGGAAATGAGTTCTACAATTTACCGATGAATCCGGGGGACACGATTGTTGTCCCAGACAAGACGCTCAAGCCGTCTTTATTGCGCGGAATCTTTGACTATACCCAGTTGTTCTCGCAGTTCGCACTTGGCGCTGCGGCATTGAGCATTATCGCACCTTGATGAGCCGGCGCATGCTCGAAAACGAGCAGGTGCTCCTTCTTTACTTAGACAGAATCAAATGGCGATTGAGACACCATATTCCGAATTGAACGAACACGCTTATGCCGCGGTCGCTTCGGAAGCGGTGGTATGCAATGCAGGCAAAAGCGAGGACATCTCCATGCTCGATATCCTCGTCGTCCTTGCCGACCACAAGCGGCTGATCCTTCGCATCACAATCGCATTCGCGTTTATTGCAATCGTGGCTTCTTTCTTACTGCCTAAACGTTACACCGCCACGGTAACTCTGCTGCCGCCGCAACAATCCTCAGGACTGGGCGCGGCGTTGCTCTCGGGACTGGGGGGGACGGGAGGGTCGACGCTTGGCGGTCTTGAAGGGGTAGCGGCACTCGCCGGCAGCAGCTTGGGTCTTAAGAATCCGAACGACCGTTACGTCGGCATGTTGAAGAGCCGGATTGTCGAAGACGCCGTAATTCAGCGTTTCGGATTGATGCGGGAATATCACAAAAAATATCTCTCGGACGCGCGCAAAAAATTCGAGAGCCGCACCGACGTAGACGGCAATGCCAAAGACGGACTGATTCATATTGCAGTCGTAGATAGCGATCCCAACCGCGCCGCGCAGATCGCGAATGGCTATGTCGACCAGTTTCGCACTCTGTCACAGAGTCTGGCTATTACAGAGGCTTCACAGCGGCGGGTCTTCTTCGAAACGCAACTCGAACAGGCCAAGGAAAACCTGGCGAATGCGGAAGAAGCAATGAAGGAGACAGAAGAGAAGACTGGCCTGATCCAGCTCGATAGCCAGGCGCGCGCACTCATTGAAACCGTGACCACGCTGCGCGCACAGATCGCCGCCCGCGAAATGATGATCCAGGGGATGCAGACCTATGCCACCAATCAAAATGCGCAATTAGTGCAGGCACAGAAGGAACTCGATAGTTTGCGCTCACAGCTCGCAAAGCTGGGCGGATCGGAAGCCACGGCGGACAGCCTCATTGTACCCAAAGGTTTGGTTCCGAAAGTCGGGCTTGAATATATCCGGAAGTTGCGCGATGTAAAGTATTACGAAACAATCTTTGAAATTCTGGCGCGTCAGTTTGAGCTTGCTAAGCTCGACGAAGCCAAAGAAGGCTCCATCATTCAGATAGTTGACCCCGCAACGCCTCCAGACAAGCGCTCTTTTCCCAAGCGCGGCTTAATTGTTCTCGGAGCCACGCTTGCCGGTCTGGTCACGGGAATCTGCGCGGCATTTGCAATGGCGGCCTTCGAGCGCATGAAGTTGAATCCTGAATCCGCTATGAAACTGCGGCATATTCGTAGAGTTCTCTCGTTCAGACAAAGTAGGCAACTGGCATGACAGTATCGACGTACTCGGCAAAGCATAAAAGAGATTCTATGTCCGATTTGAGCGTTGAAATAAGCAGGATTCGAGCCAGCTCTCTGGCACGGAACGCCGGGTGGATGCTGGCCGGCCAAGGGACGAATCTCGTTCTGCAGGCGGGGTATTTTATTTTACTGGCCAGACTTCTTGGGGTGACACAATACGGAATCTTTGCCGGCGCACTGGCCTTTGTAACTTTAGCCACTCCTTTTAGCGCTCTCGGTTCCGGCCTGCTTTTCGTGCGATATGTGAGTTCTGATGTTGCAAATTTTGCCGCCTATTGGGGAAATATTCTGTTCGCAACATTTGGCGTAGGCGTGCTGTTGACACTCCTGCTCCATTTAATTGCCCCTCATCTGCTCAACCCCGCGAGCGCTTCTTTGATTTTGTTGGTCGCAGTCGCAGAGTGCATCTTCCGGCAGCTCATTCTATGTATGGGCCAGGTCTTTCAGGCATTCGAACAACTGCACATGACGGCGATCGTTGGCTTGCTCACTAACCTTTTTCGTCTTGTGACCGTGGCGGCTTTGACGGTAACTCTGCATCGTGCCACAGCAGAACAATGGGTTTTATGCTCGCTGGTTGCTTCAATCTCGGCAGCTTTTACCGGCGGAGTCGTCGTAACAGTGCGCGTAGGCCTTCCCAATATTGTTCCCTCGCTCTTTGTATCCAGGCTGGGCGAAGGATTCAATTTCTCGCTAGCGGGATCTACGCAATCTATTTATAACGACATCGATAAAGTCATGCTGAGCCATTACAGAATGAATGTCGCGAACGGCATTTACACAATGGCTTATCGGATTATCGACATTGCCACCATTCCAATCACTGCACTCGACTTGGCCGCTCTTCCGCGCTTCTTTCGTAAAAGCGTCGAGGGCGTAACAAGTGTAGTCGAGCTTTCTGCACGCCTTTCCCGGAGAGCGGCATTGATGGGAATTCTTTCATCAGTTTGCCTGTTCCTCGCAGCGCCCCTGCTTCCAGAAATTGTTGGTCGCGGATTTGGAGACACAGTGGCGGCGCTGCGTTGGCTCTGCCTGATCCCGGCGTTTCGCGGGGTGCACCAGCTTACGGGCAGTGCCATTACCGGCATGGGACTTCAGCGCTATCGAACTGCCGCGCAATTCTCCGCGGCTGCTCTCAACCTTGGACTCAATCTCTGGTTGATTCCGCGCTATAGCTGGGTAGGCGCAGCATGGGCCAGTCTTGCTACCGACGGTGCGCTTGGAGTGACCAACTCGCTCATCGTATGGCGATTGCCTGCTCTCATCCAAAAAGGGGCAGTGAGATGACAAATCAAAATACAAAGTGTGATTTCTTAGGTGACAATCAAGTCATCCGGCGTGACAAAGACAGCCGCGCTGAGCGCGCTACTGTTGCGGCGATAATCGTTCTCTATCATCCTAATCCTTCATTGCTGATGCGGCTCATCGACAGCATCATCGCCGAGGTCGACAGACTTTTCGTGGTCGATAACACTCCTGGCGCGAACAGTAATCCGCCGGCACTCTTTCTTCACTGCGCCATCTCGGTTTCTTATCACGCCCCCGGCATCAACAAGGGGGTTGCTACGGCGCAGAATATCGGTATTCGCCGGGCCATCGAGGAGAATTACACGCATGTAATTCTCCTCGATCAGGACAGCGCCTTGCCAAAAGATGCTATTGCGAGTCTTTTGGCGGCCGAGCATCTTCTCCTCCAGGCCGGCTATAAGATTGCTGCAGTCGGTCCCCTCTTTGTCGATGAGAAGAGCGGAGAAAGATCTTGCGCGGTACGCCACGCACTGTTGCGTGTGCAACGAATTCTCATTGGGCCGTCAGAAACCGCCCCCGTAGAAACTGACTATCTGATCTCTTCCGGTTCGCTGATTCGAACTAGCATGTTGAGCAAAGTAGGCTTGATGCGCGACGAACTTTTCATCGACTGGGTTGACGCGGAATGGGCCTATCGGGCCAGGAGTTTTGGGTACAGGACCTACATCGCTCCAAATGTGCTGATGACGCATAGCATTGGAGATGCCACCGCGCGCGTTCTTGGACGCAGGATTTATCTGCACAACGCTGCCCGCGACTACTACATCGTCCGCAACGCTGCGTATCTGCTGCGTGAGCCAAGAATGGGATGGAGGTGGCGCCTAGTCACTCTCGTTAATCTTCCCAAACATATTGTGATTCATTCCTGGTTTTCACAAAAGCCATTCAGCCGTCTGTCGCAGATGTTACACGCGATGTGGGAAGGGCTTTTCGGAAAAATGAGAGGGTTCTCTGCGATATGAGTCCCTATTTCTTTATGTACGCTCTTGTGGCAAGCGGAATTCTTATCTGCTTTATTGATGACGAAATTCTGCGTAGACTCGCCCAGAAAGCGTATTTCATCGTCACCCTGCTTACCCTTGCCACATTTGCTGCCGCCCGCTCGCCTAATGTTGATCGCGACTACGAAGATTACGCCATCTGGTTCAATGCAATTGCAGCAGGAACGGCCACAAAGCTGGCCTGGATCAGGGATCCCGCCTTTGCAGTACTGGCCTACATCGTATCCAGGATCGGCCTGACATATTCGGTCGTTGAATTCATATATGCGTTTCTTGGCTTGACAGCTACCTGGCGCTTCGCCGTAATGGCTTCCGCGCAGCGTTGGGTTACGCTTTTTTTTTATCTCTTGTTTTGTCAGTACTACATCGTAGGCGAGATGACTGAAATCAGGGCTGCGGTTGCCATTCCCTTAATGGCCACGAGTCTCTACCTCGCTTGCGATGGACGCCGGTTCAAAGCCATCGGAGTCTTTTGTTTGGCGCTTGCCTTCCACTTTTCCGTGATTGTCGGCCTCCCATTGCTAATTCTCCTGTTGGCAAAGGTGGAGTTACGTTCCCGGCTGTGGATCTACGCGTTCGCAGTACTTGCGTGTGTTGCTTCACTCGAAATGGGCCGCATAATCGATGCTCTTTCGAACGTCTATCGGATATCTGAATATCTTGGGAATGCCTCCGGAGCAGATAACAAGATAGGCGGATATTGGTTTGTGGCCGCGCACATAGTCCTACTCATACTTTGTCTGGAACTGTTTTGGAAGAAGATGTCTCTTCACCAGAGACTCGCCATTCTTGGCTGCGGGTTTGGCACCTGGTTGTTTCTGGCATTCGGATCGAACCGCGATCTCGCAACAAGACTGCTGTATCTGTTCGACTTCTATTGGCTGCTGCTTTTCATGGTCATCGTCGAAAAGCTCAAAGGATATCAATGTGTCCTCTATGCGATGCTGTTAACCATTCTTGGTTCCGCGCTCTATATCCTGTCCCTTCAATACGTCGAACCCTATTCTACCTATAAAGAATGGGACGCGTCGCTGAGCCTGCCAGTTCGTGGCGCCGGCCTCTATCGAGTCGAGGTGGCCCAGTGAACAAGTTAGACTGCATGTCCCCCGATGCTCCGCAGAAGCGCTACCTCTTCGTCATTAAGAATGTGGCATTCGTCTACAGCCATTTTGCGCCCATGGTTCAGGCCATTCAATCTGGAGGCTGGGAAGTCTGGATCGTCGCCGATTGTAATTGTGGCGTGGAGCGTCTTGTCAGGGCAGGAATGCACGTCATTCATGTACCCGCCCCCTCAGGGTTCTGGAATTTTTTCGGGGAATTTCGCGCGTTGCTTCAACGATACCGGGCAATGCGCCGGGTTCGGCCCGATATCGCCCACTTTGTCACGTTAAAGATCGCACTGCCATGTGGATTCGCGGCGCGCATCGCGAGAGTTCCAGGAGTCTTGTTCGCTATCACAGGAATGGGCACACTGTTTACAGTGAACGGCCCCATCTATCGCGCATTACGTCCAATTGTTCTTTATGCTTTGCGCATCGTCACGCGTCATCCAAACGCTGTGCTCGCAACTGAAAATGAAGACGACATGCGCTTTCTTATCGAGCACGGAGTTGTAGCCGCTGAACGCACGTGCGTCATCCCCGGCGCAGGCGTGGGCCGGGAATCGGTTCCAGCAAAGGCGTCGGAGTATACCGCGCCTGTCATTCTTTGTGCGGCGCGCATGATTCAACAGAAAGGCATTCGTACACTGATCGAGGCAGCACAAATCCTTCACCGCCGCAAGATTTCATTTGAGGTCTGGCTGGCTGGCGATGTGGATTCCGAATACCCGATGTCGCTCCCCGTCGGCGAGCTTAGACACGCCGAGTCAGAGCTCCCACTGCGCTGGCTCGGCCATAGGTCCGATGTCACTGCCCTTCTCCAACAATGCTCCGTCTTTTGCCTGCCCACTTATTACCGAGAGGGCCTTCCCAGAGTTTTGGTTGAAGCTTGTGCATCGGCACGACCCATTGTTACCACTTCTGTTCCCGGTTGCCGAGATATCGTACAGCACGGAGTGAACGGCATTCTCGTTCCACCATGCGATGCAATCGCGCTCGCCAATTCTCTTGAGTACCTGCTACTCGATCGTGAAGTGTGCCGGCGAATGGGAGGCGCGGCGAGGCAAATCTTTGAGGAGCGGTTCTCGATCGAACACGTACTGGCAGCATTGAATAAGTGCTTTCAGGCTCTCGATGAGCCGCTCACCGTTCGGCCGGAGACGATCGCGTCATCGGCTGTGGAGGAGATGGTATAAGCATGAAGTTAGCAATTCTCGGCACGCGCGGAATACCCGCGTCCTATGGCGGATTCGAGACATTTGCGGAACATCTTGCTATTGGACTCTGTGTTCGCGGATTCGAAGTTACCGTATTCTGCGAAGCGACTAGACCTTCTCCGCCCACAACCTATCACGGGGTAGAACTGCGCTATGTTTCCTCCCCTTCGCTCGGCTCACTAAGCACAATTCTTTACGACGCAAGGTGTCTCTGGTCTGCGCGCAAGGATTTCGACGTTGTCTACATGCTCGGATATGGTGCCGCTCCTTTCTGCCTGATTCCGCGATTGTGGAACACAGAAGTGTGGATCAACCCAGACGGGCTCGAATGGGCGCGCACTAAGTGGAATTGGGCGGCAAAGTATTATTTCCGGCTCATGGAATGGACTTCGCTGCACATGGCTGATCGCATTATCGCCGACGCGGAGGCAATCGCCGCAAGTCTCGCCGCCCGGCATGGCCCACTTAGCTCCTGCACGGTGATTCCCTATGGCTGCGATGTGGTTGAAACACCGCCCGCTCTGCACCTGCTGTCCGAATGGAACCTCAGTCCGCGCGACTATTACCTAATTGTCTGCCGTCTTGAATCCGAGAATCATGTATTGGAGATACTTCAGGCGTTCCAGCAAACGAGTAGCGATAAACAACTCATCATCGTCGGAAATCATCGCGCAAAGACTCGCTATATCGAGCAGTTACTCGCTGTCCGCGATCCCCGAATTCGCTTTATTGGAACGGTCTACGATTCGTGCCGTTTGACAGCCCTGCGCTACCACGCGTTTGCCTACTTGCACGGTCATAGCGTAGGAGGAACAAACCCTTCGCTGCTGGAAGCCATGGGCTGCGGAAGCCTCATCTTTGCGCATGACAATCTCTTCAATCGCGAAACACTTGGTCCCTGTGATTGCTACTTTGCGAATCCGATTGCACTGAGCCTTTCCATTGATCGCGCAGAGCAGGCCGATGCAGAATTAGAGCCCCTGCGCGAGGCAGCAAGGACGCGCGCCCGCTCACAGTATCAATGGTCTAGTATCGTCTCACGTTACGAGAAGCTTCTGGAAAAAGGTTCCTGCGCGGGCAAGTGCGCTTGATAGGGCCTCTTGGAACGAATCACGTTAGGACCTCATCCGGTCATCCAATCCGATGGTTTTGTTGCCTAGACGCATTTGAAAAGATCTTCCTAGACGTCTTGACTGAAGATTGCATCTAATAGGGTTATGGCTCTAAACCGCACCGGCGGAGCAGGCAGGAGCGGGGCGACGGAGTGGAATCGCGACAATTTGATTCGTGTTCCGCTTCCGGATTCGGGCTTTGCCTCATACGCGTGACCGCAGATGTTCGCGGCGTCAATCCAAATCCCCAGGAGATCATTACTTCCCATGGAGCCTGTGATAAGCAGTCAGACTGGCACCTTTCTCAATGTCGGTGTGTACTGGTACGCGTGCATTCTTGACGCCTGCCGATCTCTCGCCACAGCCGCAGCTCTTGTCTGTGGACTTGCGGTACTTGCCGCAGGCCAGACACCTGTTTCTTCGGATACAAAAGGCAAAGCCGGTCCGCCAGACGTGATTGTTTTCGTCAACGGAGATCAGTTGACTGGCAGGTTTTTGCGCGGCGATGGCGCCAATGCTGTCTTTCACAGCGACGTTACCGGGGATGTTACGGTGAGTTGGGACAAGGTGAAGGCGATTCATGCGGCATCCAAGTTTGTTGTCCTGCAAAAGGGATTTCAGCCCGGACGTAAAGCACTTCCCGAGCACTTGCCGGAAGGCAGCCTGGAGGTCGAGAACAAGCAGATTGAGCTGACTCAAAGCCCGGGAGCGATCGCGCAGCAGATTCCGCTGACAAGTGTGGACTACGTTATCGACCAAGTCACCTTTGAGAAGGAATTGCGCCAACGGCCGGGATTTTTTTCCGCGTGGGCGGGAAGCGCGTCGGCTGGCGCCACAATTGTGGAGGCAACTCAGAACACGTACACGTTCAACGGTGGTTTTGCACTGGTCCGCGTAACGCCACCGGTGGGCTGGCTCAACCCGAACGACCGCACGTTACTGGGTTTGCAAGGCTCCTATGGAAAGATCACGGAGCCGGGCACGCCCACTGAGAAGACCGCGATATACCATGCTTATGGGGAGCGCGATGAATATTTTTTGCCCCGTATTTATGCGCTGGGCCAAGTGGCGTTCGATCATAACTTCTCGCAGAGCCTCGACCTGCAACAGGTGTATGGGGGCGGCCTAGGTTGGACAATCGCGAAGCAGCCGAAGCAAACCCTGGACCTGAAGGCCACGCTACAGTATGAGCGGCAAAGTTTTCTTGATGCGACGCCGGGCTCTAACCAGAGCCTGATCGGTTCCACTTTTGCGGCCAGTTACATGCGCAAGCTGCCCAAGGGCATGGTCTTTAACCAACTCCTGGGATATCTTCCGGCGTGGAACAACATGCACGCCTATTCCGTTAACGAGACTGACATGTTGATTTTGCCGGTTTACAAGCGACTGAGCTTGTCGGTGGGAACGGTCGATACATACCTCAACGATCCCCCGGTAACCACCCCCTCGACCAAACCGAATTCATTCCAGTTTATCTTTGGGGCAACCTACACGCTGCCACTGCCTGATAAGTAATAGCTCTCTGTTCTGTGCATGATCGACAAATCATATAAGAAGCTCGCAAAGCGCTAATAATCCAATCTCCGCGGACGGTGCCCATATATTCTCACCGCAATATCTGTTGGGCTTGGTTGAGACCCAAGAAGCTGGCGTGACAGAGTCGTCGAGTTGGTAGGAACCAAAAACGGAGATTTTGCACCTCCTGTCTTGCGGGAATGGGCAAAATAAAAGGGCGATTCCCGAAGGAACCGCCCTATCCGAATTGTGGAGATATGGCTCGGATGACCGGTATCTTACCCGCCGTGACCACGGGACTTCTGGATTACACGGGCTCGCCGCATATTTCCCTATTCTCGCCGTGGTGAGTTGGGTGAGCGAGCTGCCTGCCGCCATTCGAGTGAACCGTTGCCGATTCTCTGATTGACTGGAGGCTGCACTCTCCTCTGGAGGATTTCTCCTCCGTTAGCAATCTTAGAATCCATCGAAACGATCAGGGTTGGCCATCCGCGAAAAAGTACAGCATAGGGAGCAGACCTTATTCGCGGGCAACGTTTAACCACAGTTGTTACTCTAAACGCGAAGACCGGCTACAGGGTTAGACTGCCGGTTGCCCTGCTCCAATTTGCCGTTCCGATTGTGACAGCCGGGGACTGGGTTCGATCTGCACTGATCGTAAGACTCGATTGAGCAAAGCCGGAAGCTCATGGCTTTCACGGAAAGGAGTATTTCATGATCAGAAGGCGAATGTGCAGAACAATCCTACTGGGCTCAGGCACTGTGCTATTCGCAGGCACGACACTCGTCGGGCAGAACCAGCTTGGCAGCGCGGGCCAACAACCAACCATGCCCAACCAGTTACCTATGACTCCATCCCTGGAACTATCGGGCCGGATACAAATTCCTCAAATCTCCAGGCAACGGCGGATGAGGCCTTCGTCCGGAAAGCACTCGAAGCCGGCGCTGTGGAAGTGCAACTCGGATAACTTGCTCAACATGTCGGAAAGCGACGACGTCAAGCAGTTCGGACAGAAAATGGTAGAAGATCATACGCAGCTTGGCGAGCAGATCAAACCAATTGCACAGCATCTGGGTGTTCAAGAGCCTAAAGGCCCTTCGAAGAAAGACAAGCAGTTGATTGCCAAACTTGAAGGTCTCTCAGGGCCGCAATTCGATGAGGCTTACATCCAGGCAATGGTGAGAGACCACAAACAGAACTTAAAGGAATTCAAGAACGAAGCGGAGACCGCTCAGAATCCGGCTCTCAAGCAGACTGCACAGCAGGGTGCGGGAGTCATCTCACAGCATCTCCAGTTGATTGAGCAAATCGCCCAAAGCCACAACGTAGCAACCGAAGGAAAATCCAAGAGCTCGACCGACGTGCGATGAAAGCGGCGCAGTAATTTCAGCTCGCCAGCGCCTCGGGGCAAACGACATTAGAGCACAGAGAGTGATCTCATTCCAGAAGTTGAAAACATCGCTATGGGGCCCGCACAAACAGAAGAGGAAAAGGGATGGCTACAGCAGAGACAGTGCAACCGGGCGACGTGACGCAGCGCGTCGGCGTCGAAGTGATCCGCGCTCGTGGCGTGGATGTAGACAAATTAATCAAGATGCTGGTCGCGAATGCCGCAGAGTTCGCCAGCACCTACTACTACTACACCATCCTGCGCATGAATCTGGCTGGGCATGAGGACTATAAGGAAATCTGCGAGGATGCCCGGCTGGAAGACCGCGCGCACTGGGAGTTGATCGTTCCTCGCATTTATGAGCTTGGTGGCCACCTTCCCAACGACCTTAAGGAGTTTCACGATCAGGCCGGCTGCCGCGCGGCAAAGCTGCCAGATCCGCCTACGGCGGTGAACATTCTCACTCTGTTGTTGGAGTCAGAGCGATGCGCGATCCGAAGCTGGAGTGCAGTGTGCGATATGACTTTTGGCAAAGATCCAGGCACTTACGATTTAGCTGCGTGGATTTTGAATGAGGAGATAGAACATGAAGCATGGTTCATCGAACTGCTCGCCCATGAACGCGATAAAAAGTCGATCCCGTCCGGACATTTCCGTCGAGGCGAGCCGGGAGAAGCGCCGTACAGCAAGAACCGCGGCTTCTACAATCCATGACGCATCGAACCTGTGGTGATGGGGCAACGAGCATATAGGGTGGAACTTGACACTCCCGATGGCAGGCGTAGTTTCGATTGCGGCGAAGGCGAGCACATCTGGAACGCCGCCCACACCGACAGTGTGCTTTTACCCGCGATCTGTCATCAGGGACGCTGTCTCACCTGTTCAGGCCGGTTGCTTGAGGGTACAGTCGAACACGATCATCCGGACGCTTACTTCCCTGAAGATGAGGCGGAGAGTTATGTCCTACTGTGCCGCGCGATGCCCCGAAGCGAGGTGCGCATCCGTACACATCAGGAGTGGGAGATGCGGAATCATCGTATTGCAAGAGATTTGCCAGCGCCGTACGCATGACATGAGTTGATGACGGGAACGAACCAAACGTGAAACTCTTGGTTTTTGTGAGGCGTTATTCACGACTTCACATTCGGCGCGAGCAGCGATGCAGTCGCGAGCGTGTTGTGCCCAATGATAGTGATCTATACGCTGACCTAAGACACAACTGATCCTCGGGTTTGGCCAACGTCGGTGACTTATCGACCATTCTTTGCAGTCGAAGAGAGTCTCCAGCTTGACCACGATTGCTTCATAGCACCGCACAAATTGTGAACGAATGCACCTGCTTGGCGACCAATGACGATGGGCGGGAAAGGTAACGTCGGCAAAACGGGGGGCATGGTCGCCCTAGCCGAGTGGTTTGCCGTGAATGAGATTCCTGTCACGCTTCTCGATCTCGATACCGAAAAAAAGGCGCGCGGTTCCTTGAAACACTTCTTCAATGGCACCGTAACCAAAGTCAATATTTATACGCCCGTGGGCCTCGATGCGTTCGTTGATCACCTTGACGGGGACGCCCATTATCCTTGCAGATATGGGAGCGGGGGCCGGTCAAGTCGCGGCGGATTGGTTCGAGTCGATGTATGAGGGGATGTCGCGGCCACTGGCGTCCGCTTTACCGCGGCTGGTGTAGTGACACCGGACCCGGCAGTGTTGAGAGCGTACTTGCCTGGGCAAGCCGCCTACAGGATCGGTTCGAGTACGTTATTGTCGAGAACGCAACCAACGCCTTGGCGGACTTTACCTATTGGCGGTCTACCGAGCCGGCGAACCGTTTTCGCGAAGCTTTCACGCCGGAGACCTTGCAGATGGAGTTTCGCCTTCGGAACTTGAAAACCTTGTCCGGCAACATGGAATCCAACTCGGGCAGGTTGCAGGCCGCAGGGTTGAGGTTGATGAGCTGAAGAGAGCTTCTCTCGTCATGCGGGCACAGAGCCACCGGCGGCGGCTCTTCTCTGAATTTGATCGTGCGAGGCAAGCTTTCCTGCCATGATCCCGACTCCGTCAACTTCGAAGGTCGCAGTGATCTCGGCGGGAGAGCCGACACTCTTCGACTCTCTCGCACGTCTTGTCCCAGAAGATTTGCAGACCGCGTATTATCGTGTTCTCGCGCACACCCGGACACTCAGTCCAGATGATGAAGTGCTGCGAATTCTCGAAGCGATGGGTATACTGGTTCTTCTTACGCGTACCACGCCGAAGGAGATTGCCGACGAGCGCGAACGCTTTCAGGAAATGCTTGGTATTCATCAGCAGCTTTCAGACGAAACCAAAGAGAAGATGCTCAACTATGTACACGAGCTGGATTCGTGGATTTCCGCGCCGCCCAGCAAGCTCGAAGCCTGCCTTGATCCGAAGCAGATTGCGAGGCTGCTGGGTGAAAGCCTGCGCCAGAATTTTGTTAGGTCTGGCATTCCAGCCACTGCCGAGGGCCTGCAAGCGGCCAGCGCAGCCATGACGGGTGCGCAAAAGGAACTTTCCACGGCTCTCCGAAGTTTGTCGGATTCTCGGGGAATGGTATCGCAAATTGAGTCTGCGAATAGCACAGGCTGACGTATTCGCTGGAGAGTCATGCAAAGACTGTGGACGCGCTCTTGCACGAACTGAGGAACGATGTGCTGCGCATCTGGATTCCCCTTATTGCCGGTGCTGCGCTGCTGGTCGGACTGTTTTCTGGCATAGGCATACAAGGCTGGCGGGATTCGACTCTCGCAACGACGGTAACGCCGACGCCGGTACAAGTCGCTCCGCCTCGTGCGCCGCAAGAGAGTGGAGCGGCGATCAGCAGTGCTAAGAAGCTGCACCGTCAACAGGATAATACAAAATTCGGCAGGAAGCGTGAGCGATAGAATCACGAGGTGTTGCTCATAATTATTTGGCTTTATGAGCGATGGTGAGGTCTGTCATCGCTTATAACAGATGGCGTTGCTGAACAATCGACAATCCACTGCCCAAGCCTGTCCCGCCGCCGTCTTTTGCTATCCACGAGTTGACATTTTATGAAGTGACAGGTCATTAGAATCAATGGACAGCAGAAAGCTTCCATCATCCCAACGTCTGCTCTGAAGTAGTCTTCATTTGTTCTAAGAACAGAAATTGGAATACCGATCTAAGAGGTGCTTTAGTATCGGATACGGGATCGCCATATTGTGTGTCGGAAGAGAAATGGTAGCATGTGCATCCTAAATATTGCTAATTCAACTTTGATCTCATTTGTCGGGGCCCGAAGCCAAATGCACTCGTTGCAGGGGTTGTTGGATATTTTCTGGTAACCATCTTGCAACATTTTTAATGCGAGCCACTTACGCGTAATTGTTTACTATATGATTAACAGTGGCGAGATTTAAGTACGAATTTATTAACTATCTTTACTATCAATAATTCACAATTCCGTACTTGCGATTATTGCTGCATTCGCTTACTATGGGTTATCGAATAGTGATGCCAGTATGGTTGCAAAAGAGGCGGACAAATGCATTCATATAGTCCGCTTTAGCGATTGTGCTGTTGAAGTATTGATATAAGTGTATTTTTCTCCCCGGTGGCTCGAGTCGTGCTTTGCGTGGTCTTAATTGATTGCACCTCGGCCTTAGCTAAAAAATCAATTTGCTAAGTCAGCATAGCGGAGCTGTCTGCGTTTTAGTGTTCAACAACGGCAAAAGCGCCCGACAATGAGCATTCACGCGCTTGAATCATCGCTTTCGTTCGTATCAGCGATGCGCTAGCCAGGCACGGTACCCAGGCGAAACCGGGGCGCGTGCTAGAACCAGAGGCTTCGATGAATCAAACGGTTGATTTCCTGGTTTCTGTGAACCCGGAAGTTGCATGTGCTGGATGTGATCGCAAATGGTATGCAATCTTCACTCTTCCGCAGAACGAAAAGGCCGCTGTAAAGCATCTCGACATCCGGGAGATTGAGTCCTTTCTCCCCACCTATGAAACTGTCCAAGTCTGGAAAAACCGGCAACGAAAAAAAGTTGTACTGCCATTGTTTCCAACCTACTTGTTCGTCCACATCAGTCCCACGGAGCGAAGGAAGGTTTTACAGTCTCCTGGAGTACTGCAGATTGTGGGTAACGGCAGAGAAAGCGCGGCGCTTCTCGATTCCGAAATCGATTTTTTACGTTCTGGATTCTGCAGGCAACGAGTCGAGCCGTATCGCGAACTCGTTATAGGCCAGAAAGTTCGCATAAAGAGTGGCGTAATGCAGGGGCTTGAGGGAACTCTTGTGAGAAAGAGCAATAGCACGAAATTCGTGCTGACGCTCGAATTAATCAACCAGCATGCCGCAATCCAAGTGGACGCTGAGGAACTTGAGCGGATCGTCGCATAATCGCTGGTCGTCCCTTTAAGTAAGAACATCCGGGTAGGCTTGTAGGCAGTTATGTCGGTCAGGTATGGATTCCGATAATGCCATAAAAATATACATGAATTGTTGACTGGACGAATGCAGCATTTTACCTCCTGCATCTCATTCTGTGGTCACCAAGGTAAAAGTGAGCCGAAGGGAATATGGCGTACAGGGATTGACCTGTGTGTCGGTTGTCGTGACCCAATTCATAACCTTTGATGCATGCGGCAACTGCTCTGCAATTGCCGTTTTCGAGCGGGGCGTAAGATGCCGGATAGTCCCAAGAGTTCAACTAGGACGGACAAGATTCTTCAGGCGGCGGGCAAATTGTTTGCCCGCCAAGGATATCACGGTACCAGTACGCGTGAAATTGCGCATCTTGCTGACGTGAGTGAAAACACACTATTTCGCCATTTTGACAATAAGGAAGAACTCTTTTGGTCCACTTTGCGCCTGTATTCTGCGGGCCTCAAGTTTCGGAGGGACATACTGGAGGGTTTAACGCAATGCGAGACCCCAGAAGTTGTCTTGCCAAAGATCATCGAGATGATGGCGGATACGGTCAACTACCGACCGGAATTACTGATGTTGATGGCGGTCGCATTCATCGAACTGCACACGAGGGCGGAAAAATTCTGTCTGGAGTACCTCTCGCCTATCTTTTCTCCAATCAATAGTTATTTGGAGATGAATATCCGAAATGGGAAAATTCGCGAATTGGATCCCACGATGCTGACGTCCGCATTGATCATGACAGTGTTGGCGCACCAAGGGATATACAATTTGATCGATGGAAACAAGCCTGTGTATTCAAATAGCCAAGGGACGTATCGTGCACACTCCAGGTTCTGGCTGGATTTGATTACCCCTAAGGTATCGGCCTATCCGTCGCCTGTAACTCAGAAGAGTGAGGAGTATTCAGCCTGAATTGCAAATGGCGAAGTCTGAAAGAATCTGATCCGCGCTTTCGATGGGATTTGTAGAAAGCCTCCGGATTAGCGTGAAGATTTAGCGGAGCCGTTTAGCCATTTATTGCATGAATGAGTTTGTTGCGTAACGCGATTTGTTAGTCGCTAACGCCAGGAATCTGCAAGAAAAACAAAGCGTCAGAAATGTAAGGGGATGGAATATGTTTGCGCAATCAAGGTATTCCCGTCAGCACAGGGCTATTCGCGTGTTGCGTCATTTTTTTCCATATGCTTTGGACTTGGGAGCTTTTGCCCTCTCAACATTCCTCGCATTCGAGTTGAGATTCGACGGTGCATTGCCCGCGCAATACTTTCGCTCTATGGAGGCAGCATTGTGCATCTGGGCGGGCGCGAAGTCTGCTGCGTTTATCGCGGGCGCTGTGGGACGAGGAAGTTTGCGGCACACGTCGGCCCACGATGCAGTGAGAGTTGTTTTGGCTAATTTAGCGGGTTCTATCCTGGGTGGTTTGGTTATTTTTCAAATCTTTGGGCCAGGGATGATTCCGCGCTCTATCTATATCCTTGATTGGCTGATTTGCTGCCTGCTGACTATTGGTGGGAGGTTTGCGGTTCGCGTGGCTATCAGTGCGAAGAATCGAAGCAAAGCTGAGGGAGATCAGACAAGGATACTAATTTACGGTGCTGGTGATGCGGGGGTGGCGCTGATGCGGGAGTTTCAACGGAACAAATCCCTGATGTGCGATGTCATCGGCTTGGTCGATGACGATCCAAGCAAAGTCGGTTTTGTTCTGGAGGGCAAGCGAGTGATGGGAACGGGGGATGCTCTCGAGTCCTTAGTACAAAAATACTCCATCTCAAGACTGCTCATTGCGATCCCCTCCGCGACAGGCCCAGAAATGGTGCGCATTTTGAGACTGGCTGCGAACGCCAGGGTGGAATACAAAACGGTTCCAAGTCTTGGAGAGCTGATCCTTGGCACAGAGTTAGGCAAGCAGATCAGGGAAGTTGATGTAGTGGATTTGCTCGGCAGAAGGCCTGTGCAGCTTGATTTGGATTTGATTAGGGAGCGCATTCAGGGGCGGGTTGTCATGGTGACGGGTGCCGCAGGTTCAATTGGTGCGGAGTTATGCCGGCAAATAGCGACATTCCAACCGCTTGCGCTTATTGGATTTGACGAGGCGGAAACGCCCCTCTTTCATCTCGACCGTGAAATGGAAAATAGCTTTCCGGACGTAGCATTCTATCCAGAGATCGGCAGTATTACCTGCCGCGATACTCTGAAGAGCGTGATGAAACACTATCGCCCGTCGATTCTGTACCACGCCGCCGCTTACAAACATGTCCCGCTCATGGAAAGACATGTTTTTGCTGCCATCAAAACGAACGTTTTTGGCACCTGGAATGTCGCCCATGAGGCAGTTGAACACGGAGTTGGCTATTTTGTTATGATTTCAACGGACAAGGCAGTTCGGCCGACGAGCATGATGGGTGCTACGAAGCGCGCAGCAGAGATGCTGATTCGTTCGCTTCAGGTACAGGGCGGCACAAAGTTTGTTGCTGTGCGCTTCGGGAACGTGCTTGGAAGCAATGGAAGTGTTATTCCAATCTTTAAAGAGCAAATTGCTGCTGGCGGTCCCGTAACTGTCACCCACCCGGATATGACTCGATTTTTTATGACTATCCCCGAAGCCGTTCAGCTGGTTTTGCAGGCTTTCGCAATCGGCAAAGGCGGAGAGGTTTTTGTCCTGGAAATGGGCGAGCCTGTCAAGATTGCGGATCTAGCCATGAACCTTATCCTGTTATCAGGACTCGAGCCTGGTAAGGATATTGAAATTCAATATACCGGCCTTCGCCCAGGGGAAAAGATGTATGAAGAATTGAACCTGCGGGATGAGCAGCTAGTCCCAACTTCGCACCCGAAGATTAGAAGCTATGTTGGCAATCACAATATGACTGCTGGGCAGATTAAAGCATTTTTACATAGCCTGCAGGAAATTGTTGATAGAAGGGATGTTGCTAGTCTCGTTCTGCTCCTCAAGGCGAAGATCCCAGACTATAATCCAAGCTTCCAGCTTCTGAAAACGACCTTGTCTGGCAAGCCAAACCAGACAGATCTGGACAAGTTCGTGGTTTCCAGCGCAAAAACTCAGGTTCACATAGCAGTGAATACTACTCCGACTACTCTATTGAATTAGAACCGTAAAGAACAGCATAGTGTTGAACCGCAAGCTTGAAACGCATGCATCTTGCATACTTGATTTTTGACAACAATCCGCCAATGGAGTTGCAGTGTCCTTATGGAGAAGTCTCTTTGTGAAACATCCCGAGACAGCAACATAGTTTCTGTATTGCCTTTGACTAGATAGCGAACCGGGCTGCAGGCTGTGACTATCATGGCGGGGTCTAAAATATCATCAAGATGCAAATGTAAACCAACTGAAGCATGGCTGCAAAACATAAGGGAACCTCTGAAGAAGTTCCCGCTCCAGAGCCGTCGCGGATAATGTGGATGCAGGGGGAAGATCGCGAATGCGTCAGATGAGTTTGGCCCAGGAGGCGGAGTTCCAGCGTTTTGAGAAAAAGTGTCGGCAGGAGCAGTTCTTGTAAGAGATGGAAGCTGTGATGGCGTAGGCCGAGCTTCTGGCGCTGGTTGAGCCTTACTATTTCGAAGGGCGCGGCGGGTCGAAAGCCGGTGGGGCTGGGGATCATGCTGCGCGTTTACTTTCTTCCGCAGTGGTTGGCATTGTCGGACCCGGGCGTGGAAGACGCCTTGCACGAATCCCCTGTATTGCGGCGCCTTGCTGGAGTGGACCTCCCACCCACTGATGAAGACCCATTCGTTGGGACCCCGACCTGGGCGGGGATTCTGCACCGGATGAGACGACGATCTTGAACTTCCGCCATCTGCTTGAGCAGCACAATCTCGGCGGGCAGGTGCTGGATACGGTCAACCTGTATCTGGCCAACCGCGGCATCCGCATCACGACCGGCACGATTGTTGACGCGATCATACTGCACGCCCCTTCATCGACCAAGAACGAGAAGAAGGAACGCAACCCCGAGATGCATCAGACGAAGAAGGGCAACCAATGGTACTTCGGCATGAAGGCGCACATCGGTGTCGATAGCAAAGAAGGCATCGTGCCCTCGGTCTGCTCGACGACTGCTTCGGTCTCCGGCGTTCATATGTTGCCGGACTTACTGCACGTCGATGAGAAGAAAGTGTGCAACCCCACGGATGAAGACCTATCCGTGGGGACTCCGGTGTGGGGCGACGCCGGGTATCGGGGACAGACAAAAGCGATTCATAAGGCCGCGCCCCCAGCGCAGGACATGACCAGCAAGAGGGGAAAACCAAGACGGGCGTGGATGAAACGCAGAAGCGCGAGAACCGCACGAAAGCTCGCGTGCGAGCAAAAGTCGAGTGGCCCTTCCGCGTGTTGAAGCGCGTCTTCGGCTTTACCAAGGTGCGCTACCGCGGCTTGAAGAAGAATCACGAGTGGCTGTGCGCGGGCTTTGCCCTCGTTGACCTCTACTGGAACCGCACCCGACTGGCCCGGATCAACCAGAGACCGGCCCCGTAAGGAGCCGAGTGCGTCCGCCGCAGGTCGCGCAAGGCCTCCGTGGCGGGCAAAACCAATAGATAAACGAGCAGAAAACCACGATTTTAAGCTGATACCGCGAAATTCCACGGAGTAGCTTTCATAACTCGCAGTTCTTCAAAGGCTCCTAAGAGCCTGTTTACGATCTTGATGCGAGATATGGCTGGAGAGCCAGCAAAGCGATAATCTGGCAGTCCTCTGCGCGGTAATGGTAGAGGATGAAGTCAAGAAAGTCCTATCCAAGCGATA
>Ga0187847_10000124_pt1 | contig 89243 bp, 79 predicted proteins | sample June2016WEW_4_10_FD_132458 | JGI IMG/M metagenome (GOLD analysis project Ga0187847, IMG submission 132458) | Peatland microbial communities from SPRUCE experiment site at the Marcell Experimental Forest, Minnesota, USA - June2016WEW_4_10 | ecosystem: Environmental > Terrestrial > Soil >...
ACCAGCTGCAAAATCAATGGCGTCAGGATCAGCTGCATCGCCAGATCGAGTTTGTTCCCCGGAATCACAATCGAATTTGCGCGCGACATGAAGCTGTGCTGGATCATCGCCAGCAAGTACGAGAAATCAATTCCGCTCGAATTGCGGAAGCGGATTACCACCATGGATTCGTCCGGCGTTGGAATCCAGCGCGCGATGAACGGGTTCGAGGTGTCCACGGTGGGGATGCGCTGAAAATTGATGTCAGTCACGGAAAATTGCGGGCACATGTAACGCACATAGTCCGGCATTCGCCGCAGAATCGTGTCGGTCACGGCCTCTGTGGAGTAGCCGCGCGAGGCGCGGTCGCGGTGAATTTTCTGAATCCATTCCACGTTGATCACCGGCACCACGCCGATTTTCAAATCCGCGTATTTCGCCACGTTCACTTTGTCGGTGACGATCGCACCGTGCAGCCCCTCGTAAAAAAGCAGGTCGCTGCTCGCCGGAATGTCTTCCCAGTCCGTGAATTTCCCGGGCGCCGCGCCGAATTTTTCGGATTCCGCACTGTCATGCACGTAATGCCGTATGCGCCCTTGGCCGCTTTCGCCGTAGCCGCGGAACGTGGCTTCCAATTCCTCCAGCAGATTGGCCTCTTCGCCGAAATGGCTGAAATGGTGGTCGCCCTTCGCGGCTGCTTCGGCCATGACGCGGTGCATTTCGTAGCGGTCATAGCGATGAAAGGAATCGCCTTCGATATAAACGGCCTTGACCTTCTCGCGTCGGAAAATTTGCTCGAACGTGTTGCGCACAGACGTAGTCCCCGCGCCGGATGAACCTGTAACGGAAATAATTGGATTTCTGGTGGACATGTGCGCAGGGCCCGGTCAGCGTCTCATCAGACCGCGCTGAAAGAAGAGCGGAGCGCGCTCGGCGGAAAACTGCGGATCGGTGTGGTATTGACTGATGCGCTCGACAGCGGCGCGCGAGCCGAACACAATGGGAGTTCGCGCGTGGAGTTCCCGCGGTTTTACATCCAGGATGCGCTGCACCGTATCGGTGGCGCATCCACCGGCCTGCTCGATCAGCAGCGCGATTGGGTTCGCTTCGTAGATCAGGCGCAGCCTACCGCGATGGTAGCCGCGCCGTTGATCGCCGGGATAAAGGAACACGCCCCCGCGCAACAGAATGCGATACGCATCTGCAACCAGCGACGCGGTCCAGCGCATGTTGTGATCCTGGGACAACGGCCCGTCGGCGCCGCGTATGCAATCGTCCACGTAGGCGCGGATCGAATCGTCCCAGTGGCGATAGTTTGCGGCGTTCACCGCGTATTCTGTCGAATTGCGTGGAATCGTGAGATGCGCAATCGCCAGCCGGAATTCTCCAGCGCGGCGGTCCAGAGTAAATACCTGCACACCCTGGCCAATCGTGAGCACCAGCGAGGTTTGCGGCCCGTAAATCAGGAATCCTGCGGCCAATTGCTCGCGGCCCGGGCGCAAGAAATGTTGCGCCGGGTCATGCGCATTCTCTACCGCCGGAAATACCGCGAAGATCGTTCCGATGGATACATTCGCGTCAATGTTGCTGGAGCCGTCCAGCGGATCAATCGCCACAGCAAGCGGAGCAGTCGCATCCAACGCCAGCGGATGCGCCATTTCCTCGGAAAGAACCGCCGCCACCGGAGCGTGGCGCATTCCCTGGGTGAAGACTTCGTTTGCGAGTACGTCCAGCCGCTTCTGCGCGTCGCCATCGAAATTCACCGAGCCTGTAGCCGCGCCCATCGTCGCGCCCACGCTCCCCGCCAGTTGTCCCAGCGCAACGATGTCTGCAACCTGTATGCCGGCCTTAGCAAGCATCCCTACCAGCTCCAGGGCTGCCGCCAGATGTTTGCTGTTGCTGCGTTTCGCTGCTTCGTGCAGAAATTTCTCGAGCGTCGTCTCGCCCGCGATTTTCGCCGGCGGTTTTTCCACGGAGCGCGCGGGACCCGCCGCAATCGACGCGTCCGCTCGATGGATGGGCGAAGCATTGGGCAGTGACATGGTCAAACGCTAACAGCCGCAAGCTAAAAATAAAACTAAATATAATTGAAGTCACACTTAGAAAAACTTAATGTCGAAAGTTTCGCCGACCGACCCGCAGGCTATGTTATATATCGCGCACTTGGTTTGCATATGACGACCGCGGTGATTCGCTCCGAGTGACGGGTTAACTCCACTAGGTCGGTGGCTTGATGGGGATTCACCCCCTACGTGAAATAGCCCCCATCACGCGGCGGTGAGCGACTTCGGTCGCAAGGATTAAAAATGACGCGACTCGGCGCAGTTATCGTTCTCGCGCTTGCTTGGGTGGCTCCCGCGGCAGCGCAATCCACGTCCGGTAGCACATCGGACGCGCCAGCCCGGCTGGATGCGGCGGCGAAAACATCGGCCAGTTCAGCGAGCCTCCCGAATGGGACGGGAATCGTTGGAACACTTTCAACTAACCTCGACAGCAAGCATTCCAGGGTGGGCGACCGCGTGGAGGTCGAGGTGACACAAGACGTCAAACCCGCTGACGGCATTCTGCTGAGAAGAGGCTCGCGTATTAGCGGACAGATCACTCAGGTGAACGCGTTTTCGAAAGGCTCAGACAACGCCGCGCTGGAAATTGTGTTCGACAATGTAGCCCCAAAGGGCGGCGAACAGATTTCGACCTATCTCGCGATTTATGCGTTGGCTGCCAAGCGTGAAGACAGATCGAACGACCTGCAAGACGGAAGAGGATTGACCGCGACAACAACGCGAGCGGGAGTTGCCGGTGGCATGCTCAGCGCGCCAGCTCCTCTGCGGCCCGACGCCAAAGGCATTTTCAGAATAGATGGCATGAGCCTGATGCCAATAGCCAAGGACAAGCCGCCGACGTCACTGCTGCATTCCGACAGCCGGAATATTCGTCTGGAAAAAGGAACCGAGATTGTTTTGGTAGTTGTCGGACCGTGAGCCAGCTCAATTTACCGCTCTTAGTTCACGCGGCGCGGGATTGCCGAGGCCATAGCCGGCAGCATCCTTGCTCATAGAGCTCGTGGTGCCCCAGGATTCTCTTCGCTGTGCGTCCGCAAAGCAGCGAAACTCACATAACCATCGGGCCAATTCCATCCCGCCAGGTGGCGGTGCGGCCGTCCCGGCTCGCCTAGATCGGAAACTACCGAACTCGCGGCACTGAAATTATCGTCGGCGGTGTAAATGCCCGGCGTCACCACCACTGGAAGCCCCGCTCCCCGCGCCGCATTCGCGCCGTTCGCCGAATCCTCAAACGCAACGCAGCTCGCAGCGCGCAATCCGAGCTTGCGCAGCGCAACCTCAAACACTTCCGGGTCTGGTTTTTTCGCGCTGACTTCGTCTCCGGCAACAATGGCATCGAACAGCGACGCACCGTGCGCGGGCAAAGCATGCTGCAGCAGCGCATCCACGTTGTCGCGGTGGGTGGTCGTTGCGATTGCCAGTCTCGCCCCCGCGGCCTTGGCCTCGGCGATCAATCGAGCGACTCCCGGATTCAATTCCACCGCGCCAGCCAGAATCATGGCGGTATAACGTTTTGTCTTGAAATCGTAAATCTCCGGAATCTTTTGGCGCACCGCAGCCAGATTCTGCGCGTGCCACTTAGTTAGGTAATAAAGGATGCGTTCTTTTCCGCCGGTGACCTGCAAGAGTTCCTTGTAGAGAGGCTGTTCCCATTTCCAAGCCAATTCAAAGGCAGCGAAAGCCTCGTTGAACGCTTGCCGGTGCACTTCCTCGGTCTCCGCGAGCGTGCCGTCCACATCGAAAATCAAAGCTTCCAAGGGCATCAGATCCTCAAAGAATTCCGCCGCGCGCGTCGGCACGACAGAGTACTTGAATATCATCGCTGTCGAAGAAAGAAAAACAGAAGGGTTCCATCAAGAGGAGAACTGTTGCGCGCTCACCAATTCGCTGCGACCGATCGAGTCAATCAAATGTTTCCTCGGATTCATCACTCAGCGGGGAACCAGCCGCGGCCTGCTGCCCGAACACACGGCTTGCAAGCAGATCGGGAGCCTCGATGGTCATCAAATCGTCTGCCGTAATTGTGGCGCCGCCTGCCGAGCGCACGATGCGATTGGCCTGGCGCAAACGCGCGCGATCCAGCGCATTGCGAATCGAGCGCGCATTCGAGAAATGCGGCAACAGCTTCCGCGCGGTGATATAGCGCTCTAGCGCCTCTCGCCCGCTCGCGCTCAACTTGTAATTCTGCTTCGCCAGAATCATTTCGCCGATTTCGAGCAGCTCGCCTTCGTCATAATCCGGAAAATCAATGTGGTGAGCGATGCGCGAACGAAACCCCGGATTGCTGCTGAAAAATTTCTCCATGCGATGGGCATAGCCTGCGAGAATCACCACCAAATCCTCGCGCTGATTCTCCATCACCTGCAGCAGAATCTCGATGGCCTCTTGCCCGTAGTCGCGCTCATTTTCGGCGCGGTAAAGATAATAGGCCTCATCAATAAACAGCACGCCCCCCATCGCCTTCTTCAAGATTTCCTTGGTTTTCGGCGCGGTGTGGCCGATGTATTGTCCTACCAAGTCGTCGCGCGTCACCGAAACCAGATGGCCTTTGCGCACGAAGCCGAGCCGGTGCAGGATGTGGGCCATGCGCAGCGCGACGGTAGTCTTGCCCGTGCCGGGATTTCCGGTGAAGGACATGTGCAGCGTCGGCGCCTCGCTCGATAATCCCAGCTTGCGCCGCACGCGCTCCACCAGAAGCAGCGCCGCGATTTCGCGAATGCGCGTCTTAACCGGAGCGAGCCCGATCAGTTCCTCGTCAAGCTCACGCAGCACGTCCTCGACGCCTGCTTCTGCCAATTCCTTCGCGAGATCTACCGTAGCTGGGGGCGAGTCGCTGCCCGCAGGTTTCCCAACAGTAGCAGTAGCCGCTGCAGCAGCGATCGTTGGCTTGGCGAACGCCAGCGTTCCGGGCGCCCGCTCGTCCGCTACAGGATCAGTGATGCCCGGGTGCTCGTAAGATCGCGTTGTTTCCGTCACAATTTGTCCTTCGCGCAAGGCAGTGGCGTCGCAGCGCCGCCGCCGCGCGCGTGTTAACGATATCGCTGGCCCTCGGGCCGATCGGTCTCGTAAGCCTGCGTCGTATAACGCACGCTGCGCCCTTCCATCTCCTGGCGAACGAGCTTGAATCCCGGTTCGTTCGCCGGCCGGTTCACCAAAAAAGAAAGCCGCACGGATTCCCACCCGTGCGTGGAATCAAATCCCGAAAGTCGGATGTAGCGGTCGCCATAAACCTTGCGACACTCCGCAAGCTCCATCATCACCGCCGCCGCATCCTTGATATCGAACATCGGCAAGCCCCACATCTCCCAATAGGTGTTGCGCGGGTGCGGATCGTCCGTGAACTCCAGGTTCACGGCCCAGCCGTTGTCGATGCAGTACTGCGCCTGCGCTCTGATCTGCGCATCGGTCAAATCCGGCAAAAATGAAAAGCATCCTTGCGTCAATCGCATCGCGCTATCTCCCTTCTAGGCAAAGTTTCAAACGCTCACGGTCGCTGTGGGCACAAAGTCCGGTGTGTCCGTCGACGCGTAATCAAAAGTCACATCCTTCCAAATTTCCAGCGCCTGCCGCAGCGCCAAACAATTCTTCGCAGCGGTCTGTAAAATTTCCGGCCCCTCCAGCGCGATGTTGCGGCCTTCATTCCGCGCCAGCACCATCGCCTCCAGCGCTACGCGATTGGCCGTCGCGCCGGCCGCGATTCCAGCCGGATGTCCGATCGTGCCCCCGCCGAATTGCAGCACCACATCATCGCCCAGCATATCGAGCAACTGGTGCATCTGTCCCGCGTGTATGCCGCCCGAAGCCACAGGCATCAATTTGCGCAGCGAAGCCCACGGCTGCTCGAAAAACACGCCGTTCTCCAGTTTCTGTGGCACAAAATCTTCGCGGCAGATGTCGTAATACCCGCGAATCGTCCGCGGATCGCCTTCCAATTTCCCCACCACGGTTCCCGCATGGATGTGATCCACGCCCGCCAGCCGCATCCATTTCGCAATCACGCGAAACGAAACTCCGTGAATCTTCTGCCGGGAATAAGTGCCATGCCCCGCGCGATGCAAATGCAGAATCATGCTGTTGCGCCGCGCCCAATTTGCCATGGACTGGATCGCCGTGTACCCGATCACCAAATCAATCATGATGATCACCGATCCCAGCTCTTTCGCAAATTCAGCGCGCTCGTACATGTCCTCCATCGTTCCGGCCGTGACGTTCAGATACGTGCCTTTCACCTCGCCGGTCATCGCCTGCGCGCGATTCACCGCCTCCATCGAATACAAGTAGCGGTCGCGCCAGTGCATGAACGGCTGCGAATTGATATTTTCGTCGTCCTTTGTGAAATCCAGGCCGCCCTTCAGCGCCTCATACACCACGCGGCCATAGTTGCGCCCTGAAAGTCCCAGCTTCGGCTTCACCGTCGCGCCCAGCAGCGGCCGGCCGAATTTATCCAGCCGTTCGCGCTCCACTACAATTCCCGTCGCCGGTCCGCCGAAAGTTTTTATGTACGCCACCGGCATGCGCATGTCTTCCAGGCGCAAAGCCTTCAGCGGTTTGAAACCGAAAACGTTTCCGATGATCGAAGCCGAAAGATTGGCGATCGAGCCCGGCTCGAAAAGATCCAAATCGTAAGCGATCCACGCGAAGTAAGATGCCGGCGCATTCGGCACTGGCTCCACGCGATAGCATTTCCCGCGATATTTCTCGCAAGCGGTCAAGCGATCGGTCCACACCACGGTCCAAGTTGCCGTGGAAGATTCACCTGCCACTGCAGCGGACGCTTCGATGGGGTCCACTCCGTCCTGCGGCGTCACGCGGAACAGGGCAAGGATGTCTGTATCCTTGGGCTCGTACTCCGGCTCCCAATAACCCATTTTCTTGTATTCCATCACGCCGGCTTTGTAGCGGTCCTTGCCGCGCACCGTCGAGGATTTCTGGTCCAACGATTTCTCATGCACTGATTCCAGGTTCGTGCTCATGGCGTCTCTCCTCGCTGCGCACTCATGCAAAAACCGTAACAGCTTGCGCCCAACAATAAAACTGAATATAATTTCTAATAGACTTAATAAAATTAACCAGGAAAAAATGAACAACCTCACCTTTAAGCAGCTCGAGGCAATCCGGGAGGTCGCCCGCAACGGCACCGTTGTAAAAGCCGCCGCCGCTTTGCACGTCACTCCCGCCGCGCTTACCTCACGCATCAAGCTGCTGGAAGAAGACGCCGGCCTGCCGCTGTTCGATCGCACCGGAAATCGCCTGCGCCCCACCGACGCCGGACGCGAAGCCGTCGCTGCCGCCGCGCGCATCGAGCGCGTCGTCGCCGACCTGGGCGATACGCTCGACGCCATGAAAGGCCTGCACGGCGGACGAGTGCGATTCGGCGCGGTCTCCACCGCCAAATATTTTGCCGCGGAACTGATTGCTGCGTTCCTGCGCCAGCACGAGGGAATCGACCTGAAGCTGGTGGTGGGGAACCGCGCGGAAACGGCCGAATCGCTGCGTAATTACGATATAGACGTTGCGGTGATGGGCCGGCCGCCCAGCGATTTCGCCGTCGAAAGCGAGCCGTTTGGGCCGCATCCGCACGTGATGATCGCGACGGCGGAGCATCCGCTGGCGCGAGTCAGGCACGTATCCAAGAGCGAGTTGGCGAAACAAAAATTCATCGTGCGCGAGGAAGGTTCCGGCACGCGCAATATCTTCGAATACTTTTTCAATACGGAAATGATGCAGCAGCCAAAAATCACCGTGGAGATGGGATCGAACGAAACTATCAAACAGGCGGTAATGGCCGGCCTTGGACTGTCCCTGATTTCCGCGCACACAATCGCGTCAGAAGTGGCAGCGCGCCGGCTGGTGGTCCTGAAAGTGGAAGGCCTGCCCATTGTGCGGCAATGGTTTGTGGTGAACCGCGCCGACCGCGAACTGCCGCCCGCGTGCCGCGCCCTGCGCACGTTCATCGTGAAGAAAGGCAAGACGTTTCTACCGCAACGCGGCATCGCCTAGTTCGTGCGCTTGGCATTCCACCAATCGCTCCGCGATTTCATCACTCGATGGCGTAATGGATTCTGCAGGTATTTTCGGCAGTGGCTACTCGAGGACCGAATTACACGATCGGTACTCGTAGTACTGCGCGATTACACGCAACCAAACGTTTGTAACACGTTTCTCGTTTCTCACCTCATCGCATTTTTCGATACACTTGCCTCAAACATTCAATGAAGCGCGTGATGTTTCCTCTTATATTATCTCCCCACTAAGAACGACGCGCAGCAGCGGCGAAGCGCCAAAGACTTTTTGGCGTGGGTCGCCGCGAAGATCGCGACTTGGAAGCAAGAGCTGTGGGTGCAGCTCTGAAGAGAGGATATCTCCACGTTTTTCTCTATGGCAGGCCACAATCGGCGAACGGGTGTAGGTGTTTGGGGAATAGGAACGAAAATGGCAACAGCGACAACTTTCGGGCCCGGATGGGGCCGCGCGCCTGCAATTGCGCCGGCAGGCGTCGCGCGTCGCAAGCCGAAACTGGCCGCCGCGATTTACAACGCCGAGTTCGGTCGGACGGCGCCAAGTGGCCAGGCGAATTTATATAAAAGAGCGTCTCGCGTTGAGACGAAAATTGATCTTGGTTCAGCGCGCGATTGCTTGAGTGCAATGCACGCGGGCGTCGCAAGTCAGTACCATTACCGATGGGCCACGTTCACTGGCCGAAAGAGTGAAAATTGTTGTCGTAATTGTGGAAATCTTGCGCCCTGGATTTCGAAGGTGTTCTGCAATCCATTCATTAATAAGCACTTATATTTGTTTCAAATTGGCCCACGACTTGCGAACTGCGTAGCACCCGCCCAAGTACATCTGTACTGGTGTCCGAAGAGCTTAAGTAGTTGACGACGAATGGTGAGGAAAACGAATGGCTACCATGAAAGCATTGAGTTTGGCGATTCTTCTTACGGCAGCTCCGCTGAGCCTTTGGGGCCAGCAGAACAACACGGTTGCTGCCGCTGTTGCCGCCCCGATTTCCGCGCCCGCTGCCGGCGCCGTTCGTTCCAGCGATGACCGGCCAGCTTTGCAACAGCGCAACCCGCGCTACCAAGTGCAGAGAGACGACGTCCTGAATATTTCGTTCCCCCTCTCCCCGGAGTTGAACCAGACGGTCACCATCCAGCCGGACGGATACATCAATTTGCAAAACGTCGGCAGCGTGTACGTACAGGGGATGACGGTTCCCGAAGTCGTCGCGGCCCTGAAGAAGACCTATTCCCAGACGCTGCACGATCCAATTATTGACGTGGACCTGAAAGACTTCCAGCGGCCGTTCTTCGTCGCCATGGGGCAAGTGGGAAAGCCCGGCCAATACGATCTGCGCTACGACATGACCGTCACCGAAGCCATCGGCGTGGCCGGCGGATTTTTGCCGACCGCAAAGACGCAGGTTTTTCTCTACCATCGCGTAAATAACGAATGGGCGGAAGTGAAGGAACTGCACGTGAAAGACATCCTGAACGGCCACAACGTCAACGAGGATGCCCACCTGATGCCCGGCGACATGATTTTCGTGCCCGAGAAGTTCATCACCAAGTTCAGGAAGTACGTTCCGTATGGGATCGGGACGGGAGCCTACGTTCCCATTGACTAGTTTGCGGCGCGGACAATTTCAAGTTTAAAGGCGAAACTGACATGACTACATCGAATCGCAGAGACCGATCGGCGCAGGAAATGCCGGAAGTTACCTTGAGGGATATGTTGTCGCCCATATTCCGGCACCGCCGTGTGGTGATCATCAGCTTTTGTTCCGTCTTCGCCATCGCGCTGCTGGTTGCCTGGGCTTGGGCGGCACGCTATTACGTTTCCACGATGCAGGTCGTCGTGGAACAGGATCGTTCCGATCCTGCGATTACCACCGCCGCGGTCGCCAACGTGAATAACAATCGCGCGGTCACCACCGATCAAGTCGCCTCGGAAGTCGCCCTGTTGCAGGGTGACGACATGATGCGCACCATCGTCTCTACCTGCAGGCTTGTCGACGATAAGTGGTCGCCCTTCGATATGTTCGCCGATCCCCAGCGACGCTTGGCCATGAGGCAAGAAGGCGTCGCGCGAGGCTTGGCCAAGAAGATTAAGGTGGAAGCGGCCGCCACTTCCGACGTCATTGACGTGAAATACGGAAGAACCGGCGAACCGGAAATTCCGGCCTGTGTTCTGCAGACTCTCGCCAAACTCTATCTGGAAAAACATCTGCAATTACAGCGTCCGGCCGGAACCGCTGATTTCTTCGCGCAAGAAACCGACAAATATCATCAGGCGCTTACCGATGCGGAGACCCGTCTGGCTGAGTTCAGCCGCACGTCGGGCGTCGCCGCTCCGGACATTCTGCGCACCGATATGGCCGGGCAAGTCGCCGCGACCCAGGCAGCGCTCTACGCAGCCCGGCAGGCAATCGCTGCCGATGCGAAGCGCATTGACAACCTTAACGAGCAAATGGCCGCTACCCCAGCCAGATCCGCCACAGTCGAGTCTTCGGAGGCAGCCAATCTGTTGCTCGAAAATCTGAACGCTACGTTATTGGGGGCTCAACTGAAGCGTAGCCAGCTGCTCATGAAGTACGACCCGAGTTATCCGCTGGTCAAGGAAGCTGAAGAAGAGATCGCGCAGACACAGGCAGCGATTGCAAGCGCCGAGAAGGCGAAGTATGTCAATCAAGCCACCGACCGCGATCCTACCTATGAGCTGCTGCGCGCGGATAAAGCGAAGACCGAGGCCGATTTGGCTACGGAGAAGGCCACCGCCGCTGCTTTGGTCACCAGCCTCAAGAGTATGAACTCGGACATGGTTTCATTTGACGGGGACGCGGTGAAGCAAGGCGCTTTGATCCGCGAAGCCAAAGCTGACGAGGCGAATTATCTCCTCTATCTCACCAAGCGGGAGCAGGAACGCACCTCGGATGCGCTGGATCGCAGTCGCATCGCCAACGTCGCGATCGCTGTTCCGGCCGTCGTCTCTTTGTTGCCCGCACATAGCCCGTGGCTGATCATGTTCCTCGGGTTGATTGGCGCAGTCATCGTCAGTATCGCAGCGGCCTTTGTTGCAGAGTATCTGGACCCATCTTTCAGGACGCCCGAGGAAGTGATGGAAACCCTGAAAATGCCGGTGCTTGCTTCGATGCCGAAGAGGGCGGCGTAGCCGAAATGTTTTTGGAGTACTACAAACTTACCGAGCAGCCGTTCGGCGTGACGCCGGACTCGCGCTTCCTCTATCTTGGTCCAAAACACCGGGAAGCGCTGGCGTCACTCGTGTACGGCACGGAGAGCAATCGTGGATTTCTGGCTCTGATCGCCAAGCCGGGAATGGGCAAGACGTCCTTGCTCTACCACTATCTTTCCTACTTGCGCGACAAAGCCCGCACGGCATTTATCTTCCGTACGGATTGCGACTCGCGCGAGTTTATTCGGCACCTGCTGATCGATCTCGGCATAGACGTCGCCGGAATGGATTTGCCGGCCATGCACGATAGTTTGAATCGGCTGCTGACCGAGGAAATGCGCGCAGGCCGCCGCTTCGTATTGGTGATTGACGAAGCGCAAAATCTGGACGAAAAAGTCCTCGAGTCCGTCCGACTACTCTCGAATTTCGAAACTCCCTGGGTGAAGTTGATGCAAATCGTCCTGGCCGGACAGCCTCAGCTCGCCGACCGCCTGGCCAGTCCTTCGCTGGCGCAGTTGCGCCAACGCGTATCCATGGTTATCCGGATCGACCCGTTCACAAATCAGGACGTCAACGCATACATTGATCACCGCTTGTGGGTTGCGGGCTGCGAGAAGCCGACCATCTTCACCGTCGGCGCGCGCAAATTAATTGCTGAACACAGTGAAGGCATTCCACGCAATATCAATAATTTGTGTTTCAACGCGATGTCTCTGGCCTGCGCCCTCAAACGCAAGGCGATCGACCGTGACATCGTCCAGGACGTGATTGCGGATTTGGACCTCGAGCCCTTGCGCGAGAAAAGCGCTGTTGCGCCAACATCAGAAAAGAAACCAGAACGGCCTGCGCCCGGCATTTCGCTTGCTCCCAAGAAACCCTCGTTCGCCGGCGGGTGGATTCCCAAGGTTGTGCTGACCAGCGTTGTGGCGCTGGCTGTAGGTTTATTTTTCTTGAATGTAGACCGCGGCGCATCTCATACCGCCGCATCTGCGCCTCCCGTTGCGAACGTTACGGCCGCACCATCTCCGGCGCCGGCGCCAACTCCGGTTGTCGTTTCACAGGTTTCACTGATGCCTGCGGACGCGCCGAGCCCGAACCCAGAACCAGGCTCCCTGGACGTGCAGGTGAAGCCGGGTCAAACGCTCTATCAAATCAGCGTGAAGAAACTCGGTAAGTACAACGGCAAAGTGCTCGAACAATTGCAGGACCTGAACCCTTGGTTGAACGATCCGGACCATATTCAGCCCGGGCAAAAGATTCGCGTGCCAGCAATGGCGACAGATTCCACAGAAACACAGCGAGCGGCCCAGCAGGCAACCAGTGCTGCACCCGCAGAGGCAGGAAAACAATGAGCAAGAACTTTGAACTGATGCAGCAGGCAGGGAAGGAACAGGAACTTCGTCCAGCTCGCAAACTGGAGCCGGCGCCAGTTGCTTTTGGGAATGGCGGCGGTAACGGTCATCGCGAAATGGATGGCCCGGACCTCGACCAAATGGCGGGCGAAGAAGCGCTGCGCCTGGTGCAGCGCGTGTTCCTGCTGCAAGCGCAAGAACCGCCGCACATGGTGGCTTTCGCGGGCATTGATCACGGTAACGGAGTCAGCCGCGTTTGCGTGCGTGTCGCGGAGACCTTGGCAAAAAACATTAAGGGCTCGGTCTGCTTGGTCGAAGCGAATCTGCGGACGCCCGCGCTACCGGAGATGTTCGGCACCACCAATCATCACGGCCTGACGGACGCTTTGCTGCACGACGGGCCGATTCGTTCCTTCACGAAGCCCGTCCGTGGCGATAATCTCTGGCTGCTTTCCAGTGGAGCGCTCGCGGCGGACTCGGCGAAGCTGCTGAATTCTGACAAGCTGAAGACCCGCCTGGCGGAATTGCGCAAGGAATTTGATTTTGTGCTGATTGACCTGCCGCCACTCGCGCGCTACTCGGATGCGATCGGTTTGGGCCAGATGACGGACGGTTTCATCCTGGTTTTGGAAGCCAATAATACGCGGCGCGAAGCGGCTCTCCAGGTTGCAGAGGGCTTGCGCGCAGCGAACATTCGAATCCTGGGAGCGGTGCTCAACAAGCGCACTTACCCGATTCCGGAGACGCTCTACCACAAGCTGTAAAGCGAACCGAGTCGTTCGCCGGGGGTCGAGTAAAGATCTTGGTGCAGCGCAAAAGCCATAGCCGAGTTTTTGGTTGGGCACGAAAGAAGCGGGCAGTCTCCGTTGGTGAGTTAATTACCACCGGATGTGACTGAGAGTAGCGGAGCTCTGTCTCTGAACTACGTCCAACCCATCGCAGATGAGCTGAACACCGCGAGTGCGGGAAGGGAACTCGAGGCGCTGGCATGGTTCGCAGTGCAAACGAGGCCCCGGCACGAGAAGAAAGTCTCAGCCGAACTGCAGGAGAAAGGCGTTAGTGCCTTTCTTCCGCTGATTTCCTCAAAGCGGCAATGGAGCGACCGCAGCCGTGTAGTAGAGATGCCGCTGTTTCCGCAATATGTGTTCGTGCGAATCGCGCAGACGCTTCACACGCGCGTTTCCGTGTTGCGCACCAACGGCGTTAGCAATTTTGTGGGCACGCGCGGGATCGGTGTTGCGATTCCCGACGAGCAGATCGAGCGCGTACAGACGGTCGTCACACGAGGCATCCCGGCCACACCGCACGCGTTTCTGAACGTCGGGAAACGTATTCGGATTCGCGGCGGCGCCCTCGACGGACTACAGGGAATTCTTACGGCGGTGAACGGCGATCAGACTCTGGTGGTCTCCGTGGAATTGATTCAACGCTCGATCGCCATCCGCATCGCGGGTTTTTCGGTCGAGCCGGTTTAGCGAGAGCGCAACGCTTCTCGGCGGCAAATCGTTACAGATCCACAACGTGCAATTCATCATCGAGCTGTAAATATTTTGTATGACGAGTCTCGTTTATAGCGTTCTTTTGAAGCAAGCAGTCCGGCGCATTTTTTAGCAGAAGAACCCAGCCCGAAGAGAGAAACGGTGAACGAAGCAAAACGTCGGTTTCTTTTGAATGCTCTGAAGTTGTATGACCTCGGAATAATCGTGGTGTCATTCGGCTTGGCTACCTATCTGCTTGTCCACGCGGAGCATAAAGTTTCCTTGCACGACTTCCTGGCTATGCGGGTAAAGGTCTCCAACTGCGCGATTTTCGCGGTCGCCATGTTTTGTTGCCATGCCATCTTTTCGCTGTGCGGCCTTTACCAGTCGCGAAGGTTATCCACTCGTTTGGCGGAAAGCACCGACGCACTGAAAGCCACGTCACTATCCACGGTGTGCCTGGCATTGGTCGCGGTGTTCTTTTCAGTGCGCATGATTACCGTGCCCTTTCTGATCACCTTCTATGCGATCAGCTCTTTGCTGGTCGTCGCATCGCGCTTCTTTTTGCAATACTGGCTGGCCATCGTCCGGCGCCACGGCCACAATCTCCGCTACATGCTGATCCTGGGCACTAACTCTCGCGCCATCGAATTCGCGCGCAAGATTGAGGCCGCCCCCGAGCGTGGCTACCAGCTTCTCGGCTTCGTGGATGAGGACTGGTCCAGGATGGAAGAATTTAACGCCACTGGGTACAAAGTCTGCTGCGACTACGCGGGGCTCGCCGAGTACTTGCGCCGCAATGTGGTGGACGAAGTCGCGATCTACCTTCCGCTGCGCTCGTTCTACGAACACTCCTCGCAAGTCGCCGCGCTCTGCGAACAACACGGCATGGTAATGCGCTTCGCCTCCGATATTTTCGGCCTTAAGACCGCCCGCTCGCGCACGGAAGAATTCGAAGGCGATCATCACATCGCGGCCTACACGGGTGTGCGCGACGGATGGCCGCTGCTCGTAAAACGGATTCTGGATCTGGCAATCTCGTTTGTGCTGTTGGTTGCGTTGACGCCCCTGTTTCTCGTTGTGGCCGCGCTTATCAAGCTCACTTCACCGGGCCCCGTTTTCTTTCGCCAGGAGCGCATGGGCATCAACAAGCGTAGGTTCGTCATTTACAAGTTTCGCACGATGGTTCCGAACGCGGAAGAAATGATGGAATCGCTCGAGGATCTGAATGAAGTTTCCGGCCCCGTATTCAAGATCATGGATGATCCGCGCATCACTCCGATCGGAAAATTCTTGCGGCGCACCAGCATTGATGAGCTGCCCCAGCTCTTCAATATTTTGAAAGGTGATATGAGCCTGGTCGGACCCCGTCCTCTTCCTGTACGCGACTATCAAGGTTTCAATCAGGATTGGCAGCGTCGCCGTTTCACCGTTCGGCCGGGCATCACCTGCCTGTGGCAAGTCAACGGTCGCAGCTCCATTCCATTCGAGCAATGGATGCGCCTTGACCTGCAATACATGGACGAATGGTCGCTCTGGCTCGACCTGAAAATCCTGGCGCGCACCATTCCGGCGGTGCTCAGAGGCTCAGGCGCCGCTTAATCCATCGTCCTCGATCGTGCTCAATCGCAACGTTTCACTGCAATCCTGGCTTGATTGAATCCCTTTCTCTGTCTGCTTTCGGCATTGGGTGTCGTTGCCGTTGTGTTGAGCTTAGCGGCCTAACGATACAGGAGCATTCAGCAAGTGGAATCGCACCAAACTAAAATGGCTCGCGCCAACATTCTCGGAGTCGGCGTTCACGCCGTAAATCTTCCGCTCGCCGCGCAGATGCTCGAAGCGGCTGTCGAGTCCGGCCGCGGAGGTTACGTTTGCGTGACGGGCGTTCACGGCATCATGGAAGCGCAACGTAATTCACGATTCAAAAAAATACTGGACGACGCCATGCTGGTTGTTCCCGACGGTGTGCCGACTGTATGGCTGGGCCGCTGGGAAGGGTTTAAGAACATGGGCCGCGTTTTTGGGCCCGAACTAATGCTCGAGTTCTGCCGCAGGTCGTTGGCTTCCGGGCAAACTCATTTCTTGTACGGCGGCAAGCCGGGTATCGCTGAAGCGCTCCGCGAAAATCTCGAGCGCCGCTTTCCCGGAATTCGCATCGTCGGGACCTACACTCCTCCGTTTCGCCCGCTCAGCGATAGCGAGAAGACCGGCCTGCGACAAAGGTTGTCAGCCCTGGCCCCGGACGTTGTGTGGGTCGGCTTGAGTACCCCGAAGCAAGAAGAATTCATGTTCGAAAATATCGGCTCATTGAATTGCAAAGTGATGGTGGGAGTTGGAGCTGCCTTCGACATCCACACCGGCCACGTAAAAGATGCGCCGCAATGGGTGAAAAACGCCGGACTACAATGGCTGCACCGGCTGTGCCAGGAGCCGTCGCGCCTTTGGAAACGATATTTGTTCAATAACTCGGCGTTCCTGCTGCGGATTGCGCTGCAATTCACCGGGATTAAGCGTTACGAACTAACGCCACGAGCCGTCACTGGCGATTAAGTTCGAGCAGGGAGGTTTTTTAATCATCGAGTGGTGTTCCTGGCATTCCATTCGCCACTATTCGCAAATTCATGGGGGGTATGCAACATGCGAATTGCCGTAATCGGTTCAGGCTACGTCGGTTTGGTATCGGCCGTTTGTTTCGCTGAAATTGGCCACGAAGTGATTTCCGTTGATAACGACAGCGCAAAAATAGCCGCCCTAGAGCGCGGCGAAGTGCCGATTCATGAGCGTTTCCTTCCCGAGTTGTTGCAGCGCCACCTCGGCGGCCGCTTGCGCTTTTCCAGTTCCATCGCACAAGCGGTGCAGGAGTCGCAGGCCATCTTCATCACTGTGGGAACTCCCCAATCCGAAACCGGAGAGGCCGATCTTTCCTACGTCGAAGCCGTCGCCTACGAAATCGCGTCCGCGATTCAGAGTCCGAAGTTGGTAATCGAAAAAAGCACCGTGCCAGTAAGCACTTGCGAATCCTTGCGCAAAACCCTGCTTTTGAACGGCGCTCCCTCCGGCTTATTTTCTGTAGCATCGAATCCGGAATTCCTGCGCGAAGGCACGGCGGTCACCGATTTCCTGTATCCCGATCGCATCGTCGTGGGCGCGGATGATGAATTCAGCGCTTCGCTTCTCCAAGCCATCTACCGGCCGCTCACTTCCGGCACCTACTACTCCGAACCTCACGCCATTCCGCATTCAGGCCACTCGCATGCCAAGGCCCCGCTGATTTTGACCACCGCGAAGAGCGCCGAATTGATCAAGCACGCCTCCAACGCATTTTTGGCCATGAAAATTTCGTTCATCAACGCCGTCGCCAACATTTCCGAAGCAGTGGGCGCGGATATTCAGCAGGTTTGCGCGGGCATCGGCTCTGATTCTCGTATCGGTCCAAAATTCTTGAATGCAGGCATCGGATACGGTGGCTCGTGCTTCCCGAAGGACGTGCGCGCCTTCCACGCCGTCGCCACCCAATGCGGTTACGATTTCGGGCTTCTCGGCGAAGTCACGCGGATCAACGACGAGCAACGGCGCCGCTTTGTGAAAAGCATCCGCGCCGCACTTTGGACGCTGCGCGGCAAGCGATTGGGCGTCCTTGGACTGGCATTCAAGGATGGCACCGACGACATCCGCGAATCGCCCGCGATCGGCATCATCGAGGCTCTGTTGAAGGAAGGCGCTCACGTGCGAGTCTATGATCCTGCGGCTGAATCAAACGCGAAGAAAGTGCTCTCCAGTGATCGCGTGACCTACGCCAAAGATTCCTACGACACGGCCGCCGGCTCCGATGCGCTGCTGATCTTGACGGAGTGGAAAGAATTCGCGAGCCTGGATCTGCCGCGCCTGAAAAAACTGTTGAAGTATCCGATCGTAATCGATGGAAGGAATCTGTACGAGCCGGCCGTCATGGCGGGCGCGGGAATTATTTATCACAGCATCGGCCGCGCCACAGGTGTTCCTGAACATTTGTCCGAAATTGTGCAGCCAACTGAAGTGGAATTGGCCGTCCCGGTGAAGGATTTTGCCGCCGGCGCCGCTTCCGCAGGCTAATTTTGCGTCGGCCGCTGCAACTCGACCTGCACGGACTGGCAGTAAAAAACGGCCGATATGTTTTGTAATTGTTTTGCGCCGTTGATAGAAAGCACGACCGGAAATAGTAGAAATACTTGCGGTTGATTTTGCAAAGCCGTCGTCCCAGATTGCGGGCCCAAACACCATTCTAATGTTCAAGTCCATATTCAAGAGTGCACTCGCGCGGAATGCCGCATGGATGTTTGTAGGGCAGGGGCTGCGACTCGTCCTTCAAGCGTTCTATTTTATTGAGATCGCGCGCTCGTTGGGCGTCTCCAATTACGGCGCTTTCGTCGGCGTTGTCTCGTTGGTCGGTATATTTTTCCCGTTCGGAGCAATGGGCAGCGGCAATTTGCTGGTGCAGAACGTCGCGCGCGAGCCGGGCCAGTTCCGAAAATACTGGGGTAAGGCGCTGGCTACCACGACGACGTGCTGTTCGATCCTGCTCGTTGTGGTGTTACTGGTTTCCTTCTTCGCGCTGCCACGTTCCATTCCAACTTTGTTGGTCTTGCTCGTTGCGGGCTCAGACCTGTTCGGTCTGAACATGATCACCATTAGTGGCCAAGCGTTTCAAGTGTCCGAGCAGCTGAACTGGACCGCGACGATGAACGTGATGGTCGGCGTGTTTCGTTTGACAGGTGCCCTTGCGCTGGCCGCGATTTTTGCGCATCCCACGGCGTTGCAATGGGGATACATATATTTCGGGACCACAGTACTCTCGGTAAGCGTCTCGGTGCTGCTGGTATCCACGAAACTGGGGTCGCCAATCCTCGCATGGCGGAGTTCGATGCGCGAACTGCGCGAGGGCTTCTATTTTTCAGCCGGCTTGAGCTCGCAAACCATCTACAACGATATTGATAAGACCATGCTGGCGAGAATGTCCACGCTGGATGCAACCGGTATCTATGGCGCGGCGTACCGGATTATTGACGTCAGCTTTTCGCCTGTGTCCGCCTTGCTGGCCGCCACGTATCCCAGCTTTTTTCGTCGCGGCACGCGAGGCATTTCGTCGAACCTCACGTATGCGGGTTCGCTGCTGCCGCGCGCCTTGGGCTACACCGCGCTGGCATGTATTTGCCTTCTGCTCGGGGCGGGAATTATTCCGCGTATTCTTGGCCCCGAATACGCCCGTTCCGCCGAAGCGTTGCGTTGGCTCTCGGTGCTGCCCATGCTGAAGGCCGTGCATTATTTCCTTTCGGATGCGCTCACCGGAGCAGGGCATCAGGTGGTGCGAACCGCAATCCAGGTGGGCGTGGCCATTTTCAACGTTTTGCTCAATCTGTGGTTGATTCCGGCGTATTCCTGGCGAGGCGCCGCATGGTCCAGCATCGCTTCGGATGCGCTGCTCGCGTGCAGCATCGGAACCGCAGCGTTCATCCTGCTGCGCCGCTCGCAAAACGTGCTCGGCAAGCTGACGGCAAACGCCGAATCGGACTGACAGCCTCAAGATGTTCCCAAGTGTGATTTCGTGACGATTCAATCAGATCGCTCAATGTTCGGATGGAGATTCAAACCATGAATATCTCTCGCAAATATCTCGGCGATGTCTTCACGATTTTCGTGCTGGCTTTGGCGACCGGCGCCTTCCAGTCGTTAGTCGTGGACACCTCCACCGCCCAAGCCGTCAACGAAGGCAATCCGCTCCTGCAGATTATGTGGGCGCTGGTGTACGCGGTCGTTCTGATACGCGCCATCGGGAACTTTCGCGCGATTGCGGCCGCCGTGCGCGCCAACAAGTTTCTGCTCGCTCTGGTGTTGCTCGCAATCGTTTCCGTTTTCTGGTCCGAAGAGCCCGGCCTCACCCTGCGTCGCAGCGGCGCGCTCCTGGCCACCACTTTGTTCGGCCTGGATTTTGCGGTCCGCTATTCCATTCGCAAGCAACTGCAGCTGGTCGCGATTGCCTTGAGCGCCGTCGTCGCGCTTAGCGTCGTGGTGCAAGTATTTTTCGCGGGCCTGGTTCCGGTCGTGGATAAAGCTTACCCCAACGCCTGGGTTGGTCTGTTCGACCAGAAGAACGTGTTTGCCCGGGTGATTGTGCTCACCGCGATTGTCGTCTTCGCCTCGGTTCGTCGTTCGATGGGCGGCATCCTCACTGCCGCCTTTACCTTCCTGGCCGCGACCGCGTTGATTATCCTTACCCAATCGATTACGGCAGTCGTTGCTCTGGTCGGCCTGATTCTGATTCTGCAGTTTGCGCCAGCCTTGCGCTGGACGGGGCGAGTCCGAACCCTGATCGGGTTCTCCGCCGCAGTGATGGTCGCCCCGGCAATTTTCTTATTAATCCACTATTGGGCGCTCATCCTCAATTTGCTCGGGCGCAACGGCACGCTCACTGGCCGCGCACAGCTCTGGGCCATCTCTGTTTCCAGCATCGAGCTTAAACCGATCTTGGGCTATGGTTACAGCGCTTTCTGGATGGTATCCGCGGAAGCACTGCGCATTAACGCCGTGCTGCGTTGGACTGTTCCGCACGCGCACAACGCCTATATTGACCTGGCACTTGAGCTGGGCCTGGTCGGGCTCGTACTCTACGTCGCTGCCTACATCGTGGCGTTGTGGAGAGCAGTTGGCTACATGCGCACGGATCCCGAACCCGGCGCCAAATGGCCGCTCGTCTACTTCTGCTTCATATTGCTTTATAGCTTGACTGAAAGTTCTGTTCTGGTTCCCGGCTCGATCTTCTGGATGCTTTTCGTGGCCGCAGCCTGCACCGTCGCCCAGCCTGTGGGTGCTCTTGCTTTCGAATCAGCAGACGAGCATGCGCCTGAAACCGATCCCGGAAGGGATCCAGGGCCGTCTTTCGCAACCAGCTAGGCGTAAACTGACATCGGACATTCCGCCCGGAGCCGTTACGAGTCTGGACGCTACAAACGAAAATCGAAAATCTCTGACATGACTCCGCTGGCCCCCAAACCAAAGCTCGCGCTGCTTCTGAATATCATCGCGCCTGCGAGGCTGCGCCTTTACTCCATTCTGGCGGATCACTTCGATCTGCTGATCTTGCACGGCGGTACCGAAGCGAATCGCGATTCGTGGCAGGGCCTCGAGAAAGCCATCCCTAACGCGCAAGTAGTCCGCGCCTGGGGTTGGCAGCTTCATCACGCGAAAAAAGTGGATGGGGAAGTGTTCGATGAGAAATACATTCACGTAACTCCCGGTTTCGCTTGGCATCTCTTGCGTTTTCGCCCGGAAGCGATCATCAGCAACGAGATGGGTCTTCGCACGCTGACCGCCTTGACGTACGGAACGTTGTTCCGCAAGCCTGTATGGGTTTGGTGGGGTGGCACAGCGCACACCGAGCGCAATATCGGGGGGCTGCGCAAAATCATTCGAAAAATTGTTACGCTGTGGGCACGCCACTGGATCAGCTACGGCCGCACCTCCACGGAATATTTGCTTCAGCTGGGCGTTAAGCGAGAACGGATTTTGGAATCGCAGAATGCCGTGGATGAAGACCGGTTTCAGGTGGACGCTGAACCCGCCTGGACTATTCAACCGCGGCCCGTCGTGCTGCACGCAGGGCAGTTTATCGAACGCAAGGGTCTCGGCCTGCTGTTGGCCGCTGCCGTGATTCTCCAGCAGCAGGGCTGCGAGTTTTCGCTGCTCCTCGTGGGCAGCGGCCGCGAGAAACAGGCCCTCGAGCAGCGCGTGGCAGCGCTGGGGCTGAAAAACGTGCACTTTCGCGCCGCGCAGGCTCCGGACAGAATGCCGTCGGTCTATCGCAGTGCCGACGTCCTGGTTTTCCCCACATTGGAAGACGTATGGGGACTGGTGGCAAACGAAGCGATTCTCTGCGGTGTTCCGGTCCTCTGCTCAAAATATGCGGGCTGCGCCCCGGAACTTTTCGCCCCGGAGAATATTTTTTCACCAGACGACTTGAACGGATTTACGCAAAAGCTGCGCGATGCTATTTCCGGTAGGCTGCCGAAAACAGATTGTTCGCGGCTCAAGACCACTCAAGCGCTAGGCAGTGAGCTGGTCAAAGAAGTGAACAGTCAGCTATCATCGAATCCCCAGCCCGTCGTTTCTAACGCACCAAAATCCACGTATCGGGAAACGTGATCTAAACCGACACGCAAGGCTGAAATTATGACGGTACTGAGGGGTACCAATAGCATCGGTCTGCTGTGCGCTTTTCTCGCCATCTTTTCTGCGATGAGGGGCGATGTGACCAAGCTTGTTCCCAGCTCTGAGCCGATTCCAGCCAGCCTCTTCGGAATGCACGTCCATCATATGGTCAGCCCGAAGGGCAAGGAACCGCTCACACCCTGGCCGGCCGTGAATATCCCCGAATGGCGTTTGTGGGACGCCCATCTTACTTGGCCCGATATCGAACCCACAAAAGGTGTATGGCGATTCGAGAACGTCGACAAATCTCTTCAATTGGCGCAAGCACACGGCACCGATGTGCTGTTCACGCTGGGACTCACGCCAACTTGGGCGTCGGCGCGTCCCCAGGAGCCGTCGGGATATAAGCCGGGCTACGCGGCGGAGCCCATAGACATTCAAGATTGGCGGGATTTTGTAACCGCAGTGGCAACGCGCTACAAAGGGCGCGTCCACGAATATGAGATCGGGAACGAGCCCAACTTGCACCAGTTCTGGACCGGGAGCCTGGATCAAATGCTCGCACTCGTCCGCGAAGCCTCCCCGATCATTCACGGCATCGATCCCACGGCAATAATCGTTTCTCCCAGTGCCACGAAAGGCGCCGACGGCGTGCGGTGGCTAGCCGAGTTTCTGCAAAAAGGCGGCGGCCAGTACGTGGACGTGATTGGCTTTCACTTCTACGTCAACAAACAACCGCCCGAATCCATGCTTCCGCTGATTAAGCAAATTCAGCAGACCATGGCGAACAACGGCGCGGCCGGCAAGCCGCTCTGGGATACCGAAGCAGGTTGGCTCGAACCAAATCCATACCCGAACAACGAGCTGCTCGCTGCATATCTTGCCAGAGCTTATATTTTACAGTGGGCCGCGGGGGTGCAGCGATTTTATTGGTACTCGTGGGATAGTCACAACATGACGGTCGACTCCACGGAACCAGGCGCCGAGGTTTTGCAGCCCGCAGGACGCGCTTACGGAATCATTCAGACCTGGCTCGTCGGCGCGCGCATGGATTGGTGCAGGCAGGACGACAGCCACACCTGGACGTGCGAATTGAACCGTCAGGGCGCGCTGCAATGGATTATTTGGAATTCCGACGGACCAAAAACTATCTCCATCCCTTCATCTTGGGGCGCGAGAGATTCTACTATCTTGCTTCAGGACGCCCGGCCATTCAATGGCTCCAGTTTGGACGTCGGACAAATGCCAGTCCTGCTGACCAGCCAATGAGCGTGCCGCCAATATTCGATTTCGACGCGGATAAATCAGGCAGCACAGTTCTAACCTCATGAAAATTGTTCAGGTGCACAACACTTATCAGCAGCCCGGAGGTGAAGACGTCGTCGTTGAAAGCGAAAGGCGCCTGCTACAAAGCGAAGGCCACCAAGTGATTCCGTACCTGCGCAGCAACATGGAGTTGCAGGATGCTTCGGCCCTCGCGCGCATCGCCGTTGTCCCGCGCATGGTGTGGTCTTCGGAATCGCGCCGCGGGTTTGCCTCGCTGCTCGATGCGGAGCGCCCGGACGTGGTTCACATCCACAACACCTTCATGGTGATTTCGCCTTCGATCTACTCGGCTTGCAGCGAACGCAAGATTCCGGTGGTGCAGACGCTCCATAACTTTCGGTTGCTCTGTCCGTCCGCGAATTTTTACCGCGATGGTCATGTTTGTGAAGAATGCGTGGATCACGGCTTGCTGCGCGGCGTCCAGCACGCCTGTTATCGAAATTCTCGCGGGGCCACGGCGAGCGTCGCTCTGATGATCGCGGTTCATCGGAAATTGCATACTTGGTGCGATTGCGTCACCCGCTTTGTCGCCTTGACCGAGTTTCAGAAGCAGAAGTTCGTGGCCTCGGGATTTCCGCCCGATAAATTCATGGTTAAGCCTAATTTCGTCGACCCGGACCCTTGCGAACGAGCGAACGCCGGTGAATACGCCGTGTACGTTGGCCGCCTGGCGGAAGATAAAGGCCTGCGCGTCCTGCTCAAGGCGTGGAAGCAACTACGCGCGCCCTATCCGCTGCAAATTGTCGGAGACGGCCCGGAGCGCCCCGGTCTGGAAGCCCAAGCGCGCGATTTGCAGCGCTCCGGCGTCATATTTCGCGGACGCCTCTCCCGCACAGAAACCATGGCAGCCATAAAGAACGCGCGATTCATCGTCGTTCCCAGCACCTGGTACGAGACATTCGGCATGATCATCGCCGAATCTTTCGCCTGCGGTACCCCGGTGCTCTGTTCGCGCCTCGGCGCAATGGCGGAGATCGTCGCGGACCAATGCACCGGCCTGCATTTCACTGTGGGCGACGCGCAGGACTTAGCCCACAAAGTCGAATGGGCCTGGGAGCATCCTGCCGATCTCGCCAAGATGGGCCGCGCCGCTCGCGCCAAATATGAATCGGACTACACCGCAAAAAAGAATTATTCGCTTTTGATGCAAATTTATGAGCAAGCGGTCGCTGCGAATAACTAGCGCACGTCGTCCCCGGATTTTCCGGCGTGGTCGCTGATCGAAGGAGCCTGGATGAGCAACATTGTCCTGAAAGCCGTCAATAAATTTCGCAGAATCTACCACCGGAAGCGCCTGGGCAAGCGCTTCTTCGAACAAGAGTCGAATACCGTTAAGACTCCCTACATCGAGCATCCGCGCGTCACCGCGATCCTTCAGTTGTTCAATAAACGCCAGAATATTGAGGCTATCGTCGGCGCGCTGCTCAGCTCGCCCATCGAAGAGATTATCGTGGTTGACGACGGCTCGAGCGACGGTGCCCTGGAAGTCCTCGCGCGCATGCTCACCGGCAAAAACCACTTCGTCATCCGCTCGAACGACATTTTCGAAATCAGAACGTACTCCCGCGCCTTGGATTTCGCCCGTGGCGAATTCGTCGCGCTCCTTCAGGATGACGACATTCCTCCGACGGACGGTTCCTGGATTGAAGAAGCTTTGGCGCATTTCGCTCGCTATCCCAAGCTCGCCGTTCTGGGTGGTCGAGACGGCCTCTCGTTAAAAGTGGCGAACGGCAACGGTTCAGGTCCGGTGATGGCGTACGACTTGGTGAACCATCGCAACGGCCAGCCGGTTCGCCTTCCTTTCACCTTTGTGGACACCGTAAACCGCGCCCCGGTCATTTTGCGCCGAGCGGCGATTCTGGAATTGGGCGGAATTGACAACGCGTTCGCGCCCTATCAGTGCGACGATGTGGATATCTGTCTGCGCGCATGGAAGGCGGGACTGCAAGTGGGTCTGTATCCCACGGATTTCGTTCGCGACGTCGGCATGGGCGGCATGCGCATCTTCAATGCCGATAAACTCCCCGAACAAGCCAGGAAGAACTGGAAAATCATTTACGATCGTTACGGCAACGATGTCAGCAACGGCCACTTCGCGGCCCTGGTGGCAAACGCACGCAACTCGGCGCAGGTATGACCCATGAAGCCGTCAACCATTCTGGATACCGTGTCGATTCGTCTGGATTCACTCCAACAAGGAACGCAATGCGCGTCCTAGCATGGCCCGTTGATAACGGTTCCAATCCCTACACCACACTGGTCCATGAAGACATGGGCTCCAATGTCAACGTGGACGAATGGCCGGGAAATCTGCTGAAAAAATATTCGGTCTGGCATATGCATTGGCCCGACCATCTCTTGAACGATCGCAATCTGCTGCGCTCGATTTACAAGACGACCGGCATGTTCGCCGCCATCGATTACTTGCGCCTGCGCGGAACAAAAGTCGTCTGGACCATGCACAATCTGCATTCGCACGAGTCTTTCCATCCCGCGTTCGAACGCATGTTCTGGCGGCGTTTTATTCCGCGCGTGGATGGCGCTATCAGCCTCAGCGCCGCGGGCCTGGAATTAGCGATGGAGCGATATCCTCGGCTGCGCGAAATTCCCACTACGATTATTCCGCACGGACATTATCGCGCCGAGTACCCGCCCAGCGCGGATGATGCCAGGAACGCGCTCGGCATCGCCGAGCAGGCCAAAGTGTTCATGTTTTTCGGCGCTGTCCGAAGTTACAAGAGCGTGGACGTGCTGGTTCGCGCCTTTCGCAAAGTCACCATACCCAACGCTCTTCTCTATGTGTGCGGAGTGCCAAGCACAATCGCAATCGCTGAAGAGATCATGAAAGAAGCTGCGCTCGACAGCCGCGTGCGCGTGAAGTTTGAGTACATCAAAGTGCGCGAAGTCAGCACCTATCTCAGCGCCGCCGACCTCGTCGTGCTGCCTTATCGCGAAGTGCTCAATTCCGGATCCGCGCTCTTGGCACTTTCCTGCAATCGCCCGATTCTAGTTCCCGATCTCGGCGCTATGAGCGAACTGCAAGCCGATTACGGCGATGAGTGGGTCCGCACTTTCAGCGGGCCAATTGACGAGCACGTTCTGGAAAAGTCCATGCAATGGGCCGAACAGCCCAGGTCCGCCGTCTGTCCGGTACCCGAAGAATACAATTGGCGCAGCATCCGCTCGAACACAGTTCAGTTCTACGAAAAAGTCATTTCGCACGTGCGCAGCTGACGCGATTTCAACTGAAAATTACAAATGACTCCTAAAATTCTTTTGGTCGCAACGCGCCGCTGGTTCGCCACTGCGCGATTGGGTGCGGCACTAGCGCAAGCGGGATGCCACGTGCAGGCGATATGCCCGTCCGATCATCTGCTGACGAAAGTGCGGGCGGTTCGCGGAACTTATCATTACTCCGGACTTATGCCCATCCGATCGCTGCGTGCCGCGATTGACGCGGCACAGCCCGATCTGGTCATCCCGTGCGATGATCTGGCCACGACGCACCTCCATCACTTGCACGCGCTGGCATCGCGGTCGGCTACGGACTTACCTAATATCTCGGCACTGCTCGAACGATCACTGGGAAATCCAGCCTATTTTTCGGATGTCGACTCCCGCAACGCATTTATGTCGCTGGCGCGCGAAGAGGGAGTCTGCGCGCCGAATACGGCAATCGCGACCAGCGCCGATGGCGTGCTGTCGTGGTTGAAGGAAAATGGTCTGCCGGCGGTCCTGAAAGTCGATGGTACCCACGGTGGTGCGGGCACCGAAATTATCCACAGCCTCGCCGCCGCCGAAAGCTCTTTTCATAAATTGGACGCCGGAATTCTCGTGTCTCGCGTCGCAAAGCACGCGGTGCTGGCGGGTGATTTCAGCGGCGCGCGATCCTGGCTCCGCAACAGCAAATCGGCTGTAAATATTCAGAGTTTTGTTCCGGGACCCGATGCCAGCAGCTCCGTCGCCTGTTGGCAAGGCGAAGTACTGGCCATGATCCAATTCGAGGTCTTGCGAAAAACCTATCCAAAAGGATCGGCCAGCGTCCTGCGCTTGATCGATATTCCGGAAATTTCCGCGACGGTGAAGAAAATGGTCTCGCGCCTCGGCCTCTCTGGTCTCGTGGGCTTCGATTTCATTCTCGAAGAGCAATCCGGTCGTCCGTATCTCATCGAGCTGAATCCGCGCGCCACGCAGACCTGCCATTTGCGTCTTGGCGAAGGGCGGGATCTGGTCGCGGCGTTGCGTTTTAGAATTTCAGGAGAAGCGTTGCAAGCCGTGCCGCGCGTGACGGACAACGACGTTATCGCTTTGTTTCCGCAAGAGTGGCAGAAAGATCCAGACAGCGAGTTCATCAAATCCGCCTACCATGATGTGCCGTGGGACGAACCGGAACTGGTTCGCGCCGCTATCCAATTCAGACCCCAAAGCGGAGGGTGGCTGTCGCAGGGCAGGTGGCGCGAAGTTCGTTCCAAACTGACCGTTGGGCGCGCCTGAATTTTCTCGATTTAATTAGTTCGCATTTCATACCAAAATGGGGGGGAGGCAAGAATGCAAAAACATGTTCTGGTAACGGGTGCTGGCGGATTCATCGGAGGCCATCTGGTCGCCAAGTTCCGGAAGCAGGGGAAGCGCGTCCGCGCGGTCGACGTAAAGCCGCTCGACGAATGGTATCAGCGGTTTGATGACGTCGAGAGTTTGGACCTTGACCTCAACATCAAGGAAAACTGCGAAACGGCCGCTAAGGGCGTAGACGAAATCTACAACCTCGCGGCGAACATGGGAGGCATGGGCTTTATCGAGCACAACAAAGCGCTTTGCATGTTGTCCGTGTTGATCAACACTCACATGCTGCAGGCCGCGTTGAATCACGGCTGCCAAAAGTTTTTCTACTCCTCGTCCGCCTGTGTCTACAACGCGGACAAGCAGAAGACCTTCGAAGCGCCTTCCCTCAAGGAAGAAGATGCGTATCCCGCGATGCCCGAAGATGGCTACGGCTGGGAAAAACTTTTCTCCGAACGCATGTGCCGCCACTTCCGCGAGGATTTTGGCCTGTACACTCGCGTCGCACGCTTCCACAACGTTTACGGCCCCTGGGGCACATGGTTCGGCGGTCGCGAAAAAGCTCCCGCTGCAATCTGCCGCAAAGTGATCGAGGCGAAGCTGCAAGGCACGCATGAAATCGAAATCTGGGGCTCCGGCGACCAGACTCGCAGTTTCATGTACGCGGATGATTGCGTCAAAGGCATCGAACTGATCACAGACTCGCAAATCCTCGAGCCTATAAATCTCGGCTCCACCGAAGCCGTCAGCATCAACCAACTGGTGGATATCGTTGAAGGTATCGCCGGCATCAAGCTCAAGAGAAATTACAATCTGAGCGCTCCCAAAGGCGTCAACGGCCGCAACAGCGAAAATACGCTCATCAAGAAATATCTGAATTGGGAGCCAGACACCACGCTGCAGGCGGGCCTGGAAAAAACTTACGCGTGGATCTACGACCAATATCTCGCTCGCGAAAGAGGCGAAGCAGGCGTTGTGAGAGAAGCTTCGGCCGCGCGGTAGAGTAGCAGCTGTGTCTGCGGCGAACGCCGAAAGCGGCGTCACGAGGCGCCAATGCGCCGAAGCACAAGCGGCGCGTGAAGCCGAAAATCGCTCGAGGTCAACAGGGATAACCATGGAAACCGGTGAAATCTACAAAAAGCTAAATACCGTCTTCGAAGATGTATTCGATGACGACTCCATCGTCGTCCGCCCCGAGCTTTCGGCGGACGACGTGGACGGCTGGGACAGCCTTACCCACATTCGCCTGATACTCACCGTCGAGAGGACTTTTAAAGTAAAGTTCTCGGCCTCCGAGATCGGCAAGCTCAAGAATGTCGAAGGCCTCGCCGAATTAATTCGTTCGAAAGCTAATTGACCCTGAGGAAATTCATCTCCCGACAATGAGTCTCGATCTTTTCAGGTCCCTCTCTTGGCTGCCGGCGCCTCCGTCGGACTTCAGCGCGCGCTGCCGCGCGGTTCTCGATCAAAATTCCGAGGCCGCTGTAGGCTCGCGTTTTCAGTCGCTCGCAGCGTTGGCGCTGGATGAAAATCAGCTGAATCACCTGGCGCGCGCGATTGCAAAAGCTCAGAAGTCTCAAACCTCGCTTCACCCGCTCGTCCCGTTTCGTCTGGGCGTCCTCAGCAACGCCACGCTCGATTTCATCGTGCCGGCTCTGGTGGCCACCGCCGCGCGCTATGGTGTCGCGCTCGAATGCATCAAAGCCGAATACGACCAGGCCGTCCAGCAAGCGCTCTCTCCGGATTCCTTAATCAATCGCGCCAAGCCAGACGCGGTGCTAGTCGCGATGGATTATCGCGCGCTTCCGCTGCGCTGCAAAAAAGGCGACGCCGCAGAAGCGGAGAACGCCGTTAGCCAAGCGGTGGCGTTCATCCAGTCGCTGCGCGTCGGACTGAAAGCGAACGGCAAGACGGTTTGCATCTTGCAAACGATTGCCCCTCCGCCCGAGCGCCTGTTCGGGAGTTTCGATCGCGCCCTTCCCGGCACCGCTGCCAACATCATCAACCGCTTGAATCTCCGTCTTGCGGAAAGTGTTTTTGGAACAGAAGACATCCTGCTCGATGTCGCTGGCCTTGCCGAGACGGTTGGTCTTGCCGACTGGCATTCACCCGCCGAATGGAATCTCGCGAAGCTCCCATTCTCAAATAGCTTTCTGCCTTTCTACGCGGATCACGTTGCTCGCCTTCTCGCCGCGCTGCGCGGTAAAAGTCGCCGCGTCCTGGTTCTCGATTTGGATAACACGGTTTGGGGCGGCGTGATCGGCGACGACGGACTCGAAGGCATTCAATGCGCGCAAGGCGACGCGACCGGCGAAGCCCATCTGAGCGTTCAACGCCTCGCGCTGGATTTACGCGAACGAGGCGTCATCCTGGCTGTCTCTTCGAAGAACGAGGACGAAATCGCGCGCCTGCCATTCCGCAAGCACCCCGAAATGCTCCTCAAGGAAGAACACATCGCCGTTTTCCAAGCCAATTGGAACGACAAGGCCACAAACATCACCGCGATCGCTAAGGAATTATCGCTCGGTCTCGATTCCGTCGTTTTCCTCGACGACAATCCTGTCGAACGCAATCTCGTCCGCCAGCTTCTACCTGCTGTCGCCGTTCCCGAGCTTCCCGCAGACCCCGCGCTGTACGCTAGAACTCTGGCCGCCGCAGGATATTTCGAATCAATCTCTTTTTCCGCTGAAGACGTGTCGCGCGCTCGTTTCTATCAGGACAACGCCAAGCGCGTGGGCCTGCAGAACCTGGTTGGCGACCTCGATGCCTACCTCGCCTCACTGCAAATGGAAATTACTTTTCAGCCGTTTGACGAAATCGGCCGCGCCCGCATCACGCAGCTAATCAACAAATCGAACCAGTACAATCTAACGACAAAGCGCTACACCGAACCCGAAGTCGCCGCCGCGCAGGACGATCCGCAATACTTCACCCTCCAGGTTCGTCTTTCCGACACTTTTGGCGACAACGGCATGATCAGCGTCGTCATCTGCCGCCGGCAATCTCATTCCGAATGGGAAATTGACACATGGCTGATGAGCTGCCGCGTTCTCGGACGCGGTGTCGAGCAGATGGTGCTGCGCGAGATTCTCGAGCACGCTCGCCGCAACGGAATTCGCAAATTATTCGGTGCGTATCGCCCCACAGATCGCAACAAACTTGTGGAGGATCACTACTCGAAGTTGGGTTTCATTCTCACTGGCACCGAGGCGGACGCGACAACGATTTGGGAACTAGACGTCGATCGCGCTGCCGTCGAAGCTGCTCCCATGACGGTGCGTTCCATCGGCTTTATGCAAGAAACCAGTGGCCTCGCGAATGACCGAGCCTAGCAGTAATTCTCCAGCAGGCTCGCCCGCTTCCCCGCAGGCCACCCTGTCGAAGCGCGACTACTACCTGCTCCCCCTCATTAGCCTCGCGACCATTCTGTTTATCTTCGGAATATCTGAACTTCTCACCCGCGTGATTTGGGTCGAGCACAAGGAGGGTTCCTGCACCGTCGTTGACCCGGTCGCCGGTGACCATTTCAAGCCAAATTGCACGATCCGTACAAAAAATGCCGAAGGGCCCTGGACTACGTATCACTACAACGAATGCGGATATCGCAGTGCCACCTCCTGTGGACCGAAGCCGCCCGGAGCCGTCCGCATTGCGATTCTGGGCTCTTCCGTGAGCCAGGCACTTTACGTCCCCTATGAACAAACCTATTTCGCGCGCACCGCCGCCGATCTCAGCCGCAGCTGCAATCATTCGATAGATGTGCAGAATCTCGGCGTCCCCGGCTCCAGTCCCATCTACGTCTATCGGCGCCTCCCGGAAGCTATAGCGCTCAAGCCTGATGTTGTCCTTTATCTTCTCGCGCCCTTCGATCTCGAACAACGCATCGACCCGCGGGAGCTTGCCGAGCGCAACGATCCCGCCCGCAACGAAACGTCAACGAAACCAGCAGTGCAGTTGACCTTGAGTCCGATGAAGCGGATGGAGCAAACGCTCGTTGAAAGCCGCACCGTCCTGGTGGCTCAACATTTTCTGTTTCAGAATAGAGATACTTTTCTGGGCATGTACTTACTTTACGGGGATAAAGCCGATTTTCTGCGGCAGCCCTTCACCCCTGCGTGGCAGCAACGATTCGCGGACGTCGATCTCATCATCGGTGACATGGCAGATAAACTACGCGCCGCTGGTGTTCCTCTTGTGGTCATCCCCGTGCCATCGCGCGCAGAAGCAGCTCTGCTTAGCTCTCGACAGCTCCCCCCGAATATCGATCCGTCCGCATTCGGCCATCAGATCGAATCGATCGCGGCCAATCACGGCGCCGATTATGTGGACCTGATGCAAACCTTCAGTAACATCCCGAATTCAGAAAACTTGTTCTACGTCGTGGATGGCCACCTCACCCCCGAAGGCCAGCAAGTGATCGCGCAAGTCCTCTCGAAAAAGCTTCTCGACGGCAGCATCCCGGCCTTCGCTCACTGCACACCACAGCAGCAGAGCTTGGCGCGGGAGCACTAACCGTGGGTTCAGCCTCTCTGCAGTTTCTCGCCTATGCTTTCGCAGTAGCGCTCGTTTTCAACCTCGGCCGCTCCGTCGCGTGGAGGCAGTGCGCGCTTCTGGCCGCCAGCATCGGATTTCTCGGATTTTTTTCCCGTCGTCCCGCCGCGTTCGTTCCGCTTGTAGCCTTTCTACTATTTGGATTCCTAAGCCTGCGCTTGATGCAGGCCGGCGCAACTCGATTGTTTGTTCCCGTCCTGATTGTCGGCATCGTCTCCTTCGTTTGGTTGAAGAAATACGCCTTCCTACCATCCTCGCTGTTTCTCCCCGCTCCCTACGTGACCCTGGGGTTGTCATACATCTTTTTTCGCGTCCTACACTTGATCATTGACGCGCGCGCGCGTCAGAGCACTCTTCCTCGAAATATCAGCCTCGTTTCTTACCTGAACTACACCTTAAACTTCACCACCCTAGTCGCTGGCCCCATCCAGCGCTACAACCAGTTCGCTTCCATGCAGCTCGCTCCGGCACCTCTGCCGCTGAACATTGTTGTGGCAGGTGAAGCACTCGAGCGAATCATCGTAGGCATCTTCAAAGTGAATGTACTCTCGCTCTTCCTGTTGGCAGTACACACCAGCGCGGTGAATTCACTCGCCTCGGTCCACGCCGTTACCGGGCGCGTATTCGCGACTGTCACGATCTTGGCCGTCTATCCGTTCTACATCTATTGCAATTTTTCGGGCTATATCGATATTGTGATTGGCATCGCGCGCTTTCTCCGCATCAAGCTGCCTGAAAACTTCAATCGGCCTTTTTCTTCGCAAAATTACATAATGTTTTGGAGCCGTTGGCATATCACTCTGTCGAGTTGGCTTCAGTTTTACGTTTACCTGCCCTTGATGCTCAAGTCCATTCGCCGCTGGCCATCGCCGGCTATGGAACCGTTCTTGAATGTCTTCGCACTCTTTGTTACGTTCCTCCTCGTCGGTCTGTGGCATGGCCAGACTTCCGAGTTTGTGTTCTTTGGCGCCCTCTTGGGGCTGGGGGTAAGTCTGACGAAGTTGTATCAAGTGCTGATGATCAAATGGATCGGCCGGGAACGTTATCAGGCGGTGGGCGTAAATTGGCTTTACAGCGCTGCGGCCCGCGGCCTCACCTTCACTTGGTGCGCGCTCACGATGCTATGGTTCTGGTCGAACTGGGCGCAGCTTGGCTTCCTGTCGCGATCCCTTGGTTCCAGGGCAATCGCGCTTGTATGGATCTGTGTTTTTGTTGGATCTTCAATAACACTTGCGTTGTGGGAAGCTGCGCGTGAATGGTTGCTTTCTTTTCAGTTTGACAATCAGCCCGTCTTGTCATCCCGCTACGTGCGGACGGCGTGGAGCACCGTACTGGTCATCACCTCCGTGGCGACGATCATTCTCTTGAATGCTCCGCCGCCCGACATCGTTTACAAGGCATTTTGAACGGCTTCGGTTTGCCACTGCGTATGCATCGAGAGGCGTTGCTACTGTAATGGCGCGTTCTCGGAATTTTGCAAACCTCAAGCAACAGCCTCCAGAGTTCGGCGGGACAGTGCGATTCCTGCGTGAAGTTTGTTGGCGCGGTCAAGGGAATCATTTCTGCGAGGGAGCTTGCAACTTCGACATACGTCGTTAACGTTCGTTTCATATGCATCGGGCCATGATACGGAGATGAACGCTTCTAATCACCGTCCGGTTCACGGGGATCAGTTGGCAGTCTGCCGCGGTCTGCCGAATTCAGAAAGCCCGACTTATGTTGAGGACGCCCACTCTATTCCCGGCGGACGAAGAGTGATCGCGCGAATCCCTTCGCGAGGGACGCTCGATGGCGGCATTCCAGCGCTTGCTCACTGCGCGTCGCAGCGCAGTCGGGCGCGGGGGCAATGACGGTGGGTTCAGCCTCTCTGCAGTTTCTCGTCTATGCCTTCGCGGTCGTACTCGTATTCAACTTCAACCGCTCCGTCGCCTGGAGGCAGTTCGTTCTCCTTGCCGCCAGCGTAGGATTTCTCGGCTTCTTTTCACTCCATCCGCTCGCTTTCGTCCCGTTAGCGGCATTCCTCACGTATGGCTTCGCGAGCCTGCGCTTGATGCAGGCCAAGAAAACAAATTTGTACGCCCCGTTGCTGATCTTGGGCATCGTCGCGTTCATGTGGCTCAAGAAATACGCGTTCATCCCCGCCGCGCTGTTTCTCCATCATCCTTACCTGACTCTAGGCCTGTCCTACATCTTCTTCCGGGTCCTGCACCTGATCATTGACGCCCGCAACGGCGACCTGCCGCCCAACATCTCGCTCGTCTCCTACCTGAATTACCTGCTGAATTTCACCACCTTGCTCTCCGGCCCCATTCAACGCTACGAAGACTTCGCGGCCATGCAACTCGCGCCAACCCCGCTGCCGCTGAACGTAATCGTAGCCGGCGAAGCCCTCGAGCGCATCATCGTCGGCTTCTTCAAAGTAAACGTCCTCTCGCTTTTCCTCTCAATGATCCAGACGAGTGCGCTGGCTTCACTCACTCCGAATGGTCCCGCCACGGCGCGCATCCTCAACGGAGCCACAATCGCAGCCATATATCCTCTCTATCTCTACTGCAACTTCTCCGGCTACATTGATATCGTGATCGGCATCGCGCGCTTTCTCCGCATCGAGCTGCCCGAGAATTTCAACCGCCCCTTCGCGTCGGATAATTTCATCACCTTCTGGAGCCGCTGGCATATCACCCTGTCCACCTGGCTGAAGACCTACGTTTACAATCCACTGTTGATCGTCACCATGCGGCGCTGGCCGTCGCCCGCCGTCGAGCCTTTCCTGGGCGTCTTCGCCTTCTTCGTCACCTTTTTTCTAATCGGCGTATGGCACGGCCAGACTTCTGTATTCATTTTCTTCGGCGTACTGCAGGGATTAGGCGTCAGCGTCACCAAGCTCTACCAAATCCTGATGGCCAAATGGATCGGACGCAAACAGTACAAGGAGCTGGCCCGGAACGGCCTTTACAACGTCGCGACTCGCGGACTCACCTTCACCTGGTTCGCTTTCACGCTGCTCTGGTTCTGGTCTAACTGGAAACAACTCGGGGCCCTCGTGCTTTCTTTTCACGCCGGGGAAATCGCTCTTGACTGGCTGCTGATCTTCGTGGGATCTTCCGTCGTCTTAGCGATCTGGGAAGTGATGCGGGAGTGGCTTCTCGCCTTTCAGTTCGAGGGCCAGCCCTTACTGTTGTCGCGCTACGTTCGCACAGCCTGGAACACGACGCTGGTCGTAATCTCCATAGGAACAATCACTCTGCTGAATGCTCCTCCGCCCGATATCGTCTACAAGACCTTTTAAAATTTCGTCAATAAAGGGAGATACTTCCAGCCAGATTCGGTCCCTCAAGTCCCCAGCAAATTAATCTGCAGTTTTTCGTATCCATGTTCGCGCGCCCATAAATCCAAGGGGATCGTCGCCAGCTCGTCCACCACCGGCACCGCTAGCCCCGTCTTCGTCAAATCGATGCTCTTTAAATAGGTATGGCAAGTGTCGCAGACGTCCACTCGCACATGCGCGATTTCCGGCGCCGAATAAAACGCCATCTGCGGCTCCCTCTCTTCTCCACACGCCGGACAGTAAACTCTGCGAAATCCCCACTCATGCGCGCACAACATGCAGATCAGCGACTTCTTCGCTCCATCACCCTCGCTCCGTAGCACACCCACGATCGGTCTCCCGCCGCATAACGGACAAGTTGAAGGCGCACCATCCACAATCGTGTTCTCGCGCTGATCGGCAAGATACTCCGCATACGGCTGCAAGAAAATCCACGCCAGCAATTGTTCGCGAGGCTGAATCTCGCCCGGCGCGCCTTCCCACTCCCCCTCCATACCGCTGGCAGAGAGAGCCGTGTCCAGGTCGCCGTGCCAGAAATCTTCAATCGCGCGCTGCCAGCCTGCCGTCCCTTTCCGCGCCAATCCTCCGGCGGCTTGCGCCAAAGGCGCAGGCGCCATCTGCTCGATCAGCGCCAAAAATCTGGAAAAATTCGGAAGCAGCAAGAAAAGATCCAGCTCATCCCGCAGACTTCCTGTGAATTCACCCGCAGGCGAATCGGCCAAAGCTTTCTGGATATCCGAGTACAGGCTTCTCTGAAATGTAGCGACGCGCGAGTAGAAGCGTAATCCTTCGGCGGCAAACGGATAGGAGGAAGTCAGTTCGTTGGCGCGGCGGATGCGCCGATCCCATTCCAGTTGGATCATTGCTTGGATCGCGTTCCGCCTTTAACCTTTTCATACCAGGTGCGGTGGAATGTCCAGGCCCAAGCGCGCGTCACGTAACCATGAACCATCGAGCCGAAGCTGCCCTCTTCTAGAACCGTGCTCATGTACACGTGAATCAAGTACAGCCCGATGCTAATCAGCGCCGCGCTCGCATGAATCAGTATCGCCACATAGCGCAAGTACCGCCAGCTCCATGGCAGCGCTTCGGTGTACCAAAGCGCCACTCCTGTCAGCAGCAGCAAAATCACGCAAAAGACGATTCCCCAGAAGAAGAGTTTCTGTCCGAAATTGAACCGCCCCACCGGAGGCAGTTTGTCATCCTCATTCTGGATGTAGTAGGGCATCGCCTTCGCCCAAGCGCGGTCGCCGTCATCAATCTCCATGTCCCGGCGCCACTCTATAAATGTCCAGAAGAATGACGCCGAGAAAATCAATCCGAACCATGGATGCACGAATCGCGCCGTCGGTCCGCCGCCCACAATCGCGGCTAGCCAATACAGATACGGAGACCAGAACGCCAGCCCCGTGATCAGGGCAAATGTGTAAGTCAGCGCGCCAATCCAATGATTCGCGCGCTCACCAAACGAATACCGAGGGATCAACTCCTCGTTGTGGTCAGCAGCAGTGGGATGCGATACCGCGTTGCTCGTCATAGCCGTCTCTCGCTCCTGCTAGCCATACCGTTACCGTTCCCATCGCCCGGCGGAATCGGTTCTTCCTTCTTCGGCCCAAATCGCAGGTAATGCCACGCCAGCCCCACAACGCCGCCGATCATCGCCAAATTTCCCAGCCACTTCAGCGGTCCCTTCCACAGGCGCACCGAATACGGAATGTGCGGATCCTTCGGCAAGCCGCCATAGAGTTCTGGATTCTTCGCATCGTGCAGCACATAGATCACATGCGTTCCGCTCACTCCCGGCGGATCGTAAACTCCCGCATCGGCAAAGCCGGAAACGTCACGCAGCTGATCCGCGCGCGTCTGAGCCAGTTCCTTCATTTCTTTCTTCGTCCCGAAATGCAAGCAGCCCGTGGGGCAAGCCTTGATGCACGCCGGTTCCAACCCCACCGATACGCGATCGTTGCACAGCGTGCACTTAAAAACTTTTCGCGCCGCCGGACTGAATTTCGGAATATTAAACGGGCAGCCAGTCATGCAATAGCCGCAACCGATGCAGTTCGCCTCCTGAAAATCCACAATCCCGTTCGCGTACTGCACAATTGCCGCGTCCGCCGGGCACGCCGCCAGGCAGCCGGGATCCTCGCAGTGCATGCACTGATCTTTGCGCATCAGCAGCATCATGCTGCCGTCTTCGCGCTCGTGCTCGTTGAACTTGATCAGATTCCAGTAGTTCCACGCGGTTTCGGGCATGGTCTGGTAGCTATTGTCGAAGGACGTTTGGGTAAAGGGATAGCCGTTCCATTCCAGGCAAGCCACTTCGCACGCTTTGCAGCCGATGCAGGTGGTGGTATCCACCAGCTTGCAGACCTGAAATTCGCGGTCTATCCCGGCGCCCGGGACTGTGCCAGGGTGTCCGGAAATCCTGATCAGCTCTGTTGACGCCTGACTCATCGTCCGCTCCCTACGCCTTTTCCACTTTCACTAGGAAGCCCTTGGATTCAGGGGTGTGTGCGTTCGGATCGGTCACCGCGGGAGTCAGCAAATTCGCCGGCGTCTTCGCGTCTCTCCCCTCATCCTCGGTGATTCCGCGGTAACCCTGATGAATTGGCAATCCAATCTGGTAAACCTTCTTGCCATCAATCATCATCGGCTTTAGCCGCCGCGTCACAAACGCCTTTGCGGTATAAGTTCCACGCGCGCTGATCACGTGAATCACATCTGTTCCGCGAATTCCTTTTTCTTGCGCCAGCTCCACCGGAATCTCTACGAACGGCTCCGGAATCAGCTGTACGTTCATCGGATTGTTTTTTGTCCAGTAGTGGTACTGCTCCGTCAACCGGTACGTCGTGCACACGATGGTGTACTCTTCCGGCGCGCCAAACTTGTCATACGGCGATTTAAATTTCTTCACCAGCGGATTATTCGATTGCTCCGGATGGAACAAATTTTTCGTGGGGCTTTCGATCGGCTCGTAGTGCTCCGGGAACGGCCCGTCTGCCAGCACTCCGATGGGCGCGAACAATCGCCCCACGCCTTCCGGGTTCATGATGAACGGTCCCAAGTGCTCCTGCGGATGCGAGTCCGCCTTGAAATCGGGCACATCATTCCCCACCCATTTTCCCGCCGCCTCGCTCCACCACACCTGCTTGCGCTCCGGATCCCATGGCTTTCCATCCACATTGCACGACGCGCGGTTATAGAGCACGCGCCGGTTCGCCGGCCATGACCACGACCAGTTCGGAAAAACTCCCATATTGGACGGATCCTCCGTGCCGCGCCGTTGAATCTGCGAACCCGCCTCCGTCCAGCACCCGGAATAAATCCAGTTGCCACACATTGTGGTGCCGTCATCTTTCAGCAACGCAAAACCCGGCAACTGCTGGCCTGCCTTCAGCACAACTTGTCCGGTCTTGTCGTCCTTCAAGTCCGCCAGAGCCTTCCCGTTGAGCTCCATCGCCACTTGCGCCAGTGAGGGGTGCGCCGCATCCGCATACGCCCAGCTCAAATTCAGAATCGGGTCGGGGAATTTTCCGCCCTCTTTCTTGTACAGGGCCCGCACGCGCAGGAAAATGTCTGCCACGATGTCCTGATCGAGCCGCGCGTCCCCTGGAGGCGGCACCGCGGCATATTTCCACGTCACCCAACGCGCCGAATTCGTCATGCTCCCGTCTTTTTCCGCGAAGCCCGCGCACGGCAGACGATAGACAGTTGTATTGATCGTCTTCTGCTCGTCGGCCGTGATGCCCGGTGCCTTCCAGAACTCGCTGGTCTCGTCCTCGTAAATCTCGCCCACCACCAGCCAGTCCGCTTTCTTCAGCGCATTGATATTCTTGTTCGTGTCCGGTCCGATCATCACGCCGTTCATTCCGAACGCCATCATGCCCTTGACCTTGCCGTTGTACATATCCTCCCAGATATGCGTCCACGAATAATCGCGGTCTGCTCGCGGCAGGTAACCGAAGGCAAAATCGTTTGCTTTCGTCGCTGCGTCGCCATACATCGCTTTCAGCAGCGAAACGAAAAATGCCGGCGTGTTTGAATAGTAGTTCCACGAACCCCACGGCGTCGGTTTCGACGAAGTCGGCGTCGTGCGCTTCAGAAACGTCGCCAAGTCGATGTCCGTGGGAATCGGTGCCTTCAAATATCCGGGCAGGGAATCAAACAATCCGGCCATATCCGTCGCGCCCTGAATATTTGAATGTCCGCGCAACGCGTTCACTCCGCCACCCGCTCTTCCCACATTCCCCAGCAGCAACTGGATCATCGCCGCCGTGCGGATAATCTGAGTTCCGAAAGTGTGCTGCGTCCAGCCCACCGCGTAAATAATCGTCGCCACTTTCTTCATGTCCCCGTCTTTGCGTACGGACGTAAACATGTCAATCGCCTTCAGATATTGTTCCTTCGGTATGCCCGTGATCCGCTCCACCATTTCTGGCGTGTATCGGGAGTACTGCTGCTTCATCAATTGGAACACGCAGCGCGGATGCTGCAGAGTCAAGTCATAAGCCACATTCGGCGGCAGCGTCACAGGTGCTGGCGGCTTGCCGGCTTCAGGCGCGGGCGCGTGACCCGTCGCTCCGCCTGCACCAGACGCCCCACCTGCGCCGGACGCCGCGCTTGGCGCTGCATTCTGGTGCGCGGCACTCGCAGCAGAAGCGTCCGTCTTCCCACTGAGATCTCCACCTTCCTGATAATTCCAGGTGGTTTTGTCGTACGTCCCGGCCGTGGAATCAAATCCAGAGTACAACCCATCCTCGGGTAGCTTGAATCCTTCCTTTACGATGAACGCCGCGTTCGTGTAGTTGACTAGATACTCTTTCGCATACCGGTTGTTTTCGATCGCGTAGCGAATTAGCCCGCCCAGGAATGCTATGTCCGTGCCGGCGCGAATTTGTACAAACAGGTCAGCAGTAGAGGAAGTGCGCGTGAATCGCGGATCAACGGAAATAATCTTGGCGTTGCGGTTGCGCTTGGCCTCCATCGCCCACTTGAATCCGCAGGGATGGTTCTCGGCGGGATTCCCGCCCATGATCAACATCATGTCGGTGTTCTTGATGTCGATCCAGCCATTGGTCATCGCCCCGCGTCCGAATGTTGGTCCCAAACTTGAGACCGTGGGGCCGTGTCAAACACGGGCTTGGTTTTCTAAATACACCAAGCCCAGACTCCTCATTGCTTTCACTACCAGATAATTGAACTCGTTCGTGTCCGTGCACCCGCCGATGAACGAAATGCCTTCGCAGCGGTTCGCTGTGAGCCCCTTCGCGTCCTTCTCCACAAACGTCGCGTCGCGGGTCTTCTTCGTCCACTGCGCGATCTCATCCAGGGCTTTGTCCCACGAAATATCCTGCCAGTCCGTCGTGCCCGGCCTCCGCACTTGCGGCTTGGTCAGCCGCCGCGGATTCAGCATGTCCTGCTCCAGCGAAGACCCCTTCGGGCACAGCGTCCCGCGATTGGTCGGATGATCCGGATCGCCTTCCACGTGAATCACTTGCGGCGTCACGTTCTTCGCCTTGTCCCCAATCGTATAAATCAGCACGCCGCAACCCACCGCGCAATAAGGACACGTCGAGCGTGTCTCCGCGGCGCGGGCAATTTTCAATTCTTTCAGCTGGGCATAAGCAGGCTTGAGGTCAAATCCGAAGATGGTGGCGGCAACTCCGCCGACTGCGGCTACCTTGAAGAAGTCTCTGCGGGACGTCTGCATTCGCGATCCTCCGCATTCGGCCAACCATCGCCTATGGCCTAACAACCATTTCTATGTCTTTACCGATTCTCTTGTCAAGTCACATTCATGTTGCGCCGGCACACTTCCCAGCTGCATTCATCTGGCTGTAATCTTAACGGGCCGAACACAATTCAGCCATCAAGGTATTGTAGAATTTCCTCGCTCATAACGCCGTGTGTTGGATGCATCAGGGCTCAGGTTGTCGTCATACAATTTGCACGACATTCTAAACAGCCGCTTCTTCAACCACGGCTGCGTTTGCGATGCTTCGCTGCCCCGAGGAAACGCAATGCGTTTGAAGATTATGCAAACGGGCGAGCCGGTTCTGCGCGAAGAAGCCCGGCTGCTCACGCCGGAAGAAATTCTCAGCGAAGAAACCCAGCGCCTCATTGACGACATGCGAGATGCGATGCGCGACGCTCCCGGCGTAGGCCTAGCCGCGCCGCAAGTGGGCCTGGCGCTGCAACTAGCCGTTATCGAAGACCGCGAAGATTTGCTCAAGGCCTTTTCCTCGGAAGACCTCGCCGAACGCGAACGCCGCCCCGTCCCATTTCACGTCATCATCAATCCGGTAGTCGTCTACCTCAGTGATGAAAAGAAAAATTTCTACGAAGGCTGCCTAAGCCTCCCCGGCTTTTCCGCCGTAGTCCCCCGCGCCCGCACCATCCGCATAGAATATCTCGACGAGCGCGCCGAGCCCCAATTCGTCCAAGCGACCGGCTGGTACGCCCGCATCCTTCAGCACGAAATCGATCATCTCCGCGGCGCCCTCTACATCGACCGCATGCTAACCCGCACATTCACCACCCTCGACAACTGGACCCGACTCCACAAAGGAAAGCCTATCCCGCAATCCCAACCCGACGCCCCCGAAGAGTGAGCCCAATCATTCATCTCCAAAGATCACACGACTCAGCCCAACATTGAGTGCGGCGGCTTGCCACCGCTTTCGCAAAAACGCAAAGCTCGCCTCGATCGACCTAGGCGAGGCAGGCCTCGCCCACTCGCATCAGTGACGGTTGAATATGCCGTTGTAGAGCCGGCATCTCGCCGGCGCTTCGCCGTTGTCGTTGCATTTGAATCTGTGGCGCCTGCCCGTTCTTCCGGCGAGCGTTTTTGATTTACTTCCATCCATTCGTAATTTGGATGGAACCAATCATAATTTCAGAATTGCCCGCCCAAACCAGCGTCATGTCTAATAAACCTATGATTCATTTGTTCCACGCTCTCGTGCCCACTTTGTTGCCGCGCACCCTCGCGTCCCGACGCTGTTGTTGACCCCTGGCCTTTAACCGCTAGGCCCGTTTCCAATCATTCCATTCGTTTCTGACGCTTTGCTTTTTGCCGGAAACGAGAACTTTTCTGCGCGAAACACGGCTTTTTAGTTCGACTCTGCGCTCCATTTCCGTCTCGCGAGCAGCAGCCGTCGAAGGCGCGAGGTGCCCACAATGCGATTGCACGAACTTCTACCCAACGAATTGATTTCCAGCGCCCACGCCGACCTCACGGTCTTCGGCGTCACAGACGACTCCCGCGAAGTTCGCTTCGGCTTCGTGTTCTGCGCCCTGCCGCTTTCCAGCGGTAACGGAGTAAAGTTCTGCGCCCAGGCCGCCGCGCGCGGAGCACAGGTTTTAATCGTGCCGGAGGGCACGCCCGACGAACGCCTCGGACTCTCCGACTTTGAGAAAACCAAGGTCGTCGTCCTGCGACATCCCAAAGTCCAGAGCCTCTACGCGCAGCTCGTCGCAAAATTCTACTCCGGCCGTCCCGCCATAATGGCCGCGGTGACCGGAACCAACGGGAAGACGTCCACCGTATCCTTCATTCAAGACCTCTGGACAATCGCCGGGTATCAAGCCTGCAGCCTCGGCACCCTAGGGTTATGGTCGAGAGGCACACGGCACACGAACCTGGACACGACGTTCACGACGTTCGACGCCAAGTCCACGCACTTGATTACTTCCAGCCTCGTCCCCGCCGTCACTCACGTCGCCCTGGAAGCCTCCAGCCACGGCTTGCACCAAGGCCGCCTCGATGGTCTGGAATTTGACGTCGCTGTCTTCACCAACTTGACCCAAGACCATCTGGATTACCACCGCACCATGGACGAGTACTTTGCTTCCAAGATGCTCCTTTTCACCGAACGCCTGCGCGCTAACGGCACAGCCGTCGTTAACATAGACGACGAACGCGGATATCTGATCGGCAGAGCGGCGCGCAATCGGGGAAGCCGCGTCATCACCTTTAGCCGCAGCGGCGGGCCTGCCGACCTCCGTGTCCTGCAGCAATCCGCAAACGAACGCGGCCAATCATTCGTCCTGTCTCTTTTTGGTCAACGCCATGAAGTTCACGCTCCCGTCGCCGGATTCTTCCAGGCGGAGAATATCCTCGCGGCGATCGGCGCGGTGACCGCCACCGGTGTGGATGCCAGCGTCGCAGCCCAGGCGGTGGCACAGCTCGAATCCGTGCCCGGTCGCCTGGAGCGCGCAGCCATCCTCGAAAATGGCGCGGTCGTCTATGTGGACTTTGCACACACTCCGGACGCTTTGCGCAACGTCTTGTCGAGCTTGCGTCCCCACGTCCGCCAAGGTTCCGGGCTACACGTCGTGTTTGGTTGCGGTGGAGACCGTGATGCCACCAAGCGTCCGGTCATGGGCCGAATCGCGAGCGAACTCGCGGACGTGGTGCTGGTCACCGACGACAATCCCAGAACGGAATCTCCCGCCGCGATACGTCGCGCCATTCTCGCCGCCGCACCCGGCGCACGCGACGCCGGCGACCGCCGCACCGCCATCGCACGGGCAATCTCGGAACTCGAATCCAGCGACATTCTCGTCATTGCCGGAAAGGGGCACGAGGACTATCAGATTCTTCCGGTTCTCAGTCCGTCAGGCGAGCCGCTTATTGGCGAGGACGGCAAACCGCTCACGCACAAGGTGCCCTTCTCGGATTCACGCGTGGTCCGCGAAATCGTCTCTCCCCAGGCCGTCTTGGTCGAGGCATTTTGCTAGCTTGCACGCGCATGCAAAGCAGAAATCCAGCATCGGCGGAATCCGCGCGCACCCCGCATTCTCAGGTCGCGCTTGACATCGTTTCCGTCCATCTGTTACGTTCAGACGTTCTTGATAGAGGAGCGGAAGCCACCAGTAGCCGGGCCCGTATCTCCGAGACGCTTCGGAGGGCCGCGCGAAAAGGGCGAATCGTAGTTTATTCCGCCGAAGTCGTCGCCGGAAGCTCACTCCGCGACGGTTGGGGGGCCAGGCTAATACCTGCCCACTGTCATCCGTTGAAAAACGGATGGAGCGCTATTGGGAAGGAAGCCGCCTCCACCTGCTCGCGGCCTTTCTTTTCATCCCTCCATTCTTTTTTCACCAGAAGACCCAGTAACGCGGCGGTAATTCGCCCGCACATATTTTTACTGCGGTGAAATGGTGAATCTTTTCGAACTAACCCGCGCGCTCGTGGATATCGAGTCCGTGACGAACAACGAAGAGGCCGTCGGCTCGTTCCTCCTCGGCCTGCTCTCGGACCTCACCGCCCGCACGGGCGGCAGCGTCGAACGCTGCCCCGTCGAGGCCAATCGCTTCAACGTCTACGCGCACTGGGGCGTCCCGCTCGTCACCCTCTCGACGCATATGGACACCGTGCCGCCCTTCTTCGCTTCCCGCGAAGATCCCGAATTCATCTGGGGCCGCGGGTCCACCGACGCCAAAGGCATCATTGCGAGCATGATCTCCGCGGCCGAAAAATTACTCGCCGAGGACGCGCGTAATTTCGGCCTGCTCTTTGTGGTAGGCGAAGAACGTAATAGCTCCGGAGCGCTAGCCGCGGCCCGCGATCCACGAGGCTCGCGATTCCTCATCAACGGTGAACCCACCGACAACAAGCTCGTTCTCGCCGCCAAAGGCATCCTACGCTATGAAATCGAAGCCACCGGCCGCCTGGCCCATTCCGCGTATCCCGAGCTCGGCGAATCCGCGATCGACAAACTTCTCGACGCGCTGCAGGAAATTCGCAACATCCCGCTCCCCCGAGATGCATTCATGGGCCGCACCACGCTGAACATCGGCGTAATCTCCGGCGGCCGCGCCCCCAATGTAGTTTCCGACGCCGCCCGCGCCGAAATTGCTTTTCGCACGATTGATTCCGGGGACACGTTGCGCCAAGCAGTCGCCCGCGCCGTCACCGGCCGCGCCACAGCTAAAGAAGCGTTCTCGATCGGGCCGATGCGTTTCACTTCCTTCGACGGCCTCGAGTCTACGGTTGTCTCTTACACTACTGACGTCCCCGCATTCGCAAACACCTGGGGCCAACCCTTCCTGATCGGACCAGGCAGCATTCACGTAGCCCACACGCTCGAAGAGCGCGTCCCGAAGAAAGAGCTGCTCGAAGCCGCTGAAATTTACAAAAAAATGGTCGCGCAGCTTCTCACTCGCGCCGCCGAGGTTCCACGCACATGAACCTTGCCATCATCGGACACGGCAAAATGGGCCACCTGATAGAGCAACTAGCCCCCGAATACGGTTTCGCCGTCGCGCAACGCCTGAACAGCGCCAACAATCGCGACGCGAGTGGAATCACGGGGAACAATTTCGCTGGCGTGGACGTGGCGGTAGATTTTTCTACTGCCGCCGCAGCACCGCAGAACATCGCGCGCCTCGCCGCCCTGCAAATCAATTCTGTAGTCGGCACCACTGGCTGGACGCAGCAGCTGCCGCAAGTTCAAGCCAGGGTGCGCGACAGCGGTATCGGCCTCGTCTGGAGCCCCAACTACTCCGTAGGCGTGAATATCTTCCTGCAGCTGGCTTCCGAAGCCTCCCGCCGCATCGCCAGCTATAAAGAATACGGCGCGTGGGCCTGGGAAATTCACCATGCCGCGAAGAAGGACGCACCCAGCGGCACGTTGCTGAAAGTAGTGGACGAAATGCAGCGCGCCGATCCCGGCAGGGAAGTCTCAGTGAGCTCGAATCGCGCCGGCTCTCATCCCGGCACGCATGAAATCGGCTTCGATTCCGCCGCTGACTCGCTCACGATCCGACACACAGCCCGCAGCCGCGAAGGTTTCGCCCGCGGTGCATTGCTCGCAGCGAAGTGGATAGTAGGCAAACAAGGCTGGTTCGAATTCCGCGACGTCCTGTTCGCCCAAGACGCAGCGCCACACCAGGGCGCAGCTTCAGCCGCGCGACTTTGAAGATGAATTTGTAGCGCCGGCGTCCCGCCGGCTCCGTTGCTTTTGTCGTTGCCTTTGCCGTTGTAGCGGCCGCCTGCTTTTTCTTTTTTGGCGGGTGTCTTTGACTTTGCTTTCGTGAATCGCCCCACAGGGCGATTCATCCTTCGATCCCGCAGCGCGGGATCGAAGGGTAGCGGCGTCCGCCGCGGCGGACGCCATTGACGATGCGCCAAACGGCGTCGGCAGGAACAGGCCCCACACGAAATTCGGAACGCAACAGGCATCACCAGCACCAAAGGAGCAAAAAATGTTTACAGGATGCGGAACAGCACTAGTGACCCCATTTCGCCAGGATTTCTCGCTCGACGAACCGGCCCTTCGCCGCCTAATCCGGCGTCAAATCGAAGCCGGCATCGACTTCCTGGTCCCCTGCGGCACCACGGGCGAAAACCCGACGCTGACTCGCGCCGAACACCTGCGCGTAGTCGAGATCACGGTGGAAGAATCGAGCGGCCAAGTCCCGGTCCTAGCCGGCGCCGGCGGCTACAACACTGCCGAAGTCATTGAATTAGCCAAAGACCTCGAATCTCTGCACGCGGACGGCATCCTCTCCGTCACGCCCTACTACAACAAGCCCACGCAGGAAGGCCTCTATCAACATTACAAAGCCATCGCTGCGGCCATCTCGATCCCCATAATCGTCTACAGCGTCCAAGGCCGCACCGGCGTCAACGTCGATCCCGCAACGCTCAAGCGCCTGGCTCAGATCGACAATATCGCAGGCGTGAAAGAAGCCTCCGGCAACATCGGCCAAATCGCGACGATCGTCAGCCAAGCCCCCGGCGGCTTCGCCGTCCTCTCGGGAGACGACGCCATCGCTCTACCGGTAATCGCGCTCGGCGGTCACGGCGTAATTTCCGTAGTAGCTAACGAAATACCCGCGGAGATGGCCTCGCTGGTCCACGCTTGCCTTGAAGGCAATTTCGCGTGCGCTCGCCAGCTCCAGAAAACCTATCTGCCGCTCATGGAGATAAATTTCATCGAATCCAATCCCGGCCCCGCCAAAGCCGCCATGGCCGAAATGGGACTGCTCGATCCCGTCTGGCGTCTCCCGCTCGTACCGCCGAAAGCAGAAAATCTGGACAAAATCCGCGGCGTGCTCGAGTCCATCGGCCTCGTGGGGAAGGTGCATGCTACAGCAACAAATTGAGCAGCTGTTCGATCAACCGCCGGCAAGATATGCACCCGCGCACCTGGCGCTGTTCCAGTCGTTCAAAGACGCGCTGAACGCCGGAGAAGTGCGTGCCGCCGAGCCCGATGAAAAATCATCCTCAGGATGGCGCGTCAACGCCTGGGTGAAAAAAGGCATCCTCCTGGGGTTTCGAATCGGCGCCATCGCGGATATGTCCATCGATTCGCTGCGCCAGCCCTTTTTCGATAAATCCACCTATCCGGTCAAGCACATCACCTCCGTCAGCGGCGTCCGCATCGTCCCCGGCGGCTCAAGCATTCGCGACGGCTGCTTCATCGGCAAAGGCGTCACCTGTATGCCACCGATGTTCGTCAATGTCGGCGCATACGTCGGTGAACAGACAATGATAGATTCTCATGCCCTGGTCGGCAGCTGCGCCCAAGTAGGAAAAAGCTGCCACATTTCCGCCGCCGCACAAATCGGCGGAGTTCTCGAACCGGTGGGCGCGATGCCGGTTATCATCGAGGACGAAGTTCTGGTAGGAGGGAACTGCGGCATTTTCGAAGGCACAATCGTGAAGCGCGGCGCGGTGCTCGGAACCGGGGTAATTCTGAATCACTCCACTCCGGTTTATGATGTAGTGCGCGGCGAAGTGTACATCGCCGCCGAAGATCGCCCGCTGATCATTCCAGAAAAAGCGGTGGTAGTGCCCGGCACGCGCCCGATCAATCGCGGCCAAGGAAAAGATTGGGGCCTCTCGCTCTATGCCCCAGTAATCGTAAAATATCGCAATGCAAAAACCGATCTACGCACGCAACTCGAGGATTTGCTCCGTTAACGGCCGAAGGCACTCTTGACCCCTAAACCAGCGCAAATACACGCCAAACGGGTCGTCGTAACCGATCCCACCAAATACACGCCGCATTTCAAATATCGCCAAGGCGCGCTCCAATGCGAAAACGTCCCACTCTCGCGCATCGCCGCAAAGTGCGGCACACCCGTCTATGTGTACAGCAGCGCCAGCATCCTGGAGGCCTACCGCCGCTTCACCAGCGCCTTCCGCAGCATCCCGCACTCGATCTGCTACGCGGTGAAAGCCAATTCAAACCTCTCGATCCTAAAATTACTCGCCCGAGCAGGCAGCAGCTTCGACATCGTCTCCGGCGGCGAACTCCATCGCCTGCGCCACATCGGCGTTCCCGGCCGCCGGGTCGTCTTTTCCGGCGTCGGAAAATCCAAAGAAGAAATCCGCGAAGCGCTCCAGGCTGGCATTCTTCTTTTCAACGTCGAATCCGAATCCGAACTGGAAACGCTGGCGGCCGAAGCCGCGCGCCTAAAAAACCGCGCCCGCGCCGCCCTGCGCGTCAATCCCGATGTCCAAGCCGGCGCCCACGCCCACATCTCCACCGGCCATCATCGCCACAAATTCGGCATTGATTGGGACGAAGCCCGCCGCCTCTATCTCGATCAATCCCACACGAAGTGGATTTCCTGGCAGGGGATCAGCGCCCATATCGGTTCGCAAATTCTGGGCCTCGAGCCTTTTCGTCGCGCGGTAATCCGCGTCTCGTCCTTAGTGCGTGAACTAGCAAAAGCCGGAGTGAAGTTATCGTATCTGGATTTGGGAGGCGGCGTCGGTATTCGCTACACCCACGAAAGTCCCCCCGACCTCGACGCCTATGCCCGCGCGCTCCTGCCGCACATTCACATGCTCGGATGTCGTCTGCTGCTTGAGCCAGGCCGCGCCATCGTCGGCCCCGCAGGCATTCTGCTCACGCGCGTTCTGCGCGTAAAGCACAACCGAGGTAAAATATTCGTAGTCGTGGACGCCGCGATGAACGATTTCATTCGCCCCGCGCTCTACCAGGCCGTGCACCCCATTACTCCAGTCGTCCGCAGCAAAACCGCCGGTGTTGTAAAAGCGGACATCGTCGGCCCCGTCTGCGAGACAGGCGATTGTTTCCTTCGCGATTGGCCAATGGAATTGCCCGAGCCAGGTGAGCTGCTCGTTCTTTGGGGTACCGGAGCCTACGGCTTCGCGCAATCCTCGAACTATAATTCACGCCCGCGAGCCGCCGAAATTCTGGTAAACAAAAAGCAGTTTAAAGTAGTCCGCAGCCGCGAATCCCGTAACGACCTCATGCGCGGAGAATAACTCCGCGATCTACAAAAACGTAGGGTGTGATGCCGAGCGTAGCGAGGGATCTACTATTTGCGGAAACAACGAGCCTGCTGCGAGAGAACCCCCTCGTCAAGCTCCCCGCCCATCCTGATGCGCCCAAGCCTCTTGGTTAGCCCGCAAGCGCCGCTGCGTCTCTTTCGCCTGCTGCTTTGTCCGAGACTTCGCCCGCGCCCGCCCAATCCTGATCGAAGCGTTAAATATCGCCCCCACCGGAATAAACCCGCCCAGCTTGTGCGCCGCCACCGCGGCCAATCCCATCGAGGCGATGCATCCGCACGATCCACAATCCGGTGTACCGCCAAACTGGCAAGGTGTGATTTCGGTAGTCAGATCCGCAGACAAAGTCCGGGTGGTCTGCGCAAAAACACAATCCTGCGGAGAATGCGGCGGCGACGCAAACTGACGAATCAACGACTCCGGCATATCCAATTTCGGATACTGCTTGCGCAGCACCAACATATCCGCAATCGCCTGCGCACGCTCAGCCGAGGTCAGCATCTCCGGCAAATCATCCCCGACTTGCGGAGTGAACAAACTGAACCAGACCTTCTTGATTTCCGGCCGCGGCGTCCAAAATTCCAAAAATTCCGCCAGATAACCGGGCCGTTTCATCATCTGCCCCGTCACCGTGCAATGCAGCGTCACACTTTGTCCCACAATGTTTTTCAGAATGCGCTCGTAGGTCGCCGGCGCCCGCCGCACATCATGCTCGGGCTGCAATCCGTCAATCGAAACCGCCACGTGCAGCAGCGGCATATCCGCCCATCCCTCACCCAGCGCGCGAAAAGCGCTGGTCACAACTTGCACGTGAATTCCCCGCGCGAACAGCTGCGGCAACAGCAGTTCCAATTCGCGATAACGCACCAGCGGATCGCCGCCCACAATGGAAAGATGAAGTGGCTTCAGCCGGTCCACGATTTCCAGCACGCCATCCACAAGTGCCTGCCCCTTGCGATCGATCAACTGCCGCAAAGTTTGCCCGCCACCCAGATGCGCGTCTTCATACGCATAGCATCCCGGGCACCGCAAAGGGCACTCGCGCGTGATTTCAATCGACAGGGAAGGCTGGTCGCCCTTGAGAATCTTGCCCCAAGCCTGAATAATCTCCGAAGTGTACATCGAGGTTGATCCTTTCCCGGAGTACCTCGAACGTGTGACCGGTATTTGAGGTGCTTAGTGTGTGCGCCGCGCGTTGGCGGCCGTCGGATGAAGTCCGCGAGTGGAGAGCCAGTGGAACTTCCGCAACGATCCCCCAAAACCAACCCGCACCCACCATGATTCGGATGCGTTCCCCTAAATAATCGTTGGCCCAATCCCCAGGGATTGCTTCGCAGGTGATTATAGAACGTTCTATTGCCTACGGGTAGGAATCTTGCGTTTGGCCGCGACGGCGCGCGATGTCCGCGCAGCGGGCCTGCCAAATGGCTCGCCGCCAACTACTCCGTATAGAGCAGCAGCAGCGCTCCCAATGCAATCATGAATATTGGCCAGAGTTTGTTGAAAAGCGGCCGCCACTTCCCCCCGGCGTCGGCCAGGCCTTTTGCCACCGCCACTCCCGCGCCCGCTCCGGCAAACCGCAGGTGTTGTTGTTGCACCCGGGCCATCGTCTGCATCGCATCCGGTCCGTGCATCCCCCCGTGATGGTGGAAAAGCAGCAGCGTCGCTCCTGCCAGCGCCAGTACCGGAAAAATCCACGCGCTCCACGCTGCTCGCAACCGCCCGCTCGTGCGCAGCGTTGCCACCGCTCCCAGGGCCAGCAGAATTCCCGCGAAGGTTTTGTGCTGCGCGACTTCGGGATTGTGCGTCACCGCGTAGTAAAAGCTCTGATATCCAAACGGCCAGATTTCCGTGTCGCTGAACAGCAACAGGAAAAATCCGGCGAACAGCAGGCACGCCGCCCACGCATAATGCGCCGCAGGCCAGCGGCCGGCCAGCCGGTTCTGCGCCAGAAAAAACAAAGCGGCCAGGATCATCAGCACGCCTGCCAGGTGATGATTGAATTCGCTCTCGCGCTTGTCCGCTAATTGCTTCGCGCGAACTTCCGGCGTCTGCTCCCGTGTTGCCGCGTCGTGCTGCATATCCGGCATGTCCGCCATGTCGTGCATGTCGTCCATGCCGGCCATTTCTTGTTGTGCGGGAATGTTCGGATGCTGCGTCCATGCCGGCGCAAACAAGAACACGGCCAGGATCAGCACCAACAGCAATGTTCCCGCAGCCCAGAACGCTCGTTCACGTCCGCTCGCAGCCATTTTCGCGCAACCCCCGTGCACCCGGAAATCCCGAGGCTAAACTATTCCAGATTTTTGTCGCCCAGCCTATACAGTCAATCCCTGAGTCACGCGATTTTGCCAGCCATGCACGCGGGCGTTCGCGCCTCGTCAGTTCAGATGCGCTCACCACTAATAGGATGCCAGGCTTTTTTTGCCGCACCTTTCCGAGACGTTTGATTTCGGGGTATACTCTCCCTGCCACGTTGCTGAGTGGCCCTCGAGCCCGCTGTGATTCTTCGTGCTCAGCGCGCTGCGCAGAGGGCTTTGGACCCTACTCGGCGTTAACCTCAACCCCAGCTAACTTAAATGCTACGATTCCGAGTTTCGGCTCGGAGCCGAGCTATCTTTTCTAAGAGAGGACGATACCGTGAAAAAGAATCTTTGTATTCTCGCACTCGGCCTGATTGTGAGTCTTCCTGTGTTTGCCCAGAAGAAAGTGGACGATCGCCTGGAAAAATCCGCCACCGCGATGCAGGCTATTCTGCAAGGTGACAAGGGCCTTCCCATCTCCATCCTCGATCACGCCCACTGTGTGCTGATTTTCCCGAGCGTGAAGAAAGTAGCAATCGGCATTGGCGGAAGCTACGGCCGCGGCGAACTGGTTTGCCGCACGGGCTCCGATATGTCTGGCGGTTGGGGCGCTCCCGCTATGTATTCTCTCGATCAAGGCAGTCTGGGCGTGCAGTTGGGCTCGACAGCCACCGATTTCGTGCTTGTGCTTATGCGCCACGGCGGCGTTGAGCAGATTCTGAATGGCAAGACCAAGCTCGGGGGGAACGCGGCCGCCGCTGCTGGTCCCACGGGCGCGCAGGCCAATGGCTACAATGCCGATGCGATGAAGGTGGACGTACTCACCTATTCTCGCTCCAAGGGACTCTTCGCCGGCGTGTCGCTGGAAGGCGCCTCGATGGAGGCGGACCACGATGCCAACAAAGCGCTCTACGGCAAGGAAATAACCGCGCAGGAGATCATTTCGGGGGCCGTACCGCCGCCGGCCGCGGCTCAACCGCTCATCAGCTTGCTGAACAATACGTCAGGGTCCCGCAAATAACGCAATTCAGCCGATAATCAGGACGCGCACGCCACGGAGCGCAGCACCGTACCAGGTGCTGCCTCGTGGTGTCGCCGCGTTCGCCCGCAGCGACGTTTCAAATCGTCTTGTCCTTCGAATAACACAGCTTCTCGAGATTGCACTCAATACACTTCGGTTTGCGCGCGTTGCACACTCGCCGCCCGTGCCATATCAATTGGTGTGAAAACAGGATCCATTTCGCTCGCGGAATAATCCGCATCAAATCCTGCTCGATTTTTTTGGGATCGGTATTCTTCGTGAGGTCCAAGCGCTCCGAAAGCCGCTGCACGTGCGTATCCACCACCACTCCGGAGGTAATCCCGAACCCCGACCCCAACACCACATTCGCCGTCTTGCGTGCGACGCCAGGCAGCGTCAGCAGTTCTTCCATCGTTTGCGGCACTTTCCCGCCAAATTCCTCCACGATTTTCTTGCTCGCGCCCATGATGGACTTCGTCTTGTTGCGGAAAAATCCGGTCGGCCGGATTTCCTGCTCCAGCGCGCGTGGATCGGCATAAGCCAGCGCCCGCGCATCCGGATACTTCTGGAATAGATCCTTCGTCACCATATTGACGGTGACGTCGGTGCACTGCGCGGAAAGGATCGTCGCAATCAACAGCTCAAATGGGCTGTGGAATACCAGTTCGCAGTTTGCATTCGGATACGCTTCATCTAGCCCGTGCAGAATCGCGCGTACCCGCGCCGGATTCGCTCCGCGGCCAAAAGCCAAACTGCCCGTGGATTTTCGCGCGCCGCTAGAGGCAGCGTCGCCGCGAGCAGCTTTCACCGGCCGGGAGGCAGACTTTCCCCCCGCAGCGGCCTTCTTTTTCCCCATTTTCTTTTTCGTTTTGGCCATTAGGCCGAAGAATATATCACAGGCAGAATTTTGCGGTGGGCCCGCAACGCCGGAGCTTCAGACTCTGCATCAAGGCCCGGTAACCGGCGCAGCTGTTTCTGGTCACTCATCACTCATCACTAATCACAGCCTACCTCAGACCGCAAAAAATAAATTCTGCGCAAACGGCCATTCCGCATCAAACCACTGCCGCTGGCAACGGAATCCCGTGCGCTCCCCCATGTTCACCACTTCCGCGGGATTGTATTTGTGCGAACTCTCGGTCCAGATCGTCTCACCCTCGCGCAAATAAAATCGCTGACCTGCTGCCTGGACCGTCACACGCTGCCGGACCTTCGACCGCAAATGCATCTCCACGCGCCGCTCGCATTCGTCATAACGCGCCACGTGTTCGAACTGCCGCAGATCAAAATCCGCGCCCAACTCCCTGTTAACGCGCGCCAGCAAGTTCATGTTGAATGCCGCGGTCACTCCCGCCGGATCGTCATAAGCCAGCAGCAATTGCTCAATCGGCTTCTCCAGATCGGTCGCCAGCAACAATACGTCGCCCGTGCTCAGAATCTTCCGCACTTCGCGCAGAAACTGGTCGCCCGCCGGCCGGTCGAAATTCCCAATCGTGCTCCCCAAAAATAGCACCAGAATGCGTTCGCCTTCTCGTCGCCGTGCCGCCACTTCCTGCAGTCCTTCCAGATACGCGCTTTCGAATCCCACGATACTCACCAGATCCATCTGCCCGATTTCCTGTTGACAGCGATAAAGCGCGCTTCCCGAAATATCAATGGGATAGTAATTCACCCTCTGCCGCTTGGAGAGCGCCTGCAGCAGCAGCCGCGTTTTCTGTCCACTCCCGCTCCCCAGCTCCGCCACCAACACCGGCGTTGGCAGCAGCGAGACGATCTCGTGTGAATCTCGCTGGAGCAATCGCATTCCTGCGCGGCTCAAACCATACTCCGGCAGCAAACAAATCACATCAAACAGTCCCGACCCCACCTCGTCATACAAATACTTCGACGGCAGCTCTTTCTGCCCCGTGTGGCTCAACCCGATCACCACGTCGCTCGAAAATTCCGCCGTTGCCGCCGGCGAAACACTGGCTCTTGCCATGCGTGGTGCGGATGCCATTGGCTATTCCTCCGTACACCGAAAACTGCTGTAAATATAAGGATAATGAGGTTGGAACCAGTTTCGGTACGAGCGCCGCAGCATGCACGCATCCGTGCGCGCCGAGCCGCCCTTCATCACGTAATGTTTCCCATCGAAAAAATCCGCCGAATATCCCCGATAAAATTCAAACGGCTCAAATCCAGGCAACGGCCCAAAAGTCGTGGACGTCCACTCCCATCCGTTCCCCAGCAAATCGTAAACTCCGAATCCGCTGGCCCCTTCCGGATGGGTATCCACACCAGTCGGATCCCAGCGATCCTGATGGAAGTTCCCGCGCCAGAATTCCGGCGCCTCATCGCCCCAGGGATACGCTCGCTCGCGCCCTTCCGGCGTGCCGTACGCCGCGCGTTGCCACTGTTCCTCGGTCGGCAGTTTTCGTCCGGCCCATTTAGCAAACGCCAATGCTTCCGCGTAGCTCACGTATACCGGCCACGATGGCGGCAAGGGAATCGAAGCGAACATCCCGCGATATTCCCATTTCGTCGCCGGGTCTTCCGCCGGCGATGCGCTCGCGCGCTTCCAAAAATGTGGATGCTCGAGCTTTTCCTTGCGCACCCAATCCAAGTCTTCCGTCCGCCAATATTTTCCAGACTGGTATCCGCCCGCTTGCACGAACTTCAGATACTCTGCGTTCGTCACTGGAAACACGCTGATTGAAAAACTCGGCACCAACACCCGCTGCATCCCGAATTCATTGTCCCAGCCGAACGAAAGCGCATCGCGCGGCTGCCCGAGCGTCGCAATCCCGGAAGGAATCGTCACCATCTTCGCGTCCGGCGCCGGCCGCGCATCGATCGCCGGCCCCGTCTTTGAAACCTTTTTATCGAGCGCAAGATTGTGCAGCAGATATGCCAGCGTCTCCGCATGCATCAACCGGTGTTCAATCGCCACGTTCAACAGCGTGCCGATCTCCGGTGACGCCGTGAGCGCCCGCGTCACACTCGGATCGCGCAAACGTTCATCCAATCGCGTGCGCACTTGCCGGTTATATCGTTCCACCTGGCCGATCTCCGGCCACTCGCTCGGTTTATCGTTGGGCAATCCGCCGCCCACCGGGTCAATTCCGAACGCAAATAGCTTGTCAAGAGGGGAGTCTTCCAAACCAAGATCGAGCGCCCGACTCAGCAAATTTCGGTCGAATGCTTCCAGGTGGCCCAGATAAAAAATGAGCCGGTGCCGCGCCGGAATCGGCCGCTCATAGAAAGAATTAGGCGGAAGCAACGCAAACAACGCGTCGGTATTCGCACGCGCGATTTCTAACCGCGTGAGTAAGGATGGTTCTAGCCTGGTCACTACTCGGGAAGCCGTCAAGGTTCACCTCGAAGAGGGGGGATTCCTTTCTACCTCTTCTGTCGGTCTCGCGGCAAGCTTTTTCGTAAGCGGGAAATTAGATGCCCGGGAGCATCAAGAGGTTCCAACTTTGCTCGGGGAGATCACATACAGTAATTTACTGAAAGACTTGCCGCGATGACTGTAGGCGTTCTTCTCGCCCGGCGTCAGCTCCGCGTAAGTGCGCCCCAGCTCTTCAAACAAGAAAACAGGATCGTACCCAAATCCGCCCGTCCCGCGCGGCTCCGAAGTAATCACTCCGTCGGTTAGGTCAGAAACTACCGCGATCGCCCGGCCGGCCTGGGCGACGGAAGTCACGCACACGAATCGCGCGCGCCGCTCGTCGCCCTCCATGCCACGCATTTCCCGCAACAGTTTTTGCACGCGCTCGGCATCCGTCGCACCGGGTCCAGCATAACGTGCGGAATAAACGCCCGGAGCACCGCCCAGCGCTGGTACTACCAGTCCCGAATCATCCGCCAGCACCGCTTCATCGGTATACCGACTATAGTGCAAAGCCTTCCCCGCGGAATTCTCGGCAAAAGTTGGAGCAGCCTCGTCGAAAGAAGGGAACTCAGCAAAACGCGGCATCAATTCCACAGTGACGCCAGAACCGCGCGCCAACTCCAGATACTCGCCCAACTTTCCAGAATTCGAAGACGCCAGAAACAATCTCATGAATGGAAAACTCGGAAGGGCGGGGCTTCACCCCCGGGTCCGGACCACCATGTGCAGGGCGATGACTCAGTGCTGCCCACAATTTGTTCCTTCGCGTTCGCACATTGCGTCCGCGCCCAGCCCATTTTGGAGTGCGGCGGCTTGCCGCCGCTTTGCCTGGCGCCAGGCTTGCCTCGCGTGCCGTCGCTAAGTCCGGCGCTTACAAATCCCCGCACGCGTCGATTTATCCCAAAACTTCATAGCGGAACCGCGACCTATTTCCCCCGCGCAACAAAATTTATCTGCAACAATTCCTGTTGCACCCTAACCAACTGCCGTATCCCGCCCGCCGCCAGCTTCAACAAATCCTGCAATTCAATGTCCGTGTACGGCCGTCCCTCGGCGCTAGCTTGCACTTCGACAAACTCTCCGCTCCCCGTCATCACCACATTCATATCCACCTGCGCGCGCGAATCCTCTTCATACTTCAGATCCAGCAGCAGCTCATCCTCCACAATCCCCACGCTCGTAGCCGCTAAAAAATCAATCAACGGCACCTTGCGCAGAATTCCCGCTGCCACCATTCGCTCGAGCGACAACGCCAACGCCACAAACGCCCCCGTCACCGAAGCCGTGCGCGTCCCGCCGTCTGCCTGAATCACGTCGCAATCCAGCCACACCGTCCGCTCGCCCAACCCTTTCAAATCCGTCACCGCGCGCAAAGTCCGCCCGATCATCCTCTGAATTTCCAGCGTTCGCCCCGATTGCTTGCCGCGGCTCGATTCACGCGGCGTGCGATTCTCCGTCGAACGCGGCAGCATCCCATACTCGCCCGTAACCCAACCGCGCCCCTTGCCCTTCAGAAACGAAGGCACGCCATCTTCCACCGTCGCCGTCACAATTACCCGCGTGTCGCCTGCCTCGATCAGCGCGCTCCCCTCCGCATGAGGAATGAAATCCGGCGTAATCTTCACCGGCCGCAATTGGTCGGCCGTACGTCCGTCAACTCGCAAGAATGAATCTCCCTTCAAGGTTCTGCTGTGGGACCCGCAGGAATTCGGAGCACTAAGTGTGACGACTACCCACCCAACTGTCAACAATCGCGAAAAACAGCTAGTGCGCGAATCAGCGTAGCAGTCTTAGTAAAAGGAAAGATGAGGAGCAGCAAGCAAACATCTCGACTCGAGCCGATCCCAGCCCCATGTGGAGTGCGGCGGCTTGCCGCCGCTTTTGCGGATGCGTGATGTCCAGCAACAAATCGCTCACGGCGAGGCTTGCCTCGACCGGCTCTCTACTGCAACGCCACCACGCCCTTCACGTAATCCGCAGCATTCATCCCGCCAGCCAACGCCCCCTGCACATCCCCCAACGATGCAAAGCGATGCGTAATAAACGGCGCCACGGAAATCTTCCCCTGCTCGATCAACCGCAAAGCCCGCGCATAAGTAGACGGCCTTCCATCCCTCTCAAATCCGCCCGACGCCCCCACCGGCGTAACCAACGTCGGCTCCTTGAACATCACATTATTCAGCAAACTCAGTTCAAACCCCGCGTGACCATGTCCATACAGCAGCACAGTCGCCTGTTTCCGTATCAGCGAAGAAATCGCCGCAAACGCGCGCCCTTGTCCCGAAGCCTCGATCAAATATTCCACTCCGCCACCCTTCGTATGCTCGCGCACCGCCGCACTGATATCGCCATTGCTCGGATCCAGCACCACGTCCGCGCCGAATTTCGTCGCAAGCCCGCGCTTCATTTCATTCGGTTCACTCACCATCAACAATCCGTCATACCCCAACACGCGCCGTAAATATTGCAAATGAAGCAAACCCGACGGCCCTGCTCCGCAAATCAGCACGTGCTGCACGCGCCGCTCCGACGACTCCGCGGCCGCGCCGATCGCGAACCGCCCGTGCGCCCGGGTCACCGCATCCGACGAATGAATCACGCAGCCCAGCGGCTCCGAAAGCGCTGCCTCGCGCATATCCAGATCCGAAGTCAGCCGCACCGCGTTGCTGGCCGGCACCGCGATAAACTCAGCAAGCCCGCCCGGCAATCCGGTTATCCCGTGCTCCGTATAAAAAGCGCACTGGTGCGAATCCCCGCTCAAACAATATTCACACCGCGGTTCGCGCCGGGCGCTGACGCAATTCAATCCCTGATCAATCACCACGCGATCGCCCACAGCAAGATCGCGAACCTCAGCCCCAACCTCGAAGACCTGACCGCTGATCTCGTGCCCCAAAATCTGCGGCTGCACCGAGAGCGGAATATTCGTCCCGCTGGCATCGGTATTGTAATTCGCGTGCCCGGAAAAAATATGCGCGTCGGTCCCGCATATCCCCACAGCCGAAATCCGCAGCAGGACATCGCGAGCGCCCGCTTGCGGCTGCGGCACATCACGCACTTCAATCCGACCCACATCGCACAGCACACAAGCCTTCATCGCCGCATCCTTCGCCGCTTGGCCTTTGTAGCGGAGCACTTCAGTGCGCCATTTTCGTCAGGACACGGCTTTAGCCGTGTCGTAGCCGCCGAAAGATCAGAGCGGCCTTAGCCGCTGAGGGAATGAATCGCGACTTCTCACACAGACTCTTCAGCCGCTGAGAAAAAGATTTGAGGCATTTTTCCACAAACGGGATTCAAGCGTGCCGAAGAATTCACCGCGAAGGCTTACCGCCGGCGCTTCCTGGCGCACCAAGCGGTGCCGCAGCCGGCGCCACCGGCGCTCCGGGCGCAACTGAACCAGTCGGCACCGCCGGCGCGGCAGCCGCCACCACGGGATTCAAATCAAAATACCCAGTCAAATCCGCATGGCCCGCAAGCGTATCGACTTCCTGCCCATGAATCAGAATCTTCAATCGGTGCGCGCCAGCCACATTGCTCTCCAGCGTCCGCGCAATCGAATCCACCGCCATCTCTTCGCTCAGAATTCCAGATGGCGTCTCCGATGCCAGCGCCTCGGAAAAATCCGCGATCGCCGTTCCATCCGGCAAAATGTAAAATCCCAGCAAAGTTGCATCCGCCGGCAAAGTTCGCTGCGCTTCGCCGGGCGCATCGGCAATCAACGCATCCAGCACCTGCCGCCCGCGTTTCGCAGGGTCCGCCGACAGCGGCAGCGGTAGTTCCACCGGCGCGATGCGATCCGGCCCCGCGGCCCAGTAAAGTTTGGCGCTCACCATCACGTCGGTGGAAGTCGCAATCGCTGGCTTCAGCAATTCGCGGCGCTGTTGCTCTTCCGATCCCTGTTCTTGCGACAAATGTTCAATCCGCTGGTGCAATCCGCGCAGGCTGATCAATCCGATCAGCACTGCGACCGACAAAATCCCCAGCGTTATTTTCAAGTTGCGCGGCATTATTTCCCACCCGCAGTTCCGCCAAGGCTCCCGGGCAGCGATCCCGTCGGGCGCGCGGCTTGAATGCTGCGCTCGATCGTCACCGCCAGCGACGCCCCCATCGCCAGCAGGGAATTGGAATCCGCAGCCGTCACGCTCGATAGCTCCACCGCAATCGCCGGAGCCGCCACGGATCTCAATTCGCGCACCGCGAATCGCGTGGACATAGCCGGTGACCCCGCGAACTTCTGCGCCAACGCTGCTTGCAGCGTATCCGCCAGCTTGTGGCTGTTTTCCAGGTAAGGCCGCTGCGCCTCTTCCCACAAGATCAACCCGTTACTTGGCGCACTCGGCGGCGCGACAACATTCGTCGCACCCGGAACAGCCGAGTCCGCCGCACCAGTAGTCGTCGCCGCACTCACCGCCGCGATCGGAGTTGAAAATTGATAAGAGTAAGCCCGCGCCGTGCCCATCTGCCCCGTGGACGAAACGTGCAAGCTGATGAAAATCGCGTCGCGATACGCGTTGGCCACCGCCGCGCGATCCTCATAAGAAGGATTCGTATCGTCATTGCGCGTCATTACCACGCGAAATCCCTGTCGCTCGAATTCACTACGCAGCATCCGCGCGAATATCAGCGCCACATTTTTCTCCAGCAGGCCGTTATCGGCTCGCGCTCCTTCGTCCGTGCCGCCATGCGCTGGATTAATTACGATCACCGGCCCAGTATGCGCGGGCGGCGCAGTCGGCGCAGGATTCAACGCGGGCGCAGGCTGCTGTGGAGGTGTAGGAGTTTGCTGCGTCGGCGGCGGTGCGGGAATTTGCGCAGGCGTCTGCCCGTCCTCTTGCCAGGGTGAAGCTGATGCGGCAGCAGCGCAAACCATTCCGCCAGCCGCAAGAATCACAAATATAAATAGCGCTCGTTGCACGGCAAAAAGCATAGCAGAAATGCCGCGCCTCGCAGCTGCGAACAACTCAAACCGTCGCGCAGAACTAAGCACCTTCTCGAATCATCTCCGCCGCTTTCTCCGCGATCATTATCACCGGCGCATTCGTATTTCCCGCCGGCACGCGTGGCATGATAGAGGCGTCCACCACCCTCAGCCGCTCGATTCCATGCACCCGCAGTCGCGCGTCCACCACCGCCAGCGCATCATTCCCCATCTTGCACGTTCCGACCGGGTGGTAGAGCGTCTCCAGCTCGTTGCGCAGAAATTCGCTGACCTCAGCATCGGATTGCTGAGTCGCTCCCGGATGCAGCTCCTCCCCGCGAAACGCGTCGAACGCTTTTGCATGAGCCAGCCGCCGAGCTAGGCGCACGCCAGCGACCATCGTACGCAAGTCCGCATCCGTCGAAAGATAATTCGCGCGAATTGCTGGCGCATCCAGGGGATTCGTCGTCCGCAACGAAATCTCACCGCGGCTCTCCGGAGTAATCAAAGTCGGTCCAAACCCGAAGCAATGCTCCTTGTGCCGCACCAAACCATGCCCGCGGTAATAAGCCGGACCAAACAGCAGCTGCAGATCCGGCACCTCTAATCCCACGCGCGTGCGCAAAAATAATCCAGCCTCGGCCACATTCGAGGCAAGCGGCCCATTTTTCCACACGAGCCAGCGCAAGATATTCCCCAAAGTCTCCGCGCCATCCAGGCTTATTTTCTGCGTGCACAGATAACCGACAGAAACCATCGGATGATCCTGCAGATTTTTCCCCACGCCGGGCAGTTCATGCATCGCAGAAACTCCGACGGCCTTCAGCTCATCCGCCGGACCGATCCCGGAAAGCATCAGCAACTGCGGTGAATTAACGGTCCCTCCTGCCAAAATCACTTCGGCGTCCGCACGCGCCTCCTGCATCGCGCCATCGCGCAGAAAGGCCACGCCCACCGCGCGCTTTCCTTCCATCAAAACGCGCGCCGCGTGCGCTCCAGTAACCACCGTAAGATTGCTGCGGTCGCGCGCCGGCTGCAGATATCCGTCCGCCGCGCTGCACCGCCCACCATTTTTCTGTGTCACTTGGTACAACGCCACGCCATCCTGCGTCGCGCCATTAAAATCCGGATTGCTGGCAATTCCGATTTCGTTCGCCGCCGCAAGAAACGCCCGCGTTAGAGGATTCACATACCGTGGATCGGCCACATTTACCGGCCCGCCCACGCCGTGATATTCCGAAGCTCCCCGCTCTTGATTCTCCGATTTCTTGAAATACGGTAGCACCTCCGCAAAGCTCCAGCCCGCATTGCCCGATTCGCGCCAATAATCGTAATCCGCCCGGTTCCCGCGAATGTAAATCATCGCGTTAATCGCGCTCGATCCGCCCACCACCTTGCCCCGCGGCCAATACAATCGCCGGTTGTGCAAATGCGGCTCCGGCTCGGTCGCGAAGTTCCAATCCACAGACGTCTTGAAAAGTTTCGAAAACGCCGCCGGAATCCGAATCTCCTTCGCCCCGCCAGCCCCGCCCGCCTCGATCAACAAAACGCGCGTCCGTCGGTCCTCGGTCAAACGCGCCGCCAACACGCACCCCGCCGACCCGGCCCCCACCACAATGTAATCGTATGTTTTGGATTTATCCGTCATAGCACGCGCAATGCATTAAATGCCATGCAGCGCCGCGCAGCAATCAATTTAACGTGGAAAAATCCAAAGGAAGGTAACGGAGAATCACTGACGCGCTCAGGCAAGGACGATATGGAGTGCGGCGGCTTGCCGCCGCTTTCGTCGGAGCTAATGTCTGGCAACTAAACGATCTAGGTGAGGCTTGCCTCGCCCTATTTGGCCGAGCCGAGCGCTTTCAGGCGTTAACCGCGACGCGAACGCCTCACGCCGCCCGCTGCTCGTCCTTCAAAGCCGCAGCACTCCAACGAACTCGCCGCAATCCCGCCGTCGCCCAATAAACCACAAACCCCGCCGCAATCAGCATCAACCCAAACGCCAATCCACTGATCCCTAAAATCTGCTCGCCAGCTCCATGCACAATCGAAAATCCCAGCAACAACAAAGGAAACACGCCGATCAAAACCGCGCCCGCCATCCCACCCGGCACCTTAAAAGGACGCCGCAACTCCGGCTCTCGAATCCTCAACACAATCAATGCCACAAACTCCAGCATCAAACTCATCCCGTACAAAAGCACATCAATCGTAATCAACCGCTCAAATCCCAACCCCAAACAAAGCGCCCAGCACGACGCCAGAAAAATAATCGCCACCCAAGGCGCCTGCGTCTTGCGCTGCAGTTTGCCGAATACGGACGGCAGCAATCCATCCTGCGCCATCGCCAATGGCAATCGCGAATAACTCATCACCAGCGCATTGAACATTCCAAACGCGCTCATCATCCCGCCCAGTACCAGCGCCACGCGAAATCCGCGCGCCACCAAAGGACCGCCCACCAAGCCGCCCATCATCCCGGCAATATCCGCCCAAGATCCCGTTTCAAACGCCGAAGAGGAAACTCCCGTCAACCACATTGCCGCAAACGGCAGCACGTACGTCAACGAAACCACAATCACCGCCACAATCATCGCGCGCGGATAAGTTTTCTGCGGCCGTTTCACCTGCGTCGCGATCGTCGAGGCATTGTCCCAACCCATATAATTCCACATGCAGATCAGCAATCCGCCGACCAACCCCACGCTCGAAGTCGTCGGTGCCGTCACCGCCCCCTGCAACGCTCCGATTTTCGCCGGCGCAATCAGCACGATCAGCACGAACGGCGCGGACAGCAGAAAGAACAGCCACAGCGAACTGATTGCCACGACGCGTATCCCGGCGATATTCATCAGCGCGCACACCGTCACCACACCGAACGCGACCATCCAACCGCGATGTCCCACCGCAAACCACGGTATTAGGCGCGTCAGGTACGCCACAAAAAGCGTCGGATAAATCGCCATATCGAAAATGCTCGCCACCAGCGACAGCCACGCTTCCTGGAATCCCCAGAAGTTTCCCATCGCGCGCCGCACCCAAGCGTAATACCCGCCCTCCGACGGCAACGCGCTGGAAAGTTCGCCGATCATGTAAGTCGTCGGCAGGCTCCAGATCAGAGGCGTCACCAGCAGCAGCAAAATTCCCAGGCCGTAGCCCGCGCCGTGAATGATGTCTTCAGTGCCGTAGGTTCCGCCAGACACCATGAAGAATGTCGCGGCCACCAGCGGCCAGAGTGTGAGCTTTGCATTTCTTTTTGAGGAAGTAACTGCCCGGGCAGGAAATTGGGCTGGGAGGGATAAGGTGCTCAATTTTTTGTCGCGTCCTCCATCTGCGATCCTCGCTCTCTCTCAGCCGCGCTTCTGGAGCGAGTTCGCATCATGCAGAATACGGATATTCACCTTTGATGCAAGAAAAATATGCAAAGAATCAAAAATTTTTTCGCCGCCAAGTTCGGTGCGTCCTCGGACGCAGCGCTCCGGAGGCCGAGCTCTTGGCTTCGTGCTGCCCATGACCTCATCCGTTCGTCCGCGCACCTCGCAGCCACGCCGCGCACACTTTGGAGTGCGGCGGCTTGCCGCCGCTTTGACCTGCGCGAGGCTCGCCTCGCGTGCCTGTGACGTTTCCACTGTAGCGGCGCATTTTAGTGCGCCATCGTTGGCGCGGCTATCAGCCGAGGGTGGTCCCGCGAGGTGGTTCCGTCGCTATAAAGGCCTCCAGCCCTACGACGGCAATCTGCTCAACCGCTCAACGATCGGTTTTTCGGTTGCAACAGAGAAGAATCGACGCCGCGAAAGACTACGAGAGGTGTTTCGAGGAAGTTCGGAGGTCCAAAGGCGCGCTGCAAGACGTCGGAATGCCCGGCCAGCGCAGCGACGATCAGTAATTCTGCGGTTTCGCGTCGCCAGCCGCGACCCCGCCGCGCCTGTGTTCGCGGAGTTCGCGCTGCTCCGCGGCCCACTGCTTCTGCTGCTCGGGCGTCATTACGCCCCAAACCTGCCGGCGTATGTCCTTTCGGATCACTTTCAGCTTCTGCTGCTTCGCTTCCTCGCTCAGCGACGAATCCTTCGCCACTGCCGCGGTCTGCTGCTTGCCATCCTCGCGGATGGTCTTGATCTGCGCCTTTTGCTCGTCCGTCAGATTCAACGCTGCATCATCTTCCGGCGTGTCTGCGCTCATCGCCCCCGAACCGGCAGCGTTCTGCCCGGAACTCGCAGCCGAGCCACTAGCCGTCGCGCCAGCAGGGCGACCCGCTGCGGCGCCGCCACCCTGTTGCGCCCGAGCCGCACCCGCAAACCCCAGGCTCAACGCCACCCCGCAAACCGTGGCCCCAACCATAACCTTATTAATGATATCCATAGGATCTCCTCTCGGACCTAAGCCCTTTTCTTTCCGCAGGTTCCGCAGCGAGATGGCGACCGCAGGCCCGTCCACAACCGCCAGCGTTACTTCCCGCCGGATCCCTGCAATTCCGTCAAAGCCGCAAGCACTTCCTGGCTGTGCTTTGCTGGCTCCACGTCCATATACTCCTTCACAATCACGCCCTGCGGATTCAGCAGAAACGTATGCCGCGCCGAGAGCTTCTTCACTCCCAAATTCATGATCGACCCGTACTCCTCAGAAACCCTGTGATCCGTATCGGCCAGCAATTTGAAGTTCAGCCCTTCCTTGGTGCAGAATTTTTGGTGCGAATCCGCCGAATCCACGCTCACGCCAATGATCACAGCGTTCTTCGCCTCATACTGCGCCAAATCCCGTTGGAAGTTATGCGCCTCCGTCGTGCACCCGCTTGTGAAATCCTTGGGATAGAAGTACAGCACTACCCACTTTCCGCGATACTCCTGCAGATTGACCGGCCTGCCTTCCTGCGAATTCAGCGTGAAATCCGGCGCCGTGGCCCCGACCGCCGGAGCCTTCTCTGCAGCGCTCACCATTCGATACGCGCCGGCCGCCACGATCACCACTGCCGCCACCAACAGGATCATCACCATCATTCGCGTGCCCCCAAACTCAAACTCCCTTGTTTTCATGGTCTCATTCTCCCTCTCGCCCCGGCCAGTATGCTCCTCCTCACCCTGCTAATCAAAATCCCGTTCCGCCATTAACGTCTCCGTGCCCTGTTGCCGATGAACAAATTGAGCACGACCCTGTTGTCGCCGCGAGAGGGGCCGGTACCGCTCGACGAGTGGCTTGGCTGGAGTTCCCCGCCGTATTCGTGGAATGCCGTGCAGCCTTGGCCACACGCGCTCGTCCGCGGCTTCTGTCTTCAGTTTTGGCAGATCTCCGCGGCGGCGAACCGCATCGGGAGCGAAACAGTGAGGAAACTAAAGATTCTAATCGTGGATGACTCAGCCGTTATGCGCAAGATCGTCGAACGCGCGCTCCGCCAGGCCGGCCTCGAAATCGGCGAGGTTCTGGAGGCCAGCAACGGCGCCGAGGCTCTCGTCGAAGTTCAAAAGGGCTCGCTCGACATAATCCTCAGCGACATCAATATGCCGGTAATGGACGGCCTCGAGTTCCTGAAAAGCCTCGCCACCGTCGAAGCCGCCAAAGGCGTGCCCGTCATTATGATTACCACCGAGGGCAGCGAGGCTCGCGTCGTCGAAGCTCTCTCCGCTGGCGCCAAGGGTTATCTCCGCAAACCTTTCACACCCGACCAAGTCAAGGAGCGCGTCAGTCCGCTCCTGGTAGGTGTCTCTTGACCACTATGCTCAATTCCGCCGCGCAAAAACGAGTTCCGCTCGACCCCAGCTGGAAACCCGTTCTGGAATGTGCCGCGCTGGAGGTCTTCGAAATGATGGCCGGCGCTCGTTTGACGGCCTTCGTCCCGCCCGCGTCCAACCCCTCAGATGAGTCAGTTCTAGCTCCTACGAGCGGTCAAACCGCCATGGTGGGCATGGCGGGCGCTCTCTGCGGAATGACGAGCATTAGCTGCTCGGCCGAAACTGCTATCAAGCTCGCTTCCAAAATGGCAGGTGACGAAGCCGCCAAAGATCCCGCCATCGTCAGCGACGCCATGGGCGAGCTCTGCAACATGGTCGCCGGAAACTTCAAAGCCAAAATCACCTCTCTCGCCGACCACTGCATGCTTTCCGTCCCCACCGTAATCAGTGGCGATAACTACGTAATGCAAGCGGCCGAACCCAGCGAAGTACTCCGGGTCGCCTTGGACTTCAACAGCTCCCCCATCTGGGTCTCCCTTATCACCCAATCCTGAGCCGCAAGACTCCCTTCGGAAATCTTCCGCCGCTCGCTCTGCGTGTGCTGTTTTGGACAGCTTTATGCCAACGTTGAGGGCAACCTGAACTCCCCCTTCCGTGTTCAATCCCTGTTTTGCCGGAGGATCCATGTTCACGCACGACCGAACGACGCCTCGCTTTGATCTCAGCATCCCCGTCAGAGTTCGCAGGCTCGACGAAAGTGGTTCGACGGAATATACGGTTGAAACCTCCAACCTATCCGAGGGCGGCATGTACTTTTCCAGCGACATTCAGCTCGAAATGGACACACCTGTTCGGGCCTATCTGGTTATGCCGGAGCAGATTTTCGGCATGCCTCTCGTACGGTGGTGCTGCGACGGGAGGGTCGTCCGTCTCGATCCAAGCGACCCTCCGGGGAGCAGGTTGGGAGTCGGAATTGCGTTTCACACCTACGCAGTGCTAACTGCGGGGAAGCTGGAATCGACCGACGAGGGCAGGTCATTGCGTTACTAGCCAAGCTCCGCGCGTTGAAAATGCCGCCCGCCGAAACCTTGTGGTTCAACGCCTCGTTATCATCCACGTTCCCTTACTCGGCTGCACCGGACATTCCAGAGGCATGAGATGACGATTGAAGAATTGCAGACCGATGTTTGCGGATAATGCGGAGCTGAGGTTGACTCTGGCCGGCGAGTTGATTTCACGCTTAAAGATGGAAGGAGAGTCTGCGAATCTTGCATCGTGAAAGAAACTCGGCGACCAGAAGGCGCTTGGCCAACCTAACCGATCCATTAGCTGGCGATCCTGTTTGCCTGATGGGGCCGTCTCGGTGAATGCGCTCGACTGCGAGCATGAGTAGTCGGCCTCAGCAAACGGCCGGGCGGGGAAAATTCGCACTCCATAGCCACAGGCTGAATTGCCCGCAGAAGGCCGACGGCTTCGGCAATGTGAGCTTCGGCCAGGAGAATTTGAGCGATCGACCGCGGGGTGCCTGAGCGTTCCACGCGACGCCGGAGATCTGCAATTAGCTCCGTTAGGCCGTGTGTTGCGAGTCGAATGAAGAAGTCCTCGTCGGTTGGCGCAGTGGGGACGCGCCGCACGACTGCAGGGTTTGGCATCAGCAGCCTCCTTACCTCGCCATCGGCAGGAGTAACGGTCGCCTTGAGCGGCTGTGAGTGCCCGGGACGCGAACGAAAAGAAACCTGCGATCTAAGGTTTACTGACGTTAGAGCGGAGCTGTCAGGAGTCTGACGGATGCCCTCGGGAGTCTCAGTAATACTAGAACTGTGCTCGAATCGTCAATTCGTATTGACCGCAGTGCGCATCGGCATTAATACCGAGCCGCGGTACGGATCGAATCGCAACATTCGCAAGTTCCCTCGAACAACTTAATCTTTCTGTTCCGACACGGCCTTGGATAACTCCTCCAATGCTCCGTCGAGAAGACCAGACGCCATAATCAAGCGGGAACTTGCCTTCGAACTGCGGCCGTGCTCGATCATCCCGCTCAGGTCTGATTTTAGTACGCGAATTCTCTGGACAAGTTCGGCGAGGCGCGTTGCATCTGGATAAGGTCTGGAGTCCACCATGCTGGTCTGGTCACCCTTCTGCCTTTGGCATAGTTTTATTTTGTAGCTACCCTCGCCAGTCTGGGTTTCTTCGAGCGTTGAGTCTCGCCGAACAGACTGGAGTTCCGGAGCGATGCGTCGCAGATGGAATTTGTAAATCGCGAGCTATTTCCAGGATTGACGGTTACGGCGCTTGGATTCGCGCCTGGACCAAAAGAGCATCGGACTACGTGCGGAGGACGGAGTATGGCGCGGGAGGTTTTGAGGGAGCCGAGGCTACCTCTTGGAACGGGCTCAGGTGCGAAAAAAGTAAGGCGGTCGCGATAGAGCTGCGATCGTTTTCAGCCACCGGACGGCGCCTGCTCGCGTGCACAAGAACATGCAAGGCCAACGACTTGGTTCGAACGACTGTAAAATCGTTCGTGGCGTTGTCGGTGAGGGACAGAAGCTCAGGAAATTCGCCGGCTACAATTGCGCACACCAGTAGGCAGATCACCGCTACAAGAAGCATCTTGACGATCTTTGTTCGGTCGCGCGCCATTGTGAAACCCGCGGCATCATACACCTCCTGGAAAGAATAGTAATCGCTAAAAACGAAAATAGCCGGACTCATGGTAACACGGAAGTAAACAGCATCATCGGCGCGGCTGAGGGTGTGGCTGGAATACAGAAAAACGCCCTTCGACTCGCCCAGACTTCGAACTCGCTCAGGGCAAAATTTCTCTTCGCGAGATTTATGGAGGCGGGGGGCTGAACTTCGTCGCCGACGCTGGGTCCGAACTGTATCGCACACGCGAAACAGTGGATCGTCCGGAAATTCAGGCGTGCGAGGTTGCGGCGCTTGGAACCAATTCCGGGCCGGACGCGCCAGCCAGCGCCGTAAAGAAATTGACGCTGACGGTCGCCAGCTCCGAAGCAGGGAATTTCGCGTGGTAACGGTCGTCCGCCTGGAGCCCCGCTTCCCGCGCGCATTCGAGAAAAATCGGCAACTCCACCAAATACTGATCGGAAAAACCGTGTGTGCCGTCGTAGGCCACCACCGGCGTCTGGCGCAGGTTCGCTGCCGCAAGTTCCGGCGGCAAGGTGTGCAGCTCCAGCACCAGCAGTCCGAACCGCCCCACGTATGGCGCCCACCGTCGCAGATATCGCACTAAATTTTCTTCCAGTTCGTCCGCGGGAATTTCTTCGCCCAAATAAGCGAAGGCGCCCGTGGATTTCCCGCGCCGGCTGCCGCGCACATAATTGGCCGGCGCCGAATACGGCCGATTGTGATCGAGAAACGAACGCACGTGCAGCAAATCGTGCACGTCCAATCCCAGCGCTTCCAGATCGCTCCCCAATTGCGCGGGACGATTGATATCCCCTGCAATCACATGGCACACCGGCACTTCGGCTTTGCGCAAATGCTGTTTCGCCACACGCCGCGCGACCTTATTGAAGTCAGCGCCCACCATCACCAGCGGATGCTGCTCCAACACTTTGCCGCGCGCGGTCTTCTGCTTCACCACTTCGTACAAATGCTCCAGAAAAGTTCCATCGCCGCAGCCCATATCGCAAACCCCCTGCGGCTGCCGCGCCAGCGGGCGGTTGAAAATCTCGATAATGATCTCGTCCACTTTCTTGAAATAAGTCTTGTGCGCCCCTCCGCTGCCCCACACGTTCATCCCGCGATTCACCAGCAGCTCCACGCCGCTTTCATCCACCCGCGGCGCGCGAGCGTTTCCAAATAGCAGCGTGGGCAGCGCATTGAACATTGGCAAGTACGAGACTGTCACTCCATACGAAGACGCAATCTGCGCCGCATAAAGGCCACGCGAGGTCAGCCGCACGCTGTCTCCTTCGCGCACCAGCCAATCTTGCGAGGCCAACAGATCGAACAAACAATTCAAGCTCGCCTGATTCCCAGCAAGCGTGCGCGTTTCCACTGGACCTTGTTCCAACCGCGTCAGCACGCCGCCGCGCGCCAGCGCCACCATCGCCGGTCCAATCAACACGCCATCCAGATGGCCGCGAATGCTCTCGATCACCTTCGCCGCGAGCACATCATCCTGCGGCGCAGCGAGCCAGCGTTCCTTCGCGCGCTGCGCCAACGCTTGCAGAGAAGGAAGGACCGGACCATCGAGCTTGCCGTAAAGAAAATCCTCGAGGAACAGTGCTTTGGGTAAAAACGAAATCACTTCGTGGTAAAGCGGCGCCGCGAGTCGCACGCCCACGACGCCCTCGGGCGTAAACGCATATCGCAGCGACCCGTCGCTCGTTTCCGCGGGCTGTCGCAGCCAACCACAAGAAGTCAGCAGGCGAAGCGCGACCCGCAAGTAACCGCGATTCGCGTGAGTGTGCGCGGCGATTTCGTCCAATGTAATCGCCGCCGCAGGAGAGTCGAAAAGCCGGAACACGCCGCGATCGGCCAGCGCCGCCACGGTGGGCGCCAGGGCAATTCCCGACAGGTGATTGAAGATGGTCGCTCGGACGGCTGCTTTTTCGTCTTCCACCGCCAACGCTCCAACCTTGCAAATAATCCCGGCCCTCGAAGTAGGAATCTCCTACTCGCGCCCTTCGAACAAATCTCTCCCCTCGACCAAGGCCCGCATCTTGCGGTCCACCACGCTGCGCTGCAGCATCCAGAATCCACAGTCTGGATGAACGTAATGCAGCCGCTCCGCTCCAATCGTCTTCGCGATTTTTTCAATGCGCGAAGCGATCAGCTCGCGCGATTCCACCTGGTTATCCTTAATATCAATCACGCCGATTCCCAGCCCGATCTTGGGATCCAAGTCGTTGAATGCGGACAACTCCTCATAACCCCGCCGCGCAAATTCCAACACGAGATGGTCGGCTTCGAGCGAATTCAAGAACGGAATCAAATCGCGCCAGAACCCGCGCAGCATTGGCTGGCCGCCGTAATTCCCGAAGCAAATGTGCACAGCTTTTTCGTTCAAGATGCCGCCGAGCGCGTGATTGATCGCTTCCGCGGCCCATGCCGCGTCCTGTGGAAAGCCCACGATGCTCGCTTCGTCCAGCTGCACAGTGTCTGCTTCGATCAATTGCAGCTGGCGCCGCAGAATATCCGCCATGTCCATGGCCAGCTCGGCCGTATCTTTATAAAAGCAATTCGTCAGCAAGCGGGAGAGCATGTGCGGCCCGGTGCAGGTAAACTTCAGTGGCGATTTCGTCAGCACGCGTGAGAATTCGTAGTCGCGCGGCAAATTCAAGGTGCCTTCGCCAATTCGCTCCACCACCATCCCGGCGGTGAGCAGCCGAAAGCCCGAAGCGCGGTCCGCGCGGAAGCGGTCAAAATCCGAAAGCGAAAAATGTTTGCGGATGCCTTCCATCTGCGAAACAAAATAATCAATCATCCCGTTGGTTTCCGGATGACTCGGATCGAAACGCATCAATTCGCCATCAGAAATTAAATCCAGCCCCGCCAGCTCCTGCGTCTTCAGCACGGACATCACCGCGTCGCGCAGCACCAGCCGCGAAGTATTTCCCACCAGCCACGATGGAACCGGATAACTTCCCACCACAGTTGTCTTGATTCGCGGATTCACGCGGTCTCCTCCCGTCCGGCGGACGGTGCGAGCGAAAGTGTTGCGCCCGATGAAACCGATGATACGCCCGATGACGCCACCGTTGCTGCCCTGGCCCCTGCGCCACTGATCACTGTTCTGGTCACTGCCTCATTCGCCACGCTTAACACTTCGCTTGGCCCTCTTGCCGACAGCGCGACACGCAAAAAACGGGCGAACATCGGCCAAAGCGATTGCCCCTCAAGCACGCCGATGTATACTGGCCCGGCGAACGGCGCACACGCGCGCGCTTTGCGGTTTGCACCCCGCGCCCACCCAAGTCCGGAGGACCACATGGCTATCGTTGATGCGAACAGCAGTTTGGCCTCAGTCATACAGCAATACGGCCGTCCCGATATTCATATTGGCGCGAGCGAAGACGAATCTCCCTACGTGCCGTTCAAGGAAAATGTTTTTATCCGCCATCTCGCCTTCGATGTGCGCACCAACTCTTTTGCCAATATTCTCTGGGTGAAAAAAGGAGGAATGCTCGGCCGCCACCGCCATCGCGGGCCTATCTCCGCCTGCACGCTGGAAGGGAGCTGGCGCTATCTGGAATACGATTGGGTCGCGCGGCCCGGCAGTTACGTCCGCGAAAATCCCGGCGTGATTCATACCCTGGTTTCCGACGATCCCAACGGCATGAAAACGATTTTCTTCTTGAATGGCTCCCTGGAATTTTACGACGACAACGATGTGCTGCTCGACACCCTCGACGTTTTCTGGTTCATTGACCATTATTTGAGTCATTGCCGAGCCCACGGCCTGAAAATTAACGAGAAACTCTGGATCTGACCCAGCACTGAATTCAGCGCCAAAGCGCCACGCATGGGCATTCTTACCTTTTATTTCGTGTTTCATATTGTGAAAACATCTTTCATATTGACACTTTTCGGATTCTATCTACAATGCCGCAAGGGTCAAGAATAAAGTGCCACGATAGGCGCGAAGCCAACGCGCGCGCCTTTGCTTTGCCTTTGTAGCGGCCGGTTCAGGTACATCGAACCGGGCAGCCGTTGCTTTGTTGCAGTTGCTTTTGATTTCGGGGGTCTCGTGCCAATCATTCCACCATCTGCAAAAAAACGCGCGCGCATCCAGCAAATCGCCGCGCCCGGTTCCAGCAAATCGCTGCAAAAAGCCCTGCGCATTCTGTTGCACCTGGGTCAGAACGGCCCCGAGCTCGGCGTCACACAACTAGCCGAGGCCCTCAGCCTGGACAAAGCCACGGTCCACCGCCTGCTCAACGCCATGGAAAAATTCGGAATGATCGAACGTAACGCGGACAACGAACGCTACCGCCTCGGTCTGAAGCTCCACGAACTCGGCAACAAAGCCGTCGAATCGCGCACCCTACAAACCGAAGCCCACCGCTTTCTCCTTGAAATGTCTCGCCGCTCGCACGAAACCGTCAGCCTTGCAGTGCCCGGCGCGGGAGGCATCCTCTGTCTGGACCGCGTGAACTCTCCGCACACCGTGATCACCGTGCGCACCAATGTGGGCGCGCACTTTCCCGCACACTGCACAGCGGTGGGCAAAGCCGTCCTCGCGTTTTTGCCCGATCAGGAAGTGAACGCGCTGCTGTTGCGCAATGGACTGACGCGCTTCACTCCTTCCACGTTCACGCGAGCGTCTGATCTGAAAGAAAACCTGCGCCAAATACGCCAGCGTGGATACGCCATGGATAATCAGGAGCTCGAAAGGGGATTGAGCGGCGTCGCAGCGCCGGTTCTGCTGGCCGAAAACCGCGTGGTCGCGGCGGTGGGAATCGCCGGTCCCACACTGCGCTTTCGCGGCAAAGAGCTCGCGCAAAAAATCGCTCTGGTGCGCGAAGTTGCCGCGAAACTTTCCGTCAGCCTCGGCGGCGCGCCTTCCTTGTCGCGAGCATCATGAGCGCAGCACCGCAAGACCAATAAAGGAGCGCACCTATGTCCGCACCATACCGAGCCGATCACGTCGGCAGTTTTCTGCGCCCGCCTGAGCTATTGGAAGCGCGCCGCAGCGCCGCGCAAGATCCCGAACGCCTGCACGCCATCGAAGATCGCGACATCGAGCGCGTTCTAGCCAAGCAAAAGGAACTCGGCTTCGAAATTTTCACCGACGGTGAATTCCGTCGCCGCAATTTCATGAGCGATTTCACCGACGCAGTCGAAGGTTTCGATCTGGGAGACGCCGTCGCGCGGTCTTGGAAAGCCGGCCAGGAAAAAGAAGCCCCCGTCAGCAGCGTCACCGGCATCGTCACCAGAAAACTCCGCGCCGTCGAGCCCCTCACCGGCCGCGAGCTGCCCTTCCTCAAAAAACACAGCCCCGGCAACATCAAAATGACGCTGCCCAGCGCCACGCAATTTCCCGCCATCTCCTTCAAACGCGGCGTCACCGACAAAGTTTACCGAGATCATTCCGAATTGCTCTGGGACATCGTCGCCATCATGAAAACGGAACTGGCCAGGCTCTCCGCCGAAGGCGTGAAGTACATTCAGATTGACGCGCCGCGCTACAGCTATTTCATGGACCCCAAATGGCGCGAGTGGATTCGCACCGAGATGAATATCGCGCCGGACGCGCTGCTCGATGAATCCATCCGCGCGGACAACGCCTGTTTTGCCGCCGCCAAACGCCCCGGCGTCACGCTGGCTATGCACCTCTGCCGCGGCAATAATCGCAGCCACTGGTACGCCGAAGGCGGTTACGATGCCATCGCCGAAAAGCTTTTCGCCACGATGGCCGTGGATCGTTTCCTGCTGGAATACGATGACGATCGTTCCGGAACGTTCGAACCGCTGCGGCTGGTCCCGCGCGATAAGACCGTCGTCCTCGGCCTGATCAGCTCGAAAAAACCGCAGCTGGAAATCGCGGATGACATCGCACGCAGAATCCACGAAGCCGCGCGCTTTTTCCCGCTGGAAAATCTCGCGCTCAGCCCGCAATGCGGCTTCGCCTCCACCATGGAAGGCAATCTTCTCACCGAAGAAGAACAGTGGGCCAAGCTGCGCCTTGTTGCCGACGTTGCTCGCCGCGTCTGGAGCTAAAACGGCACCACGATGCGAAGAACTGCGTGGCTTGACATTCGCAAACTGGAGGAGAAGAATCCACACGAAGTAAATCGTACAAATGCGCAATAAACGCGCATTGTGTGCTCGCAGGCAATCTGCGGCATTCGACTCGCGATCCACGTTCGCAGAGGAAGGTGCATCAATGCTCTCCACTCCCTACATTGACGGGAAGGCCATCGCAGTTTCGCCCTCCGCGATGGCAGACGTTCTCAACCCCGCCAATCAGAAACCATTCGCTAAAATCTTCATGGCGCAGGAACAGCACATGCGCGCTGCGATTGATGCCGCGCACGCTGCAAAGGCGGCCTGGGGAAATTCGCCCGCCGCGCTGCGCGAAAAGATTCTTCATCGCGCTGCCGACGAACTGGAAGCAGCCACCACCGAGATGGTCGATTTGCTAATCGGCGAGGGCGGCTCCACGTTCGGCAAAGCCCATTTCGAGGTGCCATTTGCTGCGAATATGCTGCGCTCCATCGCGGGAGAAGCGCGGCGAGTGCAAGGCGACGTTTTTCCCTCCGACGTTTCCGGATTGCTCTCGCTTGCGATCCGCCGCCCGCTCGGAGTCGTCGCGGGTATCTCCCCATTCAATTTTCCGGTGGTGCTTGCGCTAAAAAAAGTCGCGTTCGCTCTGGCCACCGGTAACACTTTCGTCCTGAAGCCGTCCGAAGAAACTTCGCTGGTGGGCTTGAAGCTCGCTGAAATATTTGAGAGGGCCGGCCTGCCTCCGGGCGTGCTCAACGTCGTGCCGGGCGACGGTCCCACGCTCGCCCGCGTGCTGTTCGATGATCCCCGTGTGAAATTGATTTCTTTCACCGGATCCACAGCTGTCGGCCGACACATCGCCGTCGAATGCGCCAAGAAAGGCAAGCGCGTAATTCTGGAAATGGGCGGCAAAAGCCCGCTCGTCGTCCTGAAAGATGCGGACGTGGATTACGCCGTGGACACCGCCTGCTTCGGCATCTTCATTCACCAGGGACAAATCTGCATGGCCGGCTCGCGCATCATCGTCGAAGCGCCGATTTATGAAACTTTTCTGCAGCGTTTCGCTGCCAAAGCAAAAACTCTGCAGGTCGGCGATCCGCGCGACCCGCACACAGTCATCGGCCCGCTGATCCGTTCCTCGCAATGCCAGATGATTGACCGCAAAATCAAGGAAGCCGTCGCTGCCGGCGCGCGCGTCCTCACCGGCGGTACCTACGAAGGCAATTTTTATCAGCCGACCGTCGTTGCGGACGTCACTCCCAGCATGGCTGCCTTCCGCGACGAGCTTTTTGGCCCGATCGCGGCCGTCAGCCGCGCGGACGACGCCGACCACGCGCTCGCGCTCGCCAATAATTCATCCTACGGCCTTTCGTCCGCCGTGCTCACCAATGATCTGCAACTCGCGATGCGTTTTGCGCTCGAACTCGAAGCCGGCATGGTGCACCTCAACGGCCCCACCGTGCACGATGAGCCCACAGTTCCATTCGGCGGCGTGAAAGATTCAGGCAGCGGCCGCGAGGGTGGCCGCTGGTCGGTGGAAGAAATGACCGAAGTGAAGTGGGTAACAATTCAAATGGGCCGCCGCCACTATCCGTTTTAAGAATAATGTTCTGCGGGCTTGCAACAAAGCGAAAATCTTGACGGGTGGGAACCAATGTCAGGATTTCCGCTCACGAAAAAATCAGTTGCGAAGCGCAGCCCATGCCGATCATCCGGTCGTAAATTAAATCCAGGGTCATACGAATCGGCGTGAGCCCGCTGCGCTGTTGACGAATCAGCTCGTGTCGCGCGGCGAAAGGGATCGGGTGGGTGAATCCTTCCAGCGCCGCGGAATCGCCGTGGTGCACCAACTCTGCCACCGCTTCGCGCAATGATACCAGGGTCGCCCCGTCTCTACCCGAAGTTTGTGGTTCGGATCCCTGACCCGCCATTTGCCTTCGCGAATTCAGGCAGGCGCCTTGGTTCTTGTCGAGGCCGATTATCGAAATAGCGTGCGCCTATCGCCCAATTAATGTATCCTGCGCCGTTTCCATGCCATAGTGCAGGAGAGCTTCGGTGTCTCGCCCCACTACTCACAAATCCGTCAAACGCACGAATCGCCCCGCCCCATCGACGACTCCCGCAGTTTCCGCCGCCGCGCCGCCCACTCCCTCGGCGCAAATTGATGCGCTCACCGGCGATCCCGATTTCATGACGTCGCTCGCTCGCGGCCTCGCCGTGATCCAGGCCTTCTCCCAGAAAAAACGCCAGCTTACCATCTCGCAAGTCAGCAACAAAACCGGCTTTTCGCGCGCCGCCGTCCGCCGCTGCCTTTACACTCTCGCCAAGCTCGGTTTCGCCGGCTCCGACGACAATCGCCATTTTTTTCTGCAGCCGCGCGTTTTAGCGCTGGGCCATTCCTATATTTCTTCCATGCCGCTCGCCACCGCCGCGCATCCCATCCTCGAACGCTTCAGCCGCATCATGCACGAGTCCTGCTCCATCGCCACTCTCGATGGCCTCGATGTCGTTTACGTCGCGCGCGCCAACGTCACGCGCATCATGGCCATTGACCTCGGCGTCGGCAGCCGCTTGCCGGCCTTCTGCACGTCCATGGGCCGTGTGCTCCTTGCGAATCTGCCGCCCGAGGAGCTGGAATCCTTTCTCGCGCGCATCGAATTTACGCGTTATACCGACCGCACCATCGTCACTGCCGATAAACTCCGCCCGATTCTGCGCACCGTTCTGCGCAACGGCTACGCCATCGTGGATCAGGAACTCGAACTCGGCCTCCGCTCCATGGCCGTGCCCATTCAAAGTCCCAGCGGTCAGGTAGTCGCCGCGGTCAACGTCGGCGCCCATGCGCAGCGCGTTTCCAATCAGGAGATGCTCAACAAATTCCTGCCCCACCTGCGCGCCGCAGCACAGGAACTTTGCATGTTGTTGCGGTGATGAACGCAACAATGATCGAGCCGATGCTTGCACCGGGCAAAAAATGAGCATGGACGCCATAGACTATTCGCGGCGCTACGAAAACACCCTCGTAGCCATTCTGTTCTTTTCCTGGGGCACGGTCTTCCTCGACCGCATGTCGCTGCTCTACCTCTCTCCCTACATCCGTCCTGAATTCCATATCACGCACGAGCAAGTCGCGATGTTGGCCTCCATCCTCGCCATGACCTGGGCCGTTTCCACCTTATTTTTCGGCGCACTCTCCGATCGCTTCGGCCGCCGCAAAATCCTCATTCCTGCGGTCTTCGCTTTTTCGCTTTTGTCCTGGCTCTCCGGCGTGGCGCACACTTTTCACCAGCTTCTTCTCGTGCGCGCGCTGATGGGCATCGCCGAAGGCCCCTGCTGGTCCATCATGACCGCGTTAATCGAAGAATCTTCCACGCCCAGCCGCCGCGGACGCAACATCGGTATCGTCGTCAGCGCCGGCGCACTGGTCGGTCTCGCCGTTGCGCCAATCCTCACGACGCAGGTGGCTGCGCGCTTCGGCTGGCGCTGGGCCTTTTTCGTGTGCGGCGTGCCGGGAATTTTGATGGGCCTGCTGATGTGGAAATTCGTGAAGGAGCCACCGAAAAAAACTGGCGCGGACGGCGAGCGCCTCCACCAACCCCGAATCCGCGATTACTTCAGCATCCTGCGCTATCGCAACGTGTGGCTCTGCTGCATCGGCGCTGCAGGTTTCATCTCCTGGCTATTTTTGTCGAACGTCTTCGCGCCGCTCTACATCACCGAAGTCGCGCATCAGGCACCCACCACCGCCGGATTTCTGCTTGGCGCGACGGGCCTCGGCAGCTTCATCCTCGGCTTTATGCTTCCCGCGCTGTCCGATCGCCTGGGACGCAAGCCCGTCCTGCTCGCCATGGCCGCGATGTCCACTCTGGTCCCGCTTGTGCTCTTGATCCAACCGCTGTACGCCTATCCGTGGATTCTGGCGGCGATTTTATTTCTCACCAACGCGGGGCAGGGCATGCCCACTCTAACCATGGTGTTGATTCCCACCGAAAGTGTCCCGCCGCAATTCGCTGCCACGTCCATCGGTCTTGCCACGCTCGTCGGCGAAGTTTTCGGCGCGACGATCGCACCCACTCTGGGTGGCGCGCTGGCAGAAAAACACGGACTCGGAATCACCCTGCTGATGTCCGCAGGTGGTGCAGGGCTTTTATTCCTGGTGGCGTTGTTCCTGAAAGAGACCGCCAACGTTAGACACGGCACCGCGCATTCGCAACCCGTCTCCGAACCGCTCCACTGAAGCGCTGCAAAAAATGCAATCGATGGATTATTTCGACCAGCAAGCCGATGTGACGCCGGTTCGCGCAGCCCTCGCTGACGGCGACCGTCCTTACTCGTACGCCGAACCAGGCAGAGCCAGCCCATCACCCGCGCCGTCCGCTTGCGATTTGCCGGCGCTACGGTTTAGACCCGCGCGCACGTCCATCGCCATGCGCACTCTCCTTCAAGCTCTCATTGGCCCGAAAAATCACGTAAGCGCGAATCGCAGCCGCATCGCCGCGCGAAATCTCTTTCGCAAAAGAAACCATCCCATTCTCACGCAAGAGTCCACCCAGCACGACGCTAAACCACTGATCATTCGTCAAAGTGTTTGAATAACGTAGGTCCGGCAAAACCCCTCCACTCACCGCCACATCTCCATGACAATTTCCACAGAATCTCTGATACAGCGCCTCGCCCCGACGCACCGTCCTCGCATCAGCCACCGCCGCCGGGGGATGCAAGACTTCCGGTTCCATCTCCGGCAACCCCGGCAAAACCGTCTTCCCACCCAGCTTGAACGCCAACATGCGCGACACATTTCGCACGCGCCCCGATTTCAAAGCCAGTTCGCCGGCAGCCAAAGGAAAAACTCCGCCCCATCCCGCCAAAATCGCGACATACTGCTCGCCATTCACCATGTAAGTGATCGGCCCCGCGATCGCGCCCGTCTGTATCGCGTAAGACCACTCCTTCGCGCCCGTATCCGCGCGATACGCTTCGAAATTTCCTTTCGCCGTCCCCTCGAACACCAGATTGCCCGCCGTCGCGACTACTCCGCCATTCCATGCTTCCGGACGATCCACGTCCCACGCCTGTTTCTGCTGAATCGGGTCCCAGGCCACCAGCCGCCCGCGCACGCTGGCCATGATTGCCTTTTTGGTCTGTGGATCCTGCGGCATCCCTGCGGCGGCGAAGTCCGTTCCCGTATCGAATGCAAAATTCTTAGCGTGAAAATCGGTGTCCGACTTATACCCGAATCCCGCATCCTGAATCGGAATGTAAACCAATCCGGTCACGGGGCTGTACGACATCGGCTGCCAGCTATGCGCGCCCAAGGGCCCGGGAATTATCACTTCCGGATTGCGTCCCGGATAACGCGCCACGGTCGTCTCGATCGGGCGCCCGGTTTTCATATCCACTCCGCTGGCCCAGGTGATATGCGTATAGGGCGCGGCAGAAATCAGCGCTCCCGACGCGCGGTCCAGTACATAAAAAATTCCGTTCTTGGGCGCGTGCAACAAGACTTTCCGCGGCTTTTCTTCGATCGTCAGATCCGCCAAAATCATTTGCCCGTCGGAATCGTAATCCCACGCCTCGTCCGGATTTTCCTGGTAGTGCCACACGTATTCGCCGGTCTCTGGCCGCAGCGCCACAATCGAGCACGTGAATAAATTATCGCCGCCGCGCGGGCTGCGAATGCGCGGATTCCACGGCCCGCCATTGCCCACTCCAATAAAAAGCAGATCCAGCTCCGGATCGTACACAATCGAATCCCACACGGTTCCGCCGCCTCCGTATTTCCACCACTCTCCGGTCCAGGTATTCGCCGCCTTCGCCAGGATCGGATTCTCGAATGGTTTCGTGGGATCCCCCGGCACCGTGTAAAATCGCCACGCCATCTCGCCCGTTTCCGCGTCGTACGCCGAAACGTACCCGCGCACGCCCAACTCCGCGCCGCCGTTCCCGATGATCACTTTGCCTTTTACCACGCGCGGCGCCCCCGTAATCGTGTAGCGAAACTTACGGTCAATCGTGAGCATCTGCCACACCCGCCTTCCCGTCGTCGCATCCAACGCTATGAGCCGTCCATCGAGCGTTCCGAAAAATACTTTGCCGCCCCACACGGCCACGCCACGATTCACCACGTCGCAACAAGCATTCACGGCCCACTCCGGATTCACTTTCGGGTCGTAAGACCACACAGGCGCGCCCGTCGCCGCGTTCAACGCGAAAACTTTGCTCCACGCCGTCGTGAAATACATCACCCCGTCCACCACGATCGGTGTCGCCTCCTGTCCGCGCCGCGTGTCCAGGTCGTAAAACCACGTTAATCCCAGCTGGCCGACGTTCTGATCGTTCACTAATTTCAATGGGCTGAAGCGCTGCTCGTTGTAAGTCCTCCCATGTACCAGCCAATTTCCAGGCTCGCGGTCCGCGCGCAGCACACGCGCTTCATTCACCCCCTGCCCAGCGCTCGCCGCGCCAGAAATTTCATCCTGCCCGCTGCGTGAAACACTTCCGCCGCAGCCGGCGCTGCAAATCGCCGCCACGCTCAGCGCCATCGCCAGCGCAGCGAAAGCCCCCGCCCGCAGCGAATCCTTTTCAGTGTTCAAATTTGCTCCCGCACCCACATCATCGGCCCGCGCCCCGCTTCGATACTGCTTTGCGCCGTGCAAGTCAAGCCAGCATCCCGCGCCCTTGAGGGCGATATTCGCACAAGCGCTCGATTAAAGGCTTGACAAACCCACACCGTGGCGTTAAACGTTCTGCCCATAAAGGGTGTGGATGCGGACTATCCAGCTCACAAATGGTGTCCGCTCAAGGGGGGAACCATGGGCGCACGTCCGGCGCTGCTCGCGGTCCTTGTTCTCGCACTTCTCGCTTGCTCCGGCCGCGCGTTCGCGCAAATCACCGTCGCGCAACTAAATGGCTCCGTACACGACGAGAGCGGCGGCACGGTAAAGAACGCCACCCTCACCCTGCGCGACACCGCCACCAACGCCGTCTATCGCACCACCTCCAACGATTCCGGCCTCTATGTAATTCCGAACCTACCGCCCGGCACCTACGAATTGACCGTCGCCTTCACCGGTTTCGCGACCACCGTTGATAAAGGCATCGTCCTTACCGTCGGCCAGACCGCCACCGTGGACTTCAATTTGAAAGTGGCGACACAAAGCGAACAGGTCGTAGTGACCACCGAAGTTCCGCCCATCGAGCCGACCAAAACAGAAATCAGTCAGGTGATTGACACCCAACAGATTCAAGACCTGCCCATCAGCGGACGCCAATTCACCGATTTCGCTCTCCTCACTGCCGGCGTCGCCACGGGTCGCAGCAGCTTGCAGTCCACCATCACCGAATTTGAAACCACTCGCATCTCCTTCGCTGGCATGCGCGACTTCAGCAACATGATCACGGTGGACGGCGCGGACAACGTCAACACCGCCACCGGTTCGCAGCGCTCCACTCCGCCGCAGGAATCGGTACAGGAATTTCGCGTAGTCAACAACGCCTTCGGCGCCGAGTACGGACGCGCCCTTGGCGGCATCGTCAACATTGTCACCAAATCCGGCAGTAACGACCTTCACGGTTCGATCTACGACTACCTGCAGAACAATGCCACCGACGCGCGCTCTCTCCTCCAGCCCGCGCCCGATCAATACGTCCTGCGCCAAAATCAGTACGGCGCCGCGCTAGGCGGCCCAATCAAAAGGGACAAGATTTTCTTCTTCACCAATTACGAAGGCCAGCGCCGCGCCGAATCGCCCACCTACCCCGGAGTGCTCTATCAAAATATAGGCCTGGTAGACGACGCGAAGGCAGCCCTGGGAATCGCCCCGGAAGGTTGCACCATGGCCATAGCGAGTTGCACCCTGTCGCCTCTGCAATATCTAAATTCTGTTTTGAAGACGAAAAACAACGACTACGGCATCGCCAAACTCGACTACCAGCTGAACGCCAATAATCACCTGTCTCTCCGTTACAACGTCGAAGACGGCCGCGACTTGAATGAGCTCGTCGGCAGCACACTGGACGGCGGCGGCATCGGCGCACCCAGCAGCGGACACAATCTCTTCCTGCGCGATCAATCCCTGGTCGGCGATCTGGCCACCACCCTCAAACCTGACCTGGTAAACACATTTCTCGCTCAATACGGCCGCCGTCACTACAATTTCCCCGGCGTTACCGGCCAGCCGAACCTGGACATCCCCAATACGCTCCTGTTCGGCCATAACTTCGGCGTGCTCGACGCCATCTATGAGAGCCGTTTCCAAATCACCGATTCCCTGGCTTGGGTCAAGGGCAATCACGTTGCAAAGTTCGGCGTGGATGTGAACTACATCAACAATTTCGTCATCTGGCCGGGATTCACTCCCATGCGCATCGTCATGCCCGGCCTGAATTGCCTCGTGGATTTTGCCAACTTTGTCGATCCCACTGCGGGAATTGCTTCCAATCCCGCCGATGGTCCCTGCCCGACTGCCACAGCTCCGTACTTCCCCACGCAGCCCGGCGCTCCCTTCGGTCCCAACAATAACGATCAGCCCTTGAACGGCGTCCCGATTGTCTTCTGGGGCGCTCCCGTGGGCACTGTACAACCCGCTGCAAACGGCCAACTTCCAACTCCGCCGCCGATTCCCACGAATTGGCAGAACGCTTATTTGCCCACCGAAACCGTGAATTTTTCCGAAACTCTGGATCACTCCTACTACGGTTTCTACGCCCAGGATCAGTGGCGCATCAGACCCACGCTGACGATCAACTACGGTTTGCGCTACGACTTCGAAACAGGACTCTCTAAGCAGATCAATCCGCACTACAACGGCGTCCAGCCGCGCATCGGCCTGGCTTGGTCGCCCAACAATAAGACCGTGGTCCGCGCCGGCTTCGGCCTCTTCGACGACCGCTATAATTTGTCCTTCCTGTTCATCACCCAGCCGCAGCGCCCCGTAATTATTCCGGGTGAGACCTTGCCCGGAATTCGCCAGGGTGCCAATACCGCCACTTGGGTTTTGAACCAATTGACGCCGCAACCGCCGTCAGCGGGTCAACCATTGCCGGCAGCCGCCGCCGCTACCCTCGTGACCACCGGCCAAGTACCAGCTCAGTACATCACTGGTCCGTGCCCGCCTTCCTGCACCGCAGGCGCCGGCATGGTCCAACACGACAGCAAGATCCCTTACTCCGAACAAGCCAACCTGGAAATTGACCGCGAACTAGTGAGAGGTCTTACGGTCAGTGCCGGCTATCTCTGGGTCTCCGCCCACCATCTGGTGCGTGCTGAAAACCTCAACGTCTGCCCGCCATTCGGCGCGCCAGCGGGCACCACCGTTCCCAGCGTCACTCCCGGCACCCCTGCTTGTCCGCCGGCAGAAGCGCCGCCCCCCGCGTGGCCCACCGGAAAAGCCTTCTTCTACAATCCCTTCAATCCCGGAGGCTCGCCCGCTTTCGGCAATGCGGGCCTGCTCTACTACACGGACAACACCGGCAATTCCAACTACAACGGGCTGACCTTGCAGCTGAACTATAGATTCAACAAAATTTTCACGCTGAACGCCAACTACACCTGGTCGCACACGTTCGACGATGGCACGTTCACAACCTTCGTCAGCACGCCCCAGGACCTCTACGATCGCCCACTGGAATACGCCAATTCCAACCAGGACGTTCGCCAGCGCTTCATCACCAACTTCAGTATCGAAGGCCCCAAGGACAGTTTCCTGCGCAATTTCACCTTCAGCAATATCGTCACGCTGCAGACTCCGCGACCCTTCACGCTATTCGTCGGCTTTGACGCCAATGGCGACACCAACCCCGTGACCGACCGCGTCGGCCTTTCGCCGCGCAACAGCTACTACGGCGACGACCTCTATTCTTGGGATCTGCGCGTCTCCCGCTACTTCCAATTTAGAGAACGCTACAGGCTTGATCTGATGGTGGATGCATTCAACGTCCTGAATCGCGCCAACGTCGACGAGGTCACCTCCGTCTACGGCGCGGCTGTCTTCTGCGGTCCGGTCCCGGGCCGCTACAACGACGCCGCCACGCGCGCGACCCAGGCCGCCGCAATCGCCTTCGACACAGGATCCGGTCCACCGACCTGCCCTCTCACGACCTTGGGGCCTGTCCCAGCGCCTCCAGTGCCCAGCGCCAGCTTCGGCAGCCCCAGAACCATGCTAAATCCGCGCCAGTTCCAATTCGCGGCCAAGTTCTCGTTCTGATCGCGGATCTCGAAAGCAACGGATCGAGAGCCTTTGTCGGTCGTGGCTGAAGCCACAATCTGGTCCCTTTTAAGGCCCGCGCGGCTCTAACCGGCGAGGCCGTGAATTTTGAGCTGGTGCAAAAGTGTCGCGTGTCGTCCCGAACGGAACCCCACCGTCCCGCGCGAGTATCGGAATCACCTTGCCTCCCGCGGCGTTTCCACCCGGTGCCGCACTCAGCGCGGATAATCTCACGCAATCGCTTCATAATATAATGCTGGGGTTGCGGCCCGTGCTCGTCACAACGGTGGGCGATGTCCCGGCATCCACGGACATCAAGCTTCTGGCGAACGTAGGCGACGCGATCCGCCGCCAAGTACTCGAAATTCGTAGCCTGGTTTTTATGATTTTGTACCAAATGAAATGACCACCAAGCCTCAACTAAACGATCGCGTCCGCCCCGTCCGCCTGCGCAGCTCCGGTGCAACTCTGCACCAGCTCCCGGATGGAGCGATGCTGGTTCGCTCCGACGAACCCCTCGGCCCATACCCTCGAGTCCTAACCGATCGCCTCATCCACTGGGCAAAAATCTCGCCGCACAAAGTCTGCGTAGCCAAAAGGGAAGCGGACGGCGAATGGCGCAAGCTCACCTACGCCCAGGTTCTGCAAGCCGTAAACGCCATTGGCCAAGCCCTCCTCGATCGCGGCCTCTCCGAAAACTGCCCCGTCGCCATCCTCTCTGAAAACGATCTCGAACATTTCCTTCTCATGCTCGCCGGCCAGCATGTGGGCATCCCCACAGCCCATATTTCCCCGGTCTATTCCCTCGTTTCGCGCGACTTCGGAAAACTGCTCCACACCCTAGGCCTCCTCACGCCCGGCCTTGTCTTCGTCTCAAATGGCGAACGCTACGCTCGTGCCCTGGAAAAAGTAGTTCCGCCCACCACAGAAATCGTGGTTACCACCGCACCCCTGTCAGACAGAAAGACAACGCCGTTCGCCGAACTCATGACCACGAAGCCAACTTCCGCTGTGGAATCCGCCCACACGAAAATCCAGCCTGACGCCGTCGCAAAAATCCTCTTCACCTCCGGTTCCACTGGCATGCCCAAAGGCGTCATCAACACCCACCGCATGATCTGCTGCAACCAGCAAATGATCGCCCAGGTTTTCTGTTTCTTGCAGGACGAGCCGCCCGTTCTCCTTGACTGGCTTCCCTGGAACCACACCTTCGGCGGAAATCACAATACTGGCATCGCTCTTTACAACGGCGGCAGCTTCTATATAGATGACGGCAAGCCCGGCCCCTCGCTCATCGAAGAAACCATCCGCAACCTGCGCGAAATTTCCCCCACCGTCTATTTCAATGTCCCCAAAGGCTACGAAGACTTGTTGCCGGCACTCCGCTCCGATGCACAGATGCGCGAGAATTTCTTCCGCCACTTGCGCCTGCTCTTCTATGCCGGCGCAGGCCTGTCGCAACCGGTCTGGGACGCCTATCGCGATCTCGCCCTGCAAACCTGCGGCGAGCGCATCATCATGGTTACCGGCCTCGGCTCCACGGAAACCGCCCCCATGGCGATTCAAACCACGTGGGAAACGGATCAGGCAGGTGTGATCGGCATTCCGATTCCCGGCGTCGAAGCCAAGCTCGTTCCCCGCGGCGCGAAACTCGAAGCGCGCGTGCGCGGACCGAACATCACGCCGGGCTACTGGCGCCAGCCGGAATTAACCGCGGAGGCTTTCGACGCGGATGGCTTCTACAATTTCGGCGACGCACTAAAGTTTGTCGATCCCGCAGACGTCAACAAAGGTTTCCTCTTCGACGGTCGCTTCGCGGAGGATTTCAAACTAGCCAGCGGCACATGGGCCAGCGTCGGTCCGCTGCGTTCCCGCATCCTGAGCCACTTCGCGCCATTCGTGCGCGACGTAGTCATCGCCGGCCACGACCGCGACGACGTCGGCATGTTAATTTTCGCCGATGCCGACGCTTGCCGCGCTCTTTGCCCTCAGCTGAGCCGCGACGCAACCGCTCCAGAGATTTTCTCAAATGACCAAGTTCGCGGGCGCTTCCAAGGCCTGCTCGAATCCGCCGCCGCAAATTCCACCGGAAGCTCGAATCGCGTCACCCGCGCCATCATTATGGAAGAGCCTCCATCGCTAGACGACGGAGAAATCACAGACAAAGGCTCGCTAAATCAACGCGCCGTTCTCGATCGTCGCGCCCAAATCGTAGAAGAACTTTACGCGCCGCAATCATCCTCGCGCATTCTGCGCGTCAAGAGCATCAAGGAGAATTGACTCCTGCCGTTCATGAACACCACCGGCGGTTTTTTCATCGCCTACGACGGCATCAATCTCCTCGACGGCGTCCGCACTCCCTTCGTTGACAGAAACTCCGCGCTAGGCCGTGCCCCCCACAGATCTCGGCATCTAACTACCCGGGCCTCCCTGAGCGAATAGAAAATCTCAGCTAGGGAATCTGAGCCGAGACACCATCACGCTTCTTCGCGAACAAAGACCCGTCAGATTCCTGTGCACACTTGTGCACCACTGCGAATCCTCCCTGGCCCAACTGTCCGAAGTCTTTGAAGTCGGCCATCTTGGCCGGCCGATCCAATCGAAGGTTACGTAGAAGTTGCGCGGAAAAAACCTGGGTCTCTAGCTCACTCGAAACAAACAAGAAAAAATGGTGGAGGCGGGGGGAGTTGTGCTACGAAGCAGTACTGGTACAAAGTAACTTACTGATTCTGCATGTCGCTGCTACCGCCCTGGACGCTGTTACCGTAGCCCGCT
>Ga0187847_10000126_pt1 | contig 89060 bp, 63 predicted proteins | sample June2016WEW_4_10_FD_132458 | JGI IMG/M metagenome (GOLD analysis project Ga0187847, IMG submission 132458) | Peatland microbial communities from SPRUCE experiment site at the Marcell Experimental Forest, Minnesota, USA - June2016WEW_4_10 | ecosystem: Environmental > Terrestrial > Soil >...
CCCTCCTTGTGGGCGGCGTTCGGCGAAGCTCCCGGCTAGGAAACGTTCGCCAACGTCCAATTATAGGAGGGCACTCCCCTTATTTCAGACTGCAAGAACCTGTCTTGGACAAGAGTGATGTGGATCAGCCACCGCTGATCGCGGCGGTCGCATGGATCACGCGGGCGGTGCTGGGCGATTCGCTATCGGCCATCCGGCTTCCGGCAGCTCTGGCCGGCGCGGGCGCGGTGCTTCTTACGGGCATGATCGCTCGCGAATTGGGCGGCAATCGGTTTGCGCAGGGCCTGGCGGCTTTGTGTTTGCTGCTGGCGCCGGGGGCACTGGCGCTGGATCATTTCCTTTCGATGAATGCCTTCGAGCCCTTATTCTGGATGGGCTGCGCGTACCTGGTGCTGCGCATCATGCGGACCGGGAACGCGAAGCTCTGGCTGTGGTTTGGCGTCGTGGCGGGGATCGGCCTGGAGAACAAGCATTCGATGCTGATCTTCGGCTTCGGCCTGGTGGCGGGACTGGTGTTGACGCGCGAACGGCGCTGGCTGCGCTCGCCGTGGTTCTGGGCCGGCGGCGCGATTGCGTTTCTGATCTTCCTGCCCAACCTGCTGTGGAACATCCAGCACCATTTTCCTTTCCTGGAAGAGCAGGCCAATATCCGCCGCAGCGGGCGGGATGTGAGCCTCTCGCTATTCGCGTTTTTCGGCCAGGAGATTTTGGCGATGTTGCCGTTGAGCCTGCCGATCTGGCTGGCAGGTCTGTGGTATCTGTTCTTCAATCGCGAGGGGAAGCGGTTTCGCGTGCTCGGCTGGGCCTGGGTTGTGACAACCGGCGTGATTCTGGCACTCAGCCCCCGCGTATACTACCTGTTTCCCGCGTTCCCTATCTTGTTCGCGGCCGGCAGCGTGGCGTGGGAGAGGTGGCTGGCAGCAGTCCGCGCGCAGTGGATCAAACCGGTGTATGTGACGCTGATGATTCTGATGGGCGCCGTGCTGGCGCCGACGCTGATTCCGCTGCTGACGCCCGAGACCTACATCCGTTACGCGGCGGCCACGCACTTGCAACAGCCGCGCCTGGAAAATCACCGGCTCGGACCGCTGCCCCAATTGTTCGCCGATCAGTTCGGCTGGGAAGAGATGGCGGCGACGGTTGCCGGCGTATACAACAGCCTGCCGCCGGCGGTGCGCGCCAAGACCGCGATCTTTGGCCAAAGCTACGGGCAAGCCGGGGCGATTGACCTATTCGGGCCGAAGTACGGCATCCCCGAAGGCACCGCTGTTAGCGGCCATCAAAACTACTTCCTCTGGGGACCGCACGGCTTCACTGGCGAAAGCATGATCGTGATGGCCGACCGCCAGCAGAGACTCGAGTCGCTGTTCACGATCGTCCGGAAAGTGGCCAGGGTGGATCACCCCTACTCCATGCCGTACAATCATTTCGACGTCTTCTATTGCAGCGGCATCAAGCAGCCACTGAGCGAGCTCTGGCCGCAAGTAAAGAACTGGGATTAGGCAAAGACCTCCGCTGTCGCAACTGCCGCCGTGGCGCGGCTTGCCCGTGCACCACCCGGGGCCGTCCGGCCTGCAGAGCCGAGAGTCGTCTCGGCTTTTCTTGATGACTGCCGATGCTGTCCGGCGTTTTCCGCGCGCTGCGGAAATGAGCTGACCCACCCGACGGGGAATCGGCGGCGCAGGTAGGATAGACGATCGGTTTTTGCCGTCTGTCGCGCCTCGGCAGGGGCGCGTCGTCTGACAGACGACACAAACCGATCGTCTATCCTACCTCTGACCCGGGCAACTTGGCTCGACCCAAATTCCGCCGCGAAGTCCTTCGCCGGCAACCGTGTCGGCATCGTGGCCAAAGCCACGAAGGTCCGTCACGAGTTCAATCGGGAGGTTCTCGTCAAGCTTGAACTTCACACTGTCCGGATCGGCACGAGACGCTCTTCGTGCGCCAGTTCAGCCGCGTAGGCCAGGGCGGCGTTGATGTGGTCTGCCCGAAGGGATGGATAGCTGGCCAGGATCTCGTCCCTGGTAGCGCCCTCGGCAAGACTGTCGAGGATCACCGTGACGGGAATTCGGGTTCCGGTTGCGCAAATCTCGCCAGCGCAGACCTGTGGACTACTGCTGAGGAACTCCTGCCAGGTAGCCATATGTCCAGTTTACGTGGGCGCCAGCCAAACGTCTACTCGATGATCCTCACCCTCCGCGCTACTTCCTTCGCACCAGCAATTCCACGCCGCCGACGATGGTCCGCCCCGGCATCGGCACTCCTAGGATTTCCTGATAACTGGTATTAGTCAGATTGGAGACTTGTAAGAATGGATGGACTTTGCCGGCGGCATAGGCGGCATACACATCCCAGAGTGCGTAGGGGGACAGACCGCGGCGATTGAGCGCGCCCAGGCGGCTGCGCAGCATCCAGCGCCCGCCGATCATCGCCTGCCACGCTACTACGCCGGAATCGGCTGGGTAATTGAAGCTGTACTTGGTGTAAATGCCGGGGATGGTGTCCTGCGTGCCAATCAGCCAGTCATAGTGCACGTCGAGCGTTTGCGAACGGCTGAGCGCGAAGTGCAGGCCACTTTCGACGCCGGTGAATCTGAGCCGGTCTATGTTCAACGCTTCCCAGGGAGCGTCGACATCGGTACGGTAATAATCGATGCCATTGCTCACCTGCCGGTTGAATACGGTCAGTTCGCCGCGCACGCGAGAGCTCGGCTGCCAATCGGCGCCGGCTTCGTAAGTCCAGGCACTCTCCGGCCGCAGGTCGGGATTGCCGAAGTCACTCGGGTCGGAGTAATAAAGCTCGGTATAACTCGGCACGCGAAACGCGCGGCTTGCCGATCCGCGGAACTTAAATCGCGAATTGACCCAGGCGCCACCGGCGATGGTCGGGCTGAGCGTCGCGGAAAGATTGCGCCAGATCTCCTCCCGCGCCGCCAGGGAGAGCGAGAACCGCCGCAGTGCGCGGAAGTCGGCCGCCAGGTAGGCCGCGCCGCGGCTGCGCGCGTGAATCCCCAGATTGTTGCTCACGATAGATTCGTGCAGGGCGTCCAGGCCGTATGAGATGGTGACCGCACGCGCCGGTGTTTCCCTGCGGCGCAACGCGGCCTGATAGCTCTCATCGGCGTGATGGTTGGTGTAGATTTCGGGATCGTCGCGAAACAGGACGAACAGATCGCTATGACGTCGCCAGGCGAAGCTCGCCTCAGTCTTCTTGCCCAGCATTTGCCGCCCGCCGATCCACCAGGTCTTGGTGTCTTCCCAGGAAGGGTAAGGTCCGTAAAAATCGGCGGCGCCGAACGGTTTGTCCATGTACGCCATGGTCAGATCGGCTGGGCCCCAGGCGGTGATCAAGTGAGTGACGGAAGCGAAGTCCAGGGCTCGGTAGTCGCGGTCGGGCATGAAGCCGGTAGAGAAATCGCGTGAGAAACTGAGCTGCTCGCTGACCGGCCCGAAGGCATCCGAGATCGACGCGCGCTGCTGGTTGATTCCGTCGTTGCCTGCCGAAGTGCGCAGCCGCAGCTCCAGGTCCTCTGGCGGCGCGGTGATGATGTTGATCACGCCGCCGATCGCGTCCGAGCCGTACAGCGTGGAGCCGGAGCCGCGCAACACTTCCACCTGTTGAATGGTATCGAGCGGAACCGGGATATCCATGTCGTGATGGCCCGTTTGCGGGTCGCTGAGGCGTAGGCCATCGAGCAGCACCAGCGTCTGCGCGAAGGTGCCGCCGCGTATCGAAAGGTCGGTCTGCACGCCGTTGGGCGCGCGTTCCTGGAGGTCCAGCGCGGGGTCGGTGCGCAGCAGATCCACCAGTGCGTTGAGCACCAGGCCGTTCGAACGCGCTGCGAGCAGCGTGATGGCGCGGTCCATCTCATCGAGCGAAAGCGGCTCGAAGGTGCCCGTTACCACCACCGTTTCATGCTGCGGCGCAGGCGCAGGTTGAGCCGGAGGTTGCTGCGCATCAGGCTGCTGGGCAACAACGGGAAAGGCCAGAAGGAATAACGAAAGAAAAGGGAGACGCAATTCCCCATTGTACCCACAGCCGGCGTCTTGATTGCTCTTGAAGCGGGAATCTCGAGGCGGGAATAAGGGTGTGCGACATAAGAGCTGGTGCGGGGCCACAATACGGCCAGCCCGGAGGGCGAAAGACAATAGCCCAGTGCTCACGCACCGTGCGTGAGCACTGGGACCACGTGTGACATCACCTAGCCCCGGAACGGGGCGGCAGACGGATCGCGCGCTCGCTTGCCTGCCCTGCCGTTCTCTTCCGCCCCGTGCCGGGGCTCCGTGATTCGTTTGCGTTCTCAGTGCTCACGCACTGGGCCATTGTCTGTCGCCCCTGGCAGGGCTCGGTGGCTCGTCTGGCTCGCTCCACTCCTTTGACGGATCACGCGCAGCGGGTACGCTCGGAAACTCGCTATTTTCTCGGGAACCAGCGGTTCCCCGACTTTCATGTCCCGTACCCGCGTGAATAAAGCCGTTCGGCTTTCCGGTTTGTTCCACCTTACTCACGCTCTCCGGCAAGGTGGCCCTCGGATTCACCGATGACCTGGCGAAATTCCGCGAGACCCTGATGAAGATCATGCGGCACCTCCCTCCGCCAGAACGATTTCCTGGCCGAATTCAACCGTCTGGCCAACCCGCCAGAATACGTCTATTACATAGACTTCTATCCCGGGAATCTCAAGCCGGACGGGAGGTATCACGAAATCAAGGTGATGCTGGTGGATGGCAAGGGACTGTCGGTGCAGGCGCGCAGAGGTTACTGGGCGCCGGCGCATGAGGAAGACGCGGCCGCTGCCGCTACTCGCGAAATCGGCGAGGCCGTCTTCTCGCGCGATGAGGTACGCGACCTGCCGTCGGACATGCGCACCGCGGTGTCGCGGGGCCAGGGAACCGTCGCGGAGCTCGTGGTCACGGCCAACATCGACCTGAAGTTACTGCACTTTGGCAAGGCTGATGGGCGCAATTCGGATGACGTGACGGTGGTGGCGGCGGTGTTCGACCGCAACGGCAATTACCTGGAAGGCAAGCAGTACCTTCTGAAACTCAGATTGCGCGACGAGACCCTGGCCGGCCTGGAACAGAGGCCGCCGGAGACGCTCAAATCGACCTTCAACCTGAACCCGGGCACCTACCTGGTGCGGCTAGTGGTGCGCAGCGGCGGGGGTGGCGCGATGACCACCACCAGCGGATCGGTGGAGATCCCCTAGCCGCTTTATCCGAAGTTGGCGTTAGCGCAGCCGAATCCCACAACCTGGCGCTGTGAAGGAAAGGCTTTGCAGCAGTCTGAGTTCCCGAAGCTGGACGCCTTGTATAAGGGCACGGCTTCAGCCGTGCCGAGCGGATGCTTCTGCTGGGCTTTAGCCCCTGCGGAACAATCCGGGCGTGCAAGTCATTATCAGCATGCCGAGAACACAGGGGCTCAAGCCCTCTCCTTGTCCCCTAATGCGGCACGGCTCAAGCCGTGCCCTGATACGAGTGTACGAACCTCGGATTTCAGGCTTATCCGAACACCATGTGGCCCGGCTCGATTTTGCGCGCGGCGCACCAGTCCAGGTAGAGGCGGCCGTAGCTGGCGGTGATGTAATCCTGCTCGCGAAATCCCAGGCGGCGGGCCATCCGGTCGATCCAGCGCGGGCTGCCTTCCAGTTCCAGGTAGATGCCGATCGGCGTTTCATCCAGCGTCGCCACGCCGGAAGTGCCGGGAAGGCGAAACTCCGTGCGGTACTTTTCGTAACGAAACGCTGGCACATACCCGAGGCGCTGGAGAATCAGACCGCACGTGGCGGCGCTCGAGAGAGTGAGCTCCAGCTCCTCGCGGGTCTTGTGTTTGGCCGCCAACGGTGGGCCCTTGAAGGTGAACGTATCCGCGCCGGGGGTCTCACGCACGCGCAACAAGAGGTTCGCCTGGCGCAGGCGGCGTTCCGCCGTATCGAAGACCGTGTTGGCTTCGAACACCCTGCGGCGCGCCACGCGGAATCCGGCCTTCCGCAGCAGGCTCCGCGCGCCGGCCACGCCCGGCACCGCCAGCTTGATTTCGGTCTCCTGAGTTCCGCGGAGCATCGGTTCAGCCTGTCAATCGCCGCCAGTCGAATCGCCGCGATGGTTGTCGAGGAAATCGCGGTCCACCGGCTTGCGGCCGCGAAAGCCTTCATCCACGCCGTGCCAGAAGCCGATACAGGGCTCGCCCAGCCGCCAGCACAGGTAGACTTCATCGCCGCGCAGCAGGGTAGGGAAGTCCACCAGGCCGGTGTCCAGGTCCTTGATCACGCAGCCCAGGTCCTGCACCTGCTCGATGGCGGCGCGCAGGTGCGAGGCCGCCGTTTCGCTCCGCGCGCGGACGGCGCTGACGCGGCCGCGGTCCAGATTCACGCCGCCCATCAGGGCCACCCGTTCGCGATATTCCATGAACTCGCCCTGCGCCTGCTCGAGGTCGTTCTTGAGATCGATGGCGCTCCGCAGAAGCGGCTCCACTCGCGACAGCAGCCGTTCGGCTTCGGTCAGAGTGAAGCGCTTCGCCATGTCAGATGCCGGAGACCTGGACGGACATGGTGCGGCTGCGCGGGCCGTCGAACTCCGCCAGGATGATGCTCTGCCAGGTGCCCAGCAGTACGGCGGAGTTGCGTACCTGCAAAGAGAGCGCCTGCCCGAGCAGCATGCCGCGCAGGTGCGAATCGGCGTTTGAGCGGTCGCAATCGCTATAGCGCGGGTCATTGTGCCGCCAGTTGCCGTCGCGGCGAATCAGTTCTTCCAGGACGGCGCGAACGTCGGCCAGCAGCGCGTCCTGCCATTCGTTGAGGAAGACGGCCGTCGTGGTGTGCAGCGATTGCAGGTGAACGATGCCGTCGCGGACGCCGCTCTTGCGTACGATGTCGTTGATCCGGTCGGTGATGTTGATGAGCTGCATGCGGTCGTTCGTAATCCAATCCACCACGCGATGGAAGACTTTGAACGATGGAGATGGCGCCGCTACCGGAGCTTCGGCTGCCTTTGCCGCCGCTGCGCTTGACCCATTGTGTGAATTCATGGAATTAACCAAGCCCCTCTTTGTAGTTCAGATGCGCCGGCCGCGCATCCGGTAACAGACAAAAAAGATGGCGGCGGTTTTTCTCTAGTATAGCCCTTGTCCGGGGCGGGTCGACCTTGGTATCCTCCGACTCCTCCGACCAGCGGTTTCGGATAAGGCAAGGTTCTCTATAGCGCGTTCCGCACTAGCGACCGTGGCGCGCGCAATCATGCGTGCAGGGTCGAGAGTCATCTCGACCTTTCTTCGCCCCAACGTCCGCACTCGTAACGACGCTGCACGCACGAGCTCAGTTGGTCGGGTTGCTCTGCGGCGCGGGTGCCGTGCGGCGGGCCAGTTGCAGGTTGGAGTTGACTTTGCCGTACCCGTAGCCGATGCGGAAGGGCAGGGGACGCGTACCCGGATCCTGGTAAGCCTTCTGCAAGTCCTTCTGTATCCGGTAACGGAAGCTGCCGAACGGATGCGTGTACTCGCCGAAGAGCTGCACCTTCCAGGCGTCCGGGCTGAAGAAGTGGAACGGGATGCCCGAATCGTCCTGCAACACCACCTGGCTGTTGGCCAGGATGAGGCCGCGGATGGTGGAGAACTCGTCGTTGTGCGTCATATAGGAGGTAGCCTTGAGCAGCGTGACGGATCCTTTCAGGCTGGCGGAGTACTTGACAAACTGCGGATTGGCCTTGAGGTGCTCGTCGTCCAGGTTGATGGTCAGGTAGTACATCTGGTGCACCGACTGGTCTTCGTCGGAACGGTACTTGATCTGCACTCCCTTATCGCCGTATGGCGTGCGCGGCTTGTAGCTGAGATCGCGCTCGATCAGTTTGCCGTCATCGTCCAGGCGCGTGTAGCGAAAGCCCAGAATTGTGTTGTGCCGGCGCACCAGCACCTCCAGAATTGGCAGCAGCAGGCCATCGGTGACCTGGCCGCGGAACTGGCGGTCCATTTCGCGGGTGATAAAGAAGCTGCGCTCGAGTACCGAGTCCATGGTTTCGCGCGTGGCATCGAGGTATCCCGCCAAGTCCTGCTTCCGGCTGAGCTTTTCGAGGCTCGGCAGGGTGCCGGAAGGCTCTAGCGCCACCAGGACATAGGTGGAATTGTTCGGGAAGCAGACGGTGGGGAAGAGCGCGTCGGGGCCGCTAAACGGGTAATACACGATCGCGTCGTGCGAAGCGGGGTCGGCGAATTCCGACTTGCCGAAATTCCTCAGGCCCGCGATCAGCGTGCCTTCGGCTCGCTTCCACCATGCATCGAGGCGCGCCTGATGAGCCTTCCAGGCTTCGCTACCTTCCAGTTCGGCGAACGGGCTGCCCGGATTGCCTGGGACTCCCGCCAGGAATCGGGCGACATCATCCGCATCCCGTTTCTCGGGGACGGGCGCTGGCGCGGCGGGTGTGAGGTCTTTTTTTTCAGTGGAATCCGCCGCAGGCGGGGCGGAGTGTCCGCAGCCAGGCGAAACGGTGGCGAAGGCGAACAGGAGAGCAGCCAACAGGGAACTTCGGTATTGCATGATCACACGGAGAAGCGCTTTCGAGTTTGTAGGATTCTGCAACCGCGCCGTCGTGTTTTGCGACACGGCACGGAAGCTATTAATTCTATTACAGTTCATGGTGTTTCTCGACATATCAGCCGTCGAATTTCTCTACATAGACAATTGCCGTTAAATACATCACCGATCCAGATGCCTGATTCCACAACAGATAAAGAGGTAAAAAACACCGCTTTTTGGCCCTTGCCGTGCCCTATAGAGAATCAGAAAGGATGGAATATCATGGCAGTCATTCTGGTTCTGGTCACGTTCCTGACATTCATCGTATTGGATTACGTCTTGAATCGCAAGAAGGCTCTTAGTACGGTTGGTGCATCGCAGCGCACCACAGCCCCGGCCCAGGTCGGCGGGGACTACGTCAGCGGCTTCCACACGCCCGAACAGGTATCCTATCACCCCGGGCACACTTGGCTGCTGCAAGAGCGGAAGAGCGTAGTGCGCATGGGCGCGGACGAGTTTGCCGCCGCGCTGGCCGGACGGATCGAGAAGATCGAGCTTCCCAGGCCGGGTCAGTGGGTTCGACAGGGCCAGAAAGTCCTCTCCTTCTATCGCAACGGCGACAAGACGGAAATGGTTTCGCCCACCGAAGGCGAGGTCATGGCTGTCAATACGGAAGTCCTCGCCAACCCGGCGCTGGTGCGTAGCGACCCGTACGGCAAAGGCTGGCTGCTGACGGTCAATGTACCGGATGAGGAAAGCACCACGCGGAACCTGATACCCAAGGGGTTGGTGCATGAGTGGATGCGTCTGGCCGTAGATCGCCTCTATAGCCACCAGCCGATGCTGGCCGGCGCCGCCGCTGCCGATGGCGGCCGTCCCGCCGAGGATCTGCTGGCTGAAGTCCCGGGTTCCGACTGGAAACAGACCACCAGCGAGTTCTTCCTGACGTAAAGTAGGGCAGGTCCACGACCTGCCAGGGCCGGCGCCGAGCCTGACGGCTCGGTGTCGGACCCAGGGGGTCCGACGCGGGCGAGGGCGCCCGCCCCACTGCGCCGGTTGCAAAAATCCACGCCCGATTGGTCCCTCCGCCCAGAATTCCCTCTGATTTCATTATCTCCGGTTATTTCAATAACCCGGACTGTCATTTTTTTCTACACTTTGAGGTCAATTTCTGCTAAAACAGAGTTAGAGGTCTTGATATGCCTAAGGCAATCCTCTATGACAGCACTCTCTGCATCGGGTGTAGGGCCTGCGAGGGTGCGTGCGCGGAACGTTGGGGCCTCCCTTACAACGACAAGATCGCTGCCGAAGAAACGATCTCGGCGCATAAACTCACTACGATAGTGACGCATGGCGACCATTTTTGCCGCCGTCTATGTATGAATTGCCTACAGCCAGCGTGCGCCTCGGTCTGCCCGGTCGGAGCATTGTCGAAAACCGCGCTGGGTCCGGTGACCTACGATGCCGCGAAATGCATCGGTTGCCGGTATTGCATGCAGGCCTGCCCGTTCCAGGTGCCGACCTACGAATGGTCGAGCCGGATGCCGCGTATGCGCAAGTGCGACATGTGTTATGCCCGCCAGAGCGCAGGGAAGCTCACCGCATGCGCGGAGATCTGCCCCACTGGCGCCACCTTCAATGGCGAGCGCGATGCGTTGATCGCCGAGGCCCGCCAGCGGCTGGCGGCCAAGCCGGATCAGTATTACCAGAAGATCTACGGCCTGTCCGAGGTCGGGGGAACCTCGGTGTTCTTCCTTTCGGCGGTGCCGTTTGAGCAGATTGGCTTGCGCACGAACGTGCCGCAGGAGCCGCTGCCGATGCTGACCTGGCGGGTGTTGGAATTGCTGCCGGACGTGGTGTCGACGGGCTCCGTTCTGTTGGGCGGCATTTGGTGGATCACCAACCGGCGCGCCGAGGTGGCACGCAAGGAGGGGCCGCGCAAATGACCGCCTGGCTCCGCAAACTGCTACCGAAGATCACGGTGTGGCGGGTGATTTTTGCCGCCATTCTGCTGAGCGGCGCGTATGCAACCTATCTCCGCGTTTTCCATGGCCTGGGTGGCTCGACCAATTTAAGCGACAAATTCCCCTGGGGCCTTTGGATCGGCTTCGACGTGATGTGTGGCGTGGGTTTGGCGGCGGGCGGCTTCACGCTGGTGGCGATGGTCCACATTTTCAACATCAAGCAATACCGCCCGGTGTTGCGTCCCGCCATTCTGACCGCCTTCCTGGGTTATCTGCTGGTGACGGTGGGGCTGCTTTACGATGTGGGTCGTCCCGACCGCATGTGGCATCCGCTGGTGATGTGGAATCCGCATTCGGTGATGTTCGAGGTGGCTTGGTGCGTGACGCTCTATAGCACCGTGCTCTTCCTGGAATTCCTCCCGATGGTCTTCGAGCGCTTCGGCCTCGACAAGCCGCTCGAGTGGATCCACCGCATCTCGGTGCCGATGATGATCCTGGGCGTGCTGCTCTCCACGCTGCACCAAAGTTCGCTTGGGACGCTGTTTCTGATCGTGCCGGAGAAGCTGTATCCGCTTTGGTATACGCCGGTTCTGCCGCTGCTGTTCTTCGTTTCGGCGATTGCGGTGGGCCTGGCGATGACGATTTTCGAATCCTGGCACAGCGCCCGCGCCTTCGGCCGCGCGCTGGAGCTGCCGCTGCTGGCCAGCATCGGGCGCGTGCTGGCGGTGGCGATGAGCGTGTACCTGTGGATCCGCTTCCTCGATCTGCTGCATCGCGGCGCCTTCGGCCTGCTGCTGCGGAACCGGACCGAGACCTGGCTGTTCCTGCTCGAGATCGCACTGGCCGTGGTTCCCACCGCGCTGCTCTACCAGTCGCGCATCCGGCGCAATCCGGCCGCGCTGTACTTCTGCTCGGTGATGGTCGTGTTCAGCTTCATCGCCAACCGGCTCAACGTGGGCATCACCGGCCTCGAAGCGGGAAGCGGCACGCACTACATCCCGAAGTGGAGCGAGGTCGCCGTGACGCTCTCGCTGGTAGCCGTCGGTTTTGCGATCTTCCGCGTGATCGGCCAATACTTCCCCGTTTTTGAAGCTCACTCGCCGCAGGCAGGGCTTTTGGAACGGGAAGAACGGGAGGTAGACCCACTCGCCGTAGGATGACCTTCCTCCGCTCAATCCGGCTGGGAGTGGCCGCCAAACTGACGGTCGCGGTGATCGTCAGTACGGCTGTGTTCTTCACTCTGTTCGGGTTCATCAACCTCCGCGTGGAGCGCCGGCAATCGGAGGGTCTGATGGTGCAATCGGCCGACCGCGTGGCGGACATCATCCTGCGCAGCACGCGCTACGACATGATGCGCCACGACCGCGACGCGCTTTACAACGTGCTGCAAGAGGTGGGCAGCGAGCCGGGCATCCAGCGCATCCGCATCTTCAATCGCGACGGGCGGATCATGTTTTCCACCGAAGCGCGGGAAATCGACACGGCGGTGGATAAATCGGCCGAAGCCTGCTACGGCTGCCACGCGCAATCGCAACCACTGGCCAAGCTGAACCGGCCGGACCGTGCGCGTCCGTTCTGGGACAAGCAGGGCCATCACCTGATCGCCGTGATCCGCCCCATTGCCAACGCGCCGGAATGCTCGAGCGCGGCATGCCACGTTCACGACGCCGGCCAACGGGTGCTGGGGGTGGTGGACGCGCAGTTGTCGCTGGCTCCGGTGGACGCGCAAATCGCGCACAACCAGGCCTCGCTCGGCTGGTTTCTGCTGGGCGGGATTTTGCTTGGCTCCGGCCTGGCGGTGGCGTTTATCTGGCTGGTGGTCTACCGGCCGGTAAAGGAATTGATCGACGGCACGCACCGCGTGCGCGAGGGCGATCTGGATTACCGCTTGCCGGTGCGGTCGGACGACGAACTGGGCTACCTGGCTGCCAGCTTCAATAAAATGACGACGGAAGTGGCAGGAGTGCAGGCCAAGATCGAGGAGCAGGTGCAGCGCAAGACAGCCGAGCTGGAGCGCATCCATCGCACGCTGCTGAGCTCGGAGAAGATGGCCTCGATCGGCAAGCTGGCGGCCACGGTGGCGCATGAGATCAACAATCCGCTGTTCGGCATCCTGACCTACGCGCGGCTGGTGGAGCGCGGCGTGCGCAAGAGCGAGATCGCAAATCGCGACGAGATGGCCGAGCAGTTGCGAACCATCGAGCGCGAAAGCAAGCGCTGCGGCGAGCTGGTGAAGAACCTGCTGACCTTCTCGCGGCAGAAGCCCAGCGAGCGCGAGCCCAACGATTTGAACACCATCGTCGATCACGCCGTTTTGCTGGTAAAGCACAAGCTGGAAATGCAGAACATCGAGCTGGTGGAAAGGCTGGCCGAAGGGCTGCCGCCGATCGATTGCGACGCCAATCAGATCCAGCAAGTGGCGCTGGTGCTGATGATGAACGCATCGGAAGCGATGCCTTCGGGCGGCCGCCTGGAGGTGATCACCGAGCTGGATGGCTCGACCGGCGAAGCGGCGCTGCGCGTGAAGGACTCGGGCTGCGGCATTCCGGAGGACGTGTTGCCGCGCATCTTCGACCCCTTCTTCACCACCAAGGAAGATCAGAACCGCACCGGCCTGGGGCTCGCGGTGGCGCACAGCATTGTGGAACAGCATGGCGGCGAGATCAAAGTGGATTCGACGCCGGGGAAGGGAACGGAATTTCGCGTGGCCCTGCCGCTGAGCGCGGCAGCGGTCGAACAGAGCCGCGACCAAAGGGAGCGGTCAAGCAGGCAGCTAGTGTGACGTTTCTGAAGTGTCTTGACCGCTTGTTTACGCGCAGTTAACAGAGCCGCGACCAAAGGGAGCGGCCAAAAGGACTTCCGAAGAGCGGGGAGTTACAGGAGGAAGCAATGGCAACGGCAGTGGACAGCACGGTGTCGGTGAAAACCAAGGGCCGCATCCTGATCGTGGACGACGAGCTGGTGGTGCGCGACTCGCTGGGGAAGTGGTTCACCAGTGAAGGCTACACCGCGCGGCCGGTGGGCAGCGGGCGGGAGGCGCTCGAGACCATCCAGCAGGCGGAGTTCGATGTCGCGCTGCTCGACATCAAAATGCCCGGCATGGACGGCATGGAGCTGCAGGGCCGTCTGCACGAAGCCGACCCGGAGCTTTCCGTGATCGTCATGACCGGCTACGCCTCGGTGGATACCGCCGTGCAGGCTTTGAAGAACGGCGCTTACGATTACATCACCAAGCCTGTCGATCCCGATGAGCTTTCGCACCTGGTGGAAAAGGCGCTGGAGCACCGGCGCACGCGGCGCGAGGTGGTGCGGCTGCGCGAAAACCTGCAGGAAGTCTCGCCCGGCACCGAGCTGATCGGCAAGAGCCCCGCCATGAAAAAGGTGGTCGAGCTGATCGAAATGGTGGCGCCCACCGAGGCGAGCGTGCTGATCACCGGCGAAAGCGGCACCGGCAAGGAAGTGGTGGCGCGCTCGATTCACGCCGCCAGCCCGCGGCGCTACATGCCGATGGTCACCATCCATTGCGGCGCGCTCACCGAGACGCTGCTCGAAAGCGAGCTGTTCGGTCACGAAAAAGGCTCCTTCACCGGGGCGCAGTATCGCAAGAAGGGCAAGTTCGAAGTGGCCGACGGCGGCACCGTGTTTCTGGATGAGATCAGCGACATCAGCCTGCGCACGCAGACCGACCTGCTGCGCGTCCTCCAGGAAAAGGAAATCACACGCGTGGGAGGCAATCAGACCGTCAAGGTGGATTTTCGCGCCATCGCCGCCACCAACAAGAACCTGGAGGGGCTGGTCAAGGACGGCGCCTTCCGCCCCGACCTTTATTACCGGCTGCACGTTTTTTGCATTGACCTGCCGAGCCTGCGCGAGCGCAAGGAAGACATTCCGCTGCTGGTCAATCACTTTCTCAATAAGTACTCGACGGCCACCAGCCGGCCGGCGCCGCAAATCGGCGGCGAGGCCTTGAACCTGCTGATGCGCCATGACTGGCCGGGCAACGTGCGCGAGCTCGAGAACGCCGTCGAGCGCGCCCTGGTGGTGAGCCGCGGGCCGGAGATCCGCGCCAGCGATTTCTCGTTCCAGTTCGAGGCCGAGATTCCCAAGGGCGGCCAGACGCTGGAGGACATAGGGCGGGCGCACATCGAGCGCGTTCTGCGCGAAACGCAGCACAACCTGTCGCGCGCCGCGCGGATCCTCGATATCGACCGCACCACGTTGTACAACAAGCTGCGGCGTTACGGTTTGCGGTGAAGCCCATTCAACTGGTTCCGCTGGCCGGTTCGGGCGGGAACGGGTTCTCACAGGAGCCGGCACTCGATCTGCTGGAGCAGCTTGCGGCGGGGCTGGCCCGCAGCTTTCGCGTGCCTTGCCGCGTCAGCCAGCGCAACATGGAGCTGGATTTCGCATTGGACGGGCGCCGCGGCCAGTATTATTCGAGCGCCATCTTACAGCAACTCGAACGCGGCGCCAGTTCCGATTCGCGCATCTTAGGCGTCACTTGCTGCGACTTATACGTGCCGGTGCTCACCTTCGTCTTCGGCGAGGCGCAGTTAGACGGTAACTGCGCGGTAGTCTCGACCGCTCGCCTGGCCGAGCCATTTTATGGCATGCCGCGCCGCGACGACTTATTGCGCGAACGCCTCCTCAAAGAAGCCATTCACGAGTTAGGCCACACGTTCGGCCTGCGCCACTGCGGCGACTGGCGCTGCGTAATGACGTCGAGCCACGCCGTAGAGCGCCTGGACGTGAAATCCGCCGAGTTCTGCCCACGCTGTAAGAAGCCGGTGTTCCAGAATGGGTTCTGGTAGGGCGGGCTTTAGCTTGCCCGAGAATCGTTACGTTGCGGCGATCATATCTGAACGGAGCCGCGACCAAAGGGAGCGGTCGGCTTGAAGACTCGAATACGGCCATTCGATCGAGAGAACTGCATCAGTGAATCGGCCGAATAGCAGACGCGCACCTCGTGCGGAACCGCTCCCTATGGTCGCGGCTCTGATGCGCTTTTGACCTTCGATTCGCCGAGAAAATGAGCATTTCAGGCGCAGGCTACGAAGCTCTGAAATTCGCGGGCATTTCGTCGCCTGTCACCCGATTTGCGAAGTCTACTTCGGCAGCTTCTCCGCCAGTTTCGGCGAATCGAGCGGGATGAATTCCTTCACGCCTGCCCGCCCCTTCACCGAAAGCCATATGCTGGCGTTAGCGGCGTGGAAGTCGATTTCGAACTCGTAGAACGGGCAACAGCGGCGCCACATGTCCAGCCATTGCGCCACGTCCATTAGCGACGCTTTCTGCGGATCGACGCGAAATGCGTATCCGTCGTTCAGCTCGCGTGAGGCGGTCATGGCCGCGATCACGTGCTTCCCGATTTGCTCCAGTTGCTTCCGCTGTTGCGCGGTGAGCGCGCGCAGATTGCAGGCAATGGGCGGAGCCGTCTCGGCTGCTGGGATCGGGGTAAACGCCGCGAGAATCAAGCTCAGAAGAGATATCTTGCTGTTCATACGACGATCATCCATCTTAAAGTCGACTTGAGGTCAAGTAAACTTAGAGGTATGACGATCGGGCAGGTGGCGAAAGAATCGGGTTTTGCCGCTTCGGCGATCCGCTTTTACGAGCAGGCCGGCGTGCTGCCGCGTCCTTTCCGCACCGGCGGCCGAAGGCAGTACGATTCGTCGGTCTTTGAGCGGCTCGCCGTGCTCGAGCGCGCCAAAGCCTGCGGCTTCAGCCTGGATGAAATGCGGCAGCTTCTCTATGGATTCCGCGAAGGTACCGCGCCTTCCGAGCGGTGGCGGGCGCTGGCGCGCCGAAAAATCGCCGAGTTAGATGAATTGAGTCGCAAAATCGCCGCAACCAAGGATCTGCTGCAGCGAACCTGCGCGTGCAAGGACCTCGCCGAGTGCGGCCGGCGTATCCTGGCGAAGAAGCGGGCGGCTCGCGAAAACGTCTAAGATTGGTCGCTCCTGGCAGACCTCCTGCGTAGCTCATTTAGGTTTCCAAGGCGAGGTTGTATATGGCAGCGACGAGGTTGAAGCGTTTCAAAGGACAGGCTATGCGACTCCGATCGCGGGAACGCTGGTTGCCTAATGTGCGTGTTTTGGGCTTCCCAATGGTGGCAACTGTTCCCACCTGCCCGATTGGGACAGACCCGCGCTGTGCACGCCGAGCGCCAGTCCCAGCTTGCAGATTGCACTGAAACCGTAGTAAGAGCCAAGCCAGAGAAAGTCTGTGAGCGGGTTTCGTTCCACGTTCGATTGGCGAAACGCCAACGCAAGAAACACCAAAACAAAGGCAATCGAGACCGCAGCGGCCGTGCCAAGAAACCACTTGGCCATGGCATGAGGCCGCAGCGATTGCGCGGTTGTCAGTTCATAAATGCCGACGCCGATTGCCATCGCGACGATCAGGAGCGCGATGGTACGAAAGGCGATTGGTCCGGTCGCCCGGAAAGTAAAGATCAATCCGAGCGCGCCACAAGAAAGGCCGTTCAGCACCAGAAGCCAGGATCTGCCCTCTCGATGACTCCGGATGCCGGCTGCGATCGTGCAAACGCCCGCCGCCAGTGCGAGCATCCCCATCTGCTCAAGCGTGCCTCCGTAGCGCACAGTTGTACGCAAAGTCAGAGATCCATCCGGGCGCTCGATGAAAAGGGTCATGGCCGATAACATCGCGTCAAAGACGCCAGCCAATGCCAGCAGCCACCAGTTCTTAGACAGCCTTTGGATCAAGTGCACCTCCCGGATCGCACGGCGATCCACCCCCAAGGCGTTGAGTGCTCTGCCGCAATCATAGCACCGCGTCAGGGCTCTCGATGTGCGATAGCGGACGTTGGCGCAGTGGGGCGGACCCCCGGTCCGCGGCCCACGCCCCCGTCGGCCTGCTTCGTCGTTATCGAACAGCGGGATGAGGGCGTCCCGCGCAAAACAGGGGGTCTGGCCCCACTCTTCTCTGACAACTCCCGACTTTAGGCGAGAATGGGGTGATGAGCGAACGCACTTCGGCATTGGCGAACGATCCGGTCTTCGCCGCGCGCATTCAGAGATATGTGGCGGACCTGTCGCGCAAGGGGCACTATCACAGCCTGGAATTGAACGATGGCACGGTGCTGCCGGGGATCATCCCGGTGGAAACGTTGCGCGCGCGGGTGGGCGCATTTCCGATTCCGGCGGATCTCGATGGCCGGCGCGTGCTCGACGTCGGAGCGGCTTCGGGCTGGAACGCATTCGAGATGGAGCGCCGCGGCGCGGAGGTGATGGCGGTCGATTGCGTCGAATACAGCGAGCTACGCGAAGTCGGCGAGCTACGCGGCTCGCGCATCGATTACCGGCTGCTGGACGTGGACGAGCTGGACCCGGCTGAAATCGGCACCTTCGATTACATCCTGTTCTTCGGCGTGCTCTACCACCTGCGCCATCCGCTGCTGGGCCTGGAGAAGATCTGCGCCCTGGCGCGCGACTGCGTGTTTGTCGAATCGTTCGTCGCGGATGGGTTGGGAGAGCGGTCGGACGCCTGCACCATGGAGTTTTACGAAAACGACGAACTGGGCGGGCAGATCGACAACTGGTGCGGCCCCACCACGAAGTGCCTGATGGCGATGTGCCGGTCGGCCGGTTTCGCGCAGGTTCGTCTTGAGTACGTCGCCGAAGGGCGCGCCGGAATCACCTGCCGGCGGCGCTGGGAAGCTCCGGCGGCGAACCCGGCGGCCGCGGCGCCCTATTTGTGTTCGGCGGTCAACAATCGGACCATCGAGACCACCTTCCACCGCGCGAAAGACGAATACGTGTGCCTCTACTTCCGCTCACGGGAGACTCTCACCCGGCACGATCTGCGCGCGGAAGTGGATGGCTTCGGCGTGCCCGCATTGGTTGTGACGCGGACCGGCGAACAGCGGGATGGAACGGGGGAATGGCAAGCCAACTTGCGGCTGCCGCCGGGCCTCGCCGCCGGCTCGCACGAGGTTCGCCTGCGCACCGTGAATTCGGATTTCAGCAACAGCCTGGCGATTCTGATGACCGCCGAGCCGGGCCCGGCTCCCGCGCTGCCGGCTAACTTCCCGCCGCTCGAAGCGGCCTCCGCGCCCGCGCCGGTGCTGGTTGCGATCGAAAACACGTTCGACGGCTCGGCCATTTTCCGCGGCTTCAAGAGCGAGTTCCTTTCGGTTTATTTCACCACCGGGGAATCCGCTCTGAGACGCGAGGACGTGCTCTTGCAAGTGGATGGCAGGGACGTGCCAGTTCACCTGCTGACGAACCCCGGCGGCGTGCACTGGCAGGTGAACGCCAAACTCCCCGCGGACCTGGGCGCTGGAACCCACCAGACAAGAGTTCGCACCGCGCGCAGCCCGTTCTGCAAAGAGGGCGAGTTCCGGCTGGATGGGTAGGGAAGGCTCCGCCGGGCCGGCCGCGCCGGGCCGCATGGTCCGCATCGAAACAGCCGCCGATGACATTTGTCACAGGTACGACTGTGGTTCCGCGGCATGATACGAAGGCAGGTGTTGTAAGGACGTTGTCAATAACCAAACGGGTTGGGCGAGGAGGTTGGCAGGCGAAAGCGCCTGCCCCACTCTGCTCGCTGGGCGCGAGGCCGCAAGTGGGCACTTTCGCGACTGAAGGCTGTTTCACGCGCCCCCTTGCCTGGCGTTACACTGGTCCCTCCATGACCACTCGCCGCACTTTTCTTCAGACCGCCGCCAGCGCCTCCGCCGCTTTCACCCTGACCACCGCCCCGCACCGGCTTCTGGCCCAGGCCAACGCCGTCTATCGCAACCCCATTCTGGGCGGAGACCACCCCGACGCCAGCCCCATCCGGGTCGGTAACGAATTCTTCCTCACCCACTCCAGCTTCGACTATGCTCCCGGCCTGCTCATCTGGCGCTCCGCCGATCTGGTGAACTGGAGGCCCGTGGCCGCAGCCTTGCATCGCTACGCGGGCAGCGTGTGGGCCCCGTATCTCTGCGAGTATGAAGGGCGCTTCTACATCTACTTCCCCGCCGATAACCGACTGCGCGTGGTCCATGCCGAACATCCGCTGGGCCCCTGGAGCGACCCCATCGATCTGGGCATCAACGCCATCGATCCCGCCCACATCGCCGAGAACGGGCGCCGCTTCCTCTACGCCAACGGCGGCGTAATGGCCGAGCTGACCGCCGATGGATTGGGCGTGAAGGTGCCGCCGCACCACGCTTTCGATCCCTGGCCCGTGCCCGCCTCAACGCGCATCGAGTGCACCTGCCTGGAGGCGCCGAAGGTGATCGAACACAACGGGTATTTCTACTTAAACGTCGCCGAGGGCGGAACCGGCGGGCCCTCCACCAGCCACTCCGTGGTCTCGGCGCGCAGCCGCCATGCCGACGGCCCCTGGGAGTACTCGCCCTACAACCCCATCGTCCACACCCCGAGCCGCGACTCGCGCTGGCTCTCGATCGGCCACGGCCGCCTGGTGGATACGGCGGACGGACGCTGGTTCATGACCGTCCACTCCTACGAAAATGGCTATCGAGCCCTGGGACGCCAAATGCTCCTGCTGCCCGTCGAGTGGACCGCCGACGGCTGGTTCCGTGTCCCTGCCGGCATCACCTACGAATCGGCCATTCCCATGCCGATTCCCGGCACCCGCCAACTGCCCCTGCCCGACCCCTCGGACGACTTCACCAGCGCCGAACTCGGTCTGCAATGGGCCTTCTGGCACGAGTTCGACCCGGCCCGCTTCTCGACCGGCCAAGGCGTGCTGCGCCTGAAGGCTCGCGGCAGTTCACTGGCCGACAGTGGCGCTCTCACCACGCCGGTCGGCGGTCATTCTTATACGGTCGAAATTGACGCCGAGATCGTCCCTGGCTGCTCCACCGGCCTGGTGCTTTTCTACGATCCCGAGCATTGGACCGGCATCGTGCTTGATAACGAGGGCATCGGCGTGCGCATCGCCAACGGCTACGTCCCCAGCCACGTGCAGACGGGCGCGACGCGCGCCACCCTGCGCGTCGTCAACGACAACCAGGAAATCGATTACTACTTTCGCCTCCCCGGCCAAAGCTGGCAGAAGACCCGCGAATCGGCCGAAGTCAGCGGCATGCACCACAACGTCCTCGGCGGATTCCTCGACCTCCGCCCGGCCGTTTTCGCCGCCGGTTCCGGCAGCACCAGCTTCCGCAACTTCCGCTATTGGCCTGAAGCGATGGCGCCGGCATAACGGCTCCGCCGTTGTTGGCAGGCGAAATCCGCTTCGGACCCGAAAACCGGGGCGCCTGCCCCACTAGCCAGCCGCCAGCGGCGCACGTCACGATACAGTACAATTGTGTTTCACGATATTCGGGCCGAGTTTTCCCCTATGAGTACCGAGTCTCCGGCGGAAGCCGTACTCCAGCGTGAGATCGAGCGCCTGCGAAATCGGGTCGCCGAGCTTGAGCGGCAGCAATCGGCAGCATCGAGTCGGCCGCCACTGGAGAACGAGGCCGTCCTGCGCGGTTTCTTCGACAGCCCCGAGGCGATGCGCGGAATTGTGGAAGTGATGGATGGCCGCATCATCCACGTCTCCTGCAATCGGGCCGCGGCGAAAATGTACGGAATCGACCGGGACTTGGTCGCGAGCAAATCCGCTGCCGAACTGGGCGCCTCGGAAGCGGTCGCGCGAGCGTGGGTCGCTCTCTATGAAGACAGCCAGCGCACCGGCAAGCCCGCTTCCATGGAATACGCCCGCCGGGATGCGGACGGCTGGGACCGCTGGCTGATGGCCACCGCCAGCTACCTGGGAGCCGGACCGTCCGGAAGCCCGCGATTCGCGTACACGATCGTCGATCTCACCGGACGCAAGCTGGCCGAGGACATGCTGGACAGGCAGCGCCAAATGCTGGAGGTGACCCTCCAGAGCATCGGCGACGCGGTGTTAGCCACCGATGCCGGCGGCAGAATTACCTTCCTCAATCCCGTAGCGGCCAAGCTGACCGGCTGGACGGAAGTTGAAGCCGTTGGCCAGCCGTCGCTCGATGTGCTGCGAACCATCGACGAGTTTTCGCGCGAGCGGGCCGAGGACATGGTTGGACGCGTATTGCGGGAAGCGTGCGTCATCAAAATGGCCAACCATACGGTTCTGTTGGCCCGCGATGGGCGCGAGATACCGATCGAGGACAGTGCGGCGCCGATACGCGATGGCGCCGGCAATGTGCTGGGTGCGGTGCTGGTGTTCCACGATGTCACCGATCGCAGGCGGGCGGAGCGGGCGTTGCGCGCGAGCGAGGCTCGACTCCGTACGCTGAGCGACAACCTGCCGGAGGGCGCGATCTACCGGTACCGTCACGACGCCGATGGCAAAGCCAACATCGATTTCATCAGTGGCGGCATCGAAAGGCTGACGGGGGTGCCGGCGGCCGAGTTCATGGCCGACGCGGCCCTGGTCGACCGAAACGTGCTGCCGGAAGACCGCGATCGATTGAACGCGGCGATCCTTGCGTCGCGCGAGGGGTTGACGCAGTTTGAAGCGGAAGTGCGCCACATACACCGTGCGACCGGAGAGATCCGCTGGTCGCTGATGCGTTCGACGCCAACCCGCAATCCGGATGGTTCGACGACGTGGGATGGCATCGAACTCGATATCACCGACCGCAAGCGGGCGGAAGAGGCGCTGCGCGAGAGTGCACGGCATCAACGTTTTCTAGCGGGACTTCTGGAAACATCCGAACAGCCTTTCGCGACTGGTTATCCGAACGGCCGGCTGGGAATCTGCAACCGCGCTTACTGTGAGCTGACCGGCTATAGCCTGGATGAGTTGCAAAGTACTTCGTGGTCGGCAGAGCTAACCCCTCCCGAGTGGGCCGAAAAGGAAATGGCGGAGCTGGCCGAGCTCGAGCGGACCGGGAAGCCGGTCCGGTATGAGAAGGAATACGTGAGGAAAGACGGGCGGCGCGTGCCGGTGGAACTGTTGGTTCACGCAGCTCGCGACGAATCCGGCCAGACGGAATTCTACTACTGCTTCCTTACCGATATCACGGAGCGCAAGCGGATCGACGAGGCCCTGCGGAGATCGCGCGACGAAATGGAGCTGCGCGTCCGGGAACGGACCGGGGAGCTCTCCAACGCGAACCAAACCCTGGCGGCGCAAATCGAAGAGCGGAAGCGGGCGGAGGCTGCGCTGCACGAGAGTGAAGCCGCATTTCGAACGCTCGCCGAGTCCGTGCCGCAACTGGTCTGGATCTGCAATCCCGACGGCATGAACGTATATTTCAACCAGCGGTGGGTGGAATACACCGGGATGACGTTGGAAGAGAGCTACGGCAGGGGCTGGAATACGCCCTTCCACTCGGACGATAAGCAGGCCGCCTGGCGGGCCTGGAACCATGCCGTCGAAAGCGGCGATACATACCGCGTGGAGTCCCGGCTGCGGGGGGCGGACGGCAGCTACCGTTGGTTCTTGATGCGGGGAGTGCCCTCGCGCGATGCGGCGGGCGAAATCGTCAAATGGTTCGGGACCTGCACCGATATCGACGATCTGAAACAGGCCGAACAAGAGGCTCGGACCGCCAGGGAACGGCTGGCGCTGGCACTGAAGGTGGGGCATTCCGGCACATTCGAGTGGGACGTCCGCAACAACGTGAACGTCTGGACACCCGAAGTCGAGGAGCTTTACGGACTCGCGACCGGGACGTTTGGCGGGAGGTATGAGGATTGGGAGGCGTTCGTGCTCCCCGAAGACCTGCCGCAGGCACGAGCTTGTCTGGAAGAATCGCTAAAAACCGGCGAGTTCTTCGCGGAATGGCGGATCCGGCACGCCGGGAGCGGTGAAATCCGCTGGATTGTGGCGAACGCTCAAGTGTCCTTCGACGAGGAAGGACGGCCCCTTCGCATGATCGGGTTCAACCGGGACATCACCGACCGCAAGCGGGCGGAGCTGGAAGTGCTGCGCTTGAACCAGGACCTGGAGCGCCGCGTGGCGGAGCGGACCGTCGAACTCGAACGCATCGCCGCCGAACTGGAGAAGCGCAATCGGGAAGTGGAGCGCGTGAACCGGATGAAGACGGAGTTCCTGGCGCGCAGCAGCCACGAGTTGCGGACGCCGTTGAACGCCATCGTCGGCTACTCCGACCTCCTCAGCGAGCAGTCGGCCGGACCGTTGCCTAACCCATACCCGCGGTTTGTCGCCAATATCCAGGAGGGCGCACGCCACCTGCTCGATATGGTCAACGATCTGCTGGACCTCTCCCGGATCGAAGCGGGCCGCATCGAGCTGAACCTGGAGCGGTTCGACATTTCGGCGGCACTGGACGAAATCCTGTCGGTGATCACACCCCTGGCGGAGACCAAGCGCACGCGCATCGAGAACCGCATTGCTCCCGACACGGTTCTGGTAGCGGACCGCCTGCGGTTCAAGCAAATCCTGTACAACCTGATGAGCAACGCCGTGAAGTTCACGCCGGAAGAGGGCCGGGTATGGATCGAGACCGCGACTGATGGAGAGATACTCACCATCTGCGTGGGCGATACGGGGATCGGGATCGCCGCTGACGAGCAGGAAGCCATCTTCGAGGAATTCCACCAGGTGACGTCCGCGCAAAAGCCTTCCGCCGTGGGCACCGGGCTGGGCCTGGCGATTACGCGCAAACTGGCGCGCCTTCACGGCGGCGACGTTCGTGTCGAAAGCGAGATGGGAAAGGGCAGCCGGTTCCTGGTCTCGCTACCGGTTGCGGCGAAATCGATCGCGCCAGGAAGAGGGTAGGTCCATGCCGAAGGTGCTGGTGGTGGACGATAATCAGCCGAGCCGCGAGCTGCTCGTGGACATTCTGCGCCCGCTTGCGCTCGAAGTGGCCGAGGCGGCGGACGGCGCCACTGGGCTTGCCTCCGCGCGGGGCATGAGGCCGGATCTCGTGATTCTCGATATCGCAATGCCCGGCATGGATGGTTTTGCGGTTCTCAGCGAACTGCGGCACGACGCGGACTTTGCCGCGACACCGGTTTTGGCGGTCACGGCGAACGCCATGCCGGGCGAGCGGTCCAGAGCGCTCGCGGCCGGCTTCTCGGATTTCCTGACCAAGCCGGTGCGTAGCGCCGAGCTGCGGCGGCGCGTGGAGGCGCTCTTGGATGGCTCTCATGGCTGAACGCCTATTCACAATGGTCGCGGTGGACGACGATCCGCGAGCACTCGAACTGATCCAGGACGTTTTCTCCGCGGAACCTGACGTAACGGTGGTGACCGCTTCGGACGCTGCTTCGGGCCTGGAAGCCGTCCGGCGCTTGCGGCCGAGAATCGTCCTCCTGGATCTGGTGATTCCGGGAGCCGAAGGCATGTCGGCGCTGGACGATATCATTCGGTTTTCTCCCGAAACCGACGTCATCCTGGTGACCGGCAATTACTCCACCGAGTCCGCGGTGGAAGCCATTCGCAAAGGGGCAAGCGACTACCTGACCAAGCCGGTGGGAGTGTCTCTGCTGCGCGAGCGGGTGGGCAAGCTGCTCGAGACCGAACGGCGGCGCGCGCGGGCAAATCGATTGAACGCCGAGTTGATGGAGACCTGCCAATTCCAGGGCATGGTGGGCGGCAGCCCTCTCATGCTGGAGGTATTCGACCGGGTCCGCCGCGCGGCTCCGCACTTCCGGACCGCGCTGGTGACGGGCCCGACCGGTACCGGCAAGGAGCTGGTGGCGCGGGCTCTGCACGGCCTGAGCCCGGTGCAGTCGAAGGCCCTGGCCGTTTCCAACTGCTCCGCCATTGTGGAGACGTTGTTCGAGAGCGAGTTGTTCGGGCACGTGAAAGGCGCCTTCACCGGCGCGGTTTCCGACAAGGTGGGCCTGTTCGAATACGCCGCCGGCGGAGCGGTTTTTCTGGATGAGATCGGCGACATGCCGCTGACCACGCAGACCAAACTCCTGCGCGTGATCGAAAATCGCGAGTACCAACGAGTCGGATCTCCAGTGGCGCGCAAGACCGACGTTCGCATCATCGCGGCCACCAACCGCGATCTTCGGAAACTTTCCTGCCAGGGCTCCTTCCGCGAAGATCTCTTTTACCGCCTTTCCATGATCGAGATCAAGCTGCCGTCTCTGGCCGAGAGACCCGAGGACCTGCCGCTGCTGGAACGCTACTTCCTGGAGCGGTTCGCCAAGGAGTACTCGAAACCGGTCCAACGGCTGACCCGCCGCGGGGAGGCGGTTTTGGCCCGCTACTCGTGGCCGGGTAATGTGCGGGAATTGGAAAACGTTCTCGGTCACGCCTGCATGATGACGGACAGCGGTGTGATCGACGTCGCCGACTTGCCGGCGCACCTGCACAATCCGCCGCCGCGTTCCCATCCCGAACAGGTTGAGTTGGTGCCCATGTCGGTGGTGGAGCGGCGCCACGCGGCCGCGGTGCTGGCCGCCATGAACGGAAACAAGGTGCAGGCAGCCAGGATACTCGGCATCCACCGGGCGACTCTGTCGCGGCTGCTGCAGGAGGACGGGCACGCCGCCGGTGACGCAGAAGAGGACGCCGGTGTCCTCCCGCGATCCGATCGCGCGGGGTGAGCGGGCGCCGGCGGCCCAGCCTCTTCCGTGTCTACCGGTTCGGTTGCCCCATCCCCTCCAACCGGGCCTCCATAATCAGCCGCGCCCGCTCCACGTCCCTCGCGCGCCCGCACACGATGACGAGCGGGCGCCCCCGCAGGGCCGTGAGCTCGTATTCGCGCGCCGCATCCCGTGGGATTCCGAGACTGTAGAGCCCGCCCGCTATGGGGCCCAGGTCGCCGAAAAGTCCGTGGTTTTGCAAGGTCCGCACGACGGACGCTGCAAAGGGACCCGCCAGAAAGACGGTCCGTTCGGCGGGGATCACCAGCACCGCGCACCCGCGCAGCGTCTCGAGCAGCCTCCAAGACATTCCCTGGGGCGCCGTGCTGCGGAGGCCTCCGCTTTCGAAATGATACGCGACGGGGATCACTCCGCTCTGCTCGTCAACCGCGACCACAGAGATGCATTCGGCTTCCAAGCCTTGCTGGCGGAGTTCGGCGATCGCCGCTGCGGCGTCAGCCGCGCCAATGGACTCGACGACAACCACGTTTTCCGGAGCCATATATCCCCTATTTCTGAGCACGCAAGGAGCCATCTTCGGAAGTTCCCTGTAGCTTGAATTCCGAAGATGGACGCCTTGTATCCGGGCAGGGCGTGAGCCGTGCCGCCGACACCGCGCATTCTGAGGACTTTAGTCGCCCAGGGGCCAAAGCCTATCAGGTTCATCCTGTTCCGGCACGGCTCAAGCCGTGCCCTGATACAAGACTTGCTCCTTCTCGGTCGTCACTGGTGCGATTCGGCACATTCTTTGACACGGTGGCGTTTATTGCAGCACTGGCCCAAACTGGCGGCCCTGAAACCGCTCCTCAAATATAAATATCTTCAGCTCTTCAACTCCCGTAATCCGATGGTCTTTGCATTGCTGTGATTCCTGCCATGTACAAGACTAAGTACTCGCCCATCGAACGCTCCGGCGTCCATCTGCATGGATGGGACGCTCAGGCAGAATCATGGAATGGGCCCATTCCGCTGACGCCCTGCAAACATGGAGATCGCGGCACTGCAAAAATCAGGGCTGCGCGGGGCACCTTCCAGGGAAAGGTCCGGTGCTCTCTGCCCGGGCTGCCCTGCCTGGAATTCTACACGTCGGTTTACGACCTCAGAGACGCCGGCCTGGCCATCGTTCATCTGGACGGTTCGCACGGCGGTCCGGTAGGGATTGTGGTGGTCGTCCCCCGCGACAGGCGGCGGCTCCTGAGAGACGATTTCGCTTTTGAGTTGATGACCCTCGTCAGCTTTCTTGGCTCGCCAATCATCACGGGTTGCGAGCTGCAGATCAACGACTACATCGAAGAGGTTCTGCGGACGGAGCCATCGGCTTCGCAGGTTTTTGCGGTCGAAACGGCGGAACTCGATTCCGATATCAGCATTGTGCTGTCGGCCCACTTCGAGAATCTGGCGGCGGCAATGCTGGACTGGATGGCGAAGCGGCAGCCGCAGGATGAAATTGCGTTCGACGACGAGGACTGCGTGAACCGCGGCTCAGTCCCCGGTAATTGCCTGCCGATCGAGATTCCCACGCTGCCGCTTCACGGCGGCATGGTGTGTTAGCCGGGCGGAATTCGTTCGAAAGAGCTCGAAACCTCAAAACTCAAATGCTCCTGGACCGACCAATGCATCCAACTGGAAGATCTCATGTATCGTCCGCCATGGTGTACACCATGGGACGGTTTCGCACGCTGGGTCGTGAACTGACCGGCGAGTTTCTGGATCCCGATGAGGATCTTGGCGTCTCAGTTATACCGAAGCACGATTCGATCGCCGCAGCCGATCTTCAGGGGACTGCCCTGGAGGCTGGTTCGGTTGTGATCGATCACTGCCTTTCGAGGATCTTTGTCGCCGCTTACCTGCTGGCCGGCAACGCCAGGCAAGCGGAAGCGGCAGTTTCGGAAAGCATCGAGCGATTGGACCTCGCGGCAGCCCGGAATGGGCGACTCTCCTGGAAAACAATCGCTGCCGCGATCATGCGAAGCGCGCCGGATTCAGAGCCAACTTCGGAGGAAGCGCCGATTGCGCTTCCGGTCGAGTTGCAGCGGGTGCTGCGGCTTTCGCCCCGCCTTCGCCAGTGTTTTGTGTTGCGCGTGCTGATGGCAATGCCGCGCCACTACTGCGCCGGACTGCTGTGTGTGGATGCCGACCAGGTCGAGGCAAACTCTTGCCTGGCCGCGCGAGAATTGGCAAGCATGGCGGCAGTTGAGGCGACCAACTGAAGGGGGGAAGACCTGTGGAGAAAACCTGCCTCATCGTCGACGACGATTCAGCCGTACGCACCTATCTGAAGGCGGTTCTTCAGAGGGAGCAGTACGTTACCCTGGAAGCCGGCGATGCGCCGCAAGCATTCAATCTGGTTCAAGAGCGCAAGGGCGATTTGGATTTGATCGTCACCGATATAACCATGCCAGGGGACATGGATGGGCTCGATCTAGCCTATGCTGTCCGAACCCGGTTCCCGGCGATTCCGGTTGTGTTGGTCTCAGGCTTCGCGGATACGGAATCGGCCTCGCAGGGATTCCGGGACTTCGCGTTCTTACACAAGCCCTTCACGCCGGCAGCCATCATGGGGGCGGTGAATAGGGTCGCCACCGGTTCATGCGCCGATTAACGCGCCTCTTGGTAGACTCGGGCTCGGCGGTTCGTGCCTCGCGGATGGGGGGCAGCCCAGGCGAACGGCGCTGGTGAGACGGCTACCCGATCATCCCTGCCGCGGCCAAGCCCGGGTTGCCCTCATCGAGGACGGCGAGCGCATCCCTCCGCGTGTACCACCTTCCCGTACCGGGGTTCTTGTAGACGATCCAGCCGCGGTCCTCGTTCGTACGATAGGACCACCCGGCATTCGTAAGCCGGAGATGATCGCCTCTCAAGCGAGGGGCTGGAACGCCAGTTGCAACGCGTATTGTGTCCACATCATTCACCGGCGATGAAACTCACCGGGGAAGGGTCCACGCGCGGGCCACTTTTCCATGCGGCGAAAGGGTGTGCCAGGAGGGAGCGCCGCGCCCTTGCGGGCCGTTGTAGTCCAGGCATTCGTGGTTCCTGCAATTCGTGCAATTCACCTGCTCGCAGCGGCGGTCTTCTTCGCCTTCGCTCAGAGAGATGACAATCGCCGTGGAAGCGACGCCGAGTTGCCGGGGCGCGTCCTGTGGACACGGAATCCACACGTCCGCCTCACCCGTGCCATCCGCCAGAATGGCTCTGCCCCTGGTCACGAACGCCGCTCTCGGTAAGATATACAAGGTCTCGTCCCGGCCTTCCTGAGCGTAGAACCGATTGTCGGCCATTCCGACGATATGCGTCCGAATCGGCCGATGAACAGCCTCTTCCGTGGAGCGTATCTCCTTGGGTTCCCACGACGACACCGTAGAAACCTTGCGGAGAAAACCATCGGCTGCCGTGTGGCGATGGAAGCCTAAGAGTTCGATCGGTGAGTGCTCGGTCTTGTACATGGTCGCACGACGAGCAATACAATTGCCAACGGAGTTACCAGGTTCAATAGCTGAAAATATCGTTAACTTAGAGACGGCAGGACAAGTTACAATTTGCTGACCAATGCTGAGAAACCCGCCACGCTGTCGGAGAATGTGCCACGTGTCCGACACGGCGGTCTTCGGAGCGCTTGCGGGCGCAATTCATCCGGGCGCGCCCGCGGTCTCAGCTCCTGCCCGCCTCCACAAATGCCGCGTCTTCCACAACCTCCAATTGAAACGTGTCGGCGTAGCCCTGCAGATCCAGATAGCCGGTCCCGGACAGGCAGAAAGCGATGGTCGCGGCTTCACCCGCTTGTTGAAAGTGTCCGGCTTCCCGGATCACCTGCGCGATGGCGTGGCAGGACTCGGGGGCGGCCAGAATCCCCTCGGACTCGAAGAACACGCGCCCGGCTTCGAAGGCCTCCTGCGAAGAGACGGCCGCGGCATCGACCACGCCGTGGTGGAAAAGATAGCTAAGCAGCGGGCTCTTGCCGTGGTAGCGTAAACCACCGGCATGCATCTTCTCGGGTAGGAACTCGCGTCCCAGCGTGTACATCTTCACTTGAGGCGTCAATCCGAAGGCGTCCGCGAACTCGTAGCGATACTCGCCTTGCGTCAGCACCGGAATCCGATCCGATTCAACGGCGAGCATACGTGGGATTTTCCCGCGCCACGGTCCATGGCCGAACCGGGCTGCGGCGAAGGGGCCGATGAAGCCGGTGAAATTCGTTCCACCACCCACGCAGCCGATCGCCAGGTCGGGTTCGACACGGTGCTCTTCGAGTTGACCGGCAAGCTCGATTCCAATCACGGTCTGATGAAGCGCCGCGTAATAACTCATGCAGCCGAGCGCCAATCGGGCCTCCGGCCGCGCCGCCACCAGTTCCATTGCTTCGCTCATGCCAATGCCGAGCGAGCCGGGATGCCGGGGATCCCGTTCGAACAGCGCGCGGCCGCTCTTGGTGAATGGACTGGGCGAGGCGATCGCGGTGGCGCCGGCAAGCTGCATGAGATAGCGCCGGTAGGGCTTCGCGCTATAGCTGTTGCGCGTCATGAATACGGTGCAGCGGACGCCCAGGTTGTGGCAACTCCATCCCAGCGCGCAGCCCCACTGCCCGGCCCCGGTATCGGTGATGAGTTCCCCTAGACCTTGTTTGCGGGCATAATACGCTTGCGGAATGGCGGTGTTGGGCTTATGGCTTCCGGTGGGCGAGAGATCCTCGCGCTTGAAATAAATCGCGCCCGCATAACCGATGGCTTTCTCGAACCCGCGCGCCCGGTGAACGGGAGTGGGCCGGTACTTGGCATATTCCCGCGCGACTTCCTCCGGAATGGGGATCCAGGTGTCCGCGCCATAAGGGCCATCCAGCAATTCGATGCGCGCGCACTCCTCGCTATAGATCTTGGCCAGCCCGTCAAACGAGACAGTCTGCCCGTCGCTGAAACGCGCGATGGGGAGTGGGGAAGGCAGAAGCGCGGCGAGATTCAACCAGGCTTCCGGAACGGGAATCTGAGTTTGCATGGGCATAGTCGTAAGACCTGTGGCGATCAGCGGCCGGAGCCTCCATCGCTCCAGGAAGAGGATATTTTGCCGGCCAGGGTGACCGGCAGAGCTTCGACAAATTCGACGATACGCGGCAGTTTGTATTCGGCCAGCCGGCGCCGGCAGTGCGCGATCACATGCGATCTGGTGATTTCGAGGCCTTCCCGCAACTCGATCCGCGCGCGAATCAGTTCGCTCGCGCGATCGCCGGCGACCGCATCGACATGGCACTCGACGACGCCTTCGAGCGACTCGACCGCCTGCTCGATTTCCACCGGATCGACCTTCACGCCGGCCAGGTTGATCATCCGGCGCGTTCTGCCCAAAAGCCGCAATCGTCCTTCCGAATCCAGGCAGCCGAGATCGCCGGTCCGGAAGAACCCGTCCTCGAACACCCGGAGATTCCACTCCGGATCCGCCACATATCCGGACATCACCATGGGTGACCGCACGGCCACTTCGCCTTCTTCAAGGATGCGGATTTCGACTTCGTCTATGGGAGTCCCAACTGTTTCCGGCGGCGGAGGCTCGGTCGAGCGATCGATCGAGATCACGCTGGTTTCCGTCGATCCGTACAATTGGCGCACGCGCGTGCCGAAACGCTCCTGCCAGGCGAGGGCCAGCGTCTGGGGCATGCGCGCGCCGGCGGACACGCACAGGTTCAGCGTGGGCAGATACTGGGCGTGGTCGAGCAACATCCGGTAAATGAATGGCGAGCCGATCAGGACATCGGCCTTCTCCATCGCAACCAGCCGCGCGCAGGCTGCGGGCGTGAAGTGCCGCACCAGAACGAGGCACGCGCCGTTGAGCAGCGGCAGCATCAGGCTATTATGAAATCCGCTCGAGTGATGGAAAGGAACGACACACAGGAAGCGCCGGCCAGGACCGATGGCGAGAGCCTGGGCGACATTGCGGGCTCCAGCCAGCAGGTTGCGATGGCTCCGAGGAACGATGCGCGGCGTACCTGTCGAGCCGGACGTCGCCAGGTAGAGCGCCGGGCTGTTCCCATCGACGGCGGGCGCCCGCGCTGAGCGGGGAGATTCGCCAAATCCATCTTCGATCGCGAGCACTCGCTCGGCGGAGACCACCTGCTCCCACTCCGGGCGCGACGCTTGCCCGGTAATCACGCCGTGGATCTTCACCCGCTCGCCGATACTACGCAGCTCCGGGGCGCGCCAACCCGGATGCACGGGCATGAAAACGCCGCCCGATTCGGCGATCGCGAAAAAGCACGCCACGAGCTGCCACGAGTTTTCGAGCGAACCCAGAATCACGTCGCCGGGCGCTAGGTGGAGCCGCCGCTCGAGCCACTCGCGGGAGCGATCGATCTGGCGGAGCAGTTGACCATAAGTGATTCGCTCCTCTCCGTCCACGATTGCCGGACGCTCCGGCTTGTCTTCGGCAAGGGCCCGCAGCCGTTGGGCGATCATGCCTTCGAGCGCGCCTCCTCGCGCGCCTCCACATACACCGCCAGGCGCGGCAGGTCTTCGATGAAATCCAGCTCCAGCCGCTCCGGCTCGATCACGATGTGGAACTCTTTTTCCACTGCTGCGACGAAGACCAGGGCCGCCATGGAATCGACGCCGGCGATTTCCGACAATCGGGTGACGCCGCGCAGTTCGTCTTGAGGCAGGTTCAGTTGCAGCGATTCGACAAGAACCGTGCGAAGACGGCTCAGGATATCCGGCTGTCCAGGCGGCTGGCGCATCATGGCCAGAGTATCCATTGGCTCCAGTCCTCGGGGTGGTCCTGGATCTGCCGCTCGACGGCGCCAGCCAACACAGGCAGGTTGGCTACGGCAAACTCGCCCGCGCCGTCGGCTTGCATCATCCGCAAAGCCTCGCCAAACTGGATTCGGAAACCGGCGGCATTACCGGTCGCGAGCATCGGAACCACTTGACATCCGGAGACGCGGATGAGATCGAAATATCCGGCCGGGAATTTCCGGAGGGCGCCAAGGAACGGCCATTCCACGGCCTTGCGAAAGTGCTGTCCATCCAAGTGGATATTCACCAGCCCGCCGGAACGGAGCCTTTTCAGAATCAGGAGGGCGCAGTCGGGCTGGTGAACGTAAACTTCGTCGCCAAAAACCCGGTGCATAAACTCCGCATAGCGCGGATACAGGAAACGGCGCCCAAGCCGCGAGGTCATCGCTCCGGAAGATGGCTGCACTCGCACGGTCATCACCGGATAACCGAGTTTCGTCAGGTGTCGCTTGGCGATTCTCGAAGCGTAAAAGTGAGCGGTGAGGATCAGCACGCCCTTCCCGGCCGCCCGCGCTTGTTCCAGGTGGTCGAACCCTCCGATACCGTCACAACAAATCCGGCCATCGAGCGAAGAGTCCGCCAGCAGCAGGTTGTCCATCTCGGAGGCGGCGAGTTTAGAGACCGATCGGCGGGCAATTCGTGGCGCTTGATCGGCCGCGATGCCCGCGCCGGGGAATGCCACCATGCGCCTCACCGCTCTCTTCCGCTGGGACCGGAACCGCAGTTGGAAGAGCGGACCCGCGATCCAGTAAAGCACGCGCCGCGGAAGGCGAGCGGAGAGCAGCCGGAACGGGTAATAGTAGAGGAACCATAGCAGGTCCTTGACCGTTATCCAGGGAAGAGACTCTGCCGCCGCATCGGGCAATGGCACCTGCGCATAGCCGTCGATGACAGCGGTCTTTTCCGTCATAGAAACTCAACAGGGCGAGGGAACCACGCCATTATAGCGTCCGGCGGCTCCGCGTCTAAGGAGAAGGAAACGCCGTCACAGGTCCGGGTGCACGGAGGAGCACGAATGTGTAGGACCCGGCGTCAGACCGCCCCGCGAACTCACAAGCTCCGCCGAAGATTCCGCCGGATCCGCCCACAGCAGCTTGTCCGCCGCACGGTCCTGAAGCGAGAGCCGCGACCCAACATGCCCGGCAAGCCCCGCCGCGAACCCTGCGCCGGCACAGAGGAAATAAAGGCAATGCAGGGGAAACGCGCGCAGGGCAAACCAGTGGCTCCGCACGCGGGCAAGGTAGCGATAGAAGTCGCGGTTCAGGGCCGCCACCGCCAAAGCCGCACCTGCCGAGGAAAGAAACAGAAAAGCCCCCGTCCGCCCGCCAACGGCCTGCGCGCAAACAACCGACAGGATCAGCGCTAGCGCGGCCCAGCCCACCGCAAGAACGCTGTATCGCTGTCCCAGCTTGAGATTCAGGTCGGCCGGCATATGGTTCGACCGCAGGATCAGCCGCGTCCAGGGAATCGCGCGGTCCACCATGTCCGTCCTCATCACGGCCCAGAAACGGAGCCGTTTGAGGTGTTTGACCCGCAGCCCTTTATCGAGCCAAACCTGCCTCCCGTCCTGGCGGAGGCGCGTGCCCAGTTCCACATCCTCAATGCGAGGCCGCGTGTGCGTCTCGTCGAAGCCTCCGTACTCCCGGAAGACGGTCGAGCGCATGGCGCCGCAGCCCGTCCAGAACCCGCAAGTGCGAGCTTGACCGCGCTGGTGTGTATAGCAATGCAGAAGGTTGCGGTACTGCGAGAGCAGGTCCGTGCTGGCCGGATCCTGGTCGTAGGACCCGATCACCGCGTCGCGCACCGGATTCTCGGCGAACCGCGCGGCGATGCGCGCCAGGGTGTCCGGGGGCACCACGACGTCGGCGTCGACAAAGAGCAGAATCCCGCCTCGTGCGATGCCGGCGCCCAGGTTGCGCGCATATCCGGGGCCGCGCCGGCCGGACGTCGAAACCACGGTCACGCCCGCTGACTGCGCGATTCGCGCCGAACCGTCCGTCGAGCCATCATCGACCACGATGCACTCGAGCGGCGCTGGGCGCAGTTCCCGAACGGCTTTGAGGCACGCCGCCAAATAGGCCGCCCCATTATAGACGGGGATAACGATCGATATGTCCGGTGCCATGGGGCGAAACATTCAAGGTATCACGAGGCGGCGCTGCCGTATGCTTTGGGAACGGCCACGAGCAACAAACAGAGGACCAAGCAGGCCAGCGTGATAGCCACGCCAATGCCGAACGAGTCCGAGCGGAACGAGAACTGAAGTTCGCGGTCGCCGGCGGGAACCACCACGCTCATCAACGCCAAATCGACGTGGACGATCGGCAGTGGTTTGCCGTCCACGGTGGCGCGCCATCCCGGATAATATGGCACGCTGAAACGCAAGAGAGCGGGCGAGGCGGTGTGATAACGGATGCGATAGGAATTCTCGGTGTACGAAAGCACGGTAGCCGCCGCCGCCGGGTCCTGCCAAATGGGGCTGTGCGGCACAAGCGCGACCGACTGCAATCGAGGATCCAGGGTCTGGATCGCGCGGAGCGCTTCCGCCCTGTTCCGTACGTCCATGATCGATTTGGGAAAATACACACGGGGCAGCACGGATGCATTGGATTCGACGCCCGTCGAATCGGCCGTTAGAAAGGTACTGATGTTGAGACCGTCGCGGAGGTTGCGGTTCTGCTTCATGACGGCCAGATATCTGATGTAATCTCCGATCGGCAGCGCGGCGTACCCGGCGGTAGTTTCCAGATGAAGATCGAGCCCGTAGTTTTGCAGACCGACCGGGGCTCGCCGTCCTCCCAGAAACCGGGTAAGCGGCGGCACCGCGCGTGCCACATGGCGCAGCAGGGCGTCTTCCCCATCCCCGTAGGCGCTGTCGAATGTGAAGTGCCCATACGCGAGCGGGTTCTCGAGCACATTCCAGTACCAGACGTCGACAAACAGAATCGCGATGAGAATGGCGCCCAGGTAAGGAGAGCGCCATCGCCGCACCAGCCAGGCAAACCCCGCGGCGGCCAGCACAGCCAAACCCAGCGCAACCACAAACCAGCCCTGAATCGGCTCGCGGACCTTGTTCATTCCCGGCAGCAACAACGCAAGGCGGTAGAGTCCGGCTGCATTCCCAAGCATGAACCACGCGGCAGGCACGATCAGGAACAAGGCGTGCAGGCGGGTTCTTGTCTTGGCGAGGCCGAGAGCCGCTAGAGGAAGCAGCAGAAAGCCCGCGTAAAAGTAATACTGGGTAACGTCAGCAGGCCCCGTGTACTTACCCGAAATAGCGCCCAGCCAATCCGGCGCGACCAGGGTCGGCAGGGTCCTGAGTTCTAGGACTCCGTCCGTGGTTTGCGAGTAATTCGACGTTGCGCGGGACGTGGTCCGCACCAGCTCGAGCGTGGGCACAATCTGAATGGCGGCCACCATGATCGCCAGCGCCAGCATACCGGCTACGATCGAGGCGATCCGCAACCAGCGCCGCGGCGCCCGGTACAGGTCGGCTAGCGCATAGAGGCCAAGCGCCAGAAACCCATACATGGCGGTCTGGAAATAGCCGGCCAGAATCATCGCGGCGCCGGCCATGCCTCCCAGGGCCGTATATCTGGCGGCGCTGCCGTCGAGCGCCCGCTGGAACGCCAATAGCAACCATGGCAGACAAGCTGCGGCGGCGAAAATGCCGACATGAGAAGCGTGGCCGGCAAAGAACCCGGACAGCCCATAACAGAGCCCCCCCAGCACCGCCGCCGGCCGGTTTTCGACAAGGCGCGAAATCAAAAGGAACGCGCCAAGGCAGGCGATGAACGCATTCAGCGCCAGTTCCGCCTGAATCATGCGCGGCGAAATCCCGATTAGAAAGAAGGGCCAGTGCGGCGGATACCATGCGGCGGTCTCCGGATACGCAAGGAATGGATAGCCGGCGTAAACGTACGGCGTCCACGAAGGAAGGCTGCCCGAACGGACGTGATCGGACCAGTACTTCTGAAAGGGGTAATGCAAGTCGGCCGCGTCCCATTGAATACTGGCGGACTCGGACGCGAGCGGCACCAGATAGAAAACCAGGACGAGGGCCGCAATCACGGCGGGCGCCGTCCAACGCGATTGCTTGCGCGGCTCCGGTGCCGGAGTCTCATCGCAGGGTTTCTTCCGTCTCTTTTTCACGTTTGAGTCACCATTGTAAATCAGGGTGTGTGCGGGAAACCCACCCTACTCGATGGCTGACGTGCTGTTTCCTCCGAGCGGCAACCGGGCCACGCTCTTCCTATCAGGCTCGGCGAATTCACCCGATGCCACAAATCCGGGTACTATCGAGAAGGCCGGTTGAGGAGCGCGTTCCTTTCACACTTTGCCGGAGGATTTCAGTTGACACAGAAGGAGCCCCCGTTTGGATGCGCCGATCTTTATCGTAGGAGGACCGCGAAGCGGCACCACCCTCCTGCGGAACATGCTAAACCGCCATCCGGCGATCGCCATCTGCCGCGAAACGGAGTTTTTCCATTGGGTCTACATACGACGGCGGACGTTTGGCAGCTTGAGCGATCTCGATAACCGCCGGCGCGTTGTGAAACAGTACCTTGCCACGCAACGCATTCAGAAAACGCGGTTGGATTTCGAGGCTCTAGGCGAAACGCTGCTCCAGGAAGCCACCAGCTACGAGGCGATGTTCCTCTCGCTATTGCGATTCTTTGCGCGAGCGCATGGCAAGAGGCGCTGCGGCGAGAAGACTCCTCACAACGCCTTGATCGCCGAAATGCTGTGCGAATGGTATCCCGGCGCAGTCATCGTCCATCTGTTACGGGATCCTCGAGATTCCGTGGCGTCGCTGTTACGCATGCCCTGGGCGCCCAGGAACGTAGTTTCCAATACGCGTACATGGCTTCGCTTCAATCGGGGCGCCTGGCGTTCTCGGCACCTCCCGAATTATCTACTGGTGCGTTACGAAGAGCTGGTAACCGAGCCCGAAGCGCAGCTCAGACGCATCTGTGCTTTTGCCGGAGAGGAGTATTCTCCGGCCATGCTGGTCCCGAATTGGGATCCCGCGGTGAACCTGTTTTGGTATAAACGCGCGGAAGAGCCAGTGACCACCGAACGGTTGGGCAAGTGGCGGGACGAGCTTACCCCAGATCAAGTTGCGCTGGTCGAGTGGGTGGTCGGACGCCATATGAAGACGTTCGGATACGAAGCTGTTGGAGGCCGGCCTGCCAACCTGAGCATCCTCCGCGAGCTCGCGTCGGCCGTTTACGAAGCCATTGGGAAACGAGTGGAACAGTTTCCGGCAGTTTGGTATTATCTCATCCGGTCCACCAACATCGTCAAAGAAGAAGCCGCCCGGGAACGGTACTTGAAGTCGGCCGCCGCGCACCGCCCGCGGTCGTAGACGGGCTCAGGGCCTCCGGTCGACATCCAGCTCGGAGCCAGACGAAGGTCGGGCGTAAAGACCCGTTTGCTTGTCGATGGCGACGGTTGCGCCCGTCAGGAATCCCCGGCAGAAGCTCCGGAGTTTCCTGGCCCTGTGTTGCCGGCCCAGGCTCGCGCCAACCCTGGAGCGCCCCAGCACCCATTTACCCGCGAGCCGCAGCAGCAGGGGCAGCGCTTGCCATTGGCCGGTCTTGATTGGTTTGACCATGATCGCGCCCGTTCCGTGCCAATAGCTGTCGATCAGGGCCGGCAGTTGCTCCCGTTTACGAAGGCCGAAGTGCGTCACCCAAACCACAGGAGTTTCGTAAATCCAGTGACCCGCGAGCAAGGCTCGCATGGCCAGGTCACCGTCCTCACCTGCCTTGAATCGCGAGCCGGCCCCCAACATCTCGTCAAAGCCGCTCAACGACTGCCAAACACTGTGCCGCACCGCCATGCACGCGCCTAGTCCCTCCACGCGGTGTTTGTCCCCGATGCCTCGGGCGAGAAACGGCGTCTGCCGGATATATGCCGGAATCGAGCCCACCGCGGGGTCGTGGGGAGCGGGCAGAACATTGCCGAACACAATTCCGATTCGGTTGTCGTAGGCGAATGCGGCTTCGAACTGGCGAAGCCAGTCGGTTGGAACCGTGCAGTCGTCATCGGTCATCAGCACGAGAGCGCCGCGTGCCTTGCGGATCGCGGCGTTCAGTCCCGCCGAGCGGCCCCTGGTTGCACTGCGCAGGTAGCGCACGCGTGGGTCGCTCAAGAATCGATCGAGCGAGGCTTCGGTAAGGTTGTCGTCAGTCTGGTCGACGACGACAACTTCAAAGTCCGGATGGTCATTCTGCAGGATGGTGCGGACGGCGTTCGGTATTAAACTCGCACGGCCGCGCGTGGACATGACTACCGAGATGCGTGTTCGCTCCTTCGTCATGCAATTCTCGTGGGGCTTGAACGATTCGGCGCGTCCGGCTTGCGCGCCGTTTTCCTCCGGATCGAATCCAGGAAGACTGAGAGCCTGCTGCGAATCCTGCGTGGAACGAACCAGATCAGAAAATGCGCCAGGAAATCGACGGCTCGAGGCTGGCCTTTTGCACACGCCTTCCACGGCAGCAACCAGAAAGCCCTCCAGCACCTGCCCCACGCCGCCGTGGAACTTACCCAGATCATCAGAAACGATGCATAGGCGCGAGGTGTCACAAGTCCGCGGTTCGCTTCGATCCAGTCGAGCGAATAACGCCAATCGGACGTATTGCTGATTCTGGGGCGGTTGGTATCCATGTGCCAAATGTACAAAGGCTCCGGATAGGCCACAAACACAGGCTTTACGCCTTCGACGGCCGTGGCGCGCAACACCCAGTCAACGTCCTGGTGCCTTGGCAGGTCTTGTCTGTAGGGGACGCGCAGCAGCAGATCTTTCGTGGTCAGAACGGTTGGGCTCAAGATCAGGCCATCACCGCCGCGGGCCCCGCTTTGGCAGAACAGGTACTCGCTGATGGGTTCGTCAATCGCCGGAATCCGTCGGGGCCAAATCAAATCGCCTTCCGCGCTGCGCGCAATCAAGCGGCACGACACGATGGGATGGGGATACGGGCACTGTTCGGCGGTTTGCAATTGGATTTCGAGCTTGCGGGGAAACCACTCATCGTCGTCGTCGAGAAACGCAATCCAACGGCCGCGGGCTTCGACCACGCCCGCGTTGCGCGCGCCCGCACACCCGACCCCTGTCGGCAGCGCTTTCACGCGTAACCGCGGATCGCCGACCGAACCAAGCGCTTGCAAGGTCTCGGGATCGTGGCCGTCCACCACCACGATGACTTCGATCTCGCGCAACGTTTGACCGAAAACGCCTTCGAGCGCGCGAAGCACCAGTTGCGGCCGGTGAATCGTGGGGATGACTACGGAGACCAACGGGGTCAAGGCCGCCCCGGCTGAGAGAAAGCCGCGATCCGATTGCCAATCTCCCAGCGCATGCGGCGGAACTGGGTGCGCTCGGCTTCGGTATAGGCTTGGGGATACCAGCGGCCTTGGTAAGAGCCCCGGATCGCTTTCGGTATCAGCGGGACACCCAGCGTCCAGTCCGCTTCGATGTCGAACGTCATGCTAGGAAGGCTTCATTATAGCTGAGCTGCACGAAGCAGGATCTTGGCCGCGGAGTATCGCTGGGGCGGTACAACTTCGCACAGGAAGAGATGATCATGCACGCCAGCCCGGTCCGGCTTCCGGCGCCTTGCAAGAACTGAGACGCGCTCCTGGCCGAAGCCGTACGCAAAGGCATGGAAGACGGCGAGGCTTCCGCGGACGTAGCCCTGTGGAGTTATGGAAGCTGGCACGTCGTCGATGCCGAGCACCCCGGCTGGCGCGAGTCGCCAGCAAGCAGGGGAAACACAATCTGGAAGACGGAACCCGCGTTCTCGTTGCTGTCGGCCCAAAGAGACGCCTGATGAACGTCGGCGATCCAGCTCGCAATGGAGAGACCCAGTCCGGACCCCTCCACCTGGCTCCTGGACGGGTCAGCGCGATAGAAACGGCCAAAGATATGCGGCAAGTCGGCCGCCGAGATCCCCATGCCGTTATCCTCGACGGTGACTGTCACCTTCTCGCCGGCGGTGACCAGCCGCACCCGGATTGTGCCTGGCGCCGGCGTATACTTCGCGGCGTTATCCAAGAGAATCCACAGTAATCGGTTGAGACTGGAGTAATCTCCCCACACGGTTCGGTGGCAACCGTCTTCGATATGGACCGTCAGAGTGTGTCCACGTTCCTCGGCGAGCGAACGAGCTTTATGGCAAACAGTTTTCACCACTTCAACCAGATCTACCGGTTCGAAGGCGAGCCGGGAATTGTCGGCGTCGGCGCGCGCCAACGTCAGCATGTCTTTCAGCAGACGGCTGGCTTTGCGGCACTCGGCGACAATCTCTTCGAAGGCGCGCTGGCTGGCGGCATCGATCTGTTGGTTCCGCAGCGCAAGCTCCGCGGTGGTCAGCACAAACGAAACCGGATTGCGAAGCTCATGCGAGGCGTCGCCGGTGAATCGCTTGATCTCGTTCACCGCCGATTCCAGGCGCGCGAGCATCGCATTGTAGGTCTCCGAAAGCCGCTGTAGCTCGTCCCTCGTTTCCGCGACGGGCAGCCTCTCGGACAGATTCGAGACACCGATCGAGCGGGTGGCCGCGATAATCCGGTCAACCGGCTTCAGCGCTCTTCGGCTGAGCACGTATCCGCCGAGTGCCGAGATGGCTAGCAGAGCCGGGATGGCCCATAGCAGGCCGGCGGAGAAGGCACGCAGCACGGTGCGGTTGCCCTCCAGCGGAGCGGCGGCGCAAAGAACGAACGGTTCCGAACCCGATGAGAAGGGATGCGCCAAAACGCGATACGGCTGGCCTAAGAAAGTGACCTCGGCGAATCGGTCGCCATCGATGGGTGTCACCTGGGGCCACGGGAATGCCTCCGCGGCAGCGGTAGGAGAAGGCAGAGCGCGAGTCCCATTGATTTGGAAAACCTCGATCAGCCCGCCGCCTGTCGCGTCCGCGAAGCCTCGGAACTTCCTGGCGCGCTGTCCGGGGGTATCGGCCTGAGTCTCGCGCAGCAAGTCGCCCAACCGCTCGGCGCGCCTCTCCAGGGTACGGGATCGTCCCGATGTGAGCGTGTCTTTCAAGTCGAGCCACATGACCGCGCCGAACAGAGCCAGTCCCGCGAAGAACACTGAGGAGAACCAGATCGTGAGCCGGAGCGAGATGGAACGATAAGCCATCAACTGGCATCGCTCCGGATGGAGTAGCCCACGCCACGAACAGTGTGCAGAAGTTCGGCTTCTCCGGGCTGCGTGATTTTCGAACGCAAAGAACGCACAAAGAAGTACAGGTTCGCGTCGCTGACGTCGGACTCCATTCCCCAGCCTTCTTCGATCAGCACCTCTCTCGGCACCACCATGCCGGCGCGCCGTATTAATGTTTCCAAAAGAGCATACTCGGTGCGCGTCAGGGAAACGGTGCGGCCGCCGCGGTGCATTTGGTAGGTGCCTGGATTGAGTCTCAGATCCTCGAATGTCAGGTCGGTGGGCTGTGGCGCCTGAGCACGGCGGGCGACGGCTCTGACTCGCGCGAGAAGAATGTCCAGCTCGAATGGCTTGGTGAGATAGTCGTCCGCCCCGCAGTCCAGCCCCTGCACGATGTCGGGCCCGGCGTCGCGCGCCGAAACGATGATGACGGGTGTGTGGAACCGGGCCGCCCGAAGCCTCCGCAGCACGCTCAGGCCATCCAGCCGGGGAAGCATGACGTCAAGCAGAATCACGTCGGCGTCGCCAGCCATGCCAAGCTTGAGAGCCTGATCTCCGTCGTATGCGAGCTGGACGGAATGCCCCTCGCTCTCAAGCGCTCGGCGCAATAGGTCGGCGGTGTTTGGGCGGTCTTCGGCTATTAGGATTCGTATGTCCCGATTTTGGATCGCGAAGGTTAATATCCGATGACGATACCGTAAAATTTCCGCATCCGGACCGCTTCCTCAGACTGCCCTCAGACTCGCCTGTTCTAATACCGCTGTGGCACTCTCGCTGGTGCCGCGAAAGAAAAGAATCGTAACGGGAGGACTGTTATGCGCAGGATCATGAGTTTCGTGCCGGCCACTGTATGGTACGTTGTTGCAGCCCTGATTCTCACGGGCTATGTTCCGTCCGCCGCTGGGGCAGACACAAAGGGCGTCATCGCCGGCCGAGTGGCCGACAGCTCCGGCGCAATTCTCCACGGAGCTCAGGTGCAGTTACAGTCCCAGGGCTTGGCGGTGGCATCCGACGAGCGCGGGGAATTCTCTCTGGCCGATCTCGCTCCTGGAAGCTACAAAATCCAGGTCTCCTACGTGGGCTTCAAGCCATTCGAAGCCGACGTCACCGTGGCAGCGGGCGAACTCAAGCGCGTGGATGTCCGGTTGGAAGTCGCTTCGCGGGCCGATCAGGTCCTTGTGACAGCCGAACGGGCGCGCGGCGAAGACGAAGCCATCAACCGCACCCGCACGGCCGACAACCTCCTCCAGGTGCTTCCGGCGGAAGTGATCACCTCATTGCCCAATGCCAACGTCGCCGACGCTCTGGGCAGGCTCCCGTCCATCACGTTGGAACGGATCGAAGGGGAGGGAGTCTACGTGTTTGTGCGCGGCACCGAAGCGCGCCTTACCAACGTCACCATCGACGGCATCACCATTCCTTCACCCGAACCCACCGTCCGCCAGGTGAGGCTCGACGTGCTTCCCGCCGACCTGGTGGAGTCCGTCGAAGTGAACAAAACCCTGGCGCCCAATATGGATGGCGACGGCATCGGCGGATCGGTTAATATGAAAACCAAGACCGCCGGCGAGTTCCCCACCATTAACCTCTTTGGCCTCGGTGGCTATAACCCCATCCTCGGCGGCCGCGAGAATACCGAAGACGGCGGGACCATCGGCCATCGTTTCGGACGGAACCGGAAGCTTGGCATCCTCTTTGGCGGGTCCTTCGACTATAATGGCCGTGGCATCGACAATTGGCAGCCGGCCATCGATCCCACATCGACTTTCAGCAAGCCCATCTATGACGACAACACCATCCGCGAATATCGCTACTATCGCAACCGTTGGGGCTATGCTGGCACTGCCGATTACAAGTTTAACGATTCCACCGGCATCTACTTCAAGGGCTTCTATTCGAATCTGAAGGACTACGGCGATAAGTGGTATTACGAACCACAGTTAAGTGGCAATCCAAAGTTTTACACTTCCAGCAAGCGGCCGGATGCTTCTATCAGCAGTTACACGTTTGGCGGCCACACCCAATTCGGCCCCTCGACAGTAATTTGGGCAGTCTCGGCGTCCAACTCTTATGAGCTCGATTCCGCCGGCAATCCCAAGGCCGACTTTTCCTGGCTCGGCTCCTCGCTAAGCTGCGGCTATAACCCCACGGCGCAAACCAACCCCAATGTCCCCCACTTTGGCAACAACTGCGATGGGCCTAATTCTCCGCTTGAGGTGGCTTCCAATTGGGGCTTCAAGGATATCACTATCTCCAGCGGAAGAACCGCGCAGATGAATCTCACTGCCTCCGGTTCCTATTCCACTCTCTATCGCCTCGGTTCGCACTTTGGCGTCTTTGAGTTTGGCGGCAAGGTTCGCAACGGGCACAAATATCAGAATTCAACGGAAGATGTTTATGACGGCTGGAAGGCCGCCAACTATCCGATGACGGAGTTCTTAAGCACCTTCAGCAGTAATAATTACCAAAGCGGCGACTACTTCGGAGGGCACTTCGGCCCCGTTTCCGCTTTCAGTCAGCTTGAGAGCTTCACTCTTGCCAATCTGACGAGCCACCTGGATGGTTATAAAACCGCCGCTGACGGTTACCCCAACATTTTCGACCTGATCGAGCGCATCTCCGCCGGCTACGTCATGGACACGATGGATTTCGGCAAGCTGCATGTGATGGCGGGCGTGCGCTTCGAAGGCACGCAGATGAATACGCTAGGCTACAACGTGACGCTGTATCCCGCGGGCAGCCCGAATTGCGCCCTCGCCACGGGCTGCGGCGTTCCGGTTCCCACCCACAACAATCCCTCTTACGTCGATGCGTTGCCCAGCGTTTCGCTCCGGTACGCTTTGGACAACGAGTCGGGCTTGCGTCTGGTCTACGCCCGCGGCGTAGCTCGTCCCGACGCCTATCAGTTGGTCCCGTACGTCGTGGAAGACGATTCCACCAATCCCGCCACGATCGCGCTGGGCAATCCCGCGCTCAAGCCCGAGCACGCCAATAACTACGATCTGCTCTACGAGCGCTATCTCAATCCAGCGGGAATTCTCCAGGCCGGCTTCTTCGCCAAGCAGCTCTCCGGCACGCTGATCAGTACCTCCTACACGTCCGACAGCGGCCCCTACTCGGGCGATCTGGTTTCACAGTGGCTCAACGTGAGCAACGCCGATCTATACGGCTTCGAGATCTCTTACCAGCAACGTCTTTCGCGGCTGCCCGGCCTGCTGAGTGGCTTCGGGTTGATGGCCAACTATAGTTGGACTGCCTCCAAAGTCTTCCACATTCCCGGCCGCCTCGATAGCCCGGCGTTACAGCAACAATCCCCCAACACCTGGAACATCAGCCCCACTTACGACAAAGGCCGCTTTTCGATGCGTGTCGGCCTCTCGTACAACGGACCTTGCATTTTTCAGTACGAGTACCAGAACTCCGCGGATGTGAGCGATCTTGGCCCGAAAGGTCCCAGCGGTGATATCTACACTCTGCCTCACCTGCAACTGGATGCGCAGGCCAGTTTCCGGATCGGAAGAGGACTCTCCGCGGTGGTTTACGGTCTGAACCTCACCAACGAGGTGTTCGGCTATTACCAGGGCAGCCCGATCTTCGTCAATCAACGCGAGTTTTATAAGAGCGATTACGCCGGCGGCTTCCGGTACACTTTCAATCGTGAGAGGTAACCGGCTCTTCGCAATCGTACTCTGTGCGCTGACAGCGGCGGTCTGGCCGGTGGCCGCCGCGCCGCGGCTTGTGTATGTGGCGATCGTCAGCCGCCATGGCGTTCGCGCCCCCACTTGGGATACCGCGCGCCTGAACCTGTATTCGGCCGAGCCATGGCCCGATTGGGGCGTACCTCCCGGCTATCTCACGCCGCACGGGCGGGAACTCATCCGGCTCATGGGCGCTTATTACCGCGACTGGCTGGTTGGCGAACATCTGATCCGCCGGGATGGATGCCAGGACGCCCCGCGCATTTACATTCGGGCCGACAAGGATCAGCGGACACTCGAAACGGGCCGCGCGCTCGCCGAATCGATCGAGCCCGGTTGCGGGGTCGGCATCCACGCGCAACCGGGAGGCGGGAGCGACCCTCTGTTCTCCGGCGCCGGCACGCCCGACCCGGAACATTCGCTCGCCGCGGTGCGCGATCGCCTCGGCCCCGATCCGCAAAAGCTGATCGCCGATCACCGCGCGGCCTTGGACACTCTGCAGTGGATACTCCGCGGCCGTGAAGATATGCCGAACCACATCGGCGTCTCACTGAAGGGCAACTCAGTCGAGCTGACCGGTCCGTTCGCCACCGGTTCGACTTTCAGCGAGAACCTGCTGCTCGAATACGCCAACGGAATCGCGGGCGCGGCGCTCGGCTGGGGCCGGCTGACGCGCGAAAACCTGGACCGCGTTCTGGAACTGCATGAGGTGTATACGGACCTGATGCGCCGCACACCCTACTTGGCGCGCGCCCGCGGGTCAAATCTTCTGGCGCATATCTTGTGGTCGATGGAGCAGGCTGCATCTGGCAAGCCCACCGCCGGTGCTTTGGGTCAGCCGGGCGACGTTCTCCTGGTTCTGGCCGGGCACGACACGAATCTGTCGAATCTTTCGGGAATGCTCGGCCTTTGCTGGAAGCTGCCGGGATACCGGCCGGACGACACGCCGCCTGGCGGTGCGCTGATTTTCTCCCTGTGGCGCGATTCGGAAACCAGACAGCTTTCAGTGAAGCTGCGTTACGTCGCGCAGACGCTCGATCAAATGCGTAGCGGGAGCTTCCTATCCGTCGCTGCACCGCCGGCGAGCGAGGATGTGTCAATGCCGGGCTGCGATGCTGCACAGGGGGATGGAGGCTGCCCATGGGAGACCGCCCTCGTGGTGATGCAAAGAGCGATTGATCCGCGGTTCACATTGGGGGAGCCGATCCCGGCAGTTTCGAGCCGACGCTGACATGAGCATTCCCTGAACGCCATCGCAAGACCCTGACGCGCCGGCGCGAGGCGGTGTTCATCTACTCGTGACTCCGGCAGAAATCTCTCAGCGTTCCAGGAGCACGGGTAAACGCGGCGGAGTCGAGTTGCTCAGTCCGTCGATCGAGCTTACCGGCCGGACCGGCACACTGATCCCCGCCGGTTTCAAGCCGGCACGGCTGGCCGTCACGGTGATCGTCCCAGGAGTGAGAGTAGAACGAAGCGACACCCGGTTGATGCCGCACTCCGTGTTCAAACGAAGATTGTTGGTCGAATCGGTCCTGCCGCTGTTGTACCCTCCGCGCCATATCGCAGGGCCTCTCACCGTGAAATCGATCGGGTTGTCATCGGTGGAAATGCGTCGGCCCTGGGCATCGATAACCTCCACATCGAGCAACAGAACATCCTGCCCATCGGCCTCCAGACCCCGCGGGCCGGCGATAGGCGTAAGCTTGACCTCAGCCGCGGCACCGGGAGTAGTCAGTTCATCCTGCGCAACGAGCTTCCCGCCGTTTAGCCCGAGCGCTCTCAGATTGCCGGGCGTGAATTCGATATCCGGAAAAGCAAATATGTATCCGTTGGCCGGCTGCGAATTGACCCCGTGCGACCGTCCATTGACCCAGAGTTCCACCGCCTGCGTATTGGCCACGACATAGATGGTCTTTACCGTTTTTTTCGCATCCGGACTGGCAGAGTAATTCCAGTGGCCTAGGATGTGAAGGTCCGGTCTCTCATTCTGCATCACCCGGTGAGCGAAATAGATCTCTTTCGGGAGGCGAACGGCATCCACCTTGCCGCTCACGCGCGCTACTTCGCTAGAATCTTGACGGCCGTCGGCATCGGAATCGGAAAAGTAGATCGAGGCGTAGCCCGACCATTTGGCGTGCGCTGGATCGGAATTGGAAATGCGGTTCTGCCAATATTCCCAGTAACGTCTGACCCCGGCGAGTGCAAAGCTTTCGGACGTGTACTGGTAGGTATCGTTCGGCCCTTTCTGGAAGCCGAAATAAGGTGGTGAAAAGTCGTCCCAGAAGCGCCGAGCCCCTTCATCCCGGAAGTCCTCGGTTTCAATCAGGGGCGCGCGGTCGCGGCGTTCGACACTGTATCCGCGGAAGATTTCATTCGGCTCGGAGATCTGGTCCGTTCGCGGGTCCTGACCGATCATGATGCCGTAGTATTCCGCTATAGGAGTGATGGCGTTATTGGCCGCTGCGTTGTCATTCCCCCGAGCGCCAATGACACGGCCGCCATCGGGATCCCACTGTTTGCGTAGAGCCACCATTTGGCGCATGTGGTCGACAGTGATAACCGTGTTGCCGGCTTCCCAGAAAAGGATGCTCGGGCTGTTCCGAAAGTAGAGGATCGAATCGCGCATTACCTCCATGCGCTGCTCCCATTGACGGCCTTGCGAGTCCGATTCCTTATCGCCGGCTGGGCAAATCTCCACGATGCCCCATCGGTCCGCGGCCTCCACATCGACACGCTGCGGAGACACATGCATCCAACGAACATAGTTGGCATGACTCTGCCGGATGAGTTTTGCCTGAAAGTCATGCATCCAGTCCGGATAGGCCTGCCCCAGGCCAGCCCATTCATTGCTCGATCGCTGGGCGAAGCCCTTCAAGTAAACGAAATGATCGTTCAGATAGACGCCGCCCTTACCGGCGCCGCCTTTGAATTCGCTCTTGCGGAACCCGGTGACCACCCTATTGAGGTCGACCACTTTCCCGTTCACGCGGAGAGTCGTATAGACATCGTAGAGGTAGGGATCTTCGGGGCCCCAGAACCGGGCGTCCTTCAACGCGGCCGTGGCCGTTATAACCGTCTTCTCTCCATCCACCATATCGACGGAGGTTCCGTCGAAACTCGCTCTCACCTGGCCGTCGGAATCCACAATTACGCCCGATAACTCGACCGTGGCCCGATCACCGGACGAATTGCGAACTTCGGAATCAACGGTAACATCGGCGCGTTTTCCCGGAATATCGAAGTTTCCCGCATGTACATAGACGCCCGTATCTTCTAATCCACAAAAGATTGGTAACGTCTGATAGATCTTGCCCGTAACGTGCAGCCAGACGTGCTGATTGATGCCCCCGAAATCCGGATTAAAATCGTTGCTGTTCCAGCGGAACGGAGTTCCCGTTGCCCGCTCCGTGTAGGTGGTGCGATTGTCCACCTTAACCGCCAGAACATTCTCTTCGGTGCCGAAGCGAACGGCATCGGAGATATCCAGGCCATAAGCGGTAATGCCATTTTCGTAGAGTCCGACGGCTTTGCCGTTTAGAAAGATATCGCCAGCCTGCCGCATGCCCTCGAACTCGAGGAAGATCTTGTGCCCCGCGAATGTCTCCGGCAGCTTGAAGTGCTTGCGATACCATGCGATGCCTTTGTAGGTGCCGCGATCGCCGCCGCTGTGGGAAATGATCTGACGAAAAGAATCTACATCGTTAAACGTGTGCGGCGTGCTGACGGTCGCCCATCCTGAGTCATCGAACTTCGGAGCCTCCGCGCCCACCGCGTCGGCGCGAAGAAACTTCCAGTTCAGATTGAAGTTTATCCTGGATCGCGGCGATGCGGGCGGCCGATAAGGCGCCGCCTCCGCCGGAATTTGCGCACCCGACAGAAGGATCGTCAGCGATGCCGCTATTCGAAGACTTGCGGGAATGAATCGCCCAAAGAGTCGCACGAGAGGCTCCACCTCAGAGGTCATACAGGACACAGCGGCGCCTCCCCGGAAACCGGCATACCGTAACCCGATACGCGGCGCCGGACAGGCCCGCCCGCGATTTCTTCAGGCTTCAAGCCATCGGAACCGCCCCGCCCCATGATCTCCCCCGATCAGAACGAAAGCCTGGCGCTGAACTGCAGCTTGCGAGGTTGATTCGCCATGGATGAGAAGATACCGAAACTGGCGGAATCAATGCCCAATCCAGGGGCGGCGAAATGGACCGAGTTATTGACATTAAACGCGTCCGCCTGGATCGACAGTTTCACTTGCTCGCGGACCGGAAACTCCCGGCGCAGGCTCACGTCGAGATCCGCATTGTGAGGAGCGAACAGGCCGAGCGCCGCTGAGCGCGCGATGTCGCCCGCCGTGTAAGCCGCCGGGTCGGCAAAGGCCGCCTTGTTGAGATAGCTCGTGGTGGCGATATTCGCGCCGTTGCTGCCGGGCGCGCCATTTTGCCACACCTCCCCGCCCGAACCGAAGGCTGCTGTGTAGTTCGGATAGCAGGCCGCGTCGATAATGCCGCCGCCGGTGCAAGTGCCGGTGATCGTCATGGGCGCTCCGGAGGCGTAAGTATAGAGCGCCGAAACCTGCCAATGGCCGATGATCGAATTCACCGCCGTATTCGCGGAGTTTAGTCTGTGACCCGCACCGAAAGGTAACTGGAAGACGAGGGTCGCACTGGCGACGTTCTTGTGATCGATGGTGCCGGGTGCTTTCTCCAGAAAGAGCTTGGTTGGATCGCGCAAGTTCGAAACCAGATCGTCCAGCTCCTTGCTGAACGCATAATTCACCATGAAGGTGAGCCCATGCGCCAGCCGCTTGTTGAGTGTGAGTTGCAGCGCGTTATACGTCGAGTTGCCCAGGTCCAGCCACGGGCTCTGCACTGTGGTGTATTGCGGAAACGGCTTCAGCGCTTGGGCGATGGTTCCGGTGAAGTTCGGAAATGGAATCTGGATGTTTGGAAACAGGGCCTGAGCCTTCGCGAGGTTGGCCGCGTTCAAAGTCGAGCTCAGCAGAGATCCCAGCGATAGGTATTGGATGGGAATCTGGTTGTTGGTCACGGCCTGGGGAACCAGCGCCCCCGGCAGCCAATGGCCGTCGGTCCCGGAATAAGCGGCGCTGAAAACCAGGTTCGGGGTGAACGAATGCTGAATATTGAAGCTCCAGTCCTCGTAATAGGGTGGTTTGCCGCTCAGACTGGGATAGCTGTAAGGCATGGTCTGGGCCGTGCTTGGGCCGGCCCACAGATCCCCGGCTGCCGTGGCGGATGCCGCGGTGACATATCCGGTACCGTAGCTTGGATTGAAGAATGGCGGCGAGAGTGGATTGCCCGGGTAGCCGCTGTTCCAATTGAACGCGGGTTGCCCGGTCGCCACGGCCCCCAGGCTGGCGGTTTCGTCAAAACCGGCCTGGCTCAGTCCTTGGCGCCCGTCCGTGCGCCCACCCACTCCGCCGGCATGCGCGTAAAAGATGCTGTAGCCCGCCCGAATGACCGTCTTTTGCCCCAGCAGGTAGGCAAGTCCCACGCGAGGCCCGGGATTGATGTTGTGCTGCTTTACGGGAGTCTTGCAACCGCAGCTATCGGTGCCGTTGCCCACAAACTCCAGAGCTCCGGGAATGCCCCCGGCGAGCGGGTTGGCCAGCGTCGGGTTAAAGAAGGACATCACATTGTTGACTTCCGTGAACGGGCTCCAGACGTTCCAGCGCAGGCCCAGGTTGAGAGTCAATCGGGAAGAAACCTTGAAGTCGTCCTGAACATACCCGGCGTACGTCTTGTAACGCCCCCCGGTTTCGGCCACCGCATTTTGCGTGACCGTGCTGCCGTCCACGAGTCCCAGCAGAAAACTGGCGTAGGCGAGACCGGTAGTGCTGATGGGGCTTCCGCTGGAGGTGAAATTCTCCGTTTCAGGACTGTTGAACGTGAAGCCGGCCTGCGTGCCGGTGAGCGGAGTGTTCTCGTTGTCCTGCAGCGCCTGGATCTGGGCGCCGAAGGTGACGTTGTGCCTCCCATGGGTCCAGAGCACGCTGTCTTGCACGCCAATCGTGTTCTGCGCTTCATTGTAGGCATGGGAGTTGGTTCCGTCCCAGCTCACAGGAGCATTGTTGCCGCTGAAAGTGATATCCGGAAAACCGGAACCCGCGACTCCGCCCGGAAGGCCCGTCAGTCCCGCCTTCCCAGGATAACCGCCGCCGTAGGTGTTGCTCGTCAAGGGTATGAACAACCGGCTTAGCCCCACGCTGAACTGGTTGACCATGCTCGGGCTGATGACGTAGCTATCGTGAACTTGAGCCAGGGTCGCGTATTCAATCACTCCTCTTCCGTCCGTATACGGCACGGGAAGCGTCGACGTGCTGATCGGCGTCAGGCTGCCGACGATCGGGTTCGCATACTTGCCGCTGCTGAAGAAGGCGAAGAACCGGTTCGTGTCCGAGAGATTGTAGTCGACCTTATCCGTGGTGCTGTCGTTATTGACCTTGTTCGGCAATGTTGCCAGGTAATTGTTCTGAATTCCGCCATTTGTGGGAGCCGGAAGATAGGACTGGAAGGAATTCGAAACCGATGAAATGCGGCTCGCCGGGATCATGTTGCTCGGGAATGGCGTGCGCACGCTGGTCCCGGTCGCACTGGTGGGATCGTAAATGATTTGCGGGAAAGCGCTGAAATCGCCCGTCCGCTCGGCGGCGGTGGGTATCGACTGATACCCGGGAGCGGTCGCCGAGACGTAACGGTATCCATCGTAGTTAGCGAAGAAGAACAGCTTGTTCTTCTGGATGGGGCCGCCGACGGTGGCGCCGAATTCGTTCTGGTGCTCGATCGGGGTGGTCGCCGCGAAAAAGCCTCTGGCGTCGAAGTCGGTATTCCGGAAGTACTCGAAAACGCCGCCGTGAAACTGGTTGGTTCCGGACTTCAGAACGTAGTTCGAAACGCCCTGGCCGTCGTACATGGACTTGGCGCCGGCAGTCTCCACCTGAAACTGTTCCACCGCCTCCACCGAAATGCCGAATGCGAGATTACGGGTATCGCTCTCTGTCCCGGCGCTGGTCAACGCCAGGCCTTCGACGTAGGTTTCGTTCTGATAGGTCTGGCCGCCGTTGAAGGAGCCGGTTGATGGACCGGCCGCCTGCGTGCTGTAGCTATCCACACCCGTGGCCAGGCCGGCGAACGCCGTGGGATCTCTGGCCGCCCCATTCATCGCCAGCGGAAGGGCGTCGTAAACCTGGTTCTCGATTGATGAGCCCAGTACGGCATCCTCCGCCTTCAGCAGTGTGGGCTGGTCCTCCACGGTGATCGACTGAGTGGCCATCCCGATCTTCAATTTAGGATTTACCGGAACGATCGCCAGCGCATCCACGATCACGCGCGGCTGAGTGAGAGTCTCAAAGCCGGCAGCCTTGACCGTAACCGTGTATTCGCCGGCAGCGAGCAGAGGGAGCACGAAGAAACCGGCTTCCGTGGTCTTACGAACGGTTTCAACTCCGGTCGCGATATTGGTAGCGGTAACTGTGGCCTCAGCCACAACCGCGCCTAAGGGATCGGTGACCGTGCCTTCGATGGTACCGGTCCCGCCAACCTGGGCGAGCGCACTTACAACTAACAGAAGCGCCGCTAACAAGCAGTATGAATACCTTTGCATGGCTAGCCTCTCCTTACTCACATTGGCTCGCGCGAACTTGGTGCGCATCGTTCACGGCGGGGCATACAACTCGGGGAAAACGCCCCGTCTAATTGCGTTGAGTCTTAGTAGCGAGCCTACGGTATCTTAAGATAGATCGGGCCGAATGTCATTACGCCGGTTGTCGTACCCGAGGCTATGCGAAGTGCGTATGAGTGACTATGCTTTTCGCATGGGATATCGCGGGGCGGCCGATGGTGATACTCTGAGGGCGCGGACCTCGTTATGCTAACGCCACCTCCTCTCGCGCGCAAATGGCTGGCTTCGACGATGGTTGGCGCCCTATGCGTGGCGGCGCAGGTATTGGCCGCACTCATGGGGCCGTTGGTGTGCGCGGCGAGCCCCGGATTCCCACCGGGAGAACCCACCTATGGCGTGGATGTATGGCGCGAGCCGGAGGGCCTGCCGCAGTCCAGGGTTCGTGCCATTGTGCAGACTCGCGACGGCTACATCTGGTTGGGCACCGATGGCGGCGCCGTACGCTTCAACGGGGCCAGCTTCAAGGCCTTCACGGTGCAGACAGGGGATCTGCGAGACAACGAAGTCTGGGCGCTGCAGGAAGACGACGAGCATGCGCTCTGGATCGGCACCTACGGAGGCGGCCTCACTCGCTTCAAAGATGGCCGCTTCAAAACCTTTACGACCTCCGACGGCCTGCCTGGCGATGTCGTCACTCGCATCGAAAAAGACTCGTCCGGCGATCTCTGGATCGCCACGTCGAGCGGATTTGGCCGCTATTCGCACGGCCATTTCACGCGCGTGGAAGCTCCCGGCAGACCCGCCGGCTCCGGCAGTGACTCCGTCTGCGCGCAATCTCCCGGAAGCGCATTCGTATCCACGGGAACTCAGGTTTTCCATATATCGGACGGCCGCTTTGAACCGATCCAGGGACTCGTCCGGAAAGCCGACGGATCGATTTACAGACTGACCTGCGCAGCCGACGGTTCCGTGTGGGTCGGATTCAGCGACGGCGCGATTAAGCACTGGAAGGACGGCAGGGTCGATACTTTTGCGCCTCCGCCGGGCCCGGTCACACCGGCCAAGCTGCTCTACGAGGACGCCCGGGGTGGCGTCTGGGCGGCTCTGGGGCGGACGATTTACCAATTGCGGAATGGGCGGTTCGAACGTCTGCCCTTGGTGGACGAGAGGATGGACCTTGGCGCAGTGTACAGCATGTATGTCGATCGCGAGGGCAGCATCTGGATGGGGCTCCAATCGAATGGATTGGCTCGTCTACGCGTGAAGCAGATCCTGACCCTGGCCTCTCCGGAAGGCTTGCCCGACGATATTGCGCGTTGCGTCTTCCAGGATCGGCATGGCGTTGTCTGGGTGGGAACGTCCGGCGGTTTCGGCCGGTATCGCGCCGGAAAGCTCCTTTCATACACCAGCCTTCCGAAAGGGCTTTCGGGACCGGTCCGATCGTTCGCGGAAGACCCGCAGGGCCGGCTCTGGGTCGCAGCCGGCAGGGACCTGCTGTTGCTGGACCAAGGCCGGCTGAGCGCCTTCCCCGGATGGCGCCCGTCTTCCTTAATCACAGTGATTTACAGAGATTCCCTGGGCGGAATGTGGGTCGGCTCCGACTGGGACGGTTTCTACCAGTGGACCGGCCAGGCTTTTAAGAATTACCGTAGCGCGGACGGACTGTGCGGGAATCGCGTGCGGGCGATGTTGCGCGATCGTCAGGGCGCACTGTGGATCAGCGCGGTCGGGGCCGGTGTCAGCCGGTTTGCTCAGGGAAGATTCACCAATTATGGGACCGGTGAGGGTCTGGCTGGAAGTCGTGTTTATGCCATTCACGAAGATGAGGAGGGAGCACTATGGTTCTGCACGCGCGGCGGGCTCACCCGGCTCAAGGATGGGAAATTCTTTTCCTACACTTCCACCTCAGGCTTGCCGGTCGATTTTGTCTACTCCATTCTGGATGATGGGCTCGGCAACTTCTGGTTTAGCTCCGCCCAGGGACTCTTCAAGGTCAGTAAAGCCGAACTGGCGGATACTGCCGCCGGGCGCGCTAAGGGAGTAAACGCCGTTAGTTATGGCGTGCGGGATGGCATGAAGACGCGCGCCTGCAATGTCGGCAACCAGCCTGTGGCATGGAAGACCGCCGACGGCCTCCTGTTATTCAGTTCGTTGAAAGGCGTGGTGGTGGTAGCGCCCAGCCGCCTGACTTCCGGTTCCTATGCCCCACCCGTACATATCGAAAGCGTCACCGTGAACCGCCGCAAGCAGCAACTCGACGGTGAACCCAGTTTGCCCGTTGGCGCCGGAGAGGTCCAGATCGACTACGCGGCGCTGAGCTATCTGAATCTGGAGAAGGTCCGGTATAAGTACATGCTCACGGGGTTCGACGCCGATTGGGTGGATGCCGGCGACAGACGTTTTGCCTATTACGCGAATCTTCCTCCGGGCACTTACCGTTTCCATGTCATCGCCGGCAGCGTGGAAGGGCGGTGGAATCAGGAGGGAGCTTATTTTGGATTCCGCTTGCAGCCGCGCTTCTATCAAACATGGCTGTTCTGGGGTGCTGTCGCCTCGGCGGTGTTGCTGATCGCATGGCTGTTCCACGGGCTGCGGCTGCGTGAGCTCCAAGCAAGGTACTCGGCGGTCTTGGCCGAGCGCCACCGGATTTCGCAAGACATTCACGATACGTTCGCCCAGAACCTAGCCGGTATTGCGCTGCAGCTCGATTCGGTCAGTATGCAGTTGGAGGAGATCCCTCCGGGAGTGCGCGCCCGGCTGGACGCAGCCTGCAACCTGACTCGTTATAGCTTGGCGGAAGCCCGGCGGACCCTGACCGACTTGCGCTCCGATGACCTCGAAAGCAGGGAACTGACGATTGAGCTGCCGGAGATCGCGAAGCACCTGGTGGACGGCTCAGCCATCCGGACCGCCGTGCACGTGACCGGTACGCCGCGATGCCTTGGGCCTGTAACGCGAAAGACTCTGATCCGCATTTTCCAGGAGGCCATGGCGAATGCCTTGAAACATTCCCATGCCGACAGTATCGACGTCCAGCTATGCTACCAGGAAGCGGGTCTGGTGCTGGCAGTGAAGGATAATGGCCGTGGCTTCGACGCGGAACGCGCGACTCCTCTGACCGTTGGGCACTACGGACTGACCGGCATGCGCGAGCGAGCCGAGAGGATCGGCGGGCACATGGCATTGACCAGCGCGCCTGGCGCCGGCACGGAATTGGTGGTTTTTGTGCCGTTCGCCGAGTAGCGCCGGCACGGAGGGCACAGACTTATGAGTGACTCATCGCAGATTCGCATCATGATCGTGGAAGACCATTTCGTTGTGCGTGAGGGTCTGAAATCGATCATCAACAGCCAGAAAGACATGGTCACCGTGGCCGAAGCCGGCAACGGCACGCAGGCGCTGGAGGCGTTCGAACAATACCGGCCCGACGTCACGCTGATGGACGTGAGAATCCCCGGCTTGAATGGAATCGAAGCCATCAGTGGCATCGTCGACCGATTCCCGAACGCCCACATCATTGTGCTCTCCACCTACGGGGGCGACGAGAACATCTTTCGCGCCTTCCAGGCGGGAGCCATGGCCTATTTCCTCAAGGACATCAAAGGCCAGGATCTGGTCGACGCGATTCGCGCCGTGCATGCGGGACAGCGGGTGGTGCCGCGGGAGATCGCGTCGCAACTCGCCGGGCGAGTTCCGCTCACAGGTTTGAGCCCGCGCGAAATGGAGATCCTGAGTCTGGTCGCGAAGGGTAAGTCCAATAAGGAAATCGGCGCCAAACTCAGCATCAGCGAAGGCACCGTCCGCGTGCACGCCAGCAATCTGATGACGAAGCTCCATTGCACCGGCCGGGCTCAGGCGGTCTCTGAAGCGATCCGCCGCGGCATCATCGAAGTGGAGTGATGCCTGATCACTTGCCGGCGCGCAGGCGGTCGATGGCGCGGCGTAGTTCCGGATCGGGCTGGAGCCGCAGGGCCTCCTCCAATTGATCGATGGCTTCGGGCATACGGCCGGGGACCTGCGAAAGCGCGACGCCGAGATTGTAATGCGCATCGGCGTAATCCGGCTGGATGCGCAGAGCCGCCTCGAAATGCCCGATAGCCTCGGAAGCCCGGCCCGGCAACTGGGACAACGCGGCACCCAGATTGTTGTGCGCCTCCGCGGAATCCGGATTCAGGCGAAGCGAGGATTCGAACTCCGCGGCGGCTTCGGCTAACCCGCCGCTGGTTTTCGATAGCGCCACGCCCAGGTTGTAATGCGCTTCCGCGTAATCGGGCTGGACGCGCAGCGCCGCTCGATACTCCGCGATGGCTTCCGGCAGGCGGCCGGGAATTGCGGCGAGTACGAGTCCCAGGTTGTTGTGCGCTTCGGCGTAATCGGGGCGGATGCGCAGCGCCGCCTGGTACTCGGCAATGGCCTCCGGCAACCGCTCGGGAAACTTGGCCAACGCGCTGGCGAGATTGTGGTGCAGAATGGCGGAATCGGGGAGAAGGCGGAGCGCAGCCTGGTATTGGATGATGGCCTCGGGCAAGCGGCCAGGGGTCTGGGCGAGCGCGCTGGCCAGGTCGCTGCGGGACGGCGCGGATTCTGGCCGGATGCGCAGCGCCGCTTCCAGGTGCGGCACAGCCTCGGAAAGCCGCCCAGCGGCCAGCAGGTAACTCCCCAGATTGTGCTCGGCCAGGTAATTATCCGTGGTCACATCGAGCGCGTGCTGGAACAGCGTTTCGCTGTTTCTCCAATACTGGATCTGGGCCGCGGAAACGGCTGCCGCGGCCAGACACGTTGTAATGGCAACGGCGACGATCGGCCGCGTGGCTGCCGGCCACCGGCGCGCCAGGTCGGCTGCACCCCAGGCCAGCATGATGGCGAGGCCGGCCATCGGAACATACATGTACCGGTCGGCGCGCGCCTGAGCACCCACTTGCACCAGCCCGATTACCGGCGCCAACGTCACTAGGAACCAGATCCAGCCGGCGGCCAGGTAGGGAGCGCTACGAAACCACCGCAGGGCGAGCGCCGTGACGATGACGATTGCCAGTCCGGCAGCCGCGACCATCCACCATGGAAAGCCGGCCGGATACGGATAGAACACGGCCAGCCCTGACGGCCAAATTGTCTTCAGGCAATAGAGAGCGCAGGAGACCAGCGCGTTCTCCATCCGCAGCCCTAGGGGCAGGCGGGCGACTTCCTTCACGCCGCCGTTCGATTGCTGCACCAAGAAAGTCGCGGCGGCGGAGACGGCGGCGATTGCGAACATCGGAATCTTCTCGATCGCGGCCGCCCGCGAAAACCGGCGCAGCGGCCAGGCGTCCAACACCAGCAGCAGGAACGGCAGAGTGACGATCATCGGCTTCGACATCAACCCCAGGCAGAAGCAGAGCAGGACCAACGCGTAGCGTCCGCGGTTCGGCCGTTCGGCATAGCGCACGTAGGTCCACAGCGCGAGAAACCAGAAGAAAGCACACAGAACGTCCTTGCGCTCGGCCACCCACGCGACCGATTCCACGTGCAGCGGATGCAGCGCAAAGACGAAAGCTACCCAGGCGCTGGGCCAACGCGCGTGAGTCGCGCGAACGAGAAACGCAAATAGCAGCACGCAGGCGAGCGCGTGCCACCAAACGCTGGTGAGATGGTGCAGCCCGCCGCGCTGGCCGAAAAGCTGGCTATCCAGCATGTGCGAGAGCCGCGTCGCAGGAAACCAGTTGGCGGCTTCGCCGGAGCTGAGCGCCCATTTGAGATTCTCCGGCGTGAGGCCGCCGCGAACGTGGAGGTTGCGCGTCACATATTCGGGATCGTCGAAGTTGACGAAATCAAAACGCGCGACCGGAGTATAAAGCGCGACCGTTGCGACAAAAAGGGCCAGCGCGATCCCCGGGGAGAGCCAGGAATTGCGCGCTGGCCTTGGCGCCGCAAGCCGGATCTTCGATTGCTCCGGACGGTGCTTCAGAAGGAAACCTTTACCCCCAATTGCATGGCGCGGCCGCCGCCGGTGCCGTTGACGCCAGTGCCGCTGCCGAGGGTTGAAGTGACATAGCCGAAGGTCGCGCTGGTCATCGAATTCTGCGGGTTGGCGAACTGCGGCGTGTTGGTGAGGTTGAAACTCTCGGCACGCAGTTCGACGTTGGCACGCTCCCTTACTTTAAAGTTTTTGAACAGCGAGGCATTCAGCGCGAACAACCCGGGACCGCTCAGGATATTGCGTCCGGTAGTACCGAAAGCGACACCCGTGGGCTGGATGAAACTGGACGTGCTGAACCAGAGATTGCCGGTATTGATGCCGTGTTCGATTTGCACCGGCGCCACCTGGGTAGCGGTCTGCGTTTCACCGGGTGTGTTGAGGCTGCTGCCGCTGGCGGTGATGCTGAATGGCGTCCCCGTCATCAGGCTCAGTACGCCGGAAATCTGCCAGTTGCCCAACACCCAGGCCGCCGGACCGTGCGCCAGCCACCTCTTGCCGATGCCCGCTGGCAATTGGTAGACGTAGGTCTGTACGTAGGTCAACGTGCGGTCGAAATCCGTCCGCGCGTAATCGCGTTGCGCGCCGATCTGCCAGTACAAGGCGCCGTCGTCATCGGACTGGTAGTTCATGCCCTTGCCCCAAGTGAAGGCGGTCAGAATGTTCAGATCGCCGAAACGCCGGTCCAGTTTCACCTGCAGTGCATTATAGCTGGACGAAAAGCCATCCCAGAAGAGCGTGTCGCCCGCCGTCTTGCCATAGAGGATATCCAGCGGTTCGCTCGCCGTGCCTCCGCCGAGCACGCTGGTGGGCGCATTCAGGTTCCATTGCGCTCCCGTGTCCACGCCGTGCAGTCCCACATAGGCCGCGTCCAGAGTCCAGTGCCCCGGCAGCGAGCGCTGCACCGCTAGGTTCCAGCTCTCCACGTAGGGGTTCTTGAAATTCTGGTTGATGGTGTATTCGGTGTTGCTCAACAGCGAACCAGTGCCCGGAATGATGCCGCTGGACGGAATCGTCACCGGTACCGGCAGCGGAAAGCCCTGCTGGAAGGTCGCCGGCTGCCCGCTGGGAAGCAGCGTGGTCGCGTAACCATCGCCCACATTCGTGTAGAAGTTATTCGCGCGCACCGGATAGTTATACGCATAGGTGTTGTCTTCGAACGGCGTGTAACTGGTGCCGAAGCCCGCGCGGACAACGGTTTTCTCGGTGAAGCGATAGGCCATCCCGAGACGCGGCGCAAAGTAGTTATAGCGCTTCTTCATGCCCAGGTTCTCGGGGTTGCCGCCAATCCCGGCCAGCACCAGATGATTGGTAGTAGGATCGTAGTTGGAGAAACCACCGGGGAAGGCCGGCGTGGCAGGAGGATAAAACTCCCAGCGCAGGCCGATATCGACGGTCAGCTTGGGCGACACCTGCCACCGGTCTCCGCCGAACCCGAAGAACTCCCACTGGCGGTAGGCCGGGAAATAGGTGTTAATGTCGCGGCCGAGCTGGTAGGGCACGTCGAGCAGGAACGCGGCCATATCGTCGGCAATCCCCACCGTCGACTTGCAACTGCTAGCCAAGCCAGTGGACGAGTTGATGCTGTTGGCCGTGCACAGCGCGGTTTGCTCATCGCCGAAATAGTAGATTCCGCGCGGGCTATAGGTCTGGTCCTGCAGTAAGTTGTCGCGCAGGCGCTTCAGATCGAATCCCCACTTGACAGTGTGATTACCCTTGGTTTTTGTCCACGTGTTCACCAGGTCCACATTGACTTCCGAGCGAACCCACGGCAGACTTGCCGAGTAGCCGACCACCGGGTTGGAGAATCCGTCGTTCATCTGAATTCCCACCATGCCGCTGGTGAACGGGTTGATGTTCACGCCCGGGATGCCGAGGCTGGTGGAATCGTTGCTGCCATAATCGGAAGGGGTGGCCGCATTGTGGTAATAGGAGACTCCCAGCCGCAGTTCCGCCACCAGGGTAGACGAAATCAGCCGGTCGTAGTTGAGGCCGGTCGAGTAAGTATCCTGGCTGCCGGTTCCCATGAAAGCCGTGCCGGGACCGTCGCCGCCGGCCATGATTGTCTGGCTGCCGTATGTGCCCGTGAATAGTGGAGCCTGGTATACCACCGGCCGTGAGAAGCTGAACCGTTCGCTGATGCGGTCCTTGTCGGTCAGGTTGTAATCCAGCTTCTCATCGAGCGAGTCGGTGGTTTTGGTGTACGGCAAGAGCGCGTAGTAGTCGTTAGCGGGTTTGGCAATATTGAAGGATTCGTTGGTCGGCGGCAGCAGACCAAGAATCGCGCTCGAGATGGAGTTGATGCGGCTGGCGGGAATCTGGTTGTTGGGAAACGGAGTCCGTCCAGTGCCATCGAGCGGATTGCCGGTGGCCGGATCGTAGATGGTCTGCGATCCCAGGCTCAGGTCGCCGGTGCGCCAGGCGTCGGGTGGAATGGTTACCAGGTTGGTGTTGGCTTCGTGGTCCATTACCCGCAGGTAATCGCCGAACAGGAACATCTTGTTTCTCTTGATCGGGCCGCCCAGGTTGCCACCGACGTAGTTATACGCCAGGTGGCCGACCGAGGGGTTGAAATACGCGCGCGCGTCGAAGTCGCTGTTCTGCAGGAATTCGTACGCGCCGCCATGGAGCTCGTTGGTCCCCGATTTCAGCACCACGTTCACCACCGCGCCGGTGGCGCGCCCCATTTCCGGGTCGTGGTTGGTCAGCGAAACGTCCACCGTCTGGATGGCTTCGATCGGGGGAATATAGATCTGAAGCAGACCGGTTCTCTCATTGTCGTCGGTGCCCTCGATCATGGTGTTATTGCCCTCGCGGGCCTGGCCGTTGACTTCGGTTTGCAGCGAGCTGGAGGCGTTGAAGAATTGGGAGTGCTGCTCGGCAACCGGCGCGACTCCCGGAGCCAGGTTCAAGAGGGATTGGAAATTACGGTTTGCGCTGACCAGGGGGACGTTCACGAGCATCTGGTTGTTGATCTGTTCGGCCGTCGAGGCGGTGTCGGTCTGCAGGATCGGCGGCGCGCCAGTCACCTCGATCGACTCCGTGATATTGCCTGGCGTCAGTTGAATATCGACACGGGTCGTGGTATCCACCACTAATGTGACGTCGCGCCGGGTTTCCTTTTTGAATCCCGTGGTTTCGACCGACACCGCATAGATCCCGGGCGGCAGGTTGGGAACTATCCAGTTCCCGCTTTCATTCGTTTGCGTCGCATGGGCGACGCTCGTCTGGGTCTCCGTGATGGTCACCTTTGCGTTGGGAACCACCGCACTGGTTGAGTCGGTGACGGAGCCCAGCAGCGTGGCACTGACGGCCTGTGAATAGGCCAAGCCAGTACTGGCCAGGACGATCAGCATCACGGCGAGGAATCGTTGCAAACGGGGCATGACTAACCTCTTTCTATTGGTCCTCTGTTCTCTATCGTCTTCTTCTTCGCGGAACCGTTGGCGCAACGGGCAATCCCCCTCTGGCCCAAATCTGGGCGGCCGACCAGCCCTGGCTCGAACGCGATTCCGCGCACCGCACACTGCCAAGAAACGTCAACTCTATCGCTATCCGGAGGGGAAGTCCACTCGCTGCTCCACTGGGCTCGCGCGAACCTGCTGTGCATCGGTTGCGGCGGGGCATGCAACTCGGCAAAAACCTCCCCGTCTAATGGCGATGATTCTTAGGAGCGAGCCTACGGTATCTTAAGATAGATCGGGCCGAATGTCATTAAGCCGGTTGTCGTACCCGAGGCTATGCGAAGCGCGTATGAATGTCTATGCTTTTCGCATGGGTTATCGCGCTGCGGCGGATGGCTGACGTCGCAAACTGTCCGAACGTCAACCTGCTGGCCGCGGCGAACGCGGTGTCCGGATGAATGACAGCCCTAGTACGTCCCTCTGGCGGGACTGCTGCTGGCGAGGCCGGGATGTCCGGGTAACGGAATCGTGCTTGGTGAGCCGGCGGCCTCAGTGCGGCCCGCAATCCGATCCACCATTATTGTATTGGAGTCGTTCTTCAGTAGTGAGATCTCCAACGCAGTTCCGCGTAGATTTGTCGCGGGTCGTTAAAATGAAATCCTCCAAAGGTCAAGCTGTTATCGAGTAACACGCGCCGGTTCGCCACATTCAGAGCGGTCACCGAGAGCCTGTATCTCTCGCCCTCGCCAAAACTCTTTCCCAAAGAAATGTCAAACGTGGTGTGCGGGGGCAGATAGTTCCCGGCATATTGCGCATCCGGCGCTCCGTTGGTGAACCCCGAACCATAATACACATTCGTCGAGGCGAACACCTGCCGCGGAAGACGGGAATTGACACCCACGTTCAAGGTGTTTCTCTGATCGTGGTCCACCGGTGAATAACCAGCCGGAATGGCCAAGGGGCACGAGTCCGACACGGGGGCGGGGCAGACCAATCCTCCGGTGATGGGCCCCTCTGCCTGCGCGATTTGGTTCGAGTACGCCAGGTGAACCTGAGCCCGACGCCAAAGGCGCGGGGAACGAAGTGTGGTTTCCCAACCTTGAATCAGCGCCGCAGTCCAGGTGATTGGCCAGAAGATGTTCGATTCGCCGATATTGTTGTGGTCGAGCCAGTTCTGCGCGCGTGTCTGAAAGGTGTCTTCCTCGAACACCCAACCGTGGAAGGGAATCGAGACGCCGAACTGGTATTCTTCATCGCGCTCCCCCTTCAGGGGGGCGAAGGTCAGAACCTGGCTGGTGGCTAAATCGAGTAACGGACCAGTCGCGGTCAGCAGGGGAGGCGCCTGATAAAAGTGGCCGTAAAAGCCGTGAAATACCCAATTCAGGCGCGGTACACGGAGGGCGATACCAAAGCGCGGGTCTGTCGCGTTCTCCACGACTCCCGGCTCAGTTCCGGCTCCGGGAGTGTCGAAGTGCGATTCGCGAAGTCCGGCGATCAGCGTCAACCACGAGGTCACTTTAAACCGGTCGCTCAAGTATTCTTCGATCAGGCCCCCGGTTACCGCAGCCGAGGACGAGCCGTAGTTCTGACAACTCGGGGCGCAATCGGTAAAAACATTATTGAAGAAGTTGCTCTGGTGCTGGGCGAATCCGTACACGCCCGCTTCAATGTCGTTGTTCTTCAAAGTGGTTATGTTCAGGTTCGCCTGTGCACCGCCATAATTGGAGGTCTGGTCCACCGTCGAGATCACAGGCACATCGTTCGGCCCGCCGTTATAGGCGGCCTGGTTATAGTGATAAAAGGGCGAAACCGTCAGCAGCAGGTTTGGATGGAAGGTGTGAATCCAGGAGAATGTGATGTAACCATCGGGTTCCCGTTCACTATCCCGAAGGCCGTAACTGGGATAAACCTGATTGCCGGATGAGTTGGGATTCGGGTCGATGGGGATCTGGTAGTAATCCTGGCGCAGCGAAGCGACCAAACGTAATTGGTTGTTGGAATTAGAGTTGAATATGAAGGACGCGAATCCTCCGTAACCGTTCTCCGCGTCGTGAACAACTTGCCCAATCGGAGGCTGCAGACCGTAGTCGCTCCGATTTCCGTTTAGACTCACGTAATAAGCGAACAGCTTGGTGTGCCCTCCGAAATTAAGTTGATCGTTCGTTTGGTGCCAATTGCCAAAGGAGGTGACGAGTTCGGCCTCATTATCCCGTTCCCAGCCGGAGCGGGGCACGATATTGAAGATGCCATAGGTACGGTCTCCATATTCGGCATCGTAGCTGCCTCGCTGGATTTCGAGATAATCGATGTCCTTGGGGTCAATCTGCGGACCCAGATTGGTGGCGATATTTGTGTTGGGTATGGGCACGCCGTCAATCAGCCAATCGACTTGATGGCCTCCGCGCATGTGCAGCATGTCGTGAGTTACATACGCACCGGGCGTGTAGTCGGTGATCATCGCCATGCTGTTGGTGCGGTCCGCGCCAGGAGTTTGGGCTATGTCCTCACGATCGACCAGAGCGGTGGGGGTTACCGAATCCATATTGGCCACTTCCGCCTGGCCGACGACAACGGTGGTTTGATTCACGGTCGCGATCGCCAGTTGAAAGTGAAAAATCGGCGCGGAGCCGGAAGCGACTGTGACCGTCCGCTCCGAGGTCTCGAAGTTAGACTGAGTGACGGTGATTTTATAGTCGCCGACCGGCACGGTAGTGAACGAAAACTCGCCGTTATCGTCCGCCTGCGCGGTTTGCGACCAATCCGAGGTAATCGCCTGCACCTTTACCGATGCTCCGGCCATAGGCCGATGCTGTGGGTCGTGCACGATTCCATGTATTGTTCCAAAGATCGTCGCGTGAAGCAGGGAACCAAACAGCAGTGAAACCGCCAGACACAAATAGAATATCGGTCGTCGCATGAATCCTCCTGAATCGCGTCTTGTTACCGAACTAAGTCGACACCGGGACCATTGCACTGCACCAGCGCAAAAGCCAAGGCCGCAAGGTCGCACAAATGCCGCCCGTCAGCACCGGGTTCGGGACGGCACACGCCACAAGCGGAGATGAAGTTCAGGCAAGGTTAGACAGCGGGAGGCGGCCGCTCAAAGGAAGCGAAACCAATCTCGGTGGATAAACGCAGCGATACGGCATGGAATCGCAGACGCGACTCGGGAGCAATCGGGTTGACCGCGACCAGAGCCGCAGCCGGAACCGCAACGGGAGTTGCGGACACCGCGGGAAGTTGTCCGCAACCGCCTGTACACTTCGACGAGTCGATCCAGCTTGGGCCCCCCCAGTGCGCCTTCTTGCCCGCTCTCCGGCAGCAACTGGCCTTCGACCCCTTGCAGCACTGCATGCCGCAACTCGACGTCTCGTTCCCGGCGAGCAGGAGCAGACCAGAAACGTATGGGCTAAGGAGAAGGAGTACCAGGAGCCCCGCGGGAACTGAGCGCCATGTCGCCAAAAGCGTGGCAAGGAAAGAGGCACGTGCAACGCCTTTGCCCCGTTGTTGCCAGCGCCAACCCTTCAAGCCGAATGTCCCCTCTTGTGGGAAGTGTAGCACGAGAGAAAACTCACCTGCGCGGTTGGCAGACTTGTGCGCTGGCGACTCCGATCGCGGCGCCACCGTGCGGCCAAACCTGTAAGTTAGGTTTAGGCTTGCGAACGACGGAATGCGCACTCCAACCACTTCCGCAATCGGGTTCCCGGGAACTGCTCCATCCACAAGCCCACTTGCCCGATCGCTTGCGTTAATATTGGCAAAAGCGATGAGCAAAACTATTGTGCTTCTGGTGTCCGACCCGGTTATCCGGAGGGTGATATGCAAAGCACTGGAACGCGAGGGGTATTGTGTTCTGGAGGCAGGCGACATAGGTAAAGCTGTCGAGCGGATCAAGGAATGTATGCCCGATCTGCTGATGGTCCGCCACTATACGGAGACCATGTCGGGTCATGAAGCCGCGAAATACCTGCGCACTATCTGCCCCGGAGTTCCCGTGCTCATAGTGGGCGGCATTCTCGACGATGATGAGCTGACAAACCGAGAGTTCCTTCAACGGTTCGAGGTTTTTCCAAAGCCATTTAAGGCGGCCGAACTGCTCGATAAAGTGAAGGATGTGCTGTTTAAAGGCTGAACGCGAGGGTTTTCGCCGGTGGCTTGACGGGGGCACAGTCGAGCGCTTGATGAGGCTGTTCCCGCGTCTGGAACATTACCGTGGGATCTCGCCCACCATCCGGAGAAACGGCGCCATCGTCAGTCCTTGAGCGAAGACTGAAAACGCGCCGACCGGTGGCGCTCGCGTTAGCCCTTTGGACTACCGCTTGAAGTGCCGCAATTCGGTTGCTCAGCCGGATGACTTGATGGCGGCCCGGTCGAGACGCTTCAAGAGTTAAGACGCGCCGACGCTGGCTTTAGTGACCTAGCCTGGCCAGAACCAGAGCCAGCGGGCTATCGCTATCTGGCGCCGACCTGCAGTCTCTCTTGCGAGCCTGCCAGAGTTGTTCGGCAAGATCCAAATCGGACTCGGCAACTTCGCTTTGGCGGGCGACACCGACGCGAGCCTGCAACGCCTTCCCGGCTTCGTCGAGCAACTTCTGCATTTCCGGCGAGGGGTTCCGGCCAATACATTGACTGATGTCGTCGGTCGTAAGCTCGATAAGTTTCAGGCTCCGCTGGAAACGCTCCTTCGGACCGAGGCCACGCATCGTTGGATCAAGCGCGAGCAGTTCGTCGCAGAGGCCCAGATGTTGTCGTGTGTCCCGGTCGTCAGGCGCCAACCGCAGCGCGGCCTGAAAGCTCCACTGTGCCGCGTGATAGTTGCCTAGGGCAAATTCCGCCTCGCCGAGGCTGGCATGTGCTTCCGCATTGGCAGGGGCGTCACGCAAAATCTCGCGAAATAGGTCCGCAGCGCGGGCAGGAGATCCGGCCAGAAGGAATAGGCGGCCGATCCGTGTTCGCATCTTCGGGTCGCCAGGAGCCTGCTCCTGCAGCGGAAGCAAATCGGCGAGCAATTCTTCTTTCGAATTGTGCTGCGCCAGCAGTTCGACCAATTCGAACCTCACGCGGAGCCGGTTTCCCGCCGGATCCTCGGCCCAATGGCCATCGATGGCGCGGTGAAAATAGGAGATCGCTTCTTCGAATCGGCCCTCACCCACCAGAACGCGGCCCATCGTCAAGCTGGCCAGACCATCCGTGGAGTCGCTCTGCAACAACTCCGTCAAGGTCGTTTCGGCATCGGCGGTCCTTCCGGCCGCGAACTGCGCCTGCGCGAGTACCCGTCGATAGTCGCGGTTGCCACGCGCATTCGCAATTGCGTCGTTGATTCGTTCTATCGCCTTCGCGTTTTCTCCATTTTGCATCAAGACGCGCCCCTGTTCAAATTCATGCGCCGCCTCAACCCTGGTTTCCGCCCGCTCGGTCCTGGCGAGAAACGCGTCGGCCACAAAGAGCGTCGCGATGGCGACGAGTGTCAACCCCAACGTCTTCAGGAATGACCGCCCTGCGGAGGGCTTCATCATGATTCGCCTCGCTCCATCGAGTTGCCCCGTTTTGTCACGCCGTAGGCGTCCAGGATGTCGTCCAGTGCGATAATGCCGATCAACTGCCGCAAATTCGCCCGGCTGACAACGGGAAGAACATTCAGTCCGCTGGCGCCCATCCGTTCGAGCGCCAGGCTCAGGCTGTGGTCGGGGTAAACGTGGGGAATGCCCTCGGCGGTGATGGGGCCGCTCTCCATATCTTCGCCGAGAATCTGCGCCACTCTCTGATTCGACGCTCCATCGTCTACAGCCTGTTCGAGGTCGCTGCTCCGGATCATTGTCAGCAGCCCTTGCTCATCGGCGATGGGCCAGGCATCGAACGCGCTGTCCTTCATTTGATGGAGGACCACCGCAATCGTCAGGTCCGGCGATACGGTCAGCGGGGCCGGACGCATTGCCTGGCGCACCTGAATCCGCTCGGCCTCGGAACGGGATTGCGCGGTGGGCAGGTGCACACCCTCTTGGGCGGAGAGCGCTTCATAGATCGGCTGCCTCTGCAGCTTGTGCGAAATGAAGTACGCGATCAGGTTCGAGACCATCAGCGGCACGATGATCGTATAGTCGCGCGTGATCTCGAAAATCATGAACACTGACGTCAGCGGCGTGCGGACAACCCCGGCGAACGCGGTCCCCATGCCGACGAGTGCATACGCGCCCGGGCCTGCCGTGTAGCCGGGGAACAGCCTCTGGGCGACGCCCCCGACGGTGGCGCCCATCATCGCGCCGATGAACAGGCTCGGCCCGAATATACCGCCGGCGTTGCCAGACGCATAACAAACCGCGGTGGCAACGATCTTGAGCACGGCGAGCAGCACCACAACTTTCAGAACAATGTCGCCGTTCAGCACTTTCTCGACGTGGTTATAGCCGACCCCTAACACTTCCGGCACGAAGTAACCGATCAGCCCGACTGTCAAACCTCCTACGACCGGCTGAAACCAAACCGTCCATTTTGGCAAGCGCATGAACCGTGCGCGGAGTCCCAGCAGGAGTTTGACGAAGCAAACCGATCCCAGCCCGCCCACCACGCCGAGAACGGCGTAAACGCCAAGTTCCCCAGTGTGTACCAACCGATAACCAGCCACGTGGAAGAGAGGCTCGTCGCCCAAGACCAGGTGTAAGACCATCCAAGAGGTGGCTGAACTCAACACCACGGAGCCCAGCACGGCGGCGTGCAAATCGCCCATGATCTCTTCGAGCGTGAACAAGACCGCCGCGATGGGAGTATTAAACGCCGCCGCCAGCGCCGCCGCGCAACCTGCCGGGACGAGAGCTTTCACGCCTTTCGGGTCGAGTCCCAGGTTTCGCGCAATCACCGATGCGAGTCCTGCGCCAACCTGGACGGACGGCCCTTCCCGGCCGAGCGCGATTCCGCTCGCAAGAGATGCCGAGCAGCAGAAGAACTTCCCCACTACCGTTCGAAACCGGATCCGTCCGTCGTTGATGAATAGCGCGAACCTTGTCTGCGGGATTCCACTGCCTCGCGCATACGGGAAATAACGCCACAGAAGATAGCCCGTGCTGAGCGAACCGAGTGCCGGAACCAGGATGCGCCGCCAGCCCGATCCTCCCGCTGGATACATCCGGGCCGCGAGGCGTCCGGTCAGCAGGATGAAGGCCACGACAACCAGGCCGACCAAGGCGCCGATCACCAGGCTGAACACGAGCGATAGCTGATCCTCGCTCTGTCGCAGTCCCTCCAGGCTCCGGCTTAACCTCGCGGTCCAGGACGGTCGCGAATTACTATCCATCCTCGGATTCCCAGGAGACTGCGGTCCACTCAACTCCTCGTCGCCAATCGCTCATCAATCGCATCCGTGCAGCTAGAGTCCCCGCGCCTCCGCGGGCGTCGGAAGCGCTGCGGCCTCCTGGCCCTGCCGATGGGTCCACGATGTTATTCTACTCCGCCAAGCGAAAACGAGTGCCAGCGACAGCGATCGATCCGCTATCTCGCCTCAGCAAGCGCCACGATGTGGATGCGGCGATTGCGCTGCCAGCAGGCTTCGTCGTGGTCCTCGCAGACGGGGCGATCTTTGCCGTAACTCACCAGATTGAGTTGCGCCGCGGGAATACCGACCTGAGCCAGGTAGTCCTTAGCGGCCTCAGCGCGCTTGTCGCCGAGCGCCATGTTGTACTCGGCGGAACCGCGCTCGTCGCAGTGGCCTTCGATGGTCAGCTTGTAGGCCGGGTAATCCTTCAGGATGTCTCGCAACTCGGCCGAGTCGGCCTGGAGGGCTTTGATGGCATCGGGGCGCAGCGAGGCCTTGTCATAGTCGAAATAGGCATCCTCGATTCTCGCCAGGAGCTGGTCGATTCGCGCGCGGGTTGCCGCATTTGGCATCCGCGGCGTCTGCGCGACGGGCGCGGGAGCCGGCTTCATGGCGGCTTCGACCGGCGCGGGAGCCGGCTTCGGAGTAGCCACAGCGGCGGCCGGAGCCGGAGCCGGCGGCGGAGGAGCCGCAGCGTTCTTCTTGGCGCAGGCGGCGGTAAGTAAGCTGACCGCGGCAACTGCAATCAGGGTCCGTATCTGGAGGTGCGTCATGTTGTTCCTTCCCTATCTATGATTGAACCCGTTTGTGGGGCGCGAGCGAAATCCTGTCCGCACAGGATATTTGGCCGGCGGATCAGGGACACTGCAAGAGGCCCGAGCCGGAACCATCCTCAGTTTTGTGCTGTTCGTGAGCGAAATCCTGTTCGCACAGGATTTCTTAGCCGGCAGGGCTTCGACTACACTCAAGACTGGAAGGAGGCGCGCTCCCAGCTTGCACTCCAACGGGGCCAATCCGGTAGCTGGTTCGGGTGAGAAGCGCCGCAAACCTTCGTGGTTGATCCTGTCTCTGGGTTTCGGTGGACTGCTGGTCTGTATCGTGGCGGCTGGCGTGGGGACGCTGGCCGCCTTGGAGCGGGTCCGCAACAGCGAAGCCCAAGCGCGGAGGGCGTTTCTCGATCGGCTCGGCGCCCTCGATCAGATCCGCGCCCAGATCTACCTGTCGGGCACCTACGTACGCGACTTCCTGCTCTCGCCGGACCCTGACACCGCCAAGGCCCAGGCCGCGCACCTCACCACGTTAGAACAGCAGACGCGCAACGCGCTGAACGCCTACGGCCACGACCTGGAGGCTGAGGAACGGCAGCCGTTCCTGGCGCTGCGCGGCGAGATCGACGCCTACTGGCGAGTACTCGATTCGACCGTCGCCTGGTCGCCAGAGGAACGCAACCGTCTGCGGTTCTCGTTCTTTTACAGTGAATTGGTTCCGCGGCGCACGGCGATGTTGCAGGTCGCGGACCGCATCGCCGAGGTCAATGAGCGAGGCCTGACGCGTTCGGAGGCGCGCTCGGCCGCCTCTGCCGACAGCTTGCGGCGCTCCCTGATGCTGACATTCGCGGGCACATTAGGCGGCGGATTGATCCTGGCGCTGGTGACGATCGGCTTTACGCTTCGGCTGGAACGGGAACTCAACCTTCGCCGGGCCGACTTGCAGGAATTGTCAACGCTGCTGCTTCGCGCACAGGAGAACGAGCGACGTGCATTGGCGCGGGAACTGCACGACGAAGTCGGGCAGTCGCTGTCGGCGATCCTGATGGAAACCGAGGGCGCCGAGTGCGCGGAGCCCCCGCCCGCCATCCGCGACCACCTCAATTCAATTAAGCGCCTGGCGGAGAAGACGGTCAACCAGGTGCGCGATCTTGCCCTCCTCTTGCGGCCGTCGATGCTGGATGACCTGGGTCTGACACCGGCGTTGAACTGGCATGCGCGCGAAACCAGCAAGCGCACCGGACTGAACGTGGTGGTCTCGGCCGACGACGCCATCGACAGCCTGCCGGATGAGCACCGGACGTGCATTTACCGTTTGGTGCAGGAGGCGGTGAACAACGCCGTTCGCCACGCCCACGCACGCACCGTCGAAGTAGCGGTGCGCAGAGAAAACCAGAAGGTCGATGTAACCGTGCAGGACGACGGGGCGGGTTTTGATACCCGCTTCATGCGCGGCCTTGGCCTGCTGGGTATGGAGGAGCGGATACGCCGGTTGGGCGGGGGCCTCAAGATCAGCTCTGAGCCGGGTCGAGGGACGCTCGTCCGAGCGTCGCTGCCGGTTGCCGAACTGGACCGGAGGAATGGTCATGAAGCCAATTCGTATCTTGCTGGCTGACGACCATACGGTGGTGCGCGACGGACTGCGCGCCCTGCTCGAGCACGAGTCCGACATGACCGTGGTGGCGGAAGCGGCCGACGGACGGGAATGCATCCGGCTGGCGGAGACGGAGGCGCCCGATGTGATCGTGATGGACATCGCAATGCCCAACATGAACGGCATGGAGGCCACGCGCCGGGTTCTCGCGGCGAACGCGAGGGTCGGCGTCGTGATCCTAAGCATGCATCAGGATGAGAGCTACGTCTTGGGCGCGCTGAAAGCCGGTGCGAAGGGGTACCTTCTTAAGGACTCGATCCGCACCGAGGTAGTGCAGGCGATTCGCGCGGTATCGCAAGGACGTTCCTTCCTGACCCGAAAGGTCGCCCGAATACTACAGGAAGACTACGTCAGCCGCCTACAGCAGCGCGGCCTGGAAGATCGCTACGACCTGCTCTCTGATCGGGAGCGCGAGGTTTTACAGATGATTGCCGAGGGGCGCTCCAACAAAGAAGTCGCCAACCTGCTCAATATCAGCCCGACCACCGTCGAAACCCATCGCGCCCATATCCTGCAAAAGCTAGACATCCACAGCGTCCCGGAGCTCATCCTCTACGCCGTGCGCAAGGGTATCATTTCTTGATGATCTGGCACGACACCGAGCCTATCCGTTGATCCAAGGTCGACCGAGAGGCGGGCAGCGGGCGGAACGCCGATATGGGTTTGGCATTGGAACATTTCGCGGCATTCTACAATGGGCACTGCGGCTCATCGGCACAATGGGAATCGGAGCCGGTCAAAACTACAAGGAAACGGGCAGAATACTGTGGACAAGCGCATCCCATTGGTGATCCGGCAGGTTGCATACAATCTACGCGGTGGTTTCCTGGTTCGTCCTCTAATCATCACGCTCACACTCGGTTGCTTGGGTGCGCTGCTGTCATACCTCGAGGAGTTAGTCCCCGGCTTCTCTGATTTCGTTCCGAAGGTGCTGTTTCCGTCTCATTCTGACCCACAGATGGCGCAGGTCATTCTGGGGGGTATCGCCGCCTCGATCATGACCGTGGTCTCGATCGTTTTCGCGATATTGCTGATGACACTCACGCTGGCCTCCATGCAGTTTTCCCCGCGCATCATCGTCAGCTTTTCCAGGGATCGCGTGACGCAGTGGACGCTGGGGATCTTTCTCGGCACGTTCACCTACTGCATGGCCGCGCTTCCGGCGGCACATTCGCTCCCTCACCCGTTCGCGCCGGTCGTCACGGTGCTGGGAGCCATGCTGCTGGCGCTGGTTTGCGTCGGCTGGTTGCTGTTCTTCATCCATCACATCTCGCGCGCGATCAGCGTCAACCACATCGTGGACCGTATCGCTTCGGAAACTGAGGTGATGATCGACGAGGTGATGCGCTGGCCGCACCGACCGGGCCGCCCGGATGGCGACGATCCGCGACGGGGATACCCCTGGGAAACGACGCTCACCAGCCTGGTCTCCGGCTACATCCGCTTCCTCGACACTCGGCGCTTGGTTTCGGTCGCCAAGTCGTACCATGTCAAAGTCGACGTCTTGCGCCGCGTCGGCCACTTCGTCCCGGCTGGAGTACCGCTGATGAAGCTTTCGAAGGGCGACCGGATGCCGCCGGATGGGAGCGAGGAGCTTCGAGGAGCATTCGAATTCGGTCCCACCAGAACCCTACAACAGGACGTGGAATTCGGAGTTTTGCAGATCGTCGACATCGCGCTGAAAGCCATCTCACCCGCCGTCAATGACCCCACCACCGCGATCGGCTCAGTGGACCAGTTGAGCCGCATACTGATCCGGTTTGCATCGCGTGACACACCGGAGTCGATTCTCTATGATCCGCCTGGAGTTTTTCGCGTTCATGTTCCATGGATCGGCTTTGAACGGCTCCTGGATTCAGCTTTCGAGCAGATACGGTTGTATTCCAGGTCTGATGTTGCGGTAAGCTTGCGTCTCCTGCGTGCGCTGACTGACATCGCGGTCACTACACCCGACCCGCTGTTCCATCGAATTCTCGCTGAGCGCGGCCGACGGATCGTCGAGGGTTGTACCGGCTCGTTGGGCGAGGAAGAGCTGAAGCCACTGCGGGCGAGAGCAGCGGTGCTGGAGAATCTCACTGCTCCGTCTCAGGCGTTCAACGGAACCTAAGCGCTTCAACCGTGTGGACGTGACTGGAAGATGGCCGCACAGTGCTGGTACCATTCCGCCAGGGGATTCGAGTTTCAGTGGCAGCTAAGTTATTGAAAAGATGGAGCGGGAGACGGGGCTCGAACCCGCGACGTCCAGCTTGGGAATATACTCTTCCGCTGCAAACAGAGAACATATGCGCCCAAGGCGATGATAACTGGCAACTTGCGACCACACAGTTTCAGGCACTTACCTACATCCGGTTCCTTAACGCAGTAATCGCAGTAACGGAATCGGAGCTGCTTCTCCCGATCACACAACGAGACTTCGGCTTCTTCGCACAGAGGCGCGTCGGAGCATTCCCGGCGGCGTGTGAGGTGGTCATTGCAGAGTACACTTCCGCTTGGTGTATATCCCGCCGGAGGTCATGCGTTCCGGCCCATGGAAGACGCGGGTTCCATCCTGCGCCGGGTCCACGGCGACCCGGTCGTTTCCAAACGGCAAATCGAAAAGGCCAGGGGCATCGAAATGGTTCGGTTGAAACGCGAACAGACGAGCCAAACCCTCTGCTTCAGCTCGCGACCGTTCGTCCTGTGCGGATTGCCGGTCCGGCGCCTGCCGCCGAAACAGCTCCTCTATGCACGACGGAATGGTCGCTTCGTCCTGCAGCTCACGGGGCATCCTGAATTTGGGGTCCCCTTCGGCCAGGACCGGATCGTTCCGATCTTTTTGGCGACGCTGGCAGTCCAACAGAAGAGCCAGGTGATTCGATTCCGAAGTGCATCCGAGATGCTGGAGACGTTTGGGATGCACAAGGGCGGCAGAGAGTACCGTCGGCTGATTGGTGCTTTCGAACGGATCTTCGGCGCCACGATGTTCTTCGGGACGGACACGCTGAAGCCCGGTGCCAAGGTGGTTCACCGGTCCCGCTTCAACTTCCTGCGCGAGGCTACGATCTGGTACAACCGCGACGAGAATCAGCCGCCGCTCTCCGAGGCTTTTGAGAACGTCATCGTGCTGAGCGATGAGTTCTATCAGGAGATCGTGGAACACCCGATCCCGACCGATCTGGATGCCGTACGCGTGTTGTCTTCCGCGCCGGCGATCCTCGACCTATTCATGTGGCTCTCGTACCGTTGCTTTGCTGCGAAGGGCGAAGAGTCGGTTCCGATCTTCGGGCCTCGCGGCTTGGCCGCGCAACTGGGGAATGTGGAGTACGCGAGACCGCGGCGTTTCCGCGAGAAACTCGAGGAGTGGCTCTGCGCCATCCACGGGATGTGGCCGGAATGCCCGGCCCGCATCTCGGCTGACGGTTCCGCGCTGATCGTCAGCAGGGCCATGGCTGTCGCACCAGCGTGCTGACCACCACCTGACGCGGCAGCGCTTCGGGCCGACATTCGAATTCTTGACCGCGTTTGCCCCGCTGAGGTGACCTGCCCTCGTGGTGTGTCTGGCACGGGACTTTAGGGGCGCCCTCCTCAACTTGCTGTTTCCGTTGCACTTCGGCGAGGGACCTGCCGCATGTGCGCAGATCCCGAACGCGCCCCACGGCGCCTCACCGAATCGGCTCCGTTCCTTCATTCAGGATCTCCATGTACCGGTCATAAACGAAGAGCCGGTGGCGTTGTCGGCCAGTGATCTCCCGGAGGATGCCAAGGCGCTGCATGTGCTCCAGAGACTTCGCCACCGTTGGGGCGGAGATGCCGATCTTCCCAGCCGCGCTGGGGATCGAGACGATGGGGCTGCGCTGCATGTGTTCGAAGACTCGGAGTACGGATGCTGCCGGCCGGCCCAGGGCTTCGATCTGACGTTGGTGCTCCTGGAACAGCGCCAGAATGCGGCGTGCCGCATTGGCGGCTTGCTCGGAAGTATCGCGCACCCCGGCGAGGAAGAAGTCGAGCCACGTTTCCCAATCGCCTTTCGTTCGCACCCGATCAAGCAGATCGTAGTATGCCGACCGGTGCTGCTTGAAATAGAGGCTCAGGTAAAGGATGGGCTCCCGCAGTACGCCTGCGGCACAGAGCAGGAACGTGATCAGCAGCCGCCCCAGGCGGCCGTTGCCGTCCAGGAACGGGTGGATGGACTCGAACTGCACGTGCACTAGCCCAGCCCGAATGAGAATGGGGAGATCCTTGCGCTCCTCGTGCAGGAATAACTCAAGCGCGTTCATGCATTCTGAAACCAGATCCGGTGGTGGTGGCACGAATGCGGCGGTGCCGGGACGGGTGCCACCAATCCAGTTTTGGCTTTGCCGGAATTCGCCAGGGAGCTTGTCGCTTCCGCGGCCCTGGGCCAGCAGAATCTCGTGAAGTTCGCGGATGAGCCGCAAGGAGAGCGGGAAGCCGCCGCGCAACCGCGCGAGTCCGTGGTTGATCGCCGCGACATAGTTGGAGACCTCTTGCACGTCGTGCAAAGGGACGCCGGGTGCCTCGTCGTTCTCAAACAACATCAGGTCGGAGAGCGAAGACTGTGTGCCCTCGATTTGGGAAGAGAGTACAGCCTCCTTTCGGACATACGCATAGATAAACAGCGACAGGTCCGGGAGTACCGATGCGATGCCGTCCAGCCTGCCCAGCGCCTGGTTGGCCTGCTCCAGGAGCAGCTGCATGGACTCCAGGCGGACGGGAGGCGTTGGTGGGAGTGACGGCGGGACGAAGGCGCGGACAGCCTCCTCTCCGTAAGTTGTGACGATGTAGCGTCCGAGGCGCTGGTTCTGTTCGTCTTCAGCGGACACAAGATCCTTTCGTTAGTTCTTTCCTTACGAAAGAATACGCCATTTTCCTTTCGTTATCCAGTCCGCCCACGATTAACACTGCCGTTTTTCCCTGCCGTGGGGTGGCGGTTGGGGTCAGGCTAGATTTCCACATTTCCACGGTTCAGCGCCGCCTACTACTGGTCTTTCGTCAGGTAGATACAGGTATAAAGAAGAGCGCCCCCAAAGTCCCGTTCGAGCGCCCCTAAAGTCCCGATCGGGGCTGGGCAAAGGCGCCCCTAAAGTCCCGTGGAAAACCCAGATGTCCACAAGGGTTGTTCACAGCGCATGGAGAACCCTTGCTTGGTGTTCGGAAAGCAGTGTGATTGCGACGATAAAATGGCCGTTTGGCCAGTATACGGTTCCGCAAAGACATGGCGACGTGTTTGTCGGCCGTGTATAGCTTATTTTCGGACCTGGGCAATATTGGGTCGCATCAGGTAGCGTTCGGTGACGTCGTCGCACAGATCATGAAATGAGGTGCGTAGGGTAGCCTTCGATAGCCGAAGCCGCTTTGCGACTTCTGCCAAGCAGGGGCGAAGTTTTCTGTGAGGGCTCACTCCAGAGCCGGAGGGCGACAAGTGGACTCGGCTGCAGGTCGTGGCGTCGCACATCAGCAACGGCACGGTCCTGGCCCCGCGCACGGGATGCGAGGAGCATTTGGAACAAATGTTCAACCTGGACATCGAATCGCATTTCGACGAAAATGACGCCTGTGTCTATCTCATCCAGGACTTGGCCGACTAAGGCTTGAACCGCCGAAGATCCACTGGATTGAGGGATGAATAAGTCAGCTCACTGGCGAAACGCGTCATTTCGCCGGGACTCTTGAGAACTCCTCCCCGCCCCAGAACAGATGGTCACCTTCCTTGGAACACGTAATGTTCCCTACCATCGGCGCACCAATGGCAATTTGCCCGTCTTTGTAGGGTCCGGCAAACGTGCCATTTGCCAATCCTGCGGGGTTTGATGCTTTCACGATATAGTTTTCCCCGTTCCGAGCGATTTCAAGGGTGACGTGGGCGCTTTGCCACTTACCGGAGAAGTTCGGACCGTCGATCTGCGAGCAACCGGGAGTGACTAACCATGCTGCGGCGAGCAATATTATCAGTGTCATCGGAAGACGGTGTCGTTTCATAGCACGCGATGATATCACGTTTCACTGAAAGGGTTTTTGCACAGAGTCTTGTCTCATATAAGATGAGCCTGGAGCTGGTGTTGGTTTCTCATACAAGAAGAGCCTGGAGGGGGGAGAGGTCCGGCATGCTGGGGGGTTGATCGTCAACATGCTGGCAGCAGAAGGGCTGAGCCTGGAACAGATCCGGGCATTTTCGGAGGCCAGTAACGAGGTCGGATTCAGGGGGCGTAATCGGACGGAGATTTGCGGTTGAGTAAACGAGACGTTGAGCGTGCGAGCGTGCACTATGAGGAGTTGAAACGGGCTGGCCGGGGACTGATCCCACGTTGCGTGGAAAAGATGCAAGATGACGGGACTGAGCCGGGCGCAGACGACGCGCCTCATCACGCGGTGGACTTGATTTCTGCTTCCAATGATCAAATCGTCAAAACGATCACTGCCGCGATCATCACCTCATCCAAGCCGCGGCCAAGCGACCGCACCAAGCGCACATCAATGGCCTGGCCGGATGGGTCCACTTCAATAGAGAGAAGCACGGTGCCCTGACACCTCGCTTCTGGGGCTCTGGGGCCGCCTCAGAGCCTCAGAGTGCTTTGCTTCCACCCTTCCACCGTGCGAAACACAGGCGCAGCGTCCTAATTCTCGGGCGCCGCTGGATTTTCTTGAATCGTGATGGACCCATAGGACCAAGCAATCCGTTGTCCGGTGGAGTTATAGGCTTGTACTGTCCATTCGTATCCCTGACCGCTCTGCAATGCTGGCGACACCGTTATCTGGGTTCCCTGAGTAGATTGTAAGAACACCTGCTGAGACGAAGCCTTGTTGTGCACTTGAACGCCGTAGCGGGCGGCATCGGGGAATGCCGCCCATCGAAGCGTCGGTGTTGTGGTTGTGACGATCGCGCCACTGGCCGGCGAAAGCAGTTGGAGCTTCTTGGCGATCGCCAAATCCCCGACATTTGTTGACTGCCCGGCCATGATCGTTTCCGGATAAGCCTGGAAAGGCCAGTAATCAGCAGTCGGTGCCAGAGCGTAGATCATCAAACTGCCGGTTGGCGGCTTCTCAATCGCAAACGTACCGTCGGTGGTGCTCACAGTGCTGGCCAGTCCGGGGAGGGAATGATAGTTGCCAACCTGCTTTAGTTGGACTCTTGCGTTCGGGACTGGGATCCCGTTCCATACAACACGGCCTGTTACCTGCGTCGGCCCAGATGACGGCTGCTTCGACGGTGCTGGCTCGGGCGAATTGGGCGATGTGCCTGCCGCCGGGTTGAGAGAGGCATCGGCCGAACCGGCTTGAGACGGTGCAACGGTCCCCGCGTTTTTGGGCGTCGAGAGGTAACCGAGGATATGGTCTTTAGCAACCTGGGTGATCACCAGCTCGTAGGGGGTGTCGCCGCCCTTGGAGGTGTGGAACTGCACTGGCTCGTTGACGCCCTTGTCCTTCTTTAGGTACTGGCTGCCGTCCGCCATCACCAGCACGGTGTATTTGTTGTGTTTGGCGTCGGCACTCTCCAGCTTCAACGTAATGTCAGCGAAGCGCTGCGGCTGTTTGGTCATGCCCAGCATGACATCGAAATAGTTGCGTTCGGCCATTCGCTTCAACGGTTCCCGCCAGAGGTAGCCGACGATGCCGTCGTTGGTCACCTGACTAATGATCAGGTTGTATGGGGTGCGGCCGCTTTTGACGGTGTAGAACTGAACGAAGTCGTTGATTCCCTTGTCCTCCACCAGGGTCATCTTGTTGTCGGTATGGATTTCGACTGAATATGTGCTCGTGTCGGGATTCACCTTGGTCAGACGCAGGGCGATATCGCCGAAGCGCTGCGGCTGTGTGGTCTTGCCCAGTTTGATGTCGGTGTAGATTCGCTCGACCGGCCTCAAGTCGGCGGCGGTCTTGTTGGGATGATCTTGGCGTAGCCCCGGCTGAATCGTCCCTGTTGGCGCAGGCGGGCTCGGCGACGTTTGTGCTGGCGGGTTGAGGGAGGCGTCGACAGAGCCGGTCTGGGACTGATGACCAGGAGCTACTGGCGGCAACGTTGAAGCGGCGCCTCCGCCTGCTACTGGTGGTGTGCCCGATCCAGCCATGGATCTGATCACAGCTGCGCTGACACCGTTTTGCCTCAACTGCATGAGAGCCTCCGGCGACGTGTCAAACTGACACTTGGAACTCCCGATCTTCGCGATCACGATCTCATCGTCAAGACCAGCCTTCACCAGGCTGATGATATCTTGGTTCTTCATGACGTCCGCGACCGAAGCACGGTGCATGGGTGTTTCCAGCAAAACCCACGTCTGCCCACTACTGTCAGTGAGGTTGCTACCTTGCATGGTGGCTGTAGTATTCGTGTTTGTCTCGCTGATCCTAAGCTCCAGCGTGTTGCCGCTCACGGAAAAGGTTCCGTGATAGGTCTCGCCGGCCTCTTGCAGAGAGAATGAGTTGTCGGCATTCAACTGGAGCTGGTCTGCCGGGGTCTGAGCGCGCACGTAGGTCAACGGAAGCTTCAACAGCGCAGCCGCCGGTACCTGTGCTGCCGGGCTCGGCTCTTGGCCGCGAATCAGTAGAACGGTTCCCTCAAAGACTATCGCGAAGATGACCGCGGCGAACAGTTGAAATTTATTCATATTAAAGACCTGCCAAGTAAAGAGCCAGGAGCGGAAACACTACTTTTCAGCCCCAACGATTGCCTTGAGCACAGCCGCGCTGACGCCGCTTTGCTTCAATTGGATGAGAGCGTCGGTTGAGGTGTCGAACTGGCATTTCGAGCTGCTAATTTTCGCGATGATAATGGCATCGTCAACACCAGCCTTGACCATTTTAATGACGTCCTCGTTCCGGAGTGGGGCTCCACCCGAAGCAGGTCCTGCGGATTGTTCCCGCCGAACCCACGTCTGGCCGCTACTGTCAGTGAGCGTGTTGCCCTCGATTGTGGCCGTCGTTTTGTCGCCTGTCTCGCGGATGCTGAGTTCCGCCGTGTTACCGTTCACGACAAAGGTGCCGTGATAGGTCTCGCCGGATGCTTGGAGCGAGAAAGAGTTATCGGCGTTCAACTGGAGCTGGTCTATCTGAGTTTGCGCACTCACATAAGTGGCCGGAAGCTTCAACGGCACTGGCGGCGGGGGCAGCTTTGTTTTTTCTACTGTTGGCGAGATTGCGGAAGCAGCGATTCCAAATACTTGCCCGACTGTCTCCAGAACCTGCTTGGAGTCGGCCGTACTCAAATATCCTTTATCAAATTGGAACGCCAGCCGCGCACGGTACGGCGGATCGTTCGGATTAACCGACAAATCACAGGCCCCGCAGGACTGGACATTAAAGACTATCTCGGTCGCCGTGACCTCCATGTTCACGAGATACAGCTTTTCGCCGACTTGAAAAGGCCGGCGTTCACCCATGGCGACACTACCGCCGTGCTGGACCATGCTCGACTTGATGTGGCCTCCTTTTTTGAAGGTGCTGTACCAGTACGGCCCATAAGAGGCTGGAATTGCCATCAGCCCATCCTCCTGCATCACCAGGATAGCTCCTGGCTGGCCGACAACGGTTCCATTGCCACCAACACGTGTGAGCTGGTACTGGGAACGAAGTTGCTGCTCGAAGCTCTGGCTCGGTGCCTGGCCTTGCAGCCCTGGCAGGGTTGCGCCTAGGCTCAGAACACCTAGCGCTTGGATGATTGATCTGGCTTTTTTCATTTTGAATCCTCTCAAAGTAGCACCATTCACTTCCCGTAAGAATCAAAGTTCACAGGTCCCCTCAAAGCCCGCCGCCAAGTCCTTCAAACTGAACTTCACCCTAATGCTGGCGTGACCCATGCCCGCAGGGAAAGGGGCAGCGGAATTCGAGATCACCATTGCCCGTTTCCAAGGCCAAGGCCCGCGAAAGAAAAAGGTCGACCGGGCCTTGCGAGATCTCCTCGGACACCATCCTCGTGCGAGAAATAACTTCATCGACACGCTTCAACAACGCAGTCCGTGAAAAACAAGCCAGACAGGATCTCCTGGGGCCGCTCTTCCAACGATAAGTTCCTAAGCGCAAATGGACTCCTTCGGGTGGAGGTTGCAACCTCATTCCTTGTCCTGCTCCACGTTGCTGACCAAGCGACCGTCTCGAACCAAGAGCACATACGTGTAATGACCTGCACCAAGTTTAGGATCGCCGGTATGATCAATTGGACCCGGGATGGCCATTGGCCCCGCAGATCTCAGCAGGGACACTGGTTCAAACCCGTATGCCCCAATCCAGGGTTGATAGGCGGTTGTCGCGCCCGCCTTGATATCGCCGTAGTCCTTGCCGCCGACCTTAACACTCCTGAAATCCGTGCCGGAGCTATTTCGGACTCGAATCTGCGAGACAGGCGAAGCTTTGGGTGGAGTGAGCGGGCTTCTTGCGGGTCCTGGCCCCGGCGCAGGCGCAAAGGGGGGCGCGAGCCGGAGTGACGCTGCGATCCTCTTAAGCTCCTCCATCTCGGTCGAATTTGCGGATCTCAACGCTACATGTGCGTAGATGGGACGGGGGCCTCGCCGGAGCACAACAACGGCGTCTGCGGAAATCAACCGCTGCGAATCCTCTGTCTGGACGGTCTCGTGCCACTGCGCCGGCATGCCAAGGAGGGTGACCTTGGTGATCTTTACCTGCGGCCCATCAGGCGGTGTTAGTGGAGCGTATCCCGTATCAACAGCCAGGCTGGACGCCGCGACTCCAAATTCGGTGAGCTTGCGGAGCTTGACGGGGGAGCCTTCGCGGGTGGCGACGTAGCCGTCAGGTACGGTCGCGGTAAAGCCAAAGAAACGGCGCTCACCGGCCTGGCTGGGCAGCGACTGCTGTCCCACCGCGAGAGTGGCGGCGATGTTTCGAGCCAAGCGCTCCCATGACGCCGAATCGCGGGCAGCATCCGCATTAAGATCGAAAGCAAGATGCTCCACGGCTGCGTCGGACCTCATGATGTACAAGCCCATCAGCCGATGGGATTTCGCCTTATCCGAGGACGAGCTCATTTCGGGCCAGTATGCGATGCCATGCAGTGGACTTTTTAGGTCAAAGGCTTCCACTCCAATGGAACTCGCAGCGATCATCCTCCTTACGGATAGTTCGAAATCGCCTGTGCACCGGCTGAATGTCTCCGATGCGACGAGCGTCATCCTTTCCGAACCATAGTCGAGTACGATCCGCGATTCTTCATCCGCCTGCCTCTCGACCGCCACTCGGGTCGGTCCTCTGCGCTCGATTCTTGCCTGCGCGGGAGCCCGAATCGTGATCCGTCCATCCAAAACGTCCATCGGTTGCGACGCCAATTGCATCTCGGCCGGCGCCGGACCGGCATCGAAATCGACGTTGAACCAGACATACTCCGTCCCGGTACTGTCTGGCCCGATCACCTCCACAGCTTCATAAGCATGGCCGTTCTCTAATAACGGCACCACTGAAGCGTCTGGGCTCGATCCGGCGGGAAAGGGTCCAAGGCGTCTCAAGCCAACGATGCTGCTCAAAAACATGTATTCTTCCGGCCTGCTGACAACTTCCCACGCGGTTGCCGGCGCCTTCCCATCGCCCGAAATCCGGATAGAATCAGCCAGAGCATCGGCGAGCGCTTGGTGCAAGACGACCTCATCCTTTCTGTGGAGGGCTTGGCAAGCGGTCATTGCATCAAAGTGCGCGACAAGGCTAGCGTAGTTCCGTTCCAGGGACCGGCTTGCCGATGCGAACGCTGCCTCGAAATCACCAAGCCCAAACAGCCGCGTGAACTCCCGGTGGTCCCGAAGCTCACGCGCACTGACAGAACTGGGGCCCGCCAGTCCTCGGGGAAGAGAGGCCGCCCTCGAGGCACCGGCGATTCGAAATGCACGAAAGTCAACCGTCATATCGCCGTGTTGAACACGGGCGAGCATCTCCGAGTATGCTTGATTCTTGACGACATCCGCGACGGGAGCAGGGTGCGGGGCTTGTTCCCGAAGAACCCACGTCTGTCCATTACTGTCAGTGAGGTTGCTACCTTGCATAATGGCTGTCGTATTCGTGTTTGTCTCGCTGATCCTAAGCTCCAGCGCGTTGCCGCTCACGGAAAAGGTTCCGTGATAGGTCTCGCCGGCCTCTTGCAGGGAGAATGAGTTGTCGGCATTCAACTGGAGCTGGTCTGCTGAGGGCGGAGTGCTCACGTAGGTCGACGGAAGCTTCAGAGACACAACAGGTGCAGCGGCCGGCACAGACGCCGCTGGACTCGCCACTTGGCCGTGAATCGGTAAGGGGCTTCCCTCAAAGGCTACCGTGCAGATGATCGCGGCGAAGAATTGGGATCTATTCATATTAAAACCCAACAAGTTATCGATTTATCGAGCTAGGGGCTGAAAAAACTACTTCCCAGCCCAATGATTGCCTGAGCACAGCCGCTGACGCCGGCACGCCAAGACCTCCGGATTTGTGACTTTGGCGCCGCCTCCCGGCCGAGCTTCCGCGCAACGTGGTGCTAAACAAGGTACTCCCATTCATCCTTAGTAGACGTAGATTTTCTTCGAGCCAAAAACGACCACGCTTGCCGGCTGTCCCAGGACGGCGACGACCTGGTCGATGGTCTGCCCCAGTGAGATCGTCGGCGGCTGATCCGGCTGCGCGGCCAGGGCTGCAATCGGCGTATCCGGGGGTGAGGTTACCTCCGCCCAGTCCTTAAAACTGAATGTCGCCCTAAAAGTAGGTTGGGTCCGGGCCAGAGGATAAAGCCACTCGGTCGTACTGAATTCGAAATCGACTGCGCCCCTCTCCAGCGCCAAAGACCGGGGGAACATAATCAGGTCAACGGTTCCCACTTGACGCGCAAGACCGCTTCCATCAATACCCGAAACGATTCCGCCGGTGAACGTAACCTTATACGAAACTCTCTCCATTGTCCCGGACTCCACACGGGCAGGCGAAATCGCCTCGTAGCCGGGCATCGACAAGCGGCTCATAGAAAAAGCACTTTGGGCCTGCTCATTTCCAATTAATGCCGGAATCGGCCGCCACGTTTGGTGCGGTGGCTCGTGTGCCCTTGCATCGCGCAGCTCCTCTTCCTGCTCCGGGCTCCAATGGCCCGACAATCTGGTCTTGCCCAACGCTGCATGGCTTCCGTTTGACCGCGTACGGACGACTGCAAAGACGTGGTAGTCTTTGGACAATCGGGCTAAGGCGTCGTTGTATTCCTTCGATTCGATCCGGGTTAGAGCATCCCGCACTAATGGTGCGCTCTCCCAACGGATCGCCAAACTTCCGGCCGCAACGCTCTGTGGTCGACCATTCACTATGACGTCGCCCACCGCTCTGAGGTCGCCCCAATAACGCACCCAGGGGGACTTCGTGAGGAACTCTCGAATCTCCCGGCTAGACCAGTCGGCAGGTTTTCTGCTGTTCCAGAACTCCGAAGCTCCCAGCAGTGCGCCGGCCATCGCTACCATGGCGCACAGGAAGGACCAGAAACATTTCATCGACGACCTCCTCTACGGTCTTCGGCCAGCCAGCCCGTCCGCGAGACATTATTTCACGGCCCCCATGATTGCCTTGAGCACAGCCGCGCTGACGCCGCTTTGCTTCAACTGGATAAGAGCATCTGTTGAGGTGTCGAACTGGCATTTTGAACTGCCGATCTTCGCTATAATCAAATCGTCGCCCAGACCAGCCTTCACCATCTTGATGACGTCCTCATTCTGGAGCGTGGCTCCACTTGAGGCGGCGGTTGCGGATTGTTCCCGTAGAACCCACGTCTGGCTATTGCTGTCGGTAAGGGTATTGCCCTGAATCGTGGCAGTGCTCTTGGTGCCGTCGCTGATGTTCAACTCCAGCGTGCTGCCGCTAACGGTGAAAGTGCCCGAATAGGTCTCGCCGCCTGCTTGTAGCGAAAATGAGTTGTCGGCGTTTAAGTGAAGTTGGTCGGTTGCCACCTGAGCGCTAACATAGGTTGCGGGAAGCTTCGGCGGCACGTGCGGTGGCGGCGGAGGCGTCGCATCCGCATGTCGAACCCACACTAATCGGCTGCCAATGTAAATGCTGTCCCCGCGAATACTGAACGTGCTAGAGCGTCCAGTCGCAGTGTACGTTAAGGCCAGCACATCACCATTCACTGTGTAGTGACCGGGTCTCTCCTGACCGTCGGAGCCATGCTGCGAGAATGACCAATCGGGATTCAGTTGGATTTGCGCGCCCGTGCCTTGCACATCCCACAGACCGGCAAGTGAGGTCTGCTGGGCACCCTGTGACGTGTTAGCCTGCGACTGTTCCGATCCCTGATCTGAGCTGCTAGTATCGGGAACGAAGATCTGGCCAATCGCGTCCTGGATGTCCTTTAGCTTCATTGAGTCCAGATAGCCTTTCGGAAACTGGAATGAAACAGCGGCCCTGAACGGAGCGTCATTAGCACCGCCGCAGCAGGTCTGTATCTTGAAGACAACCTCGGTCGGTTTCACCTGAATGGCCGTAAGATAGGCTTTCTCACCGACCTGGAGTGGACGTTGGGTGTCCTTGCTGACGCTGTAGTTAATCGCGCACATCGCCGAGTGGCTGATGCGGCCACCCTCCTTGTGTGAATTGCACGGGTACTCTCCAGGCGCTGGAAGCGCCGTTATTCCGTCCTGCTGAACCACAACGACAGTTCCGGCCCGGACCACTACTCCGTTGCCGCCTACGCTCGCCACGCGATACTGTGACCGAAGTTGCGGCTCGATGCCCGCCCCCTGCGTTTGACCTACAAGGAGTGTCAGCGCTCCACTGAAAAGAAGACCGCCGATGAATGCGACTAACAGTCGGGTTTTAGACATATTGAGAATCTCCTGAACGTGTTCTACTCACGTTCGGGCCGGAATCCGGCTAGTTCGTGCTCCCGTCTTGCCTCACCTGATCCTCAAGCTTGGCGGCGTCGGTTTCTTGCGCGGCGAGTTGGGCTTCCGCACCCGGGACGGGATCCGCAGTTCCTTCCGCTACGGGACGGGCGCCGGCGGCCGGCTCGTTACGCACACCTTTCACTTGGTTATCGGCCAGCATCTTAAGGCCACCGTCAAGTTGCTCCCGAAACTGGTTGTGCATCTCTTGCAGATCCGCAAGCTGGACCGCAGCCACGGAATCGGCGGCGCAATCTCCCGGTTTGTTGCTGACGACCACTATTGCAACAGCGCCATTGTCCGCCACGCCTTTGCCTGTTCGCTGGATGATATCTCCCGGAGTCAGTGAGCATGACTTATTTGCTTCAGTCGTTATGTCGAGGTTTGACGCGACGACGAAGAAACGCTGGGTCAATGCTGGCGGCACTTGGTCGCTTCCCGAGGTCTGCTGCTGACTCGTAGATGAGGTTGGCTCCAGGGCAGCCGCCTTCTCGGCCGCAATCTGCGACTTAACTTCGTCAGCAACCAGCGCTTTCATCTTTGGCGAGAGTTGCGCCGATGGTTGATCGTTGGCTGATGGTTGCGCGGCTTGACCCTCGTTGCCTGCCTGCTGGCTTTCGTAGGCGAGCCTCAAGTTCTGGGCGATCAGGTAGTCAGTAAGCCACAAGTCGGGTGAAGCGTATACCGCAGATGGAGTGAAATAGCCCGCGTAGAAGCCGAACCATGGAGCCACGAACCCGCCGCCCCATCCATAAGCGACGGGCGCCCCCCAGGGATTGAGCGCCCATGCGTAGAACTGCGGGCCATAGTAGACACCAGGCATGTAGCGGTAGTACGCGAGGCCATGATAATGGAGTTCTCGATACACGTGCGCGTAGGACCGCCCGCCGACGACGTACGTGCGCGAAATGTAGCCCGGCCGGCCGGCAACGGAACGTTCCACGAATCCTCGCTTCGGTCCGTAACTGACCACGCGGGCGCCAGGACGGCCGGTGACGACCATCCTCTGGCCACGGGGACCGCGATTGACCGCGATGTTCCCTCCCCCAAGACCCGGACGGCGGCCTTGAATTTGCGTCACATGGTTTTGCGCATCTGTCCTGACCGTGCGGCCTGACGCCGCATCGTGGAACTCTTTGCCACCGTTCGGCAGCGTCTTTACTTGATCAGTTGTTTTCCCTTGATACTGGCTGACCGGCTTTGGCGACCGAGGCTGTAGGGGCTTTGGCGGCGGAGGCGGGGCCACAGTGGGCTTGGGTGGTTGAACCGGATTGGTAACTTTTGGCTGCGTAGGCCGGTTCACGTTTGGCTGTTGTACCGGCCTTCCCGCATTCGGACTAGTGGCAGCCGGTTTTGCCGCTGTGGGTGCAGCCTTCGCGGGCGCAGCGGCCGGCGTTGTGGCCTTGCTCGACGGAGCCGCCATCAGCGCCCCGCTCAGAACCACGGCGAGGATGACGCCCGCCGAAAACATCTTCTCAACCATTCTTCTCAATTTCACGACTGCCTCCATCGGAACTGTTTGTCCGCACTTTCACTAACCAGAACGAAGGCGCATGGATAATTCCACACGCCTTGCGCAAAATCTCTTATTCGGGCGGCCTGGATTCGGCGGGCAGCTTCTCATACGTCGATTCCGTCGCCATCCACGTTTCCAGCACTTTTCCGGCATCAAACTCCACCACTTCTCCTGCTCCCAGCAGGCGCAGATTGGTCTCGCCGCCCGCGCTTCTCAACCGGTAATGTGCTTCCGCCGATAGGAATTCTCGTATTTGAACCGACCGCTTGCCATTTCTCACCGTCACAGTCCCGAAAACTTCGGTGTTCCGGACAAGTAACACGGCACTAGACTGCGTGACCGGCAGCAGCACCACACCCCGGAACTCAGACACGCCCTCCG
>Ga0187847_10000127_pt1 | contig 88839 bp, 79 predicted proteins | sample June2016WEW_4_10_FD_132458 | JGI IMG/M metagenome (GOLD analysis project Ga0187847, IMG submission 132458) | Peatland microbial communities from SPRUCE experiment site at the Marcell Experimental Forest, Minnesota, USA - June2016WEW_4_10 | ecosystem: Environmental > Terrestrial > Soil >...
AAGGCGCTCGCAAAGGTCGCTCCGATCGGGAGACGGTTCCGGCGATTCCGCGCGAACGATCACTTGCTGGCGTTCTTGGAATCGCTCTGACTACGAAGGGGGGCGCATTCGGATGCGCCCCCCATTTTGCACGCTGCCCACGTCGCCCAGTGACTAGCCGGTTCTGGCATTGTGAGTGCTATCGGGATCACTCGTTGAGTGGTTCGCCTAGAGGCAATTCGTATAAAGCGCGCCTACGATTGGTTCGCCAGCAACCGCCCCGCTGCTATCAGCTTTAACACGTAGCCCGAGGAGAGCGGCATCTGAGCCGCAACCAGCAGGAGCACATCCGTCCGTGTAAATCGTCCCTTCGTACGCGTCTCCGTCCAAAGAGACCGGAAGGCCATTCTCTTTGAAAAACCGCATTACATCTTCTTTCGGGGTGCCGATTCTTAGCCGCTCGCGTGCGTCGCGCTTCAACTTCTCGATACGCTCTTGGTATGCCTTGCCCCGCTGTTGGCACGCGGTGCTGTGGTAACGGTAGAACATCCACCCAAACTGAGAGTAGCCCCAGGCCAATATTGCCAAAGTCAAAAGCGCGAACGTACCGATGAGGATTCGCTTCCCCATCGTCTTCTTCGATGGTTCCCCTTTATCCACTTTACGCCTTCGGATTGTAAGGATGCACAGCAAAATGCCTCCAAAGAAGCCGAAGAAATATGAAGCGTTGTGTGCCCACCAATCAGCCATGAATCTTGCGTGTCTCGCGGGTGGGATCATAGCGCCAATGAAATCAGGTGGGGCGATTGCACCCCTGCTGGCCAGCACGTACCCCGTTAATCCAGCAACAGCCGCTAGAAAACCCATCGCCAAAAGCAACTTCGATATGGGGCGAACCAGTTCCCGTGCGTCGATCTTATTGCGCGAACCTGCTCTTGCAGCGAATGCGAGTAGAACGCCCAGAAATGCTCCCATCCACCAAGTAGCAATGATGCCCCAGCCAAGCGCTAATAACGTCGGCGACTCTGTCGGAAACACTGGCGGATGAAAAACGGAGAAGTATTCAACACAAATATGCGCGGTGAACTGGTCGTGAACGACGCCGTACAACACAGCGGCCACGATACAGGTCAGGATGATTTTGAGTGATTGCATCTCTCTTGTATTCTATGGGCTTGCAGCAGAAACGGAAGATTACTGTTGTAAAGGCGATAGCGCTCACCACCTGGAGTGGCAGGGTTCGGATTCTGGGCGGATCGCGGCAATCCCCAGATAATCCGCTTCAGTTGAACGCCGGTTTTGCGATTTTGCGAACGGCTGACTTGGGATGCTGGCGAGATCAGGGTCTGCGCTGCCTGAGACGCCAATGTGTTCAGCCTGCTTGGAGGCACCCGCACTATGTCAATCGCCACAATGCCATCAGGCAGTGTTCATGGGAACGGGGAGCAGACGCGCAAGGGCGAGTTCACATAGTCCGGCCGATGACATGAAGCTTTGGAAACATCCTGCTCATCGCACGCCAGAGTGCAGTGACATGCTGCTACACCTCGCTGGAGTCAATGAACATGCGGTCTTGCGCATTGTTGGAAGCAAGCGATGGAGCGTAGCACATCTTCTGAGAACAATTAAGTATCTTTTCGAACACGGAGTTCGCTTCTTAGCAACTTGATGCCACTGTACGGGCCGTGAAGGCCCTACGCCGCAGGAAAGAACGGAATTACTTCTTGTTTGCGAACTATGCGGGATTCATTCGTATTGATCATTGTCAGGATCATTCGTCGAATAGCATAATCAGTCTTTACGTGGAATCATTGCCCCGGTTCTGCCTCCAGCCGGTGTGTCCTGAGCGAGCTGGTAGAGTCTGTAACCCACGAGAAAGAGCCACGCGGTAGCGCAAAGCGCATTTCCGATAATAGCCACACTCAAGCGGGTTGGCGCGGCGATACCTAAGATCCCCGTAGCCAGGCCCAAGTACGCTGTGATCTTGTGGAAGACTCCCCGCAGCATGACGAAGCCGATTACGAGAATCCCAAACGAGAGGGTTACGATTGAATACACAATTTCCAGCCGGGACGTCAGCATAGCAGACCCATAGTTGGCAGCGGCGACGTAACCCATCCTTTGCGCCTCATCGGTAGCTGCGGAGTACTGAGAGTAAAGCGTCAGGATTGAGGTGTAATGAGACCAAGTGACCCCGAGATCCAACACCACAAATAGCCCCACGAATACCGTTGCCAGCAACATTCCATTCTTGCCGGCTTCTTTCAGAGCCAAGTAGAGTGCCCAAGCCACGGGCACGAAGAGAAAGTCCGTGAAGACAGAGAGAGCAACAATCCACCACCAGATCGTTGCTTTCCCAGCCACGTACTTGAACCAGGCATCTCCGCCGCTCGGCGGAGCCCCGACCTGGGCGTACAGGGGCACGATGACGACATATCCGGTAGCGAGCAAGAGTGCCGCAATACCGCCCACCCGATATGACTTCTTTTGATCTACGCCGACCGTATGACTCGCCTTCTTTTCGTCAAGCTCCATTGGAAACTCTCTCTTCGGCATTGGGTTGTGGGTTGAGCTCACGTCCCCTCCTCATTGTAATAGGCCTAGTGCAAGGGCTGGTGGCAGATAGGCTCGAGGGCTGTCAAGTGTTTCATCACATAGACCAACATCCGCCATCTGCGCGGATGAACCGCTCGGTCTCGGTCTGGGCCGGATTCTCGTCAAATAACGGGCGACCCTTCCCTAACAGGTGGGAGAAAGATTGCCGACGAATTTTCCTGAAATGCACCCAGATTCCGAAAGAGCCAGTTTGTAAAACATTGACGAAGAATGGCGGGGATCCCGGGACTCGAATCCGCAGCCTCTGCCGTTGCTCGCAGAGCATCAAGGCTAAGCTTCATGGGAATCCGCGAATAGCCCCGTTTGTTTTTCGCTAACCGCCCATCCCGTACGCTGGCCTTCGTGAACTCGCCAAATCTCTTTGCGCACCGTGGGAAGCTCCAGGTGTGTCCGTTCGATCATCCAGAGGGCGAACTTCACAATCTGTTTTGCCGGGAGAGTCTTCTGCGCAATGAGTCTGCGGACAACCAACTCACTAACACCGAGCGCAGCAGCGCTTCGGTACAGCATGCGAAGTCATCTGTTCGGCCGGCATTGCCAGCTTCGACCCTTACGGACTCGCGAAGTAACGGCGCTGGAAGTAGAGAGCCAGATTAATTCACGCAATTCGCGTCGAGTCCGAGCTGCTGTTTACAGTTCGCGAATTGCAGTCACAGGGTTCCGGCGCATCGCTCGATGTGCCGGAAAGTAGCATGCCAGCAAAGACATCGCTCCCAGGAGCATGACGACGGAAACGACGGTGACGGGATCGTTGGCTCCGATTCCGTACAAGAGCCGGGCGATGAAACGTGTCAGTCCCAACGCAAACGCCAGTCCCAGCGCCATCCCAATGCCTGTGAGCCACAATCCCTGCAACAGCACGAGTCTCAGCACGTCGACGCGCGAGGCGCCCAGAGCCATTCGCACTCCGATCTCGTGGGTCCGCATTTGAGTCCGATAGGCCACAACTCCGTAGATCCCGGTCACCGCAAGAACCAGCCCGATCAGCGCGAACATGCCCGCCAGGGCGCTCTGTACGACAGCGAAACTGCTCGCCATCTGGGTACTCTCTCGCATGGGACGCACATCGAAAACTGGCAGCCGTGTATCGATTTCGTGGATGGCGTTTTCCACCGCTGGCGCAAGGTCGACCGGGTTTCCCTCGGTCTTCACCTGCACGATAGTCTCATACCCCACCTGGAAAAAGCTCATATACACGATGGGCTCCGGTGACTCATTCACGAATATATGTGTCGAATTTCTCGCGACGCCGACAACCGTGAAAAGGCCGCCCCATATCCTGAGTTTCTTTCCCAGCGGATCCTGTCCCGGCCAGTATCGCCTCGCCGCGGTCTGATCCACGATGAGTACCCGCGGGGCCTTTTCATCGTCATCCGGTGTAAACTCGCGTCCTTCCAGAATGGGTATATGAAGGGATTCGAAATACCGCGGGGCCACTTCGGCGTGGTACACCTGCAAAGATTCATGGGGGTGTGGCACATACCCTTCCGGATACGCATCGTCCCCCTTGTGGCCCAAGGTCATCGGAATCCAGTCCGTAAGAGACGCAACCTTCACGCCAGGCAATACCGACACGCGATCAAGAATCTTGTGACGGATCACCTGTTCCTCGTCGTGGCTGTAGCCGGCAATATTCAGCCCCACGGACGCAGTGAGAATGTGGTCCTGTTCAAATCCGGGATTCGCGCCGGCGAGATTCCGCAGTGTTCGCAGAAATAGCCCGGAGCAGACCAGCAGAGGAAGTGAAAGCGCGATTTGCGCCACTACCAGCCCGCTGAGCAATTTCCGGTTGCGTGAGCCGCCGGAGATGCTTGCAGACTCTGCCTTCAGTACCTCAATGGCCGGCGCGTGGGCCGAACGCCAGGCGGGGAGCGCGCCGCACAGCATGCCGGCCAACAGGGACGACACCGCAATCCCGATTACCACCTTATGGTCCATGCTCCCGTTGAGTATGAGGGGATTCGAGTTCGCCGGAAAGAACCATGCGAATGTCTTCGATGTCCACGATGGCCCGCGCAGAATCAGGTCGCGGGCTTCTTTATGGCCGGAGTAGTCGGCCCACCCAGCGGGCGTGCCATGATACTTCTCTTCGCGCGCGCGGACATCAGCGCCGTGTCTCATCAACACATCAATCGCGCTCAAGTTCCCGTACCACGCTGCCGCATGCAGAGGTGTGTATCCGCTCGTCGCGTCGATCGAGGTCTTCGGATCGTCACGTACATTCATGGACGCTCCATTGCGGATTAGCATCTCAATCACATCGCCCGGCGCGCGTTCGCTGGCGCGAACGATCAAATGGCCCCATCGTCCGCCGGGCTTCAGTGTACCGGGATCTCTACGCAGCAGTCTTTCGACGTCGGTCGTTCGACGCAGAGCCACTGCGGCCGGCAGGCGCACTTTTGCTCCGCGCTCCAGCAGCACTTGCGCCAGGTCGTGCCTGCCGTAGAACGCAGCCAGATCGAGGGCAGAAAAGCGGGCTTCGTCGATCGACTCCGTGTTAGCACCGAGGTCGAGCAGCGTCGTCAGCGCTGTCGGTTGATTTTTCATGACGGCGAGATGCAGTGGCATGCTGCGCATTACCGTCCCGTTCATCCGCCGCTCGAGGTCGTTCGGCGTGCGCGCGACCAACTCACGAATCACCTCTGTTTCGCCCACGGCAACGGCGGAAAAGATATTGTGTCTCGCACCGTGCCCCAGCAGATACGCAACGATGTCAGGAGTGGCCTGTGCGTAATCCCACGCCGTCGCCCACCCGATCACGCCCAGCTCGTGGTAGTCGCCTTCCCCGACCGTATCGGCCCCATGTTCCACAAGAAGACGAATGATCGGGAATTGATGCTTCTCCACGGCGAAGTGGAGCGGATAAGCGTTGTCACCTTCGCAGCGAATGTTGGGATTGGCACCGCGAACGAGCAGCACTTTGACTGCCGCTTCGCTGTTGCCGAAGACGGCATGGTGCAGTGGCGTTCTCCCCCCCTCCCCTCCGCGTTCGTCAATGAGCTCCGGATGCGCATCAAGCAACGTATTGAGTCGCACGAGATCACCTTTTCCAGCGGCATCGCGAAGAGATGCGACCGCCTCTGCGGTCGAGCTGGCTGCTTCAAGTGTCTTGACATGCGACTGCAGCTTGGCCCAGGACGAGAATCCATATTCGCTCGCAATTACCAGCTGCGCATCTGCAAGCGAGAACAGGAGTGCCGCGACCTGTCGTTCCGACAGGTTTCTCCAGCGGGGATGGTACTCGCGAATGCGAGTCAATGCCTCGGAATCCGCGGCCTGCTGACGCTTTAACAGCCCCTTGGCTTGTTTTTTGAGTTGTTCGAGACTGGGATTTGGCGGGAGTTGCCTTGACATGAAAATCTCCTTTCCGTTCGTGGCCTGTGTCCGCATCGCAGGCAGAAAGAAGATTTGTCAGATTGTAGCCGTGCAATTCTTGCAGGGTGGGCTTGGCCCTTTCCGCGGACTGGATGCGCCCCGCGCGCTGAAAATCAACGATAATCCCGACTCATGGCCAAGTCAACAGCCGCCTGCTGGACAGTAGCGGCCGATCCGACGGCACGGTTCGGTGCCCAAAGATTGCCGTTCTTGCACGGGAGACAGTTGTGCCACTCGCTGCTACCGAACCGACGAGATCAAGCTACTGTTTCTTGAGTTTCAGTCCGCCGGTGTTACCTTTCTCCAGAAACTGAAGAAGCAGCCTTGGGGCGCTAAGAATTTTGTCGTTAAAGATCCGGATGGAAATCTGCTGCTTTTTGCCGGACCGCAAACTAACAGCCACTAGGCCGAAGTGTTGCTGATCGAGCATGTATCGTCGGCCGCTCGGGGGTTGGAAGTACCGTTTGGAAGCAGGCCATTAAAGAATAAACTTGCCTCGGCAGGGAACAACATTGGCCAGTTTTGAAGTGATAACCGTTGGATGCTTTTCAAGTGATCACCGAGATTTGGGAACGGTGCGGTGTACTACCCCAGCCGTCGCTGTCTCTGACAAGGTGACGATGGAGGCGATTGCGGCTCGCATCCAAGGTTTATCTGTTTAGCCCAGCCCGCAGACTGATGGAGGGCCAAAGCGAAGGACTTGGTCTGATGATTGTTGATAAATCCCCATTTACTCATTGACCAAGACGTGCGAACGGCGAGCGCTTCAATAGCCAACCTCGGCCATCGGTCCGCTTGTGGCTTGTGGGAGATCAGTAATGGCAAACGGGCATGGTGGTGAGTTACGGGAGCGTTGTCCCCAACCCGGAGTTATTCAGTTGGTTCCGGAATCTCCCTGATTGTGAATTGGCCGACTCCAGTGATCTCAATCAACTTGTTCAGCAGGAAGTTTTCATCCCCGGAGTTCTTCATGTGCTCAACAACTGGAATGAGCCGTTCCCACTGTTCCTGCCTGCTCAGACCGCTTTCGCGCAATACGATCAATCCCGGATGAACAGGTGTGTCGAGGAGTTCGATGAAGTCTCGCGCGTTCGTTGTGACGACCGTGAAGTCATGATCGAGCGCATACTGCCAGACTGCATGATCCGCTCGACCGGTTAGGCCAACGTGCGGTACCGATTGGGAATACACATCGGTGCCAGCCAACAGTCGCACTAGTGCTGGAGAGATGTTCTCATCCAGCAGGAGACGGATCATGCGCTCAGTCCGCGTCGAAGACCCAACCTCTTTCGTGGTCGTCCAGGTCTCTCACTGAGCCGTGAAAAGAGCCGAGCATAGGCCAGGTCGCGGGAACCAAGCCTCGGGAAATCCTCCGCAATTTCTTTTTCGGAAACACCTTTCCGAAAGAGCGAGGCAACATGCCGAATGGGTATGCGAGTACCACGAAAAACGGGTTCTCCCCCCAACACGTGAGGGTTAGAAACAATGCGTCGTTTGCCCCAGCGGAACGCTGACAAATTTCGAGCCACCTTCTGGCGGAATGCCTTACATTCAACTGAAACCTGCATCTCTCCGGACCGGTAAACAAGGTCCGCACCCTCTCTCGACCAGCGGGTCGCGGTGCGATCGCCACGTGACAGGATCTTCGCCAGAGACTGCTTGTCTTCCTTGCTCAAAGCAAACGGAAACTCCACAAGCACTTTCACAAGAAGCACGTCTCCGACTGAGAATTCATAGCGCACCGCCTTACCTGTCTTCCGCTTGAATGAAGGCGCTACGGACTTTTTTTCCAGCGCAGTTCGGATCGTTTCTGGCGACACTTCCGCGATTGCCGCTGCTTCACTGACAGAAAAGAACTCGGCCATAGGAATCTCCCCACATAACTATACCACTAGCGGTGGCATAATTAAGTAGACGTTAGCGCATATTAGTGGGGGGAAATTATGAGAGAGAAGTTACGGCGGAGAACCCGCCTATTTACAGGGTCATTGTACGAAATTAGAATGTGCTTATAAGTCGTTGATTATAAACGAGATATTGGTGGAGGCGGCGGGAGTCGAACCCGCGTCCGAAAATGTTACTGGTCAAGAGACTACATGCTTATTCCGGTTCATGCCCTGGGCATTACCCCAGGACGTTCGCGCCAACCGCTCAGAACGGACAAGAAACCGTTGCCGCTAGCCTGAGATCTTAGCCTCCCGGCCCAGACGTAGCCGAGAAGAGCGGCCCGCTGTGTGACGTCCTGACCGCGGCCCACGGGCAAAGCCGCGGAGGACGGCTACTTAACTAATTAAGCAGCGTATGCCATCTGTTGATTGGCAATTATCATTTTGCACTCGATTTCGGGTGTGTGCACCCCGGCATGCCTCCTGGCCGCAAGCATCTCCGTCGAAGCCGTGACGCCCCCACTGATGGGAAAGGCCTTCAAAGAACTACCCCTATTCTGGGCGGGAAATCGTGGGAAGTCAAATAACGGTCCGCGGCTTAGGGGCAGGGGTTCGTGGGGCCATTCACGATGGTGATCGTGGTCGAGGCCGACTTGGTGGGGTCCGTCACTGAAGTCGCCGTGATGGTCACAGGATTCTGGGATGGAACAGCGTTGGGGGCGAGGTAGCAAAGCGGAACGTCGCTGCCGCTTGCAGGAGATGGGTAAAAGCCGCCACATGTCCCGGCAGGGGCACAGGAGAATGTTACGCCGCGGTTGTTGGTATCGTTGGTGACGGTTGCTGCGACGGCGACGTAGGCACCGGTATCGATCTGGGCGGGAATCGGATAGTTCTGTAGGTCAAAGGTCACCGCAATCGCGGGAGACTGGTGACCGGGATCACCGCAGGCGACAAGTGCCGAGACCAAAAAGACGGCAATAGCGCCCTGGGCAATCAATCGGGGGGTCTCTTTGCGGGGCGACCGGCAAGAGCTCATAAGAGGTTTGGATGCCAGTAACAAACCTGGAGTCTAGCACGGACAACCCACTCGATCGGGGCCGAACCGCCCGCTTTCGAACGCCGTTTGCTGGCTTGAGTGACAAAATGTTTACAACTTTCTGACCCGAACATGACAAGCGGAAGCTGCCGTGGTCGTAGCCTTTCGCCGACCCTGCCGGAGAAAAAGCCGAAGGGAATGGCAGACTAGTATTGCTCACAAAAGGTGGCTCTGCATCATGAAACCCAGGAATAGTTCACGGTATCGTCCAGTCGCAGTGCTTGCTATTCTCTCCGCGTTTGCGCTGATCGCGCCAGATCGAATTTCAGCGCAGTTAACCGACGGGCGCGGCGGCGAAGCTCAGTTGGTGGCGCAGGTTGGACCGGGAGCCACACTCGTGCACAGCCAATTCGGCGGCCAGATCTTCGGTTTCGACATTGACCAGAACGGGAGCGAAGGTGTGCTGAGCGAGGCGCAGGCCCTCAACAATGGGAAGGTGCTGGCGGCGGTCGAAACCTTCGATCAGGCATCGGGCAAGATTCTCAAGGTCATCACGAAGCTCGAGACCGGAGACGATTTCTTGACGCTGGGAGTTGTCGGCAGCAGCGTAGGGCTGGTCGAACATGAGCACGTCAAAGGGATTTACGTGAATAAGCGTATCTACGATGTGTTGAATCCGCTGGACTCGAATAAGTTCTCTGGTACTTGGACGCCGCCACTCGCCAGCGACAACATAATTATAAGTGTCAGCAGGAATCAATATCCGTCCAATCATGGCGCGGCGAGCAACGCCGTAATGGCGTTTGAGAATGGTGGAAACTTCAACACGTTTGTTTTCGGCGCGGACGTCGCCGCCAACACCGCGCAACCCTTCGTCACGCTGACCGACGAGGTATTTGATTTCGGCGACAGTCCGGTGATGGCGTATGACAATCAGACCAATCAGGCAGTAGTGGCGGCATCGACGGGAGAGGTTGGTGGTCCGCCGCCGGTTATCGCGTTGGTCGACCTGACCTCGGGAACGGTGATCGAGTTCGACGGTCTTCCGGGCGCTCCGCCGTATCGCGCAGGCTTTGTCAATGGAATTGCTGTGGATTCGGACGACGGCATCGCCTGCACCACGACGGAACTTGATTTCAGCGTCGAATTCTACAACCTGAAGAAACAGACCGGCTTTGCGGTCACTCTGCCGGGCGCGAGCAACCAGATTCAAAGCGGATCGGACGTGGAATTCGATCCAGTGAACAAGCTATTCTTGGTGGCACAGTCGGTATCGAGCACAGGGCAGGGAAGCAGCATTCAGGTCTACGACACCAAAGGCAACCTGGTCGAGTCGCTGAACGGATTCAGTTTCTCCAACGCTTTCAACGTAGTGTTCACCCACATTGCACTGAACCCGACCCATCGCAGCGGCTATGTGGATGGGCCGGACTCCGGTGTAACGGAGATTCAATCGTTCACCTATTAGCGCGTTCGCTGGTCGCTGTCCTACCCGATCCGTAGAACGTCATTTCTTCGCCCGAAAAGTGGAGAACGAAAACTGGCTCTCGAGAAGCCAGCCTGCATCGCTTTTGAATGCCGCAAAAGTCATGCTGACGGGTCTGCCCATCACGCCAACGAAATCGACATCTTCGACCTCCGCCGTCAGATGAGCCGGCGCGATCCTTTGGCCCCCGACCACTGCTTGCCGGTGTGCGCCAGAGATCCATGGATTTCGACGACGACGGAAAAATAGAAGCAGGAAATTGTTGGGCTCGCTCCGACACCCAAAGCCGCCTTGGCGACTCGTCAAGCAATTCCGAATCCCCCCGGAGCAACTGCACACCGGGCCTTGCCGGGTCCGGCTGAGCAGGAGGCTGCCACCAGGCGTTTTCACCTTGAATTCGGCAACCGGTCGATTGCAATCCCGAAGCACCTAGGCTGAACGGGCAGCTTGGGTAACTCACAGACGATGCCCGCCTCGGGGGTGGGATCGGGCACCCACGCTTACTAGGGTGCCCGTCCCCACCGCTTTCTGCCGCCCCGCATTTGTCAACAAATTGTCAAATTGATGTCACTTTCTTTCTGAAAATGTGGCATTAACCCGATATCAGGCTAGAGTTTAGGGGTATGATTCCTGAAAATCGTGCGAGGATTTTATGGTCAATGACAATCTAGCTGCGACGGTGACGCCGACGGCGGTAGCGCTGCCAGCCGGTTTAGAACGAATCTTGGTGATCGAGGACGACCGAGCCGTACAGAAGGCCCTCAGGCGTCTGTTTGAAGCGGAAGGCTTCACGGTGGATATCGCGGGGACCGGCACGATGGGCATGGAGATGTTCCGGGCGGCGATGCCCTCGGTCTTGGTGCTGGACTTGAGCCTTCCCGGGACACCCGGACAAGACGTTTGCCGAGAGATCAGCCAGGCAGCGCCGTCGTTGCCGATCATCATTCTCAGTGCGAAAACGGAAGTGATGGATAAAGTCCTGCTGCTCGAGCTGGGAGCGCACGACTATGTGACCAAGCCGTTCAGTCCACGAGAACTTCTGGCGCGGGTGCGAACGGCCATGCGGCGCTCCACCCGGATTCCCCTCACCGAGACTTTTAAGTTTGGTGACGTCAACGTTGATTTCACGAAAATGGAAATATGGCGGGACGGGGACAGAGTGCAGCTGACCTCGCAGGAATTCAAGGTTCTGAAATTCATGATCCAGAACGCGGAGCGTGTGTTATCGCGAGAAGAACTGCTGAATCATGTATGGGGATACCGGAATTACCCGAGCACACGGACAGTGGACAACCATATTTTGCGGTTGCGGCAGAAGCTGGAGAGGGATCCAGCCAACCCGATGCACTTTCGCACCGTTCACAGTTCCGGCTATAAGTTTGTGCCGTAGCGAGATCCAGATCATACAAACTACGATGGAGCGACGGGCGTCCTCGCCCGTCCATCGCTGATTCCGTGGCGAGGACGCACGGCGTACCACCCGGCAAGGATTTCAGCCGGTGAGCGAGATCGAGGACTGACCATGGGTGGAATTCGGTTGCGGACCAAGTTCCTGCTTTCCATGGTGGCAGTGTCGGCGACCTTGACGTTGACTACCTTATTGGTGGTGCGGCACACCGTGCAGCAGGAGGTGCGCCTGGGAATCGAGCGCGACCTCGAAAATTCCGTTTCTGCATTCCACAACTTTCAAAGGCAGAAAGAAATTGCGCTCGCACGTTCGGCGGCGCTGCTTGCCGATTTGCCGGATGTCCGGGCGCTGATGACTACCCACGATCCGGCCACCATCCAGGACGCCTCGCGCGGTTTATGGCAACTGGCGGACACCGACCTGCTGCTCCTGGCCGATGCTTCCGGGAAGGTAATGGCGCTGCAGGGGACTCCTCAGGAGATTACCGTTCACCAAGGGCAGGATCTTGTCTCGACCGTGGTGTCTCGGGAAGAAACACGGCACTGGTGGTACGTCGAAGGACACCTCTACGAAGTTTTCCTCCAGGACATCTATTTTGGTCCGGCAAGCCAGCACCGGGTTTTGGGTTATCTTCTGGTAGGGTACGAAATTGACGACCACGTTGCCCGGGACCTGAGTCGCGTATCGGCAAGCGAAGTTGCCTTCCGCTATGGCGATACGATTGTACGGAGCACGCTCAAGCCAGCCCAGGAATCGGAGTTGTTGCGGACGCCGCCGAGAACCGTCGCTGGCGGGGCTCCGCAAGGGGATCAGATCCGGCTCGGTACGGAACGGTTTTTCGCCACCTCGGTCGATTTGCCGACGCCCGGTTCACCCACGCTGAATCTTTGGGTTCTGAAGTCGTTCGATCAGGCAACCGCTTTCTTGAGTAGCCTTAACGAATTGTTGCTGGCGCTGGGGCTGGCGGCGGTGCTGGCCGGGAGCCTGCTGGTCTTCCTGATTTCGCACACCTTCACGCGACCGCTGGAGAACCTGGTGGCAGGTGTGCGCGCACTCGAGCTGGGAGATTTTGCCTATCCCCTGCACGCCCTCGGCGGAGACGAAGTCGCCGAAGTCACCGGCACCTTCGACCGGATGAGAACCAGCCTGCAGAAAACACAGAGAGAGCTGCTCGATGCGGAACGGCTGGCGACGATCGGACGCATGGCGAGTTCGATCTCGCACGATCTGCGGCACTCGCTGGCGGCGATCGTGGCCAATGCCGAATTTCTCTGCGAGAGCAACCTGACGCCAGGTCAGCGCGAGGATCTTTATGCCGAAATACGAATTGCCGTCAACCAGATGACGGAGTTAATCGAGTCACTCCTGGAGTTCTCCCGCACTCGCGAGTCGTTGCGTCCCTCGTACGGCGACGTGCGATCGGCGGTTGACCGGGCGGTGCAGGGAGTGAAGGCGCATCCGGAATTCCAGCGCATACGGATTCGGGTGACTTGCGAAGGCTCGAGTGAGGGCTGGTTCGATTTCAGGAAACTGGAGCGCGCTTTATTGAACCTGTTGCTAAACGCTTGCGAGGCGGTGCCGGCACAATCCGGAAAGATCGATGTCGGGCTCCGGAGGGTGGGGGACACCCTGTCGATTCGCATCGAGGACAACGGTCCCGGTATTCCCGACGCGGTGCGCGATCGCCTCTTCGAACCGTTTGTCAGTCACGGTAAGGAAAACGGAACGGGCATGGGATTGACTGTCGTGCAAAAAATTCTCCAGGATCACGGCGGCGATGTTGCGGTGGAGCAGACGTCGGTTTCGGGAACAACGTTCTGCCTGAGTATTCCGCTGACTCCATCGGCGGAACATGTACTGGCCACGCGGAATGCGACGTAGAACTCAAGGTTTCTGTTGGGCCTCCTCTTATGTGGATTCGACCGGCGGGTGAGGATGCGGACCCGAGGTGCAGACTCTGGATACAGAAGGAAGGGCGACGAGTGCCAGGAGGGGGATGGAATATGAACAAGGGACGCAGATTCGCATGGATGCGATCGGGGATTCTGGTAGCTTTGATGACGTCGACTGCATCCGCCATCGCGCAAGAAGCTTCCGATCATTCGGAGCGACCCTCTTCCGAGACTTCGATCGAATCGGTACAGCAGTCGGTGCGCGAACTGCGTGATCAGGTTCGTGAACTCCAATCCGCCGTCGTTGAAATGCGTTCTGATTTCGAGCGCGCCCGCGCGGAAAGCGCAGAGCTGCGCCGGGAACTGGATCAAGTCCGCTCGCGGTCCGAGAATGCGGTTTTGAAAAGCGCAATGGCGACGTCGGGCAGCCCGCAGAAGATCGCAACCGAATATGCCAATCCGCAAGATCAAAGCGGGGAGGCGAAAAAAAGCGGGCGCGCCGAGAGTCTGCAAGAGGAATACGAGCTGCTGAGTGGGAAAGTGGACGATCAGTATCAGACAAAAGTGGAGAGTGCATCAAAGTATAAAGTGCGGCTGTCGGGGATTGTTCTGCTGAACTTGTTCAGCGATCAAGGAGCGGTGGACAGCATCGATGTGCCGACCATCGCGTATCCGCGACCGGCGGGCGATTCCGGGGGAAGTTTCGGCGCGACACTGCGGCAGTCCGAGATCGGATTCGAGACCTTCGGGCCGGCTGTGGCGGGCGCGAAGACCAGTGCCGACTTGCAACTCGATCTGGCGGGCGGATTTCCCCAGGTTCCTAACGGCGTCAATTCGGGTCTGGTGCGATTGCGCACAGGCACGATGCGCATGGATTGGACAAACACCTCGGTCGTGGTTGGGCAGGATGGGATTTTCTTTTCCCCGAACTCGCCGACCTCGTTCGCCTCGCTGGCGATTCCGGCGCTTTCGGGGGCGGGAAATCTGTGGAACTGGGTTCCGCAGATACGCGTGGAACATAGGGTGCTTTTAAGCGAGAATTCGAGCCTCCTGTTTCAGGGAGGTATTCTCGATCCGGTCAGCGGGGAGGTTCCTCCGGCAGGTCTTTACCGGCAGGCGGGGCCGGGTGAAGCATCGCGTCAACCCGCCTATGGCGGGCGAATCGCCTGGACCCGGAACGTTTTCGGACAGCCCTTGCGAGTGGGCGGTGGCGGCTTCTTCAGCCCGCAGAATTACGGTTTTGGTCGGACGGTAGATGGCTGGTCGGGGATGACCGACGTTGATTTACCGCTCAGCCATAACCTGTTTCTGAGCGGAAAGCTGTATCGAGGAAGTGCGCTGGGCGGCCTCTACAGTGCGGATGGAAGCAGCGTTGTTTACAGTGGCGATCCCGCATACTCGGGGGTAAAGGTGAGGGGATTAAACACGATTGGGGGTTGGGCGCAACTGAAATACCGGCCCGTCAACAAATGGGAAGTCAACGCCGCATTCGGGATGGACAACCCCTATGCTGCCGATCTGAGATTGTTCCCCTACGCCGCATACTGGAATCCGGCGATTGCCAGAAATCAGGGACGTTTTGTGAACATGATCTATCGTCCCCGCTCCGATCTATTGTTTTCCGCGGAGTACCGGCATCTGGCAACCGCTACGAGCACCCATGGTTTCGCAACTGCGGGCCAGCTCAATCTGGTGATGGGAGTTCTTTTTTAGCAGATGGATGACCGAGGCGAGATGCAGGATAATACGCGCATGCCGAGTCATTAAACTCATGAGACTGAGGACAATCCTGATCGGGATGGCTGCGGTAGGAACTTTGGCGGCCGCGTCGCGCGCCCAGGCGACTCCCCTGACGACGACCGTCACGGTGAGCGGGCGCGTCGAAGTCGAGGGGGCCACGGTCAAAGGCAAGTCACGTCACGAGCCCGTTCCGGCGACCGTGGTGTGGCTGACGCCGATTGGAGCCGCCGGCGAAGCATCGGCGGCCGTCACCGCCTCGCCGGCAGCCCCGTCACAAAACCTGCGTTTGGTGCAAAAAAACAAGAGCTTCCAGCCGCACATCCTGGTGGTTCCGGCTGGGTCGGTGGTCGAGTTTCCCAATCGCGATCCCTTTTTCCACAACGTCTTTTCCCTTTTTGAAGGGAAGAGATTTGACCTCGGTCTGTATGAGGCCGGCACTTCGCGGATGGTGCGATTCGACCGGCCGGGAATTAGCTACATCTTCTGCAATATTCATCCGGAGATGAGCGCGGTAGTCCTCACGCTGGCGACGCCGCTCTATGCGGTGGCTACGGCCGACGAACAACTGACCCTGTCCGCTGTTCCTTATGGACGCTACATTCTGCACGTCTGGAGCGAGAGCCTGGGTCCGGAAAATGCCCAACCCCTTACCCGGGAGATCATGATCGGCGAGAATGCCTCCTCGCTCGGAGTGATTCGAGTCCCCTCAGCCAAAGGACAGAATGTCGCCCACAAGAACAAATATGGCCGCGAGTACGATGAGCCCACGCCCAACAGCTCCGTTTACCAGCAACGGCGCTAGGAAAAATCGCGTAGACTGGGGCTATGAAAGTCGGCAAACTGCTCCGGCGGTACCGCATCGAGAACGGCAAACACTTTTCCCTCAAAGATCACGACCCGAAAGATACACACGGAATGGGATCGGAATTGAAGCCGCAGGCCAAGCAGCTGCTCGCCGACGGCGTGGAAAGGCTGGCGGCGCTGCAGGACGTTCTGGCGGCACAGGACCGCTGGGGTCTGCTGCTGATTTTTCAGGCAATGGATGCTGCCGGAAAAGACGGAACCATCAAGCACGTCATGTCGGGCGTAAACCCGCAGGGTGTGTACGTGTGGTCATTCAAAGCCCCGTCGTCGGAAGAATTGCATCACGGTTTTCTATGGAGAACCATGAAGTGCATGCCGGAAAGAGGCCAGATCGGTATCTTCAACCGCTCCTATTATGAAGAAGTCCTGGTCGTCCGTGTCCATCCGCAGCTTCTGGAGAACCAAAAACTGCCGAAGCCTCTGGTCACCAAACATATCTGGCAAGAGCGCTTCGAAGACATTAATACCTTCGAGCGCTATGCCACGCGGAACGGCATCGCCATTGTCAAGTTCTTCCTGCATCTTTCCAAGAAAGAGCAAAAACGCCGGTTCCTGGAGCGGCTCGATACGTCGGAGAAAAACTGGAAATTCTCCGCCGCCGATGTGAGGGAGCGCCAGTGCTGGGACCAGTATCAGGAAGCATACGAAAAGATGATTCAGCACACAGCGACCGACTATGCGCCTTGGTACGTTGTGCCGGCCGACAACAAGTGGTTCACCCGGCTGGTGGTCGTTGAGGCCGTCACCAATACATTGAAGGCTATGAACTTAAAGTATCCGAAGGTGAGCGAGGAGGAGAAGGCAGCGCTGGCGCAAGCGCGAAAGCAACTCGAGAGCGAGTGAGGTCGTGTGCCGGTCGTTGGGCCCGCTGTTCTCGAAGCCGCTGCCACGGTTGACTTAGAGCTGACGTATTTGTCGCCGAAACCGCAGCTGTCGATCGTCCCGCACTGCCGGCAAAGTTCTCGGCGCCGGGTGGCTAGCGTCGATTGCCACGAGTTTTCCTGGGAACAGACACGGAATTGCAGTATGAGATGAGCTGATGCCGGTTCCCCGGGTCGACGACGAATGGCATGGGAACTTCGCCAGGGGGAACCCCGTGGTCTTTCCGCCTGTGGGACCCGTGTCATTTTAAAATGACGGGCAACGCCCGATCATAGGGCTGAATCGCGACCTGCAGCGATTTGCGCTGGTCGAAGTCTGCCCGGGTTACCTTGAAACCGACGATGATGGTTCCCCTCTGTGCGGCCCCGGCCAGCAACTTGGTTTCGGGCGAGAGCGGAGGCTCCGATTCTTCCTTCAACGCCGGAAACGCCTGATAATAGCGATCCAGATCCACAACGGAAGCAGCATCGTCTTCCAGGGTCTTGCCGTCGGCGGTCGTGAGCTGCGCTTTGAGCGTGTGAATCCAAAGTGGCTTGTCGGTCGAATTCCGCAGGGTCATGGTGATCGCCGCCAGGATCATGTTCTGCCCTGGTACCTCGGCGGCGACCACGTACACGATCGAACCCGCGCCCTGCGGTTTCTGCCGTTCCTCGAAAGCGAAAATTGCCACGATCACAGCGACGACAGCCAGGCAGATGAGGACAATGCCTGCTGGGGGGAGATTGCGTTTGGCGGTTCCGAATTCGTCGCCGATGTGGAACTCGGTGATCGGCTGGGATGGTGGCGCGGCGGGAGGGGCAGGAACGGGTTGATCAGGCAGCGGCTCGCCTTTGGGCTCGGACATGGGCTGATTGTAAACGAGCTCGAGCTTCCGCTCGTGCCGTCTGGTTGCGAACTCACTGCAGGGTCACGCGAGTGGACGCGGGCTGCGCGTCCGTACAAGTGCCATGACTTTGGTTACCTTGCCTGGTGTGAGGGATGCTGCGACGATGCGGAAGATTCCTTTTGGAGGTACTCGGCGGTGAATCGTAAAAGTCTCTTTGCCGCGTTGGCCTGCGCGCTGCTCACTTTCAGCATGCTGGGCTGCGGAACAACCAACAATTTGCAGTCCATCACTCTGAACGCAAGCCTGATCAACGGTGTGGCGCCGACGGGGCAGGCTGGCTTCTTCACCCTGCAGGGCAACGGTGGCACCATCCAGTTAGAGGCCCTGGCCAACTACAGCGGCAGTGGAAGCAAAGATATCAGCAGCAAAGTTACCTATACCGTCAAGGTCGATCCGACCTATAGCGTGGATGCATTCGGGAACGCGCTCCTTCCTCCGTGCTATGGTCCTTGCCCCCAGAGCGGCAGCCAGGGTACCGTTGAGATCAGTCCCACGGGCTTGGTGACCGCCGTGGAGCCTGCCACCTGTACCTGGGTCGATATCGGTCCGAGCGGCACGCCCGCCTGGTTTTACGTTGGGGATTACGTGGTGACTGCGACCTATGGAGGAATTACATCCCAGCCGGTATACATTCCGGTTGCGTCGTCGGCGGGTAACACAACCTATCAGGGAGTTGAGAACAACCCTGAAGGCCTATGCGGACCGACGTCCTAACAATCGGCTGACGATCGGTGGCACTAAATTTTGCGGGGACGGGCGCGAAGCGTTCGTCCCCCTCTCCATTTCGGTGCGGTCGATACGGTCGCGGAAATCCGAATGCCCCGTCCTTAGGTTTGAGCGTCCCGCCCGCAACGCTTATAATGCTTGCTCTGTGTCTTAGAGCGATCATCTCTATGCCCGTTATTTCCGTCGTCGAAGTCGTGCGCGGATGAAGGTTCGCGCCGGAATTGAAGTATCGAGCCAGTCCGACATCGGCTGCCTGCGCACGAACAACGAGGATTCCCTTGGCTATTGGGAGTCCGAAGACGATGCCCTCTTTCTGCGTAAGGGGCGTCTGGCGGTGGTTGCCGACGGCATGGGCGGATACGAAGGTGGCCAGGAAGCAAGCCGACTGGCGGTCGAGACGCTGGTCGCGAGCTATCGCGAATTTGGCGGCGATAACCCGCAACAGGCCTTGATCGAGGCTTTACAGGCGGCCCACGAGCAGATTCGAAAATATAGTTCTGCCCATCCCGAGCTGCGGGGCATGGGAACCACCTGCACCGCGGCGGCGATTGTTAGAGTTGCGGACCGGGGCGTCGAATACGACGCGCTCCATTATGTGCACGTCGGTGACACCCGGCTCTATCTGATCCGCGACGGCCAGATCATCCGGGTCACGCGCGACCACTCGTACGTGGGACGACTGGTGGAATCGGGGATGATTACACAGGAAGAAGCGGAACATCATCCCCAACGTAACATTCTCACCGCCGCGTTGGGCACCAACCCCGATCTCATCATGGATTCGCCGGGACATCCCGAACCGTTGCGGCCCCAGGACGTGCTTCTGATCTGCAGCGACGGCTTGTGGGGACAGGTGCGCGACTCCGAGATGCTGGATGCAGTGGAAAACAAAAGTGCGGAACAGGCCGGTCGCGAACTCATCGAACGGGCTCGGGAACGCGGCGGCCCGGACAATATCACGGTCGAAATACTCCGCTTGGGCTAGCAGCCCCCGGCCGGAGTACCCGTTCTCCAGCACTGCAAAGGGTTGCACATTCGCCTTCGTCGAAACCTCATTTCGTCCTTAACTCGCTGAAAGCACAAGATGGGCGAGCCGGGCTCAAGCGAGTACTTTGGCAGTGCGCTTGCATTATCTATAATGTCGATTACTAACATAGGGATAATCGGGGCGAGGGCATTATGAAAGTTTCCCAAAAAGGCCTCTACGCGTTGCAGGCGCTAATGGTGTTAACCCGACGCTCCACCCAGGGTGCGATCCGCATTCGCGATATTGCCTACGAAGAAAACCTGCCGGAAAAATTTCTCGAGCTGATTCTTCTGGAGCTGAAGAACGCGCGCATCGTGGAGAGCGTACGCGGTGCCAAGGGCGGATACCGCTTGCGTCGCGCGCCCTCCGAGATCCCGCTGAGTGAAATCATTCGCTTGGTGGATGGGCCACTCGCTCCCTTTGGCGATGCCGAACAACTGCGCGCTCTGATCGATCGCGACGCAGACCATCGGGCCCTGTACGGCGTCTTTCTGGCAGTGCGAGATGCAGCGGCCAAGATTCTGGACAACACGACTCTCGCCGACTTGATTAGCCGCGGGCCGGCTGATGGGTTCAATCCGAAAGCGATCAACCGCAAGAGCAGCAGAAAGAAACAGGTTGAAACCAACCTGCTACCGGCATCGGTCGGCAGTGAAGGCCATGGCTAGGGGAAGTTTCCCCGCTGCCGTTGCTGTGCGTTTGTAGCCCCAGTACGCGGCTACCGACAGTTCGACCTTGTTGATAATCCTCAGCCTCAAGAAGCAGGGCGGAAGCCGCCGGGTTCAGCTTTGGCCTGGCCAACCGGAGCGGGCGTTTTGGCCCACGACTGACCGCGCTCGGATCGAGCAAACCATGCAGGAAACCGGCCTCGATCAGGAGTGGCAGCGGATGGGCATGGGGGACTAGGGGGCGAAGGCCGAGCAGGGGAGAGAGCCGTAGGCACGTCGCCTGTCGTAAGATTCCCTGTGCTTGTCTTCTGGATTGCGTTCAATATTTTTGTGGTGGCGCTGCTGGCGCTGGATCTGGGCGTGTTGCAGCGACAGCCTCACCGCGTGGGTCTTCGCGAAGCATTGGCCTGGGCGGGATTCTCAATTGCATTGGCGGCCGGGTTCGCGGTGCTCGTGTTGTTCTGGCAGGGGCGTGCCCCGGCACTCCAGTTTGTTACCGCATACGTCATCGAGCTGTCGCTCAGCGTTGACAACTTGTTTGTGTTTCTCGTCATCTTCCGCTACTTCAACGTCCCTCGCCAGCATCAGCACAAGGTACTGTTCTGGGGAATCATCGGCGCCCTTATGACGCGAGGCGTTTTTATCGTCGCCGGCGTGGGCCTCATGCGACGATTGCATTGGATCCCCTACGCCTTCGGCGCCTTGCTGGTTTATTCGGGAATCAGACTGCTGCGAGCGGGAAAGATGGATATTCATCCCGAGAAAAACCTCGGGCTGCGCCTGTTCCGGCGGATCCTGCCGGTGAAAGAACAATATCTGGGTGGACAGTTTTTTGGTCGGGATGGCGCGTTCTACGCTACTCCGCTGCTGCTGGTACTGTTGATGGTTGAAACCAGCGACATTCTGTTCGCGGTGGATTCGATACCGGCCGTGCTCGGCATTACCGCCGATGCTTTTATTCTCTATACCTCGAACGTCTTCGCCGTCCTCGGCTTACGTTCGATGTATTTCGCGCTCGCGGGAACCATGGATCTCTTTCACTACCTTCATTATGGTCTCTCCGTGATACTGATCTTTGTCGGGTTCAAGATGTTGGGGTCGCACTACCTGAAGATCTCGACGGGATGGTCGCTGGTGGCCGTGCTGCTGGTTTTGGCGATTTCCGTGCTGGCCTCGCTATGGAGTTCCGAAAACAAGGTTTCTTCGTGAGTCCGCGGTGCTTCCGGATACGATGGCCGCAGGCGCGGACCTTCCATACGCTATGATGAAGGTTCATGATTAGCGTCCCCGTTACCACGCCGTCGCGGTCCTATGAAGTGCTGATTGGTAGCGGTCTGGTCGCCCGTGCCGGAGAACTACTGAGCAAATTTCTTGGGGGCCGCCGCACCTGCGTGGTCACCGTCCCGCCGGTGCGGAGGCGCTGGGCGAAGGTATTGCTGCAGTCGCTGTCGGCTGCAGGCGTCGAGGCCGATCTACTGGAGATGGCTGACGGCGAGCGCTCGAAGCGTCTGGCGACGCTGGAGAAGTTAGCGGAAAAACTGGTAAAGCTCGGCGCCGATCGCGGTGTCATTCTGATCGCCTTGGGAGGCGGGATTGTCTGCGACGTAGCCGGCTTTCTGGCCTCGATTTACATGCGCGGCGTGGATGTCATCCACGTGCCGACCACAGTCTTGGCGCAGGTCGACGCGGCGGTCGGCGGCAAGACCGGTGTAAACCTGCTTTCGGGCAAAAACCTCCTCGGGACCTTCCACCAACCGCGCGCCGTGCTCGTTGACCCCGAGGTGCTGGCGACGCTGCCGTCCCGGGAATACTGCGCCGGCCTGTATGAATCATTGAAATGCGCCATCATCGGAGATGCCGGGCTGTTTCGTCTGTTTGAAGACCGGCGCCGCGAGATTCTGGATCGTGACTCCGCGGTGGTGGAGCAGGTCATTGCCGATTCGGTGCGCCTGAAGGCCTCGGTGGTGAGCGCCGATGAATGCGAAGGCGGTCTGCGGCAGGTACTCAACTTCGGACACACCATTGGGCACGCGCTCGAAGCCGAGACCCGCTACAGCCAATTGCTCCACGGTGAGGCAGTGGCGTGGGGCATGATTGCGGCGACGCATATCGCACTTTCCACCGGAAGGCTGGATAGCGTAACGGCGGGTCGTATTTCCAACTTGGTTCTAGGTTTTGGCAAATTGCCCCGCATGGAGTGGCAGACGACGAGCATCATTCGTCGATTGCGTTCCGACAAGAAGACGAGGCAGGGAGTGGTGCATTTTATTTTGCCGCGCGAGATCGGCAAGGTTGAGATCGTAAGTGACGTACCGGAAGCGGTCGTCCGAGTGGCGGTCGACGAAATCCGGAAGCTGGCGCGCAACTGAATCGTGGCACGGAACTATGGAACAGATGAATCAGCGTATCGTCGGCGCGGCTCCTGCCGGTGCGCGGGACCGCGATTCGGCGGCGGCCGCGGTGCGGGAGATGTTCACTTCGATTGCCCCGCGCTACGATCTGCTGAATCATGTTCTCTCGCTTAATATTGACCGCTTGTGGTGGTGGCGCGCGGCGCGGACCTTCGATGCCATACTGCGGCGTCCTGAAGTTCGCGTGCTTGATCTGTGTTGCGGAACTGGGGACATGGCGTTCGCGTTGCGCCGCCGCGGCGGTTCGCAGGCGGCCCGTATTCTCGGCGCGGATTTTTCTCACGCCATGCTGCAGCGAGCGGCGGCGAAGGCAGAAGGCACGACGCTGCGCTGGATTGAAGCCGATGCTCTGCGGTTGCCTTTTCCCGATCGGCATTTCCATCTGGTCACCTCGGCATTCGGCTTTCGCAACCTCGCCGACTACGACGCCGGACTCGGTGAAATCGCGCGTGTACTCGCTCCCGGTGGAGAATGTGGCATTCTGGATTTCGGAGAACCAACGGGTTTAATCGGTCAGCTTTATCGTGTCTATTTCAAGAGAATTCTGCCCCTGATCGGGACACTGCTTTCCGGTGTGCGAGGTCCTTATGCATACCTGCCGGCGTCAGTCGAACGTTTCCCGGCGCCCGCCGAAATGCTCGGTCGGATGCGGCAAGCGGGTTTCCGCCAGGCTTCCTGGACGGCCTACACATTTGGCATCGCGGGGCTGTACCGGGGCGTGAAGGAAAGTTAGAGCCTGGCCGCTCGCCCCCTGCTTAGTTTCTGGAGAACGAGTCCGCGAACGCTTCCAGGTTGGTTTTCGTAATCACGCGCTCGTAGTCGCTGCCGAGAAACCTCTTCAGGCGGTCGGTGTTCATGATGTATTGGCCGGTTATGTAAGGAACCGCGTCCGGCGGAATCGCCGAGATCTTCCAGTCCCACAACAACTGCAGCGCGCATCGCATGGCCCACTGGCCGGGAAGGCGCAGCAATTTGGCGCGTGCCACCGCAATACACTGCGCGAAGGTCAAGGCGTCGCCCCGTCCGGCAACGTTTAAGATGGTCAGTCGCTGCGCTTCGGGTTCGCGTCGCAGGATCCAGGCGATCAGGCGGGCCATGTCGTCGACGTGGACGAACTGAATCTTATTGTCCAAATATTTTTGGCCGTAGGGGAGCATACAGGGCAGCCGTTTCGCCGACTGTCGCATGCGCGCCGCGCGCATCCCCTTGCCGTTCGGCGTTCCGCGGAAGGCCCCCATCAGGTAGTTTTCCACCGTGGCGCCGGCAAAAATATGGGGTCGCAAGATGAACACGCCGCAGCCACGCAGGGAGGGCGCGCGCTGCTGTACGACCAGGTCGCTCTCTTTCTTGTGGATCGCGTACGCCAGCGTATGAGCGCCAAGTGGAGAGTCCTCCGCGACCGGTTCGGGCAAGTCGGCGCCGTAGGCAGAAACGCTGCTGGGAAAAATGAACTGTCGAATCGTGGTTTCGGCGTTGCGGTTGGCCTCGGCGATCGCCTCCATCACCCGGGCGGTGCCGGCAACGTTGATTCGCCACATGCGGTCCACATCGAGAACCCCGGATCGTTGGGGATCGATCACAAACGCGAGGTGGACCACCGCGGCAGGCTGCAGCTCGCGCAACAGTAAGAGCAACTCGCGAGTCGATTCCTCTCTTCCCAGATCGAGGGCAACGAAACGATCGAGGCCGGGGTGGGCGGGAGGCGTGACATCCACGCCCACCACTTTGTAGTCCAAAAGCTGTTGCGCCAGTCGCTGGCCGAGATTACCGGAGACGCCGGTAACAAGGATCGTTGGTTTTTCTGTATCCATTTAGTCGGGATCTTCGGCATGCTCAGGACGAGGCCTGGCCTCTTTTACCCCGCCGGGCGGTGGCGGCATTCCGGGACCTCGAGCGGTCCCGAAATAGGCATCGTTCATCTCGATGTTCCCTTGAAAGCCTTGCATACTGTCGCGATAACGCTGGCTGGAGATTGCTCTCTGGATCTCCGGTTTCACCGCGTCCAAAGTCAAAGTCTCCTTGCTGATGAGCTTGTAGACGAAGTAGCCGCCGTTGGGATCGGCAATCACTTCGGAGACTTCGCCGGGTTTCAAATCCATGACCACCTGGTGACCGGCAGGTAGGGTGGTACGGCGCACTCTTTCCATCTTCGTGTTCGGCGCACTTCCCGAGAGGCCAGCGGCCAGGGAAGCTTCTTTTTGCAACTTGTCGGGGTCTTCGCCCTGAACGGCGCGGGCGCGAATACTGTCTGCGAGTTTTTTCATTGCTGCCTCGGCAGCCGTCTTTTGCGCCTCGGTCGGCGTCGGCGGCGCAGTGGGTTTCGCGGCCGCCTTCTCCCCCGGTTTGGGCTTAACCACCGGATTTGCGATCTGCTTTGTACGAGGGATGAAAATCCTGGCAAAGGTGGCCTGTTGGTAGGACGCTTCGTTTTTCTGGTAATAATCCGCGATATCGCTGTCGGAAACCTTATTGGAATCTTCCTGCAGGGCGCTGCTCAACTCCTGGGAGAGAATTTGCATGCGGGCGAAGTGCATCTTCTCGTCGAACTTCGGTCCTTTGTCGAGGCCGCGTTTTTCCGCCGCCGTGGACATCCGCAACAAACGCGAATAGGCATTTGCCAGTTGGCGACGAACCGCCGGCGACATGTTCGGCTGCAGTGCTTCAGCCAGTTTCTCAAATTGCTCGCGGCTGATAACGGTTTTGCAGGCGTCGCCTTGTTGGCTGGAGTCGGCGCAGAAATTCTTTACCGTGATGACGGGATCGTCGGGCCCAACTTTTGCTTCCGGCGCAGGCGCAGTTGCGGGTGCTGCGGGAGCGCCTGGTGCCGCCGTTCCTCCGGGGGCGGGAGGTGGGGCGGGTTGCGCAGCTTGTCCGTAGGCCAAGCCGACGAGCAGGAGACACACGAAAAACTGAGAACGCATGAATCAATTTCCTCCAGGGAGAAATTTCGACGAATGTCATCGTAGCATGTCCTGCCGGAGACCGGGCAACTAGGCCCAGGGGTTGGCGGGAGGCGAATCCAAAGCGATAATGACCCTTATGCCAGAAACTCAGGCCAGCTTCAGCTCCGGGTCGATGCGACGGGAGAAACGGGCCGTTGCCGGAAACTCGGTTTTAGCAGCTCTGGTGATCACCGGATTGAAAATTGTCGTGGGCATCGCGACCGGTTCGCTGGGAATTTTGTCGGAGGCGGCGCATTCCGGACTCGATTTGATCGCGGCCATGGTGACGTTTTTATCGGTGAGAGTCTCGGACAAGCCGGCGGACGCGGATCACCAATATGGACACGGCAAGTTCGAAAACTTTTCCGCCTTCATCGAAACCGGTCTGCTGCTGCTGACCTGCATCTGGATCGTCTACGAAGCGATCAAGCGGCTGTTTTTTCACCACGTGGAAATCGAACCCAGTGTGGCTGCTTTTCTCGTCATGCTGTCCTCGATTGCCGTCGATGTCTGGCGCTCGCGCGCCCTGGGACGCATTGCGACGAAATATGACAGCCAGGCCCTGGAGGCTGACGCCCTGCACTTTTCCACCGACATCTGGTCGAGCGGGGTGGTGATCGTCGGTCTTGCCCTGGTCGACATTGGCCGCTCCTATCGGGTGGGATGGCTCGGTCAGGCGGATCCGATCGCCGCGCTATTTGTGGCGGGCGTGGTAATTTCGGTGAGTTGGCGCTTAGCCCGGAGAACCGTAGACGCACTGCTCGATGCCGCCCCGGTCGGAGTGCGCAGCAAGATTCTCGATCGCATCGGAACCGTCAAGGGCGTGCTCGAAGTGGAACGCGTCCGCTTTCGCAAAGCGGGGAATCGCTACTTCGCGGACGTTTCGGTGGGCCTGGAACGTAATTTTACGTTCCAGCGCTCGGAGCAGGTCTCGGATGCGGTGAGGTCGCGGGTACGCGAGATCCTGCCCGATGCCGACGTCATGGTGCATACGGTTCCACGGGCCCGCCATACGGAAAACATCTTTGACCGGGTGCGGGCCGTGGCGGCGCGTCACAATTTCAATGTGCACGATGTCAGTGTGCAGAATCTCAACGGGCAGCTGCATGTCGAGCAACACCTGGAACTCGACGAGCAGCTGAGTATGAAACAGGCGCACGACGAGGTCACGCGGCTGGAAACCGAGATGCGCTCGGAGATCCCGGAAATTACCACGATCTTGACCCATATTGAGAGCGAGCCCGCCACCATTGAAACGGGGGAAGAAGTCGTTCGCGAGCCGGAGTTGGAACAGCGGCTGAAGAATATCGTGAAGGAATTTCCCGAGGTGATGGACGTGCACGAGTTTCAGTTCAAGAAAGTCAGGGCCCGCCTCTATGTCTCCTGCCACTGTACCTTGCCGGACGACATGCCGCTCGCGCGGGTGCACGATGTGCAGACCTCGCTCGAGATTCGTTTCAAGCATGACGCTCCGGAGTTATTCCGCGTCCTGATTCATCCCGAGCCGGTGACCGACAACCGGCGGTAGCCTGCTGAAACGGGCACGGCTCCATTCGCAACCTGCGAGCAAGAGAGGAACCATGATTGAAGCTTCGGTCCGTTGGACAGACAACGAACGATATGTAGGCGCGGCAACTTCACGGCACTCGATCGTGATGGATACTGCCAGCGAAAAGACCGCCAGCACTCCGATGGAGCTGGTCCTGCTTGGCCTGTGCGGCTGTACGGCATCGGACGTGGTGGGGATTCTCCGCAAAAAACGCGAGCCGTTCACCGGGCTGGAAGTCCGGGCGGAGGCCGAACGAGCGAATGGCTATCCCGCCGTCTATACCGCGATCCACCTGACCTACGTCATCGGCGGCACGGTTTCGCAGAAAGCGATCGAAGATGCGGTCAAGCTCTCGAAAGAAAAGTACTGTTCGGTGTCGGCGATGCTGGAAAAGACGGCGAAGATCACCTACACCATCGAGCATGTTTCGTGAAAGCGCGTTCCTATCGATCGGCCCCTCGCCCCGTGTGGGGCTATTTCTATATCGGGAGTGCGGCTTTTCTTTGGGGAATTTCGGCGACGCTCGGTCGCGCGGCGTTTACCGGCCGCGGATTGCCAGGCGCTGGGTCGCTCAGCGGTTGCCTGGGCAAGATCGATCCTCTGATCCTGTCGCAGAGTCGCGCGTCGTTGTCGCTGGCGATTCTCCTGCCGGCTCTTTTGCTGCGTCGAGGCGTCTCCGTGCTGCGCGTCCCGGGTCGCGATCTGGTGCGGTTCTTCCTGCTTGGAATTCTGGGAGTCGCCGCCTCGAATTATCTTTACTATCTCGCCATTCAGCGCACCAATGTGGCCACGGCCATCGTTCTGCAATATACGGCGCCGGTTTGGGTCTTGCTCTATACTGTAGCGCGGGGAGCGCAGCGCCCGTCGTGGCGGAGAATTCTGGCGGTGGCTTTGGCCGTAGCGGGATGTGCGCTGGCGGTCGGCTTTGTCGGTTCGCGCGGCTTCCGCATGGATGGAGTTGGAGTCACGGCTGCGTTGCTGGCTGCCCTCTCATTCGCGTTTTATAACATCGGCGGGCACCGCGTGCTCGCTCGCTACGACCGCTGGCAGGTGTTGCTCTGGGTGCTGGTGGCGACTTCTGTGTTCTGGATCTTGGTGAATCCACCATGGAAAATTGTCGCCGCGCACTATGGTCGAGAGGCGTGGGGCTTCCTGCTGATATTCTCGCTGCTTTCCGTGCTCTTACCATTTTCCTGTTACTTCGCCGGGCTGCAGCATCTGGAGCCCACCCGCGCCATCGTCGCCAGTTGCCTGGAGCCGGTCTTCAGCATCGTGATCGCCGCGCTGGTGCTGCGCGAGTCCGTGCAGCCGCTGCAGACCGTGGGCATCGTTCTGGTGCTGGTCGCGATTGTACTGATCCAGTTGCCGGAACGCGCGCTTCCCGGCGAGGATCTGGTGGTGGAACCGATCGACTAGACACGCGCGTTCCGCTGCGGGGCTCGCGAATGGCGCCACAGGGAGGCAAAACTTCTTCACCGAGGCAGGAGCGAGGGCGGGCTGAACATGATTGGCGCGTGGCCTGAAACACGGCTTGATGGGAGCCTTGCGTGTCGCGATCTCTGGCTTCGCAGCTTTTCCGACCTCCGCGGTCCTGCCAGCAAGCGGGCACCTGGCTTTTTTGAGCGCCGGTCGCCATTTACCGGGTGCGCGTCCATACAGCTTCATTTCCGGAATTATTTTGTGTGGAGGGGAGTCGTCTCAGGTCCCGACCTCACTGCGGTTTCCTTTTTCGCCGCTGCGCGAGCCGTTGCTCTTTCCCTATTCGAGCCCCGGACTCGCGGCGGAGGGCTATGCCCACTACTCCAATGCCTTCCCTTTGGTCTCCGGAAGCTGGGTCGCCATGATGCTCGCCAGGAAGAAGGCTCCGCCGCAGAGATAGAAAGCCCAACTCAGTCCACGGGTCTGGCCCACCCACCCGATGATCCAAGGGGCGACGCAGCTGAAGGCCCGTGCGCCGTTGTAGGTAAAGCCCAAAGCGCGTGCCCTCACGCCGGTGGGAAAGATCTCGCTGCCGATGAGCGCCGAACCGGAGAAGAATCCTGTGCCAAAGAAAGCCAGAATCGCGCCCAGCGCTAAGAGCACGATTTGTGCGCGCGCGACGGCATAGAGCGGAACCAGCAGCGCGGCCGCGAAAAGGTAAAGGATAAAAGAATTGCGTCGGCCGAGACGATCCGCTACCCAGCCGAAACTGAGGTATCCGGGAAACATTCCGAACAGGTTCAGGACGATCAACAGTGTGGTGGTACGCATGATGCCGAAGCCGCGTCCGCCTTGCGCCACCGGCAAGGAAAGATAGGGTGGAATCCAGGTGAACAGTCCCCACCATGCGAACAGGCCAAAGAAGTTGAGTAGCAGAAGGACGATGGTGCTCTTGGCGTAGGGTGCGCTGAAGATGAGGGAAAACCGAACTGGTGAGTCGCGTTTCAATTCTCCCCTGTGACGATTGTGGTCGAGCCAGAGGGGCGATTCCGGAACCCCGTACCGGATCCACAGCGTAACGATGGCGGGAAGAATTCCGACGAAGAACACCATCCGCCAGTTGGCGTAATGCAGAACCACGCCGGCGATCAACGCGGCCAAGGCATAGCCGATTGCCCACGAGCTCTGCACCACGGCAATCGCCTTGGCGCGTAAGTGATCGGGCCAGGTTTCTGCCACCAGGGTTGCGCCTGTGTTCCACTCGCCTCCCATTCCCAGTCCGAGAATGAAACGGAACCCTGCCAGCATGAGTACGGTGGTCGAGAGGCCGGAAGCGAACGAGCAGATCGAGTACGTCAGGATGCTGAACATCAGGGCGCGCTTGCGTCCGACGCGGTCGGCGAGGAAGCCGAAGCCTAGCCCACCGATGCCAGAGGCCAGCAGGGTAAGCGTGTAAAGGAGTCCGGCCGTCTTCTTCGACATGCCGAGATCGTGCATTACGTAGGCCAGAACCAGCGCGTAAAGCATGGCATCAAAGGCGTCGAGCATCCAGCCGAGTGCGGCCGCGAGCAGGGTGCGCTGCTGCGCGCCGGGTGCTTCTCGCAGCAGTCGAATCGGGCCGATAGCCATGCGGAGAGCGATTGTATCAGCGGATCGGGGCCAGGCGTCTGCTTCCGGGTTCAATCGGCTCTTCGGATACCCGGTTCGCGACTCCATCCGTTCCCGTCCGGTTCGGGTTTACGAGCGCCGGCGCCAGAAAAGAGCCGATCCGGGTCCATGTCATTCGTAATCGAGCATGAGCAGCGATGGCAGCCTTAAAGCAGCCCTAGGATCGAACCCCGGCCGGTCCCAGTCGTCGCAAATACTTCTGCGCCTTTCGCACATCGCGCCCGATCTGCTCTTTCAGGGTCTCGAACGAGGGGAACTTAATCTCATCGCGCAGGCGATCGAGGAAATGCAGTTCCAGTTCCGTTTCGGCGGAGAGTTCGAGCGGGTGGAAGTTCAGCAGGTGAGTTTCAATGGCAAAAGAATCGGCGCCGAAGGTGGGGCGGTTGCCAACGTTGGTTACCGAATCGAAACAATCGTTCTGGTTACCGCTGCCAATTCGCGTGCGGGTAATGTAGACGCCATGCTTGGGGACGAGTTCTCCGTAGCGCGCGAGGTTTACGGTGGGGACGGTGTACTTCGAGCCGTAGCCTCGTCCGCGGCCGGCGGTGGAGAGAATGCTGAAGGGACGCGCCAGCAGATGACGTGCCCGGCTGACTCGGCCCTCGGCAAGCAGTTTTCGAATGTGGCTGCTGGAGACGCGCTCTCCGCGGAGGCGCATCTCGGGATAGTCGTGGACCTCGAATCCCATCTCGCGTCCCAGATCGCGCAGCAGTTGAATGTTGCCGGCGGCCTTGTGCCCAAAGTGGAAGTTGTAGCCTTCGTGAACTTCGCGGGCGTGCAGGCGCTTCTTGAGAATCTCATGGGCGAACTGATGCGGCGTCATGAGCGACAAGTCACGGGAGAAGGGAAGCAGCAGAACCGCGTCGATGCCGGTGGCTTCGAGCAGGCGCAGTTTTTCAGGAAGGGGCGTGAGCAGTTTCAGGTCATGATCGGGCCGCAGGATGCGGGCCGGGTGCGGCTCGAATGTGACGACCACCGACTGCCCGCCGACGGCTCTTGCCCGCCGTACGATCTCGTCAATCACCTTGCGATGAGCGCGGTGCACTCCGTCGAAATTGCCGACGCTGACCAGGGCGGGGCCGAAGTCGCGGGGAACGTCGTCGAGATGGTGGAAAGCTCGCATCAATAAAGTCCCGGCAGGATCGAGCCGCGGGATTCCGCCGCTCGGTTTTGCTGTCCGGCAAGGGGCGCCGAGGAGCGCGCGCCGATTGCCACCAGCACTTCCGGCCTGGCTGTCTGCTTCTAAATGTCGAACTCCAGTTTCATACCGTCATAGGCCAGTTGCACGTTGGACGGAAACTTGGCATTGGTTTCCTGGTGCGGCAGGTCGTGGCAGATATGGGTGAAAAACGTTCGTTTCGGCTTAACCCGCTCCACGATCTTCAGCGACTGGTCCACGGTCGAATGCGTCGGATGCGGCTGGTAGCGCAGAGCGTCGAGAAAGAGGATGTCGAGCCCTTTCAGCTTCTCCAGCGTTTCGCAGGGGAATTCGCTGTGGTCCGTGAAGTAGGCAGACGATCCGAAGCGAAAACCCAAAATCGGAGTCTCGCCGTGAATAACCGTCAGCGGCTCGAAGCTCGCACCGAACAGTTCGACCGGGCCTTGGATCGGGTGCAGTTCGACCTGCGGCAGTCCGCCAAATTTATAGTCGGGCGCAAAAATGTAGGGGAACATATTACGCAGGAATTCGCAGCTCTGCGGCGTGGCATATAGCGGCATCTTGCCGGGTTTGTGCTGATACGTCAGGGGGCGCAGATCGTCAATTCCCAGGATGTGGTCGGCGTGCGTGTGGGTGTAGAGCACGGCGTCTAGCTGTGTGATATTTTCGCGCAGCGCCTGCTCGCGAAAATCCGGTGTGCTGTCGATCATGACGTGGCGGCCGTTGTAGCTGATCATCACCGAGGGACGAGTGCGACGGTCGCTCGGATCGGAGGAATGGCAGACGGCGCAGTCGCAGCCGATCGTGGGAACGCCCATCGACGTGCCGCTGCCCAATACCGTCAGAGTCGCCTTCATCAGCCGTTGGTTCCTGTAATCGGCCCGGAGGCTTGTGGAGGTCGGGCGAAAGCGTTGGTAACCTCGACGTACGCCATGCGCAGTTCGTAGAGGCAGTTCTGCAGAAATCCTTGCTCTTTCGGAGTGAGATTGCCCCGGGTTTTGTCGGCGATCATGCCAAGCGTGTCGATGGTCTGGCGAGCGCCGATGAGGTCGACTCCAGGCTGTCCGCCCTGCTCGTGCATGAGCCCGAGCTGCATCATGGCGGTCATGTAAAGGGACGCCATGAAGCGTTCGAAACTCATTTCCAGTTCTTTGGCGGAGTGTCCGCTCAGTTCCACTTTTGCGTCGAGGTCGCGCGACGACCGCTTGTAGGCGTCGTGCTGCGCCTGCTGCTCGGTGGCCGTGGGCGGCTCGGGCACATCCGATTCGGGTGATTGCGCTGCGGACGCCGTCGCGGTTGCGGAGATCGGCGAGACCGCAGCCGTTGCACTGCTGGCGGTCGCCCCTTCGGCCTCGCCGGAGGGCGGGGCGAGGGGAACTGAGGCCGGTTCTTCCGTGGAATCGCGCAGTTGCCCGTCGGCAGTGAATAGACGGCGGTCGCTGACTTTGAATTCGCTTTCTTCTTTTCTCTTTTGAGCCATAGATTTTACCTTGTTTTGTGGAAAACACTTCTCAAGTTCAGGCCAGTGGCAGCACGGTCGGCTTTAACCTTGCCGCTCCGGCGCGCAAATCTCGTGCGGCGGCCCCGCGACGCAGATAACCCAAGGCCACCGGGCGATCTCCGCTGGGCAAAGGCAAAATTGCGCTGCTCGTGACCTCGCCTGCTTCCTTTTCTTCTTCTTTCTCTCCGGCCAGAATCTTCGCACCGGGTTCGGGCAACGTTCCGTCGACCGCGAATCCGGTGAACTGCCGGTGCACGGCACCTCGCGAGCGGATGCGTTCTACGATTTCCTGACCCAGATAGCAGCCTTTGGTGAAATTCAAGGCGCGGGATTGCGCGGTTTCTTGGGGCAAGTCGCGTTCGCCGATGTCCTGGCCAAATTGCGGGATGCCGCGCGAGATGCGGAACAGATTCAACGCCGTGGTGCCGGTCGGCTGCGCCCCCGCCTTGCCCAGCGCATTCCACAGTTCGGCGACGTGCGCCGGAGCGACCCAAACTTGCCAGGATTCGCGCGCTTCCTCGCCCGCCCGCAGGATCGTGATTGTCCGCTGCTGCCAGGCCCCGTCGGCGAATTGCAAAAAGGCCAGATCGGGAACGGCAACGCCGGCGCGTTCTAAGACACGGCGCGCTTCGGGTCCGGTGAGGCCGAGCGCGGTCATTGTTTCGCTGATGTCGGCGGTCTCGACATCGTCGGCAATGATATAGCGCTCAAAGAGCTGGATGATTTTCTCTTTCTGCCGCAGTTCGGTATCCACCAGCAAGGAATCGCCCCGCTGGAACACGTAAAGATCGGCCTGAATGTGCGCCTGCGCATTGAGCATGAAGGCATAGACGCCATGGCCCGGAGCCAGATCGCGGACATTGTTTGTGACCATACCATTCAGCCAGCGGTCGCGGTCCCCGCCGGTCAAGGCGATTTTGGCGCGCCCACTCAGGTCGTAAAGGCCGCAACCGGAGAGTAGGGTCTGGAACTCGGCTCGGGAGTCACCGAAATCCGGCGCCATGCTCGCGCCGCCATGCTCGCTCGGGTTGGCCCCAGGGAAAACCGTTGCCGTCATAAGGTTCTATGCTTGATTATAGCGAAGCGCGCCGTTTGGCCGAGTTCGGCGGCCCCGCCGGACGGAGGCGACGGTCGAAGGGCAAGGCGCTCCTCAGGCGCCGTCCGGGCTCCGGCGGCGTCCCCGAGGCCCCGAAATGACTCGTCGTGTGGTTGTATACCGGCGCGGCCTGCAGCGCTTGCGTAAGCGGCGCCGCCTTTAGGATTAGTTTGTAAGACATTCCTGAGCAAGGAATTCAACAGGGTTTCGCGTTCCGCTCTCGGGCCTTTTTTCGACGCCCTCGCCCTAACCAGTTACCCCCTACCGAGTTGCGGCCACCCTGGGGCTTGGGATAATTCCCCGAAACCTCGCCTCTACAGACGGTTCGTCTCTGTGCTAACGTTGCGGGCGTGAGCGTTCTGAAGCGAATTGCCGCTATTCCGGGCGACGGCATCGGCAAAGAGGTGATTCCCGAGGCTGTAAGGGTCGTGCAGGCAGCGGATGCTGCCGTCGAATTCACGTTTCTTGACTGGGGCGCGGACCGCTATCTTGTCGACAAGGTAACGGTGCCGCCGGACGGGTTCGCGACGCTGGCGCGGGATTTCGACGCCATTCTGGTGGGGGCTTTTGGCGATCCGCGGGTGCCTTCCAACATTCACGCTAAGGAGATTCTGCTGGGGATGCGTATGAAGATGGATCTGTACGCGAATGTCCGGCCGGTGCGTCTGATGGATGCCTCGTTGTGTCCGCTGAAGGGGTTCGGGCCTGAGGATGTTGATTTCGTGGTGATTCGCGAGAACACCGAAGGTGTTTACGGCGACCTGGGTGGTGTCTTTAAGCTGGGAACGGCCGATGAAGTTGCGATTCAGGAAGACATCAACACGCGCAAGGGGGTCGAGCGCATTGTGCGCTACGCGTTTGACTATTGCGGCCGAAGCCGGAAGCTGAATGGCGCCCGGCGACGGCGGGTGCTCATGTGCGACAAATCGAATGCCATGACCCACGCCGGCGGCTTGTGGCAACGCGTCTTCAGGGAAGTTGCCTCGGAGTACCCGGAGATTGAGACGGAGCATATGTATGTAGACGCGCTTTGCCTGCAGATGGTGCGCGATCCGCGCGGGTTCGATGTCATCGTGACCAACAATATGTTCGGCGACATCATCACCGATCTGGCGGCGGGATTGCAGGGCGGGCTGGGAATGGCGGCCAGTGGCAATGTGCGCCCGGGGTGCACCTCGATGTTTGAGCCGGTGCATGGTTCGGCCCCTCCGCTTGCAGGGAGCAATGTTGCGAATCCGTTCGGCGCGATTTTGACGGCGGCGATGATGCTGGCCCATCTGGGGAGGAGTGACGAGGCGCGAAGAATTGAGGCGGCCGTGCTTGACGCGGTGCGGCAGAAGACAACTACGGTTGATATCGGCGGGACTTTGGGGACGCGTGAGGCGGGGGAGTGGGTGGCCAGCAGGTTAAGCTCCCCGAAATCTCTGCATTCCTGATCTTCGGTCTTTCCCCGCGCGCGAGAGGCTGTCACCGCCGAGTCGTCGCTCCCCGTCCCGATCCCTTGCAGTCAGGCTCGGCGAGTCGGTCGCCGCATGAGGCCTGCGCCCAGATTCGCGCCTCGTCGGCTCTGATTCGTCGAGCGCCCGGGTTCGGCTCCGGTGGGGATGAGCCTAGGAAAATCCCAGATTACCGGGAGCAACGGTGGCGGTTTCGCGGTTGCGCCGGGGACGGGCTGGCAACTGCTCGCCAGCGGGATTTCGCACCGGCAAGAGAGCCCGGAAGACCCGCGCCGGCTGGACTTAACCCCGTCGGCCCGCCAATAGCGCCAGTTCCCGCCATTTCCAGTGGCAATCGACGTCGACGAATCCGATTTCGCCAAGCCAAAGCAATTGCGTCTCCCGATCGAGAAGCTTGTTGGATGGGTCTTCGGTTGCGAGTGTGTAGCCGATTGCCTGCAAGAATTCTTCGTGCAGCCCGGGCGTGGGTGAGGCGACGTGCTCCAGATTGCAGAAAACACCGCCGGCATTCAACAGTGAGTGGATCTCTGCGTAGAGCGTGCGCTTGCGCTCGTGCGCGAGGTGATGGATGGCGAAGCTGGAGATGACGGCATCAAACCTGCCCAGGGCAGGAAGCGGGTCGTCGAGGTTGTGGGCAATCAGGGAAACGGCCGGGTCGCCGGCAAAGCGCTTTTCGGCGGCTTCTAACATGGTGGAGGAGAAGTCGAGGGCAATGGCTTCGGTGCTGGGATGGTTGCGTTTCACCAGCGCCAACAGTCGTCCATCCCCGGTACCCAGATCGAGGATGCGGCGTGTGGTTTGCGGGATGAACTCTAGCAGCGCCGCTTCGCCTTCGGTGCGGTGGGGAATCGAATCGGCCCGCTCGAGGTAGTCGAGAACGTGGCTGGATCTATTCCACAGGTTACTGGCCATACGACAGTATAAACTCGATGACAATGAATCAATTCAGTGGGATGGCTGGAAATCTGCGGGGATGGTTTTGCGAGCTTACCCTCGTCTGGCTTTTGCTCGGCGGCGCGCTCTGGGGACAGGCGGCGGCTGGCGCAGGCTCGGCGTCGCAGGATCAGGCTACCCACGACCCGGCCTCGGCGGGACCGCAGGGACAAGCGCCAGCGGTCGAGAGCGGCCGCTCTGCCTCTTCACCCCCCGCCACTCCAGCCGCACCGGAAAGCGTCATTTCGTCTCGAGAAGCCAAGGAACTGTTTCGCTCGGTGGACGACATCCTGGAGTTTGCCAGTCAGGACACGGGGCTGCCAATCGAGCACAAAGTGAAGCGCCGGCTGACCAAGCGTGACGAGGTGCAATCCTACATCGAGAAAAGCATGAGGGATGACAAGGATGCGAAGCGGCTGGAGCGGTCGGCGGCGGTGCTGAAGAAGTTCGGGCTCATCCCGCGGAATTTCGATCTGTCCACCTTCCTGGTGGCGATGCTGCGCGAGCAGGTTGCGGGATACTACGACGTCAAGACGAAGACGGTAAACCTGCTGAACTGGCTGGATGCCGATCAGCAGAAGCCGGTGCTGGCGCACGAGCTTACGCATGCGCTCCAGGACCAGTCGTTCGGCATCGAGAAGTGGATGGAGGGCTCGGACGGAAAAGCTGACAAAAAGAAGGATGCTGACCCCAGCCCCGCCGACATCGCCAATGACGAGGAGAGCTCGGCGCGGCAGGCGGTGGTGGAGGGGCAGGCGATGGTGGTATTGCTCGACTATTCGCTGGCACCGACGGGAAAGACTCTGTTGGAATCGCCACAGATTGTCGACGCGCTGAAGGAGGGGATGTTGGTGGGGTCGGCGGATTCTCCGGCGTTTCGCGATGCTCCGATTTTCCTGAAGGAAGAGCTGACGTTTCCCTATCGTTACGGACTTGACTTTACGGCGGCGTTACTGCAGGCGGGCGGCAAGGAACTGGCTTATGCGGGCGCCTTCAAGGATCCTCCCAAGACGACGCGCGAGATTATGGAACCGCAGACGTATCTGACGCACGAGCAGCTGCTGCCCCTCAAGTTGATCGATATGGACCAGGACTTCAAAAGCTACGATGCCTTCGACATTGGCGCGATGGGGGAGTTTGATGTGGATGTGCTCGTCGAGCAATATGCGGGGCGGGACGCGGCGTCGGCGATCTATCCGGCCTGGCGCGGCGGGTATTACTTCGCCGGCAAGGCAAAGGGAGCTAAAGTGGCGCCGATCGGAGTGCTGTATGTATCGCGCTGGTCGAGCGCGGCGAAGGCGGCGGAGTTTGCGGCGGTGTATGCGAAATCGCTGGCCGCGCGCTATCAGCAGCACCAGGCACTGGGAGCGGACGGCAAACCGGCGGAGGACGCGCCGCCGGCGGACTCCTGGCGAACGCTGCGCGGGCGTCATGCCTGGCAGACCGAGGAGGGCGCGGTGGTGATCGACGTCCACGGCGACGAGATACTGATCAGCGAAAGTCTGGACGAGGAGACAACCAAGCGGGTGGAGGCCGACTTTTGGCCGCCGGAAAAACCGTTGGACAAAGCTGCACCCGCCAAGCCATGAGTTGCCGTCTTGGGTATAATCACAGGTTCCGCAATCGGACCCAGCTACTTCGAAGCAACCCCATCAGGAGCGGATGTGCAACAGGCAGAAATTGGCATTATCGGCGGCAGTGGTTTGTACCAGATGCCGGGATTTAAGGACGCGCAAGCGCTGCGGCTGCAGACTCCCTTTGGTGATCCCTCCGATGCGTTCGATCTTTGGACGCTGGAGGGGCGCAAGGTGGCGTTTTTGGCGCGGCATGCCCGCGGCCACAAACTGCTGCCGAGCGAGTTGAATTTTCGGGCGAACATTCACGGATTCAAGCAGCTCGGCGTGGAGCGAATCATTTCGGTTTCCGCGGTGGGCTCGCTGAAAGAAGAGCACAAGCCGCTTGATTTTGTGATTCCGAATCAGTTTGTTGACCGCACGCGGCATCGCATCGACACGTTTTTTGGGGACGGGGTCGTGGCGCACATCGGTTTTGGCGATCCGCTGTGTGAGGAAATGTCGCGCGTGGTGCGCGGCGCCTGCAAGGTTGCCGAGGTGTCGGCAAAACTGGGCGGGACCTATGTTTGTATGGAAGGACCGCAGTTTTCGACCCGGGCGGAATCAAACATTTATCGGAGCTGGGGCGCGGATGTGATCGGCATGACCAACTTGCAGGAAGCCAAGCTCGCGCGGGAAGCCGAGATTTGCTACGTCACCATCGCCATGGTCACGGATTACGATTGCTGGCATCCGCATCATGATTCGGTGACGGTCGAGCAAATTGTGTCCGTGCTGGTCAAGAATGCGGAAAACGCGGCGAAGGTTGTGAGGGCGGCAGTCGCGGCATTGCCGGCAGCGCGCGACTGCAAGTGCGGACGGGCGCTGGCGAACGCCATTTTGACCGATCCGGCGAAGATTCCGGCGGCAACGAAACAGAAGCTGCAGTTGATATTGGGAAAGTACCTGCCGTAGTCGGGGAGCGTCGGTCGGCGAACTTCGGACGCGCCGGTTCGTGACGGGCTGCCGACGGCTAATCATCATCAATTCGCCACTCACTAGGGAGACGCATGAGCATTCTGGTAGTCGGTTCGGTTGCTTTTGACACGATCGCCACGCCCTCGGGGAGGGTGCAAGACATTCTCGGGGGCGCAGCTACCTATTTCTCGCTGGCCGCCAGCTATTTTACGGATGTGCGGATGGTGGCGGTGGTGGGCGAGGATTTTACCGCCGAGAACGAGGCCGTGCTGACCAATCGTGGCGTGGATACGCGGGGCATTGAGCGCAATGCCGGCAAGACGTTCCGCTGGGGCGGACAGTATCTCGATAACCTGAATGAGGCCAAAACCGATTTCACCGAGCTGAATGTGTTCGAGAAGTTTCAGCCACGCATTCCCGAAGAGTACGCCGACACGCAATTTTTGTTTCTGGCCAACATCCACCCCGCGCTGCAGGCGGCGGTGCGGCGCGAGATGAACGGGGTGCGCATGACGGGCGGAGACACGATGAACTTCTGGATCCAGAGGACGCCGCAAGAGTTGGCGGAGACGCTGAAACTGGTAAATCTGCTCCTGATCAATGACACGGAGACCAAGATGCTGGCGGGAGAAAAAAATCTTCCGCGCGCGGCGGCGAAAGTTCTCGCCATGGGACCGACGGCCCTGGTGGTGAAGCACGGCGAATATGGAGCGACCATCTTCTTTCGCGAGGGAAGCTTTGGCGGGAGCGCGCATCCGTTTCGCGCTCCGGCGCTGCCGATTGAAGAGGTCAAAGACCCGACCGGGGCCGGCGATTCTTTTGCTGGTGGCTTCATGGGCTACATTGCATCGCAGGGCGAGGTGAGTCGCGAAGTACTGAAGCGCGCATTGTTTTATGGCGGCGTGATGGGATCGTTTGCCGTAGAGCGCTTTGGAACGGAGCGACTGCAAGGCCTTACGCGCGCGGAGATTGATGCGCGCTTTCAGCTGTTCCGCGAACTGACGCACCTGGAATAGTGATTTGGCGAGCCGTGACACTGCCGACCGCGTGCGCAAGGTGAGAGGGAACGACCGCGTCAGCCCGGGCGAGTTTGCCGACCCCAATGCCAGCCGCCTGACCTGGGCGGCGGTTCTGCTATCGCTGGCGTCTTTTTTTTACTACGTGCGACAGGGCGATCTTCTGCTCTATGGCGACGCGGTCGCGCACATCAATATCGCACGGCGCGTATTCGACTCCCGGACTCCCGGCCTGTTGCAACTGGGCACGGTCTGGCTTCCGCTGCCTCACCTGCTGATGATCCCGTTTATCTTTCCGAACAAGATGTGGCAGAACGGGACCGGCGGATCGGTGGCTTCGATGGGCGGCTACGTGCTGGGCGTACTGGGAATCTTTCGCCTGGTGCGCAGGCTGCTGGAAGCTGAGCCGGGCGAGAAGGCGGCCGGCCCGCGGACTGTCTTCGGGGCGTGGGCCGCAGCACTCGCCTACGGAGCCAATCCGAATCTGCTCTACATGCAGACGACGGCGATGACCGAGTCGGTCTACCTGGCGCTGTTTATCTGGGCGGTTGCCTACTTCGCGGAATTTATTCGGGCATTGCCGGTCGAGGAGGACCAGGCGGGAGGGCGGATGCGCGCGGTGCGAATCTCGCTGTCTCGCTGCGCCTGGTGCCTGGCGGGCGCGGAGCTGACCCGTTATGACGGATGGTTTCTGGCGGGAGTCATGGGTACGGTGGTCATGGTCTTGGCCCTAGGGCGCTGGCGGGATCGAGTCCTGCGGCGAATCGCCGCGAAATTCTTAGTGGGCATCGCGCTGGCTCCGGTTTTGTGGCTGGCCTATAACAGGGTGGTGTATGGGAACGCGCTGGATTTTGCCAACGGTCCCTACTCGGCCAAGGCGATCGAGCAGCGCGTGGCCGCGCCGAACCCGGCGCTCCACAATGCCCCGGTGGCGGCCATCTACTATTTGAAGTCGGCACAGTTGAATATGGCGGAAGGGAACTGGGGCCGTTGGTGGCTGGCGGCGGCTTGTGTGGCCTTGGGAATCGGCGTCGGGAGACTGCGGAGGCAAGGGACGGTGCTGTTGTTGCTTTGGGTTCCGCTGGTGTTCTACGCGCTGTCGATCGCCTATGGCTCGGTGCCGCTTCATGTCCACACGTGGTGGCCGTTTGCCACTTTCAACCAGCGCTATGGGCTGCAGTTGCTGCCCATGTTTGCGGCTTCGGCCGGAGTGTTGACGGCTTCTGTTTTTCGTCTCCGCGCAGTCCCCGCGCACAGTGGAAAACTGGTGGCGGCGCTGTTGGCGGTGATCCTCGTCAGCGATGCATCGCTGTGGAGGGCGGAACCTCAGTGCCTGCAGGAAGCGCGGAGGAACTGGGAGATTCGGAATCCCTTGAATTCCGCCGTAGAGCGAATGGTCGTGCAACTCCCGCGCAACTCCCGGTTCCTCATGGATCTCGGCGAACATGTGGGCATCATGCAGACGGCGGGCATTCCACTGCGCCAGGTGGTGAATAACGAAAATCACCGCCCCTGGAAACGGCCTTTGGACCCGGATGGCCTTTGGGAGCGCGCTTTGGCTGATCCGGCGCACTATGTGGATTTTGTGATTGCCTTCGACGGCGATCCGGTGGATGAAGGGGCGAACAAGTCGAAACTTACGGTGCTGGCGGAGTTTCACGCCACCGGGCAGCCGCGGGCACGCATTTATGCCCGGCAAACTGTGCCGAATCAGCCGCGTTAACCCGGGAGGGCCAGCGGCCCGGGAGCAGTGATAGAATCCGCTCAAAGTCGTCGACGATTATGAATATGATTCATCAAACCGTCGCATTGCTGCGGACCGAACTCGGCGTCGTGCTGAGCTCGACGCTGGCTCGATTGCTGCTGGCGGCGGTCCTCGGCGGCATCATCGGCCTGGAACGCCAATTGCGGCACCGGCCGGCGGGGCTGCGCACGAATATGTTTATCTGTTTCGGGGCAGCGATGTTTACCGTTCTTTCGCGGCAACTTGCGGGCGTCGAATCCGACAGCGCGCGCATTGCGGCGCAGATCATTCCCGGCATCGGCTTCATCGGCGCCGGGTCGATTCTGCACGCCCGCGCCTCGGTGGTGGGTTTGACGACGGCGTCCACGTTGTTTGTGGTGGCCGGAATCGGGATGGCGGCAGGCGGGGGCTTGTATCTGACGGCGTGTTTTGCCACCGGCATCATTCTGGTTGCGCTGGTTGTGCTGGGGCGGATGGAAGCAGTTTTTTCGCTGAAGACTTGTATCACCACCTACGAAGTGACGGGCCGCCAGGTCGATGGAATGCTGCGCGAGGTGAATCGATTACTGGAAAGCGAGGATCTCAGCATGCAGAGTGTGCACGTCGCCAACGCGGAGCCGGATTTCCGCGTAGTGTTTTCGGTGGACTGCGAACATGATCAGCAGAGCGTGTTTGCCATCCGCCTGCATGAATCGAACGTGTTTGCCAGCGTGGTCACGCTGGGAACGACGGAACATGAATGAGCGAGCGGCAAGACAGTCCTTCGAATGCGCGGATCGCTTTTACGAAAGCGTCGGCTTGCGGCAATGACTTTTTGCTCGTCGGCGGCACGGTCGCTGGCGGGAACTTGCCGGCGCTGACCCGCCGTTTGTGCGATCGGCACTTCGGAGTGGGTGCCGACGGCGTGGAATGGCTGTTTCCGGAGGCCGTAGGCGAGGGAAACGGCGATGTGCGTGCACTGCTGATCAATGCGGACGGCTCGGAGGCGGAAATCTCGGGCAACGGCACGCGCTGCGTGGCAGCTGAGATCTGCTCTCGCGACGAACAGAAGGCGGCGGTGGTGGTGCGCACCGGTGCCGGGCTGAAGACTTGCCGGCTGGTGGGGCGGCAGGGTGCCACCCTGGAATTTGAAACCGCGATGGGGCCGCCTGTCGTCGGCAGCCAGTTGTCGATTGAAACGGCTTCGGTGCAGGTGTTGGGAACCCAGGTCTCGATGGGGAATCCGCACTTTGTGATTTTTGGCGATCGCTTTCCGGACCAGTGGCAACGACAGGCGGCGCTGGTCCAGAAGCAGCCGCTGTTTCCGCAGGGCACCAATGTGGAGTATGTGGTGGTACGCAGCGCCAATGAAATCGAGATTCGGCTGTTCGAGCGGGGTGTGGGAGAAACGCAGTCTTCGGGAACCGGCTCCTGTGCGTCGGCGGTGGCGGCGCTGGCCGCTGGCCGCGTCGAGTCTCCGGTGACGGTGGTCGCACCCGGCGGTTCGCAGACGGTGCGCTGGGAAGGGCAAGTTTATCTGCGCGGGCCGGCGACGCTGATCTGCCGCGGAGAATTTTTGGTTTGAGAGCGAACCCAAGCGGCGCGCCTCTCGGACGGCGCGCGACCGAGGGCGAGAGCCCCCGGTGGTTTTGCGCGGGGTGAGGCGATTGCCGCTCGCCGCACGCTGCCGACGGCTCGCCCGGCTGAGGCTGACTGAGATTGCGATGGTTTCCGTTTCCCAAAGTTCGCGAATCAAGCCGCGCGCGCTCCGCCCCGGCGACAAGGTGGGAATTGTGGCGCCGGCGTCGAACCTGAATCGCGAAATGCTGGATGCGGGATGTGACGGGCTGCGCCGGGCGGGATATGAGCCGGTCTATTTCGCGTCGATTGTGGAACGCGATCTGTACTTTGCCGGTTCGCTGGCGCGGCGGGCGCGGGAACTCGAAGACATGTTCGCGCGGGACGACGTGCGCGCGATTGTGTGCGCGCGCGGCGGGTATGGATCGAACTACCTGCCACTCGAACTCGATGGCAAGCAGATTGGGCTTCATCCCAAGATTCTGGTGGGCTACAGCGACATCACGACCCTGCTCTGCTACCTGGCGGACACGGCGAACTTTGTAACTTTTCACGGTCCGATGGTGGCCAAGGATTTCGCGCTCTCCGACGGTGTCGATCTGGAGTCTTGGCAGAACGCGCTCGCGGGAGTTCGAGAGTGGGAGATCGGTAAGGCGGCGGGGGCAAAGCCGCTGCTCGAGGGGGAAGGGGAAGGGATGCTGTATGGGGGGTGCCTTTCGATGCTGGTCGCTTCGCTCGGCACGCCGCAGGAAATTCGAACCGCGGGAACGATTCTGTTCATCGAAGACGTGGCAGCCAAGCCGTTCCAGATTGACCGCATGCTCATGCAATTGAAACTGTCTGGCAAACTGAAGGACGTGCGGGGCATCGTCTTCGGCGAGATGATGGATTGCCGCCAGAGTGCGAGCCAGGACTACACGCTTGAGGAAGTGATTCTGCGTATCGTCGAGGACTTGCGTATTCCGGTGGCTTTGGGGTTGCGGTCGGGGCATGTCTCGCGCGCCAATATTACTTTGCCGATGGGTGTCCAGGCGCGGCTCGAAGTGGGCAGTGAAGTCCGCTTGCAGATTCTGGAACCGGCTACGACGACATGAGTAACGCGAACCATGTTCACCTGATCGGCATCTGCGGAACGGCGATGGCGTCACTGGCCGGGATGCTGCAAACCCGCGGTTTTCGCGTGACCGGCTCGGATGCTGCGTCGTATCCGCCGATGTCGACCTTTCTCGAAGGGTTGGGAATTGCCGTGGCACAGCCCTTTGCCGAGGGCAATCTCGATCCTCGCCCCGATCGGGTGGTCGTGGGCAATGCGGTTTCCCGGGGCAATGTGGAACTGGAGCGCCTGCTGGACGAACGGATTCCGTTTTGTTCGCTGCCGCAGATTCTGCACGATGAATTTCTGGTGGGCAAAGACGTTCTGGTGGTTGCTGGAACGCACGGGAAAACGACCACCACTTCGATGCTGGCATGGATGTTCGAGACGGCCGGTTTCGAGCCCTCGTTTCTGATTGGCGGTATTGCCGAGAACTTCGGGCGAAGTTTTGGGCTGGGCCAAGGAAAGCACTTTATTCTGGAGGGCGACGAATACGACACGGCGTTCTTCGATAAAGGCCCGAAGTTTCTGCACTACTTTCCGGATTCGGTCATTCTCACGTCGGTGGAATTTGATCACGCCGATATTTACGAGGATCTCGAGGCGGTGGAGACCGCTTTCAAGCGGCTGGTGAATCTGGTTCCACGGCGTGGGCGCATTGTCGCTTTTGACACGGGTGGAAGCGTTGACCGCTGCCTGCTGAAAGCATTCTGTCCCGTCGAATATTACGGCGGGTTGGAGCGTTCGGATTGGAGAATCACGAATTTGAAGTTGCACCCGGAAAGAACCTCGTGGACGGTGTCGCATAACGGCGATGCCTGGGCCGATTTCGAATTCCCGCTGGGCGGGGAATATAACGTCTGGAATGCCACCGCTGCCGCCGCTTTGGCTGCCCATTACGGCATCTCCAAGGCCACAATTGCGCAGGCACTCAAGACCTTTCGCAGCGTGAAGCGTCGGCTTGAAGTGAAGGCCAAGGTCAACGACGTTACCATCATCGATGATTTCGCGCATCATCCCACAGCGATCGAACAGACCATTCGAGCGCTGCGGGCTCAATATCGGCAAGGGCGGCTGTGGGTGGTGCTCGAGCCGCGTTCGAACACCATGCGGCGCAATGTGCTGCAGGACGCCCTGGCCGGCAGTTTGGCGCTCGCCGATCAGGTGGTGGTCGCCGCCGTCTTTAAGTCGGAGGCGATTCCGGAGGCGGAACGGCTGGATTTGAATCGGCTGATCGGTGAGATCCAGAAGCGCGGAACGCCGGCGCGCATTCTTGCCGACGCCGATGCCATCGTAAATGCCCTTGCTCCGGAGTTGCGTGAGCGCGACGTGGTCGCGATTCTTTCAAACGGTGGGTTTGGCGGCATTTATGAAAAACTTCCTCAACGATTACGCGCGCGCGGCGTGCAGGCTTTCGAAGGGAAGAAATAGGTGTTTCGCACCGTCGCCATGCTCCTGTTGTGGGCGATCGCGCTTCCTTTCGCGGCGCTTTCCGGCATTCCTTGGACTTATCTGACCAAAGACATCACTTTCCTGTATCGCACCTGCATGGGGGTCGCATTCCTGGGGGTGCGCGTAGCCGGAGTCAAGGTACGGACGTTGGGGCTGGAAAAGATTGATCCCGCTCGAACCTACATTTTCATGTCGAATCATATCTCGAACCTGGATCCTCCGATCACTTTGCCCCTGATACCGCGGCGGACATCGGTAATGGTGAAGAAGGAATTGTTCAAGGTTCCCATTCTGCGCCAGATCATGCTGATCGGATCGCTGGTGCCGGTAGACCGGCGCAATCGCGATGCGGGCATCACGGCGGTGCGCGACGCGGTCAAGGCCATCGAGCAGGGACTGAACATGACCATTTATGTCGAAGGGAAGCGCTCGTTCGATGGCAAGTTGCTGCCGTTCAAGAAGGGTCCATTTTATCTGGCGGAGGAGTGCAGCGTACCGGTCGTGCCCATTACCATTTCGGGTACGGAAGAGTGCATGCCGAAGGCGCGCTTTGCCATTCGTCCGGGAACGGTCACGGTGCAATTTCACGATCCCATTGAGCCGGCCGATTTCGGGGAACGCGATTGCCTGATGGCTAAGGTGAGGGCGGCGATCAACAGCGGGCTTCCGGCGGAGATGCGGGAGTAGAGTGACTCAACCCGGGCTGCTGGTCAGGTTTCACGGGTGATGCGAAGCAGCGTAACCTTTCGGACGACCTCGAATCCCATTCGGAGATAGAGTTTGATGGCGTGAAGATTGGCGGTGCCCACGTGGAGCCATGACGACAGGCCCTGGTGGCGATGACCGCGCACGAGCTGCCCGATCAGACCCGCGGCCATGCCCTGGCCACGATGGGCGGGATGGGTGCAGACGCCGCTGATCTCGGCATAGCCATCGAGCATCAAGCGTTCGCCGCCCATGGCGATCAGTTCGCCATCCCCTGAAATTCCAGAGCGCACGCCGTAATACGATCCCATTTCGGGGGTTCTGATGCGAAAGAAACCGGGGAACGCGAGCGTCATGAGCTCGACCATCTCGCGCGCGTTGGCGCTGGACAGTGGAACGATCTGCAGGGCGCAAGCTTCAAGGTTCGGAGCGGGCGGCGTGACTTCATCGGGCAATACCATCTGCAGGCACTCGAGCGTTTCATCGAAGCCAAGTTCCGGCACATGTGGGTAACTCTCCCCGACAAGCCAGACGGACTCGCCGGGCGAGAGCAGGGTGTGAAGCTGTTGCAGGGCCATCGGGCTCGGCGCGGCAACCGCCGCGAACGGGGCGACGTCGGCAGGATAGCGGCATGCGCGACCCGCAGACACGGCCAGGTGGCGGTGCCTGGTTTTTAGCGCATGCCACACGGGATTGGCAAAGATGCTTTCGGGCAGGTTGTCCATTTTGCTGAACATACACGAGCCGCCAGGACGTGGGTGCGCCAGGCGGAATCGAGGGGAGTCTCTCTCGGAGGGCGCCCGACGGAGACGCTCGGTCCGGTCGTCGCCATGGTTTGGGGCGACGGGGGGGGACATGGGATGGCTTGCCCGGTCCTTGCGGGATAACGATCTTGGTGGATAACAATGAGGGCCTGGCAAGGGGTTGCTCGAGACCGAAACCGACACTTCTAAGAACGAGGGGAAGGCGCGCGGCTCTGCACAGAACCGAGACACGCCCACCCCCTACTCCCTTGGAACTGACTCAACCGTCATGGCAGGCGTCTCGGGGGAAGGCGGACCCTGCAGGACCGAAGAGTCGTGAGAGATGCGGGGACGATACAACAACGCTTCGATGCCGGAATGGGTTTGCATCTTCTGTTCGGAATTCGTAACGTGGCCGGCAAGCGCCGTTGGCCTTCTCTGGGCGGGGTCGCCTCGCGCAACCCCCATTGCACCCGGAAGGCAGTCGGCGCCGGGCAGGCCGGGTATCGTTACTCCCGCTCCGACAACTTCCTGACTGCCTTGGCGATCTCGGGAAGCCGGGCGTAGGCGGCGCAGCACTTTAGCCACAGGCGGTGATCGATGGCGGGCGCGCCGCTTACCATGGCTCCTTCGGGTACATCGTGGGGGATGCCGCTTTGGGCGATGGCGATGGCTCCATCTCCGATTTTGACGTGGCCGCTGACGCCCACCTGTCCGGCCAGGATTACGTGGTTGCCGACGTCGGTGGTTCCGGCCAGGCCGACCTGGGCGCAGAGCAGGGTGTCTTCGCCAATGGTGCAGCTGTGGCCCACGTGGACCAGGTTGTCGATTTTCGCACCCTGGCCGATCCGGGTCGCTCCGATGCTGGCTCGATCGATGCAGGCGTTGGCTTGGATTTCGCCGTTGTTTTCGACAATCACGTTTCCGGACTGGACGATTTTGTGCCAGTGCGACTGATCGTCTTTGGCGAAGCCGAAGCCGTCGGACCCAACCACCACGCCGTTTTGCAGCAGGACGTTGTCGCCCAGTTGGCAGAACTCTCTGACCACGGCGTGGGCATGAGCGAAGAAATGGTTGCCAATGGTGGCCCCGCGATAGATGACCACGTGGGATAGCAGGATGGCATTGTCTCCGATAACGGCGTCCTGGTCGATCACCACGAAGGGGCCGAGGTGGGCGTTCTCGCCCAGGCTGGCCTTGGGATGGACCACGGCGGTGGGATGGATTCCGGGGCCGTATTGCGGCGGCTGGTAAAAAAGCTCGATCGCTTTGGCCCAGGCGAGGTAGGGATTGTTGCTGCGCAGCATGCCCGTGCGAAGGGCGGGGAAATTCTCGGAGACGATGACGGCCGCCGCTTTCGTCGTCTTTGCGGCCACGTTGTATTTGGGGTTGGAGACGAAGGTTAGCTGACCTTCGCTTGCTTGCTCAATGCCGGAGACTCCGGTTATTTCGGTGTCCGGGAGGGCGTTTTCGAGACGAGCGTTGAGCGCTTTGGCGATGTCGGATAATTTCATGGCGTTTCCGGAAATTGTAGCGGAAGGGACGCTTGCGCGGGCCGTTGGGCCGAGCGACTCCCCGGCAAACCTATTGCTCGAACAGCGTGACTTGGCGCTGATCGGGTTGGCCGCCGCGGCGACGGTTGGCGGCTCCGATGACGGCCAGCACCGTTACCGAGGTCAGGGCTTCTCGGGGCACGAACACCCGTTGCGTGTTCGAGCGGAGGTCGGGCGGGTTCACGAGGAATCCTTCGGCGGGATTCTGCGTCAGGTCGTTGGGGAGGATGCCTTCGATCACTTCATTGTCCTTGAATTTCAGCCGGACCCAAAGGCCTTCGGTGCGGGGGCGCGTGGTGAAGGTCTTGCGCAGCATCAGGTCGGTGTCGGAAAATTCGCGCACGAAGTAGACGGCCTTGATGTCGCGCAGGTCGATGGCAACCACGTTGCCGGAGGTATTGAGAAGTTCCAGTTTGCCATCGACGACAAAGTTAGCGGGAGAGACGTGGCCGCTGACGGAGTCGCGGTCGTGTTTCCGCACGATGACTTTTTTGTGGGTCGAGGGCATGGGTTTGGGAAGCCTTCTGCTCGTCTACGTTCTGACCTAATTTCCTGAACCGCCCGGCAAGAGAACCAGTTCTCTTTGCCCCGACGTACTGCCGGGTCCGGGTTTTTGCGAACCAGAAAGTCCGCGCCTCACGGCCAGTTGGATTCTCGCACTTTCGCGAGGAATTCGCGCAGTTTGTGCCTTCGCAGTAGCCAAACGGTAAACGTTGTGTTATTTTCTGATGTTTACTGCAACCTTGTTTGTACGGTATAAGTCTAATCACTAGAGCGAGTTAGATTCTACACGCCGGCAGTGATGCCGAGAAGCGCCGCTCTGGCCTGTGGAAATCTTGTGAATAACGCCCCGGTCCAGCCACCGTCAGGCGACTAGGAAGGCATGGCCGACTACATATACACGCTGGAAACCCGGCTCGCGCCGGACCAACAGAAGGCAGTCGCTCTGGTTTCGGACGCCGCGAAAGCGGCGGGAATGAACCTTTACCTCACCGGCGGCGCCATCCGCGACATTATTACCGGGTTTCCCATCCGCGATCTGGATTTCACGGTGCAGGGCAACGCGCTCAAACTCCAGAAGGATTTGGAGAAAGCGGGCGCGGTGATTGGCGACGCCGACGCCGAGACGCGAACTCTGCTGCTGACGTTGCCGGGAGGCGTGCGCGCTGAAATTGCCATGGCGCACTCGGAGACCTACGACAAGCCGGGAAAGCCTCCGCAGATCGCTCCGGCGACCATCATTGAAGATCTTCGGCGGCGGGATTTCACGGTCAATGCGATGGCCTTGTCAATGAATGAGGGCTCGCGCGGGCTGTTGATGGATCCCTTTAATGGCGTGGCCGACATCGAAGCGAAAGTGATTCGCGTACTGCACAATTACGCCTTTCTCGAAGATCCCTCGCGGATGATCCGCGCGACGCGTTTCACCACGCGCTTCCACTGGCCGCTCGAGGAACGGACCCAGGCTCGGTACGAGTCAGGAAAAGAAAACAACTATATCGAATACATCCAGAGTTCGAGCATCGGGTACGAGATCGAGCAACTGGCGTACGAGGACGATGCGCTCGGCGTGTTGAAGGCTTACGAAAAAGAGGGATGGCTGAAGGTGCTGAATCCGCGCTGGAGTACGGCCAAAGTGGACACGGCCGGATTGGGCGCGCTGGTGAAGACACGGCAGCAGATGAACGAGCTCGGGTACACGCCGGAGGTGGCGCCGGCGGTGTTGCATTTTCTCACCGAGAGGCTAGGTGACAAAGATATTGCGGATTTGCGGCGGGCGATTCCACGAAAGGACATGGTGGAGGCGTGGAAGGACCTAGACGCGAACGCGCACAGCCTGGCCAAGCGCCTGATGGGCAAGGAAGCGGCGACGCCCTCGCGGACTTGGCAATTGCTTTCGTCGGCTCGCCCGGAGATGATTCTGTTTCTGGCAATCACGGCGCGGCAACAGGCGGTGGCGCAGAAAATCAAGAACTTCTTTACCAAGTGGCGACAGGTGAAGCAGAAGATTCCTTTACCGGAGATGACGGAACTGCACATTACACCGGAGATTCCGTCGTATTCGAAAATTGCCAATGATGTGTTCCTGCTCTTGCTGGACGGCAAGCTGCGTTCGCGGACCGAAACGCTGAAATTTCTCAAGCCGCTGGCGCCTCCGCCTCCTCCGCCTCCTCCTCCCCCGCCCGCCAAACGGGGCCGGGGGGCAAAGGCCGCCGCGGCCGCAGCTGCGGCAGCGGCGGCCGCGGGCAAGCCGGCGGCTAAGAGCAAGGGGAAAGCAAGGTCTGCCGCGGTGCTTGCGGTCGCACCCGTGGCGGAGAAATCCGCGGTGGCCGCCAAATCTGCGGCTGCGGCGAAGCCCGTGATACCGGCGAAATCCGCCGCTCCGGCTACGCCCGCGGTCGAAAAAGCTATGAAACCGGCCAAGGCTTCGGCAAAAGAGCCGAGCCCGCCGTCCAAACCCTCGAAGCCGGCGCCGAAGGCCGGGGCGAAACCCACCGCTAAGAAGAAGAAATAGAAGCGATTGCCGTTTCGTGACCGGGTCCCGCGGGAGCCGCGCCCGGGGAAATGTGTCGGGGTAACCAGCCCGGTTTCGAAGCGGCCGGCAGTGGAAGTGACGCCGGGCATGGAGGCCGTATCTACGGTTTGCCTTTGCGTTATAATGCTGGCATGCGGCGCTCTCTGTATGTCGCGACGTTGAGCTTGGTCTTGCTGGCGTTTCCGGCGTGGGCACAACGACACGGTGGCGGGGGCGGCGGCGCGCATTTCGCCGCCCATGGCGGCTCGGTGGGACACTCCTCGGGCGCGTTTCGCGGCGGAAGTTTTGCCCACAGCGCCGGCGTGCGCATTCGTAGCGGAAACTCCTACAACTATCGAGGTCTCTACCGCCAGCGCGGCCATTACCCGTACCTGGGATACTACCCTTACGGCTATTACGCCTGGTATGCCGATCCTCTCTACGACGCCGAAGATGACGACGCGTATGCCGATGGTGAGTACAACCCGGGGCCTTACCGTGACGACGGCGGAGTGCAGCGCGATCTCGATCATCTGAATGGGAAGATCGACCGCCTGCAGCAAGATGTGGAAGCGAGAAACCGGAAGCCGGACACCGAGCCCGAGACGACGCTGGTGTTCCGCGATCAGCACGTCGAGGAAGTGCGAAATTATGCCATCGCCGGGGGGACGCTCTGGGTGCTGAACGAGCAGGCGGCTAAGAAAATACCCCTCGCGCAGCTTGATCTCGAGGCTACCGTGAAGAAAAATGACGAGCGCGGCATCGATTTTCAGGTGCCGAGATAGCGCGCCCGTTTCCGGAAGTGTTCCACGCGCGTCGTTGCACCAGTTTCTGTCATTGCGCGGTTTCTTCCAGCCAGTAAAATGAATCCGATCTGCTCGCCTCAAAATCCAGACGCTAAGAGCCTCATGAGCCAAAATCAATTCGTCCACCTGCACTTGCATAGTGACTACTCCATGCTTGACGGCGCTTGCGACGTTGAGAAACTTGTCGATCGCGTCAAGGAACTCGGAATGCCCGCGGTGGCGATGACCGATCACGGCAACATTTTTGGTGCAGTGCATTTTGTGAATGCTGCGCACAAAGCTGGCATCAAGCCGATCGTGGGATGCGAGCTCTATATCTGCAAGAAAGACGATCACGTGATCACGCGCACTCCTCCGGACGGCGATACCTACAATCATCTTCTGGTGCTGGCCGAGAACGAAGAAGGCTATCGCAATCTGGTGAAGATCACTTCCGAGGCATCGCTGCGTGGGTTCTATTACAAGCCTCGGGTGAGCAAGCAATTTTTGGCCGAGCACGCCCGAGGACTGATCGGGCTCTCCGGCTGCCTCAAAGGCGAGGTGGCCGAACGGTTGACGGAAGGCAATTACGAGGCGGCGCGGGCGGCGGCGGGGTTCTATCGCGACCTTTTCGGCAAAGACAATTTCTTTCTCGAGATCCAGGACCAGGGGCTGGAGATGGAGCACCGCATCCATGCGGGGCTGTTTCAGCTGGAAAAGGAAATAGGACTGCCGCTGGTCGCCACCAACGACAGCCACTACCTTTGCGAAGATGACGCGCATGCCCAGGATGTGATGCTGTGCATACAGATGGGGAAGTCGATCCAGGACACGAACCGGCTGAAATTCGAGGGCGACCAGTTCTTTGTTAAGAACGGCGACCAGATGCTGCGGTTATTCAAGGACTCGCCGCAGGTGATTGCGCGGACGCTGGCCATTGCGGAGCGCTGCAATCTGCGGCTGGAGAAAGTGCCCAGTCCGTTTCCGCACTTCGAGGTCCCGGACGGATTTACCCTCGACAGCTATTTCGAGCACATTACACGGCAAGGATTTGCTCGGCGAATGGAAGTGCTGCGCACGCTTTCGGCGAACGGGCGCCTGAAACACCCGCTGGCCGACTACGAGCAGAGGCTGGCGCGCGAGATCGCCATTATTCAGCAGATGAAGTTCTCGGGCTACTTCCTGATCGTCTGGGACTTCATCCGCTACGCGCGCGAGCGGGGCATTCCGGTGGGGCCCGGGCGGGGATCGGCAGCGGGCGCCCTGGTTGCGTATTCGCTGGGGATCACTGACATCGATCCGTTGCAGCACGAACTGCTGTTTGAACGCTTTTTGAATCCGGAACGGATTTCGATGCCCGATATCGATATTGATTTCTGCATGAATCGGCGCGGAGAAGTGATCGAATACGTCACCCGCAAGTACGGTCGCGAGAATGTGGCGCAGATCATTACCTTTGGCACGATGGCGGCGAAGGCTGCGATCAAAGATGTGGGGCGAGCCCTGGATATGCCTTACAGCGATGTCGACCGGATCGCCAAGATGGTGCCGACCACGCTGAACATCAAGCTGGAGGATGCGCTTGCCGAATCGGCCGCATTGCAGGAGGCGTATGAGAAAGACCCGCAGGTGCGACAGTTGCTCGATACCGCCCGGAAGCTGGAAGGATTGGTGCGGAATTCGGGCGTGCACGCCGCGGGAGTGGTGATTTCGCCACGTCCGTTGATTGAATTGGTTCCGCTGCACAAGACCAAGAACGACGAAATCGTCACCGCCTTTGACATGGTGGCCATCGAGAAGATGGGCCTGTTGAAGATGGATTTTCTGGGGCTGACGACGCTGACCATTCTCGACGACACCTTGAAGCTGATGGCGCAAAAGGGGACCAATCTCAAGCTGGAGGATATTCCCCTGGAAGATCATGAGACCTATCAAAAGGTCTTCCATCGAGGATTGACTTCCGGCGTGTTCCAGTTTGAATCCTCGGGCATGAGAGATGTGTTGCGCCGCTACCAGCCGAACTCGATCGAAGATCTTACGGCCTTGAATGCGCTCTATCGGCCGGGGCCCATTCAGGGCGGCATGATTGACGATTTTATCGAGCGTAAACATGGGCGCCGCAAGATCGAGTATGAATTGCCGGAGTTGAGGGAGATATTGCTGGAAACGCTCGGCGTCATTGTTTACCAGGAACAGGTGATGCAGGCGGCCAACAAGCTGGCGGGCTACTCGCTCGGAGAAGCGGATCTGTTGCGGCGGGCGATGGGCAAGAAAAATGTCGAGGAGATGGCGAAGCAGCGCGAGCGCTTTGTGCAGGGCGCCACCAAGAACGGGTTTCCGCCGAAGAAGATCGAAAAGATCTTCGATCTCATGGCGCAGTTTGCGGGCTACGGGTTCAACAAATCGCACTCGGCGGCTTATGCGCTGCTGGCGTATCACACCGCGTATTTGAAAACCCATCATCCGGTCGATTTCATGGCGGCGCTGCTGACTTCGGTGACCGGCAACACCGATGACGTGGTCAAGTACATCAACGAATGCCGCGAGATGGGGATCGCCGTCGAGCCCCCGGATATCAACGTCAGCGATGCGTATTTTACCCCGCACGGGCCTGCCATTCGCTTTGGCTTGGCGGCGGTAAAGAATGTGGGTAGCAATGCCATCGAGTCGGTCGTGGCGGCAAGGAAAAAGTTGCAGCGGAATTTTAAGTCGTTTTACGAATTCTGCGAAGAAGTGGATTTACGGCTGTTGAACAAGCGGGTGCTGGAGTCGCTGATCAAGAGTGGGGCCATGGATTGCTTCGGCCGCCGGGCCCAGCTGGTGCACGTGCTGGATAAGGCCGTGGAGCGCGCCGAGAAAGTGCAGCGCGATGCGCAGCTGGGACAGCACGGTCTTTTTATGACCGAGATGTTTACCGAGGCGGAGGAAACGGACTTCCAGAGAGAGAAACTGCCGGATATCCCCGACTGGGATGAACATACGCGGCTGGCGGCGGAGAAAGAGATTCTCGGATTTTTTATCACCGGACATCCGATGGAAAAGTACACCGAGAAGCTTGGCGATTTGCACGCGCTTTCGACGCAGGATATCGCGGCCATGAAGAAGTCGACCAACAAGGATGAAACCATCACGACGGCTGGCTTGATTACCGGGCTACGGGTGTCGAAGTCGAGAAAAGGCGATCTGTGGGCGCAGGCGGCGCTCGAGGACATGTCGGGGAAAGTGGAGTTGTTGGTCTTTCCCGAAGCTTACAAGAAACTTGCGGAGAAGGTGAAGCTTGAGGTTCCGGTTCTGATTCGCGGCGGCGTGCGGATTGAAGAGGGCGCGAGTCCTAAAGTCACGGCCAACGAGATCATGCCTCTGGACGAGGCGCGGGTGCCCCTGCCGAAGGCGCTGCGCATACGAATTCCGCTGGAGAGCGCAACCGGTGGCACGGTGGATGCGCTGCACGCGCTTTGCCGGGAACGCCATGGCGAAGCGAAAGTGCTCTTCGACGTGGAGCGGGATGGCGACTTCATGGTGGTGATGGAAGCCGAAGGCTATAATGTGATGCCGGACCGCAATTTCCTGGGTCGGGTGGAAGCGCTGTGCGGGCGGGGCAGCGTGCGCGTGATTAGCTGATGAGTATGCGGGGAGCGAACCGCGATTGGTCGGTTCCGCAGGATCGGAACAATAGGCGCCGACCGGCTTTCCACCAGCAAGCGTAAGACCGATGCGGATGAGACGAACGAAAGCGAAGGCGGCGGAAAAAGCGGCGGCCGCTGGCGTGGAAAATGTCGCCAGCGTTGTCACGAAAGAGGGCGCGGAGAAAACCGCCATTGCGGGCGCGGACTTTATGCTCTCGCTGGTGGAGGCGCATCATACGCGAAGAAATGGGAACGTCATCAAAATGGAATCGGGACTGAAGGCGCAGCAGGAAGTGGAGAAGATGGAGCAGCAGATCACGCGGCTGCAGGCTCTTGAGGGACAGAATGCAGAGACGCTTCGGCAGATCCAGCAACTGCACGAACGATTGAATGAGCTGCGCCGCGAGATTTCCTCGCACTTGAATGCTTGGCAGCGGACGGAATTGGCTCGACACCCCCAGCGCCCGTACACGCTGGATTATGTCGAGCGCATTTTTACCGACTGGAGCGAGATTCACGGAGACCGCGGGTTTCGCGACGATCCGGCGATCGTTTGCGGGATGGCACAGTTTCACGGCGAGGAAGTTGTGGTCGTGGGCCAGCAGAAGGCGCGCGATGCGAAACAGCGCGTGTATCGGAATTTTGGCATGCCGCATCCGGAGGGTTATCGAAAGGCGCTGCGCGTCATGAAGATTGCCGAGAAGTTCAGACGGCCGATCTTTACGTTCGTCGACACCGATGGGGCTTATCCCGGGCTGCACGCCGAGGAGCGCGGGCAGGGAGAAGCCATTGCCCGCAATCTGCTGGAAATGGCGCGTCTGGAAGTGCCGATCGTGACGACCGTGATTGGTGTCGGCGGCAGCGGAGGAGCGCTGGCGATTGCCGTTGCCGACCGGGTTTTGATGCTGGAAAATTCCGTTTACTCAGTGATCTCGCCTGAGGGTTGCGCGTCGATCATGTGGCGGGATGCGAGCAAGAAAGATCTCGCAGCGGAGGCGATGAAGATCACGGCGAAAGATCTGAGCGAACTCGGCTGTATTGATGCCATCGTTGCTGAACCCGCCGGAGGTGCGCATACCGACCATGCGCAGGCGGCGGAGTTGCTGGATGCGGCCTTGCTGCAGTATCTCTCCGCGATCAAGAGTCTTCCCCTGGCCGAGTTGTTGGAGACGCGTTATCGAAAGTTCCGCAACATGGCGCAGTTTTTCCAGGTGGAAGCGTAACCGCAGACCTCCGCCCGGTCCCCTCGAGTCATTCGCATTGATGATGGCGCGCTCCTTACCGGGGCGCCGACGTCAGGCTCTTTCCGGCTTGCAGGAAGGAATCCACGTTCGTCTTGTCGATCAGACCGGAGCCGGTATCGACAAAGCTGGGGACGGGCGCATAACTGTCTTTGGACCAGTCCCGGTCGAGCGGCGACGGCTTGTGATGATAGAGATTGTCGAGCGTCTGTTCGCCGAAGTAGGCCATGGTGTAGGGCTTCTGGGCGATGGTGGCGGCGATGACCCCCTTCTGAATCCAGTCGAGCGTCTCGGGATCGGTATCCATGGCCATGACCACCTTGCCGGTTACTTTATAGCGGTCGAGTAGTCCGGCGACTTCCTTGCCGGATTGCGCTTCGAGACAAACGAAGGCATCCACTTTGTCTTTTTCCTTGCCGATGATTTCGGTGGTGGTGTCAAAAGTGATTCGCGGATCACCCTGGATATCGACCACGCGGGTGATCTTGATATTGGGTGTGTGCTCGAGCGCGTCCTTGTAACCGCGTTGACGATCCTGCATATTGGACTGGCCGGGCATGGTAAAGATCACCACGTTGCCTTTGCCCTTCAGTTCCTGAGCCAGGCGCTGACCGCCGATCAATCCGGCCTGGTAGTTATTGGTGCCGATGAAGAACAGGCGCTTGCTGGCGGGTGCGTCGGAGTCGATCGTGATCACCGGGATGCCGGCGGCCACAGCCTTGTCAATGCTGTCTTTGAGCAGAGAGGGGTCGGTCACGGCCAACAATATGCCCGTGGCCTTCTTTTGCACCGCCTGATCGAGAGCAGCGCGCTCGGCGGCGGGGTCGTAGGTCTGTGGACCGACAAAGTCGGATTTGACGTTCGATTCCTGGGCCGCCTTGGTAAAGCCGGCGCCGGCGGCTTGCCAGTAGGGAACTTGCAGGTTGGCGGCCAGGAAAACGTAGAATTCGTCGGAGTTATGCGCGGACCCGCCGCCGCAGCTGAGAAACGTAACCAGCAGAATAACAATGCAAGCACCGTAAGAGAACCGGGACGAAAGGAGCATGGAATCCTCCTTGAAAAGATCAAGCCGAGATTGAGCGGAAGTGCCGACGTTTCTCAAGAGCTTCGGCGACTGGATTGTAAACCAGGGGTCAAGGGAAGGCTAGGACCTCGAGAACGAGAGCAGGTTCCGGGCAAAAGAACGGCCGGCCGGTCGCCGCTTCGGTGATAATAGATGGAGGCGGAAGCAGGGCGCCGCCGCCCGGGGCTTGGACGCAAGTGCGGCCCGAATCCGATCGGAAGCGTGGGAGATGGAATGACGAAACCAGATGCCGCCGGCGATGGCTCGGCCGACGGGGGCAAGAATTGGAAAGTAGCACTCCTCGGATTTGGTACGGTCGGCAGTTCGGTCGCGAAAATTCTCTGCGAGCGTGCCAACACCCACCTGCATCTGACGCATGTGCTCAATCGCAACGTGGAGCGGAAGAAAGTCGACTGGCTTCCGTCCTCGGTGAAGTGGACGGAGAACATCGACGATGTTTTGTCCTCCGACGCGGAGATTGTGGTCGAGGTGATGGGCGGCCTGCAGCCTACCGAAGACTGGATACGGCGCGCGCTGGCAAAGGGCAAATCGGTGGTGACCGCCAATAAGCAGCTGATCGCGCGTTGCGGCCCGGAATTGATCCAGCTGGCCGAGCGGAGTCAACAGCAGATCGAGTTTGGCGCTTCGGTCGCGGGGGGCGTGCCGGTAATCTCCGGATTGCACGCCGGTTTGGCCGGCGATGAGCTTTTCAGGATTCGCGGCATATTGAATGGCACATGCAATTACATCCTCAGCCAGATTGAAACTAACGGCATTCCTTTTGCCACCGCCTTGCGGGAGGCGCAGAAGCTGGGCTTTGCCGAGGCCGATCCTACCGAAGACATTGAGGGGTTCGACGCGCGGGCCAAACTGGCGATTCTCGCGCGCGTCGGATTGCGCTGCACGGTGAATCCGGAAAGTATTGTGGCGCGTTCGATTTCGGCAATTGACACGGTTGATTTTGAGTACGCGAACCAGCTGGGATGCACCATCCGGCAGATCTCCTGGGCGGAGATGCGGACCACGGAAGCGAAAACCGCCGAGTCCAAAACGGACTCGATCGGGCCGGCACAGGGGGACAGCTTGTTTGCCGCCGTCCAGCCTGCGCTGGTCGCGCTTTCCTCGCCTTTAGCCCGCGTGGAGGGCAGCCAAAACCTGGTCATGGCGACGGGAACCTACGGCGGCGAGACGGTGTTTGGCGGGCACGGGGCGGGCGGACACCCGACTGCCGTTGCGGTTGTGTCGGATATACTGGCCATCGCGCGCTGCAAGCGCGCCGGGCCGAGCTTTGCCGGGCAGGCGACGAGCAAGACGCCCAGGGTGACCGCCGATTTCACCGCCCAGCACTATCTCCGCTTTCTCGTGAAAGATCGGCCCGGCATCATCGCCAGCCTGGCCATGGTGCTCTCCCAATGCGGCATCAACATCGATGCCGTGGTGCAGAAGCCGGGCTGCCCGAAAACCCACCTGCCGTTTCTGATTACGCTCGAGGAGTGCCCGGCGCAGTTGGTGGAAAAGGCATTAAGGCAGATTAACTCGCTCGATTTCCTGGTGCAGCCCTGTTTGCATCTGCCGATTTTCTAGGCGGATTCAACCTTGGTCGACTCCGGTTCTTGGCGAGAGGCGGCCCTGTCGGAGGGTTCGTTGTTGTCTTTCATCGCGTTTTTGAAGCCGCGGATGCCGTCTCCGATTCCTTTGCCGAGTTCGGGGAGTTTCTTGGGGCCGAAGACCAGCAGGGCGATCCCGAAAATGATCAGCAGATGCATGGGTTGAAATAGTCCTTCGAACATACGCGCTCCTTCGCTAGTGGTCGTCCGTATTTTGCCGTAGCAGAAAAAATCGAGCGCCATGACCTGCTGCCGCACAGCGCCCGGAAGAAGAACAGTCACCTGCCTGTTCCCGCCATCAAAACTAGAATCCGCGCTTGGCTGCGTCGGCTTGCTGGGCCAGCGTATTCAGTGCGCTCAAGAACGCCGCAGACTGGCCGATGAAATGCCCTGAGTTGGTGAGGGCCTCAACCACATCGACCATGGCGAAGCCTTGCGGATTGGTGGGCCGAATCACCGAGCAAGCAGGCAGGTTCGGGCTGATGAACTCGGCGGAAATCCCGAAAATCAGATTGGTTTGTAGCAATGGGTTTACCGTTTTGTCGAAGTTCGGAAAAGTCAGCCCGTTGGTTGGATCGGTGAGAGGTGCGAGTGGCGGCTGGACACTATTCCCCGAGAAGTCGACCCACTCCAGGAAATGCATGATTTCGTCCCCGCCAATGCTGATCAGGATTTTCAGGACCTCGGCATTGGTGGCCTTCTGCGCCAGCACGGGATAGAGGCTGGTGCCGGTTTGCTCGATCATGCCGAAATGGAAGGCGGCAGTGTTGGCAATCGCCTGGACGTGTTTCTCGGGCCCGAAATCATCATTAGTGCGGGGAATGCCAGGAAGGTTGACCAGGTCGAGGGCTTGCGGATAGGTCGCGCCCAGGTCCGGATTCGTGTCACTGCGATAGCGGATGTACCAACTGGTATCGACGGTGAGGTTCATGATGTTGGTGAGGCGGCCAATTTGCTGCGCCCCTTTCGCCTGACTGCTGGGCAGGGTGCGGAAGGCATCGAAATCGACCGGATCGGCGCCGATTGATATCAGATAAGCGTTCAGGAACGCGGCGTGGCTCTGCTCGTCAAGGGCGTTGCTGGTGATATATTGCGGACCGTCGGAATCGAGGTTCATGAAGGCCGCCTGGTAGGTGTTCATGGGTGTGAAGGGAGCGGTTTCGACCGGGAGTTGCCCGGGCGTGAGGCCACCCAACTCCGAATATTGCTGCCACAGGTCAGCTTCGATGAGCTCGGCCGCGGCTGCGAACCGCAATAGTGCCACGTCTCCAGAAGTGACGATACCCTTCTGCTGTGCGGTTGCCGAAGCCGTGGCCAACAGCGAACCGCCAGTCAGCGCCGCTCCTGTCATGCCCATGCCTTTGAGGAAGGAGCGTCGCTGCATGTTGTTTTTGGAGGGGGACGCAACGCGTTCCGGGGCCGAGGGCGCCGTTTCCGGCGGCAAAGCCAGGGAGAGATTTTCCTTGTTCATGTTCTAGACTCCAGTCTTTTCAGAAGTGATGTGTCGGCCATCCCGAGACCTGAATCTGGATGCACCGCAAGAAGAAGGTAGGCGGTTATGAGCGGCCGGGTGTCACACTGCGGTCAAGAGTCTGTCAAATTATTTGCCCTCATCCGGCCGGGTGCGAGCCTGCAGGCCAATCGACCTGGTCGCCCGATGCCCGTCGTGGGGAGTGTGTTGCTTGTGTTGCTGCCTTGATTACTCCCGACCACCCGCCGACAGGTATAATGAAGAGTTTTCAGGTTTGTTTCTTCACTTCGCAGGACCTACGGGCGATGGGGTTTGCCCGGCAGTTAATTTTTGCGGTTACCTAAGGAAGGTGCAGGGAATGGCCACTACGGATGTCGTGCCTCAGGAATCCTCCGGCCAATTGGGGCAGAGGCGGGTCGTAAATGACATGAGTATTCAGGTTGCGACGGTCAACGGGTCGGGGTCGCAGAGTTCGAATACGGTATTGCTGCGCAGCATTTTCCAGATGGGCGTGCCGATTTCGGGCAAGAACATGTTCCCCTCGAACATTGCGGGGCTGCCGACATGGTACACGATCCGCGCCAGCAAAGACGGTTATATCGCGCGCAAGAAGGAAGTCGATTTGCTGATCGCGATGAACGCCGAGACCGCGCAGGACGATGTGAAGACGCTGACCCCGGGCGCGGCCGTGCTCTATGACGAGCCGCTGCGGCTCGAAACCTTGCGCGGCGATTTGATTTTTTACCCGGTGCCTTACGACAAGCTGACGGCGACGGTGGGTGCGGATGCCAAACTGCGCAAGCTGATCAAGAACATGATCTACGTGGGGGTGGCGGCGCAGTTGCTTGCCATCGACTATGCCGAAGTCGAGAAGGCGATTCGCAAGCAGTTTGCCAATAAAGCGAAAGCCGCAACCCTGAATCTGGCCGCCGCCAAGGCGGGACACGACTATGCGGCCGCGAATTTGAAGAAGCGCGATCCGTTTTACATCCAGCGCATGGACAAGACCAAAGGCAAGATCATCATCGACGGCAACTCCGCCGCGGCCATGGGGTGCATGTTCGCCGGTTGCACGGTGGTGACCTGGTATCCGATCACGCCTTCGTCTTCGCTGGTGGAGACGATGATCGATTACATGAAGGAATACCGTGTCGGGCCCGATGGCAAGGCTACGTTCGCCATCGTGCAGGCGGAAGACGAACTGGCGGCGGTGGGCATGGTGATTGGCGCGGCCTGGGCGGGCGCGCGCTCGATGACTGCGACGGCGGGACCCGGCGTTTCCTTGATGGCGGAGTTTACCGGACTGGCCTACTACGTGGAAGTTCCGGCAGTGATTTGGAATATTCAGCGCGTGGGACCCTCGACCGGCTTGCCCACCCGTACGGCGCAAGGCGACGTGCTCTCGACCGCGTTTCTCAGCCACGGCGACACGAAGCACATCTTGCTGTTCCCAAGTTCGGTCAGCGAGTGTTTCACGATGGCGCAGAACGCATTTGATTTGGCGGAGCGGTTTCAGACCCCGGTGTTCGTGATGTCGGATCTGGATTTAGGGATGAATAACTGGATGTCGGATCCGTTTCCTTATCCGGAGAAGCCGATTGATCGCGGCAAAGTGCTGACCAAAGCCGACCTGGAGAAGGCTGGCGGATTTGCCCGGTACAAGGACGTGGACGGCGATGGCGTCGGCTATCGCACGTTGCCGGGCACGGATCACCCGGCGGCGGCTTATTTTGCGCGGGGCAGCGGGCACAACGAGAAGGCGCAGTACAGCGAGCGCCCGGACGATTTTGAACGCAACATGGAGCGGATCAACAAGAAGTTTGAGACGGCGCGATCCTTTGTGCCGCGTCCGGAACTGGCGGGCGGTGGCCGGGCCGAGGTCGGCATTGTGGCCTATGGCACATCGCACTGGGCCATGATTGAATCGCGCGACCAGCTTTCGAGAGAACACGGACTGGACACCGACTATCTTCGCGTGCTGGCGTATCCGTTCACGCGCGAGGTTCATGAGTTTATCGAGCGCCATGAGCGTGTGTATGTGGTCGAGCAGAACCGCGACGGGCAAATGGCCAGCTTGTTGAAGCTCGACATCCGGGCGGAGTTGACGCCGCGGCTGCGGTCGGTATGCCACATCCATGGATTGCCAATCGACGCGCGATCGGTCACAGATGAAATTATGATGATGGAGGGCAAGTAACATGGGAACTACGCCGACGAACTCGCCTGCTTCGGCTCCAGCTCCGAAGACAAATCGCATCGGATTGCAGGTTGTCGACTATCGCGGCGGGAAGACTACCCTCTGCGCTGGCTGCGGACACAATGCGATTTCCGAGCGCATCATCGACGCCATGTATGAAATGGGCGTGCCTCCGGAACGGGTCGCGAAATTCAGCGGCATCGGATGCTCATCGAAGAGCCCGGCGTATTTCATGAATCGGTCGCACAGTTTCAACTCCGTGCACGGGCGAATGCCCTCGGTCGCTACGGGAGCAATTCTGGCGAACAAGAACCTGATCGCACTCGGGGTGACCGGCGATGGCGATACGGTTTCGATCGGAGCCGGACAGTTTGTCCATTTGATGCGGCGAAATCTGCCCATCATTTACATCATTGAAGACAACGGATGCTATGGATTAACAAAAGGCCAGTTTTCGGCGACCGCCGACCTGGGGTCCACGCTGAAGAGTGGAGTGGTGAACGACCTTCCTCCGATCGATACCTGTGCCATGGCCATCCAACTGGGAGCGACGTTTGTCGGTAGGTCGTTCTCCGGCGACAAGCGACAGCTTCACACCATGCTGAAGGCTGCGATCGCGCACAATGGAACGGTGATGTTGGACGTGGTTTCTCCCTGCGTTACCTTCAACGACCACGTGGGATCCACTAAGTCGTATAAGTATATGCAGGAGCATGAAGAACCCTTGCACGAGGTGAGTTTTGTGCCGTCGTTTGAGGAAATCAACGTGGAATACGACGCGGGGACGACGTTTGAAGTTACCATGCACGACGGGTCGAGTCTGCGTTTGCGGAAATTGGAACGGGGGTACGATCCGACGGACAAGATTCAGGCGGTGAGTCGTTTGATGGAATCGCATGCGGAAGGTGAGGTGTTGACCGGCGTTTTCTACATCAATGCCAAGGCACCGAGCTTTATCGACATGCTGAATGTCTCCGATCAACCGCTGGCGACGCTGGCAGAGTCATTAACGCGTCCGAGCCGGGAGGCGCTGGCGCAATGCATGGCAGAGTTGCAGTAGAGTGCGGCGCCGAAGGGAGCGGGAAGCAAGCGCCGCCGCGCTCAGGTTCCAGCAATTCGGTGCACAACAGTTCGCCGGGGCAGGTTGCCTATCTCGACCGCGCCCGATTGAGCCGTGCGCCATGGCGTCGGCTGGGCCGTGCCCCCGACCGCAGAGGACCTCCAGGCCTGTCGGTCGAGAACAGGCGGCTTCGGGCGCATTGCGCCGGTCGCCGATGCGCAATGCCCAGCGATCGATAACCCCGCTACCCGAAGTTTCGAGAGACACGCGATCGACCTCGAGCTCGCTACCGGGGTCGGGCATGGTCGCCGTCGCCTGGTGTTGCAGGGTTGGACGGCTAGCTTAGCTAGGCGCCCATGGTTAACACCACGCGAAATCTGGCGCGGCCGCTGATCATCTGGTCGTAGGCTTCAGGGGCTTTTTCCAAGGGGAACTTCTCAATCATCGGACGGACTCCGGACAGGGCGCTGAATTGCATGGTGTCTTCGGAGTCGGGAGCGGTTCCCGAGGCCCATCCCCGAAGAGCCTTGCGGCCCATGATTAATTGAATGGGCGTCACGGCAATGGGATCAGCGCTGGCTCCCACCACCAGCAGTTCGCCGTTGGCGGAAAGACCATTAAACAGCGCTGACATGGCTTTGGCATCGGGCGCGGTTGCCAGAATGATGCGGGCGCCGCCGAACTTCTGCAACTCCGCCGCGGGATCGCCTGCGGCGGTGTCGACATAGTGGGCGGCTCCCAACGTTCTGGCCAATCCTTCCTTGTCCCTGCCGCGGCCAATGGCGAAGGTGCGAAAGCCCATCTGGCGCGCGTATTGGACGCCGAGATGCCCGAGTCCTCCGATGCCCTGGATGGCGACCAGATCGCCAGAGTGCGCTCCTGAATTGCGAAGCGCGTTGAAAACCGTGATGCCGGCGCAGAGCAGCGGTGCCGCATCGGCGGCCGGCAGGTCGTCGGGAATGGCGGCAACCGCTTCGGCGGGCGACACTACGTATTCGGCATATCCGCCGTCGTGGCTGATGCCGGTAATCTTCTCGTTGCGACAGTTGATGAAGTCGCCACGGCGGCAGGCATTGCAGGTAAAACAATGGCCGCCATGCCACCCGACGCCCGCCCGTTGGCCAGGCGTCCAGTTGGCAACGTCGGCGCCCACGCGGTCGATGCGGCCGGCGATCTCGTGTCCGGGAACGCGCGGGTATTCGATGCCGGGCCAATGACCTTCTTTGACGAGCGCGTCGCTGTGACAGATGCCGCAGGCCTCGACTTTAATTCGAACCTGATTGCGGCCGGGCTCGGGAATGTTTCGCTCGACCAGTTCGAAATTGCCGCCAGGTTTGCTGACTTGAACAGCTTTCATTTTTGACATGATGGTTCCTCATGGTTGCAGCACTGTGCGCGGGAATGGGGCGGAAAGAGCAACGCCCAACATCTGATGTAGGTGAATACGATAAGGACTCAGGCTGCTTCCATCGAACGGGAAACCGCCTGTTCGGCCGGCTCTTGGTGGCCCGCACGGAGTCGGGTCCCACCCGTTCGCGCACCACCTCCCCTCGGGCGGTCGGGCCCGCGTGGGGGCGCCCGAGTCGGCGGGATGGTTTTCGGCGGCCGGGAAGGCGCGACCCTTCGCTTCGGAAACGGGCACGGAGGCTGCTCCCGCGGGCGATCGAGAAACGGGACGGGTCAGCTTTTTTTCACTTCGCCTTCGAAGGAATGCTCGGGGCTGTGGCCAGGTTCGGGGAAATCACTATCGGCGCCGTCCTGCATGGGGTCGGGATTGCGATGCCCGAGCTGGCCTTGCATGGAGTTATTGCCTTCTTGCGTGCGTTCGTCAGGTTCCTGAGAACCCTTCCCACGGTCGGCATCATTGCGAAGGTGATCGCTGGCACTTTTGAGCATGGCAGGCCTTTCCGAGCGGTGTACGCTGTATCAAGATAATTACCCACTCAGGCTACGCCGAAAAGACCCGCCGGGCAATGATGGCAGCGATGTTCCTTCGTGCAAGTTGTTGTAATAGTTACCATTGGTAAATTTAATGGTCGATTAATGTGGTCTTGAATCTAAAATAAGACATGGTTAGCAAATTCAGGAAGCACTATCTGTTTGCCAGCGATTTCGATCAGACGTTGACTTTTAACGATACCGGTTACGTTCTGAGCGAATTGATTGGCATTTCGGTCGAGGAATTCGAACGCAAGGCTAAGGGCATGGCGAAGCTGAACCTGGTTCAGCAGGGTGCCGAGCTTTCCTACCTGCTGCTGCACGATCCGGAATTCCGCTCCCGTGTCCGCCGCAAGGACCTGATCGAGGCGGGCAAGCGCATTCGGCTGAAGGAGAACATCCAGCAAGTGTACGAGATACTGGACCGGCGGATCGAGGGATTCCACTTTGATTTTTATGTGATTTCGGCGTCGCCGGTGGAGGTGATCCAGTCGGCGCTCGAAGGGATCGTGCCGAAGGATCATATTTTCGGGACCGAGTTTGAGTACAAGTCCTCGGGCGAGATCGAAAGCCTCGTGCGCGCAACCGCTGGCTATGGAAAGGTCACGCGTCTGGACCAACTCGAGGAACAGCTCGGTATTCCGGCTGATCACATTGTTTATGTGGGCGACGGAAGTTCCGACATCCACGTCATGCTGCAAGTGAACCGGCGCGATGGTTTCACAATCGCCGTGTCGGAATCGAAACTGGTGGCGCAGATCGCCAAGCGCACCGTGCTCAGCGACAACGCACTGGCAACACTGGTGCCGATACTGGAGGACATCGCCGGCTGGCAGCGCACGCAGATCCGCCAATTATTCGATTCTTACGGCTTCCTCATTCAGGGATGGGATCGGGTGCAGACCGACTGGGTTACGCTGCGGCCGAGCGGTGGACTCGCGGAAAAGGCAACTGCGGCGGACTTGGTCTAGACGTCAAACCCTTCACGGCCGTGGTGCTGGCGATATTTGCCCTCTCCGGCGACTCGCAATAGATTGTGGCCGTCGCCGGGACCCGCCCGCCACCCAAGGAATGCGATCCGTGGGGTGCGCGGCGCTGGGGAAGGGCGCGTTCCATCCTAAGTTGCGGCCCGACCTCGGGCCGCCTATCGAAGAGGAGTCTGCGACCAGAAGGCTCCGCCGGGAAGAGCCGGGCGGGGGCGACGGCGCGAGTTGCCTGGTTCGGGGCAGGAAATGGGGGACGCGATCTGGGTGCGTGTCTCTGGCTTGAACGATGCTGGTTTGCAGGGGCTGGGGGGCCGCAAATTTTGGCAACTAATTTCCCGGTGACGGGTTCTTACAGGCTAAGGCGGAATCCTGTCGAAACCGTGATCGAGGCTTTCATGAAGATTGTCCGTATTGCTTTCCTGGCCGTTATGGCCGCTTCGCTGGCTGGATTGTCGCTGGCACAGCAGACTCAGCCACCGGAAGTGCCGCCTTCGTCGCAAGCCCAGCCATCGCCGCCCCTAGCGCAGGGAGCGTGGGTTCCACAAGGGATCGAGGCTTTGCGGCAAAGCGCGTCGTCGAAGACCGAGTTCACGCTGGACCACTCGATGCTGGTTTTTGCCTCGAAATTGAGCCCGGACAGCGATGACCTCCGGCGCGTTATCGCTGGCGTCAGTGGGATTTCCGTGCACAACTTCCGTTTCTCAGGGCGCTGGATTTACGATCCGCAAGCGCTCAGCGCGCTGAAGGACGAGTACCACGCGGCGGGCTGGACCCAGCTGATGAACAACCACGATAAGGACGGGGGAGCGACTAACCTCTGGATCCGCTACGAGAACAACGCCGTCACCAATATCGCGATTCTTTCGGCGCGCGCCAGTGAGGTGGATTTTTTCGTGGTGAGCGGGTCGATCAGTCCGGTCGATCTCTCCCATCTGGGCGGGCACTTCGGCATCCCCAAAATTGAAGGCGGCGTGACCGTGCCGAATACTCACCGCCCGTAGGGGCCGGAGCGTTCCTTGCCGGGGGCGGCGCGGCTTCTCTGTCGAGCGCTACCGACTCTTGGTTGCCGGTGCCACCTTGCGCAATTTTTCGCGAGCTTGCGTGGCCTCGTTGGTGCGCGGATAGCGCTGGATGACGTGCTTCAACTCCTGCGCGCCCTCGTCTTCCTTCCCCAGTTCGAGGAGGGCGAATCCCTTCTTCAGCTGGGCGGCGGCAGCTTTGTTTCCGCTGGGGAAATTCTGCAGAACCAGGTCATAGTTCGCGACCGCCTTCGGGTAATCGCCGGCTTTGTACTGAATTTCAGCCAGATAGAAATAGGCGTTCCCGGACAGGTCGGTGTTGGGATAGAACTTGATATAGTCACCGAACTCCTGAGTGGCCAGCGTATTGTTGCCTCCGTTGTAATCGCGCAGGGCATTGTTATAAAGCACGTCCGGTGCGGGCGCTTGCGCGATGGCCTGGGCCTGCTGCTGGGCTTGCGACTGCTGTGCCGCCAGTGACTGCTGCGCCGCCTGCATATCCTCGAACTGCTTGCTCAGCTTGGCGAGGCGGACCTTGAGTTCGTCCATGGTGTCGTTCAGGGCCTGAATCTGTCCGGAAATCTGATCGACTTGGCCGGCGCGATCCTGCTGCTGCTGGTTGATTGAGGTTTGCAAGCCGTTGATGGCGCCGGTCACTTTGTTCGCGGCGTCAGTGTTTTGCTCGAGCAGATTCTTCATGACGCCCATACGCTCGTCAAAGGACTGCTTCATTTGCGTCATCTGCTGCTGCAACTGTGTGACCTGAGTCTGCAGTTCGATGAAGTCCTTGTTGGCGGGGTAAGCGGGAATCACGCAGAGGGCCAGAAGGAGTGCCACGGCGAGTGCGACGCGATGGGATTTCATAGTTGTCCTATTGGATGTCAAAAGTCGGCGTAGCGTCCAGCGGTTGGACGGCTGAGGTGCCGTCCAACCGCTCGGCCGCTTATTTCTCATAAACGAAATGTCCGCGGCGGTTTTGCTGCCAGCAACTCTCGTTGGACTCGGTGCAGAATGGTTTCTCCTTGCCCATGGTCAGGGTTTTAATGCGATCGCCCGCCACGCCTGCCTGGATGAGCGCACTCTTCACGGCGTCCGCACGATTGGTGCCGAGAGCGAGGTTATATTCGGTCGAGCCGCGCTCGTCCGAGTGTCCCTCGACGGTGAAGCGGATGCCGCGATGCTGCTGCAGGAACTGCGCATCGCCTTGTAACGCGCCCTGCTGGTCGGGACGGATATCGTATTTATCGTAATCAAAATAGATATCCTTCACGTTTTGCGAAAACAGCTCTTCGTCGGTGGCGTTCGAAGTTACGGGCGGTGGAGCGGGGGCGGCGTTTACCGTAACGCGCGCCGTGGCATCCTGGGTTCCTCCCGAGCCTTTGGCGACGAGATGGTAGGTGGTCGAGTCGGAGGGAGTAACTTGACGGGACCCGCTGACCGCAACCGGGCCGATGCCGTCGATGCTGACGTCGGTGGCGTTGGTGGTCTGCCAGGTCAAGGTGGTTGATTGCCCGGCTTCAACCGTGTTGGGGTTCGCCGCCAGTGAGGCGGTGGGCGCCGCCAGTTGGGGCGGTGGGGGTGGGGGCGGGGGCGGGACTTTCTTGGCGCACGCGCCGAAGAACATAAGCATGAAAAATGCGAGCATCAGGGTGATCGATTTCCCCATCATCCGGATCGTTGGTTGCTTCACTGGTTTCTCCTTCTGTGCGCCCGCGTTGTGGCGGCAATGTAAAGGTTCACGGCAGGGCGCACGCTGGGCCAGCCGCAAAGCCGTTTTTCGCTTACAAAACCAAGTCTACTTCCAACTCCAGTTGGGCTGCGTGTTGGAGCCCTTGAAAGTCAACTGTTTCACATTGGTGCCGTCCGCCAGCATGGTCCATATCTGGTCGGTACCCGAGCGATGAGACTGAAAGACGATGTGCCGGTTATCGGGTGACCAGCAGGGAAAATCATTGCGCCCCGCGTCATGCGTGAGTTGTACCCACTGCTTGCTGGCGATGTCCATCATGTAAAGATCGTTCGCGCCCGGTTCTCCCGGACCATACTTGCGCGCCCAGGAAAAGGTGAGAAATTGTCCATTGGGCGACCAGTTGGGGGAGACCGCATAGCCTTGATCGGTGAGGCGCTGCACGTTGGTTCCGTCTGCCTCCATGGTGTAGATCTGCGGAAGCCCGGTGCGTCCGCTCACGAAAGCGATTTCCGAGCCGGTCTTCCGGTTCCACGTGGGAGAAATATCGGGACCGTGGTCGTTGGTCAAGCGGTGTGAGTTTCCACCGGAGCCATCGAGGACGAAAATGTTGGGATAGCCGTTGCGCGAGGAGGAGATCGCGATCTTGCTGTCGGGCGACCAGGAAGGCGATAGATTCATGCCGCCAAGCCGCGGGAAGGCGACCATGCGGTTGAGATCGAACGAGTACATCAGGATTTCCCAACTGTTCTTGGTCAGCGAGCTGAACGCCAGCCGCGAGCCGTCAGGCGAGATTCGCGGGGAGAGCGAAATGCTGCCCAGGTGCGTGACCTGCTGCTGATTCGCGCCGTCGTAGTCCATCATCCAGATTTCCTTGTGGCCGGTGCGTTCGCTGACGAAGTAGATCTTGCTTTCGGCGATGCCGGCCACGCCTCCACCCAGGCGAAAGATGATTTCGTCGGCGAAACGGTGCGCGATGACGCGTACCGCATCGCCGGTTGCGTTGTCGGAATATTGCTTGCCGAGTACCTGGGGCGACTTTTCATTCTTGACGTCATAGAGCCAGCCCTGCACGGTGACCTTGCCGGCGGCGGCGGCGAGGTTGCCGAAAGCCAGCATGGAAGTGTTCGGCGGGGGGGAGTTCCAGGCGGAGAAGTTGACCTCGGAGGGTTGTCCCGGCTCCTCTAACGGATAAAAGCTCTTGGAGACGAGGTCGAAGATTCCGGCGTTGTCGAGGTCGTTCCAGAGTACGTCATTGAAGGTCTTCAGCAGTTCGGTGTTGGTGGCATCGGGGGTCGAGGGTTTGAAGTCGGCAGCCGCCAGACGAACGCGCTCGACGCCCAGTCCGGTGCCGGTGCGAATCCAGTCCTGGGCGGGACTACTGGCTGCGAAAAGAAGCAGTGTGGCCACCGTGATTATAGCGTGACGACGAATTGGTCGAGCCGTGTTCCTCAATTGGTACTCCTGTTCAGGCGTTGGTCGTTGGCCGCCGTTTCCTGGCAAAACCCCGCGAGCCGGGCGCAGCTGGCGAGCAACGATTCGCGCTACCGTTTGTAGTCGAACCAAAACTCTACCGATACTTTGCTTCCCGAATAATCCGGCGGCAAGGGGCCGAAGGTGTCAATGCGCTGAAGTGCCCGGACCGCCGACTGATCGAGCGACGGCACCCCGCTCGACTGTTCGATCTCGATGCCTGACGGGTGACCGTCGCGCGCGATATCAAATGTCACATAAACCCGCTTTGCATCCGAGACTCGGGGGTCGACTTCGTACTTCAGCCAGCTTTCGGAAACCTTTCGCTGCACGGCTTGGACGTACCACGAAAAACGGCTGCCGAAATCGCCGCCACTTCCGGTAAACCCGAAGCCACCCTTCGCGCCGCCCGCGCTCATGGTGTAGGGGCCGCCCGCCGGGCCGCCCTCGCCGTAGGGGATTTGATTCGACGCGGGCATTTCGGGTTCCGGCTTGCGTTCGGTCGCAGTCTTGACGGGCGCGGGTTTCACCTTGGTCTTGGCGCTTTTGTCGGGAATCGGAATCGCTTCCGGTTCTTTCTCCTCGACCGTGGGCTGCGACTTGGACAGACCCTTGGATTCGGTTGCCAGCACGCTCGTTGTCTGGACGGGGTTGGCGGGCAAGGGAATCGCGCTCACCAAAGTCGCTCCCATGGCATCTCCGCCACCGCCGCCGCCCCAGCCTTCGCCGCGGAGGCTGTGAATGAAGGTTGCGTAGAGCACGACGAAGGCCGCGAAAGCCAGATGGAGGCCGAGCGACCAGGCCAGCGGCCGGCGAAGTTGCGCGTGCTCGGCATAGATGTCGCGATCGTGCATAGCGTGATCAGTGACGGCCGCCATGGCTGTCCATGGGTTGCGTGACGATGCTTACGTTGCTAATGCCAGCCTGCTTAATGGCGTCCATGACGGTCGCGAAGGCGCCGAAGGGAACGTCTTCGTCGGAACGCAGAAAGATCGACTGGTGTTGCGGGTCGCGAATCTTCTTCTTGAGTGTCGCACCAATCTGGTTGATATTGATGGGATCGTTGCCGAGAAAGACTCTTTGCGATTTGTCGATGCTGATGACGAGGCGCTCTTCGGTGATCTCTTTGACCGTGCGGGTGTGCGGCACGTTCACTTCGATCCCGGACTGCAGCACCGGCGCAGTTACCATAAAAATGATGAGCAGGACCAGGACGACGTCCACCAGAGGCGTGATGTTGATATCGGCAAGTGCCGACTGGGTTCGTCCGTTCGAAGCGGTGAAGGCCATCAGCGCCGGGCCTCGGTGACTTGCGCTGCCGACTGGAGCTCGAGGGCCTGGCGCTCCACCAAGTTGAGCAATTCAAGCGTGAAGTCGTCGTTGCGCGAGGCCATTTCGCGAATGGAGCCAACAATCAGGTTATAGGCGATTACGGCCGGGATCGCGGCCGCCAAGCCCGCGGCGGTGGTAATCAGGGCCTCGGAGATTCCCGGAGCGACGGCCCGCAAGGTGGCGGCGCCGGCAGCGCCGAGTCCGTGGAAGGCGTCGATGATTCCCCACACTGTGCCGAACAACCCGACAAACGGGGTAACCGCGGCGGTAATCGCAAGCCACGGCATATTCCGTTCGAGGCGCGTGATCTCTTCCGACGACGCGATCTGCATGGTGCGTTGAATGGCGACCAGGTTGTGGATGCCGCCGGTCATTCCCATCTGGCGTCTGAACTCGGCCACTGCACCTTCAAAAAGGCCGACGAGCGGGCTGGGGCGAAACTGTTCGGCGACCGCAGCGATGTCTTGCAGCCGTTGCGCTTTGCGCAGGGCGCGGACGAAGCGCTCGCTCTGCAGCCGCGCCCGGCGGATCAGTCGCCACTTGGAAAGAATCACTGCCCAGGAGAGCACGCTGAAGGCGAGCAGCAGAAGCAGTACGGTTTTGGCCACCGCACCGGTCTGAAGGACGAGATCTACGATTTCGCCGCCGGCAAATGAGAGGAGGACGGAAGAAAAATGCATCGGTTTAGGGAGAACCCTGCCTAAGATTATAGACTAGGGTAACGGTGGGATCGGCGCCGGTACCGCATCCGTCAATGGAGGCCGCGGGGCGCTGCAGTGCACTCCTGCTGAAGCAGCCCCGGGCGCGAATTCTACGGGCTGGGAATCACCGCTTGCGCAACGTTGGAATAGCCACTCTCTTGACCTTCTGAATTAACCTCGGTTGCGACGTAATAATAGGTAGTCCCGGAGGCAACGGTATTGTCGGTGTAGCTGGTCGACGGATCCAACGACGTATTGATCATGGTGTAGGGGCCACCCGAGACCGTGCCGCGGTAGACGTTGTAGCCCACGGGATTGCCGTTTCCGGCTTTCCACGAGAGATCGACGTAATGCGAGTCTTGGGCCACGCCGGTACCCGTTAAGTTTTCGACGGTGGGCGAATTCACCGCGTTACTGATGAAACCCGCCTTGGCCGAAGCCGTACCCGAGGCATTGGGCGTGAACTGAATGGTGACGGGCAGGCTATTTCCGGGCTGAATCGTTACCGGAAGGTCGAGGCCGACAATTACGAACTCCGAGCTCGTCGACCCGTCCGAAGAGATGGTCACTTGCTGGTTCGAGGCGCTGAGGGTGGCCTGCAGGCTGGCGTTTGATCCCACCGGGACGTTGCCGAAACTGAGGGTTGCCGGAGACACCTGCAGTTCGGGTCCGGACTGGCCGGCGACGCCTGTTCCGGCCACTTCCATTTTCAGCGGAGAATTCGGGTCGTTGCTGTCGACGATCACCACGCCCTGGGTCCAGCCTACGGCCGTCGGGGTGAAGGTAATCGTCAACTGAAGGCTCGCCCCGGGCTTGAGAGCCATCGGAAGCTGCAGGTCGCCGACCATGAAAGGGCTGCCCTGTTCGGAGATGGAACGGATCCGCAGGGTTTTTTCCCCGGTGTTGGTAAGCTGGAAGGCAAAGGACTTGGAATCGCCGATTTGGACCTTGTCGAAGCCATGCTGGCAAGGCTGGCAACGAAGTTGTTGCGCCCACGTGGTCGGGGGCGCCAGTAGGCACAGTACCCATGCGAGTACGAAAAAGGGGAGGCGTCGCATGGACTTATATTCGCTATTTGCCGGGCATCGGGGCAAAATCAGTAGTACATTTCGCCAACCCACTAGTACCTGCTCGGGCAACGTTAGGACTTGACTTCGTGCGGGCCGATTCGGCCGAGTATGCTATGCTGCGCCTAAATTTGGAGCGCGGCGTGCGTTGCCGATCGTAGACTGAGAGTTTGGTTGCGGATCCGGCGGTACCGGAAAGCGAAGCGGAGACCTTGTGCTGGGCGAACTTCGGCTCGAAAATTACGCGGTGATCGACAATGTCGTAATCGAGTTCGCTTCGGGTCTGAATCTGTTGACGGGCGAGACCGGGGCGGGAAAGTCGATTCTGATAGACGCACTTGGATTGCTGCTGGGGGAAAAAGCATCCTCCGACGTGATTCGCACCGGCGCCGAGCGCGCGGTGGTGGCTGCGGTGTTTGAGAGCGATGGCCAGGCGGCGCGGTCGATCGAAAACATCCTCGAGCGAAACGGCCTGGATGGGGAAAACGGCTCGCTGATTCTCCGGCGCGAGATTGCCCCCGGGGGCAAGGGGCGCGTATTCATTAACAATCAGCCGGCAGCCGTCGCGGTGCTAAAACAGATTGCACCCCATTTGGCGGTGATCCACGCGCAGAACGAGTCTCTTGTGAACTTCAATGCCGCGGCGCGGCAAGACCTGCTTGATGTTTACGCCGGCGTCGAACTCCAAGAAGTGTCGGCGGCGTTTGCCCGCTGGCAGAGGATTCGAGAGCGCATCCGAGAACTCGAGCAGGACGAGCAGGAGCGCGGCCGGTTGCTCGACCTGTGGAATTTTCAGTGTCGCGAGATCGAGGAGGCGCGTCTGCGGCCGGGCGCCGATAAGCAGGAAGATGAGCAACTGGAGGCCGAGAAGCGCGTCCTGGCCAACGCCGAGAGAATTTATGCTGCGGCCGTCAGCGCCTTCGACCTGCTCTACGAAGGTAACGCTTCCGCGTCCTCGACGCTGCGCGCGGCGCAAAAGCATATCGAAGAACTGTCCCGTTATGAGCCGAAGTTTCAGGAGGCGCTGGGAGCTCTCGAATCGATGCGCATCAGCGTGGATGATGTAGGCGCGACGCTGCGCGATTATGCGGGTGCAATTCAGGCATCGCCCGAGCGCCTCGCCGAGATCGAACAGCGCCTGGCGGTCCTCGACCGTCTGAAGCGCAAGTATGGGCCGACACTGCAGCAAGTCATTGCGTTTGGCGAGGATATCCGTCGCAAGCTCTCAGAGATGGAGAATAAAGATCAAGTGTTACTTGAGTTAAGGGCGGAGCTGGCGGTGGCGGCGGACGATTATCGCAAGGCGGCCGGCAGTGTCTCGCGCAAACGCAGCGAGGCGGGGCGCAAACTCGAGAAGGTGGTAGAGGCGGAGATCAACGATCTGGCCATGCGCGCCAGCTTTCGCATTGCAGTGGAAGAGGCTGGCGGAGACAGTGAAGGCGAGGGGCATTGGACAGCCTCGGGCCTCAACCATGTTGTCTATCGTATCTCGACCAACGCGGGCGAGGTCATGCGTCCGCTCGAACAAATCGCCTCGGGCGGCGAGCTGTCGCGCGTCATGCTGGCGTTGCGGGCGAGCATCGCAGCGGGACCGGACGCGGCGGGCAGTGGCAGGAAGAAGCTGGCGCCGGCGCAGCGTACGCTGGTGTTCGACGAAATCGATACCGGTATCGGCGGCCGCGCTGCCGAGGCTGTGGGCAGGAAATTGAAAGCTCTCTCCAAAGGCAACCAGGTGCTTTGTGTCACGCACCTTCCGCAGATCGCAACCTTTGCCGATCATCATTATGTCATCGAGAAGCGCGAAGCCGCGGGCCGCGCGAAAACCTCTGTCCGCCGGATCACCGGGGAGGAACGCACCGAAGAAGTGGCGCGGATGCTCTCCGGGGCGAAGTTGACAGACACCTCGCGGAAGCATGCAGAGCAGATGATTAAGGCGAACGGGTGACGAGGTGCGGCCGGCGGATTGCGATCGATGCACCGAATCAAGGGCCCTGATGGCGGGCTCGATGCCGTACGGATTGCTGAAGGCACTCTCAACCGACTCCCCGTTCACCTGCATGTTTTCCCCGTCCGGTGCTAATCCTCACATCCTCAAAGGCTTACATTGACCTTGGGGTGCATCTTTCGATACCCTTAGAGCATCTTTTCCAAAGAGAACGAGTACCCTAGTGGGTGGGGGATGCGATTTTGTCTAAGACTGGGAACCTGAACACGAAGACGTTGTTGCTGTTGAAGCCGCGCGGATTCTGCGCGGGCGTGGTGCGGGCGATCGACATTGTGCGGATTGCTCTCGAAGCTTTTGGGCGTCCGATTTATGTGCGCAAGGAGATTGTTCACAACCGGTTTGTGGTTGAGGAACTGCAACAAAAGGGCGCGATTTTTGTCGATAGCGTGGATGAGGTACCCGAGGGCGAACGCGTGATCTATAGCGCCCACGGGGTTTCTCCGGAGGTACGAGAGCACAGCAAGATGCGGAAGTTGCGGGTCATCGACGCTACCTGTCCCCTGGTCACTAAGGTACACGTGGAGGCGGTGAAGTTTGCCAAGGAAGGCTATTCGCTGATTCTGATCGGACACCGCGATCATGATGAAGTGATTGGTACGCTCGGCGAAGCACCGGCCGTGACTCAGGTGGTCGGCTCGCCGGCCGAGGTTGCCTCGGTCACTTTGCCTGATCCGAACCGGGTGGCATATTTGACCCAGACCACGCTCAGCCTCGACGAGACGCGCGACATTATTGCGGCCTTGCGCAAGCGTTTCCCGAACATCAAGGGTCCGGCGGCGCAGGATATTTGCTATGCCACAGAAAACAGGCAAGTTGCTGTCAAGCACGTGGCTTCCGATGCAGATCTGCTGTTGGTCGTTGGCTCCGACAATAGTTCCAATTCCAAGCGCCTGGTGGAGGTGGCTCGCAGTTTGGGCACTCCGGCGCATCTAATCGATGATTGCAATAACATTCGGCAAGAGTGGCTGAATGGCGTCAATACGGTGGCCCTGACCGCGGGAGCATCGGCTCCCGAGCATCTGGTGGAGGAGGTTGTCCAGTACTTGGCGGGACAGGGTTTTGGTGACGTGCAGGAGCTTGAAATCATGCCGGAAAATGTTCGTTTTGGATTGCCGCCCGAGATTGTGGAGACGATCGCCTCGGCGCCGGCCGTAGCCGTGCAGTCGTGAGTTCAGTCTGGGAGTAATCGATGGAAGAGTCTTCCCCCTTAGGTTCGGCCGCTGCGCCGCAGATGCGATTTGGAAGGATTGATGACCTGGGAAGCCGGGTCGCCGTGGCCGTTGACGCGGCTCGCAATTACCTTTTTTCCCAGCAGCACGAACAGGGTTACTGGTGCGGAGAACTGGAGGCCGATACCACCCTCGAATCCGACTATATCCTGTTGCATACGCTGCTCGGCACCGGCAACGAGGAGCGATTTCGGAAGGCGGCTCGCTACATTCTGAACCACCAGAACGAAGATGGCGGTTGGAGCATCTATGCCGGCGGGCCCTCCAACGTCAGCGCTTCGGTGAAGGCCTATTTTGGACTGAAACTGGCTGGCTATAGCGCCGACGATCCCGTTCTGGTGCGGGCGCGCAACAAGATTCTCGAGCTCGGTGGAGTGACCGAGGTCAATACTTTTACCAAGATCTATCTCTGTTTTTTCGGTCAGTACGATTACGATGCCGTGCCCGCGATTCCACCCGAGATCGTGCTGTTCCCCAATTGGTTCTGGTTCAATATCTACGAGATTTCTTCCTGGTCGCGCGCCATCCTGGTGCCGCTGTCAATTTGCTACGCGAAGAAGCCGTTCAAGAAAATTGCCGACGAAATGGGAGTGGAAGAACTCTTTGTCGGCGGCCGCGACAAATCGCGCATGCACTTGCACTGGGCTTCGAGGCTGGTATCTTGGCGCAACTTCTTCCTCGTGCTCGACCGGATTATCCACTGGTCGGAGCGGGTCCATATCCGCCCGCTGCGGTCGATTGCGCTGCGAAAAGCCGAGAAGTGGATGCTCGAGCGCTTCGAGATGAGCGACGGTCTGGGCGCCATCTATCCCTCGATGATGAACGCCATCATCGCCCTGCGCTGCTTGGGATATTCGGTCGATGACCCGCAATTCATCCGCGCCATGGACGAGTTTGAGAAACTCGGAATTGAAGAAGGGGACACGTTCCGCATGCAGCCCTGCATGTCCCCGGTTTGGGATACGGCTTACGCCCTGTTTGCCCTGGGAGAGGCGGGGGTGCCGGCAACCGACCCGCGGCTGGTGAAATGCGCCGACTGGATCCTGCAAAAGCAGGTGCGAAAGCCGGGGGACTGGAAGATCAAGAACCCGAAAGGGGAGCCGGGCGGCTGGTACTTTGAATTCAACAACGAGTTCTATCCCGACGTGGACGACAGCGCCATGGTCTGCCTCGGCCTCAGCCGGGTCGAGCATCCGAACGGTCGCTATCAGGCGGAGTCGGTGCAGCGGGCGATTGACTGGATCCTGTCGATGCAATGCAGGAACGGCGGTTGGGCGTCGTTTGACAAGGACAACGACCGCATGGTTTTCCAGTACGTGCCGTTTGCGGATCACAACGCCATGCTCGATCCCCCGACGGTTGACATCACGGGACGCATTCTTGAGTGCCTGGCGAGTTACGGATACAGCCAGAGTCATCCGGCGGTGCAGCGGGCCCTGACGTTTATCCGTAACCAGCAGGAGCCGGATGGAAGCTGGTTCGGACGCTGGGGCGTGAACTACATCTACGGCACGATGCAGGTACTGCGCGGCTTGGAAGCGATGGGCGTGGACCGCAACGATCCCATGATTCAGCAGGCGGCGGAGTGGATGCGATCGGTGCAGAATGCCGATGGCGGTTGGGGAGAGACGGTCGGATCTTACGACGAGCCGAACCTGCGCGGGCAGGGCGAGAGCACGGCTTCGCAAACCGCATGGGCGATCATGGGGTTGCTCGCCGTGGGCGACACCCGCAGCGAATGTGTGGCCCGCGGCATGGCGTATCTTCTGCGTACGCAAAATAAGGATGGTTCATGGAACGAACGTCTGTACACCGGAACCGGTTTCCCGCGCGTGTTCTATCTCATGTATCACCTGTACCGCGAGTATTTCCCGCTGATCGCGCTCACGACCTATTCCAAGGTGATGGCGGAGAAGAGCAAGAGTTAGCACTCAGCACTCGGCATGCAGCGGAAACAGAGCGGATTCTGTGAACCGGAAAACTGAATGCTGAGTGCTGAATGCTCGCCTTGGTTACCGGCGCCACCGGATTTCTGGGTAGTCATGTTGCGCGCGTCCTTTTGGAACAAGGAGCGCAGTTGCGCCTCCTGGTGCGTCCGACGAGCGATCTGCGCAACCTGGAGGGCCTGAAGGCCGATTCCGTCGTCGGCGACCTGTGCGATCCGGCGTCGATTGCCAAGGCTGTGGCCGGCTGTGAGGTGGTATTTCACGTGGCGGCCGACTACCGGCTGTGGGTGCGCGATCCGGGCGCCATGTATCGGGCGAACGTGGAGGGGACACGCTGGTTACTGGAAGCAGCGCGACAGCATGGCGTGCGGCGCGTGATATACACGTCGAGTGTGGCCACCATGGGTTTTCTTTCGCGTTCCAACCAGGCGACGGTGGCCGACGAACGGAGTCCAGTGGCCATCGCCGACATGATCGGTCCCTACAAGCGTTCGAAGTTTATGGCGGAACAGGTGGCCATCGATGCCGCGCGATCGGGCGTCGACGTGGTGATCGTGAATCCGACGACGCCCATCGGCGAGCGCGACATCAAGCCTACGCCGACGGGGCGGATCGTCGTGGATTTTCTGAAACAAAAATTCCCGGCCTATGTGGAAACGGGATTGAATCTGGTGGATGCGACGGAGTGCGCCCGCGGCCATGTGCAGGCGTGCGAGAAGGGAAGATCGGGCGAACGCTACATTCTGGGCGGAGAGAATTTAACCCTGAAGCAGATTCTCGATCGACTGGGCGCGATCACCGGATTGAAATCGCCGACGGTCAAGTTGCCCTATGTTTTCGCGCTGGCGACCGGAGTCGTCGATGAACTGGTCACCGGGAGGCTCCTCGGTCGCGAGCCGCGCGCGACCATCGACGCCGTGCGCATGGGGCGCAAAATGATGTTTGTGAGTTCGGCGAAAGCGGAACGGGAACTGGGCTGGCGGTCGTTGCCGGTCGATGGCGCCTTGCGGCGTGCGGTCGAATGGTTCCGTGGCCATGGCTATGTCTAGAATCGCCATGATTGCCGCGCTGGAGCGAGAGGTGCGACCGCTGATCCGAGGCTGGAAAATGAGGATGATCGAACACGACGGACGGCAATATCGGCTGTTCGCCAAGGGCGAAGCGGCGCTGGTGTGCGGCGGAATGGGAGCGGCAGCGGCGCGGCGCGCGACCGAAGCGATCATCCGGGAAGAGCGTCCGGAACGTGTCCTCTCCGTCGGTTTTGCTGGAGCCGTGGACGATGCTTGGCAAGTCGGGCATGTTTTTGAGCCGCGCACGGTGATTAACGCCACCGACGGCGTCCGCACCGACACCGGCGCGGGTGCGGGCATCCTGGTGAGTACCGCCACCGTGGCGGATAAGTCGCAGAAAATTCGCCTGGGCAACGCCTTCGAGGCGAATGCCGTGGATATGGAAGCCGCCGCCGTGGCGCAAGGAGCGGAGGCGCGGGGAGTGGAGTTCGGGGCACTGAAATCGATCTCCGATGCTGCCGATTTCAAACTGCCTGCCATGGATCCATTTGTCGGTGACGACGGAAACTTTCGCGCGCTCGGGTTTGCCGCTCATGTGGCAGTGCGCCCCTGGCTATGGTGGACTACGTTTGCTCTCGCGCGAAACAGCGCGAAAGCGAGCCATAACCTGTGCGCGGCGCTCGCCAGCTATCTCGGCCGGGACGCTTCGCCGCGCAGCCAGGCAGACGACCAGTCTCCGCCGTCTAGCGGGAAGCAGAGGGATGTTGCCTACAGCCAACCGGAAGGGAAACCATAACCCCGCCATGACCATTGCGCGACCGCTAACCGTCGAAAGCGAAACGCTCGGGATTCCGTCTGTGATGCGGGCGGTGGTCTATCGCGGCCTAAACGATGTGCGTTTGGAACAAGTGCCGGTGCCGGCCATAGAATCGGGTGAACTTCTGCTGCAGGTCCACACTTGTGGCATCTGCGGGACCGATCTCAAGAAGATTGCCACGGGCTCTCACTCTGCACCGCGTATTTTTGGTCACGAGACCGCGGGCGTGGTGGCCAGAGTTGGGGAAGGCGTGCAGAACTTCAACGTTGGCGATCGGGTGGTGGTGTTTCATCACATTCCCTGCGGACAATGCTATTACTGCCGCCAGAAGACCTTTGCGCAGTGTGCGACCTACAAGAAAGTGGGCTGCACGGCTGGCTTCGAACCCTCCGGAGGAGGATTCGCCGAGTACGTTCGGGTGATGAACTGGATTGTTGAGAAGGGAACGGTGCGTATTGCCGATGGAATCAGCTTCGAGCAAGCCAGTTTTGTCGAGCCCGTCAATACCTGCATCAAAGGTATAGAGACGCTCCGCTTGCGGACGGGCGAGACTGTGCTGGTGATCGGGCAGGGCCCGATTGGCCTGATTCTGGCCAATCTGGCCAAGCGGGCGGGGGCTCGCGTGATTACTTCCGATTTGTATCCGGCGAGGCTTACAATAGCCAATAGCTTCGGCCTAGAATATACAGTTGACGCGTCGAAGGCTGACGCCGGAGAAGCGGTGCGCGCTATGACCGAAGGGCGTGGGGCGGACGCTGTGATCTTGGCGGTCGGCGGAAACGGTCTGATCCGGCCGGCCATGGACATGGCGCGTCCCGGAGGTCGCGTGCTGCTGTTTGCGCAGACGGCGCGGGGCGAAGCGACGATCGATCCGGCGGCAGTGTGTGTGGACGAGAAGGCTTTGTTGGGTTCCTACAGTGCATCGGTTGAATTACAGGAGGAGTCAGTGCGGTTCGTCATGAACCGTGAAATGGATCTGGAACGGCTAATCAGCCACCGTTTCCCGCTCAAAAGCGGTGTGGAAGCGCTGAATCTGGCTGCCCATCCCCAACCGGACTCGATGAAGATCATCATCCAACCGGGCAGCGCAGAGGCCCCCGGCGCGGCCGGTGTTCGCGCCCTGGGGCAGAGGGCGTGGGAAGGAAACCAACTGTGAATGGCAAGATGACGGCAGCCGTCCTCTACGGCAAAGAAGATATCAAGATCGAAAAAGTACCCATCCCCCGCGTGGGCGAAGGTGAAGTCCTGGTGAAGGTCCATGTGGCTCTCACCTGCGGCACGGATTTGAAGGTGTATCAGCGCGGCTACCATGCCCGCATGATTGTGCCGCCTGCATTGTTCGGGCACGAGCTGGCCGGCACCATCGAGGAAGTTGGCGACGGCGTCCGGGGCTTCAAGAAGGGCATGCGCGTGGTCGCCCTCAACTCGGCTCCCTGCGGCATGTGTTTCTATTGCTCGAAACACCAGTTGAACCTCTGCGAAGACTTGTTGTTCAACAATGGCGCCTATGCCGAGTACATTCGGATTCCGCGGCGCATTGTCGAGGCCAACATGCTTGTCGTGCCCTCGAATGTGACTTTCGAGGATGCGGCGATGACCGAGCCGCTGGCCTGTGTTCTGCGTGGCCTGCACGAAACCGGAGTCGAGATCGGCGACACCGTGGCCGTGATTGGTGGCGGACCGATCGGCCTCATGTTTGTGCAAGTCGCGAAGGCGATCGGCTGCAACGTGGTGGCGGTCGTCAAGCGCGATTCGCAGGTCTCGCTGGCGCGCAAGAAAGGCGCACATGAGGTGGTGCAGATCACTAAGGTAAAAGATCCGGTGGAGGCGGTGCGCGAATTGAGCCCGGAACGGCGTGGCGCGGACGTAGCCATTGAGGCCGTGGGGCGTCCCGAAGCCTGGGAGTGGGCCGTGCAAATGGTGCGCAAGGGCGGCACCGTGAATTTCTTTGGCGGCTGCGCCGCAGGAACCAGGGTGCAGCTCGACACCAATCGCTTGCACTATTCGGAAATCACCCTGAAAGCGACGTTTCATCACACTCCCGAAACGGTGCGTCGCGCCTTCGGTCTGATTGCCGAGAAGAAAGTTTGTGGCAACGACTACATTACCGGCGAGGCACCGCTTTCGCGCTTGCAGGATGTGCTGCGCCACATGCTAAACCGCAACGGAGATATCAAGACGGCAATTATTCCGGGGCACTGATCCGCGATGGCCGCCGGGCGGGCGTCGCGCGAGCCGCTCGTTCTGCCGAACCCGGGAGCTGCGGCGGCCGAGGATTTCGCACCGTCCGGGCCGCGCGATAGTGCCCGGCACCCCGCGAACACGTAAGGTTCCGATGACAACTGCTGCGAGCCATCCCCCGACTGTGACGCCCAGTTCTGGCTGGAGGGCGCTGCCCCCGGAGTATGCCATCCCCGAGCAGGCGCCCTCCTCGCCCGATGCCCGCGAATATTGTCGCCGGCTGGCGCGTTCGCATTACGAAAACTTCTCCGTTGCCTCGTGGTTTCTGCCGGCGCGCCTGCGCCAGCACTTCTTTAACGTGTATGCCTATTGCCGCATCTCGGATGATCTGGGCGACGAGGTCGGCGACCGGGCCGCGTCTTTAGAACTGCTGGATCAGTGGGAGACGGAATTGAACGCCTGCTACGACGGTCATCCGCGGCATCCGGTATTCGTGGCCCTCGCCGACACCGTGCGCCAGTTTGAAATTCCGAAATATGAATTCGCGGATTTGCTGACCGCGTTCCGCCAGGACCAACGGATCACTCGCTACGAAACCTTCGGTGATCTGCTCGAGTACTGCCGGTATTCGGCAAATCCGGTCGGGCATCTGGTGCTTCGCCTCTGCGGGTATCGCGATGCCGAGCGGCAGCGGCTTTCCGATTACACCTGTACGGCGTTGCAACTTGCCAACTTCTGGCAGGACGTTAGCGCGGACTTTCACAAGGGACGCATCTATGTGCCGCTCGAAGATCTGCGACGGTTCGGGGTGAGCGAGCAGACGATCCGCGACGGCGAAAACACTTCCGCGTTCCGCTCCATGATTGCATTTGAGGTCGGACGGGCGCGGGAATGGTTTCGGCAAGGCTTGCCACTGATCGCTACGGTCAACCGGGAGTTGGCAGTTGATCTCGACCTGTTCAGCCGCGGTGGCCAGGAGATCCTGACGGCCATCGAGCGCCAGCGCTACGCGGTCCTTGGCCGGCGGCCCGCTATTTCGAAGACCCGGAAACTTGCGCTTGTTGGCCGTGCCGCGCTGGCCAAGCTCCTGGGGAAGGGCAGATGAGCAGCGCCGTGGGAAATGCGCCATTGCAGTTTGCGCCGACCGCTTCTCAGCTCGAGGTGGCCTACTCCGTCTGCCGGAGTATCGCGCGCGCCGCGGCCAAGAATTTCTACTACGGCTTTGCCGTGCTTCCCCGGCGGAAGCGCAACGCGTTGAGTGCGGTGTACGCCTTTATGCGCCGCTGTGACGATATCGCCGACGACACTTCCCTGAGTGCCGACGATCGCTATAACCGGCTTGCGGAGTGGCTGGATGGAGTGCATCGCGCTTTCGCGGCCCAGCCAACGGACGATCCGGTGCTGCTGGCGCTCACCGATGCGCAGCGCACGTACCAGATTCCGATTGGACTTCTCGACCAGCTCGCCTTCGGTACGGCGGCGGATCTGGAACAGAATCCGCCCCAACTCACCGGCGCGGCGCCGCTGGTTGCGCGTTACCAGACATTTGAACAGTTGCGCCAGTATTGCTACGGTGTGGCGTCGGTGGTGGGATTGGTGTGCATCAGGATTTTCGGATACCGCGACCCGGCCGCTGAGCCGCTCGCCGAACGCTGCGGCCTGGCCTTTCAGCTCACCAACATTATTCGCGATGTCCAAGAAGACGTGGCTATGGGCCGGGTCTATTTTCCGCAAGAGGATCTCGCGCAGTTTGGTCTTTCCGCTTCCGATCTTCTGGCCGCCGGATCGTCCGCGCCGAACGTCGATGTGGCGCGCATCCGTCCGCTGCTGGCGATGGAGGCTGACCGCGCTCGCGAGTGCTATCGCGCCGGCGAGGAACTGATCCCGCTGGTGAGCGAAGACAGCCAGCCCGCCCTGTGGGTATTGATCACCATCTATCGCCGCTTGCTGGAAAAGATCGCGGCGAATCAGTACGAAGTCTTCAGTGAACGTATCCGATTGACGGTTCCCGAAAAGCTTGCCGTGATGGCAAAGGGAATCCTGAAGCGTCTGATGTGATGCCCACCTCGAGCGATCCCAATGCGACCCGACCTCCCACCGTTGCCATTGCCGGAGGGGGCCTCGCCGGTCTCGCCTCGGCATGCGCCCTGGCCGAGTCCGGGTTTCGCGTCACGCTGTTCGAGCGGCGCCCGTACCTGGGAGGGCGAGCTTCCTCCTATCAGCATCCCGGCACCGGCGAAGTGGTCGATAACTGCCAGCATGTTCTATTTGGCTGTTGCACCAATCTGATTGATTTCTACCAGCGGATCGGTGTGGAGAAAAATATCCGCTGGTACGAGACGATGACGTTCGTCGAGCCGGGTGGGCGCAGTTCGGTTCTGGAAAGATCGTTTCTTCCCGCTCCCTTGCATACCACCCCGTCGTTTCTCTCGTTTCCCTTTCTCGATGCGTCGGACAAGTTAGCGATTTCCCGTGCCATGGCGGCTCTGATTCCCGCGCCCGCGCGCGATAACGGTGAATCTTTCCTCGACTGGCTTCACCGTCATAAACAGACCGGGAACGCGATTGAACGTTTCTGGAAACCGGTATTGGTCAGCGCCCTCAGCGAGGATCTGGAACTGGTATCGGTCGCCTATGCTGGCCAGGTGGTTCGCGAGTCGATGAAATCCAAAAGAGCAAGGGAGATGGGAATTCCCACCATTCCGTTGACCGAACTGTACAGTTCGGCCGCCGATTACATTTCCGCGCGCGGCGGTGCGATTCGATTCCGCTCCGGCGTTGAATCCTTTCGCGCGCAGCCATCCGAGGTTCGCGTGACGGCAAACGGAGTGGAGGAGGAGTTTGACTACCTGGTGCTGGCCGTTTGCTTCGACGGGCTGGGGCGCATCCTGCCGAAGACCGAAACCGCGGCGCCGTTGCTCGCCATGTTGGGGCAATTCCGGACCTCTCCGATTACCGGGATCCACTTGTGGTTTGACCGCGAGATCAGTGAGCTGGATCATGCCGTGCTGCTCGATCGAACCATCCAGTGGATGTTTCATAAATCGCGTCTGATCCAGGCTCGCCAGGCGGGATTAGGGGAGAACGGGAACGCCAGCTATGTGGAACTGGTGGTCAGCAGTTCGAAAAGCCTGGTCGAGAAAGGGAAAACGGAGATCGTCGACCTGGCGGTCGCCGAACTGCGCGAGTTCTTTCCGGCGGCCCGCGAGGCGAAGCTGGTGAAATCAACCGTGGTGAAAGAACTCAACGCCACGTATTCGCCGCGTCCGGGAATTGACCGGTATCGGCCCAACTCGGGGACGGCCTGGCCGCGCGTCTTGCTGGCCGGCGATTGGACCGCCACCGGTTGGCCGGCCACCATGGAGGGCGCGGTGCGCAGCGGTTACCTGGCGGCGGAGGCCGTTTCGCGAGTGGCCAGGGTCGGCAGCGCCAGATTCCTCGTGGCCGATCTTGCCCCCAGTGGCTTGATGAGGCTGTTTGGATGAGATCGACATCCTGGACGGGAAACGCTCTAGGATCCAGCGGCTCTCATTTTTTCCCTTAACGGCTCGTTATCACAATAAACCCGCCATTCCGTGACTCTTCCCTGGTTGACGAGTGCTCGGAACACGGCTGGAGTCTCCCATTGGTTTTCCGGTTGCAGGGTCGCGCTCTTGGGGACGAACGTGCCTCCGGCGCTGCCGAGCATAAGGATCAGGTTCCCGTCGGAGACAATCTGATCGACCCGGATCCAATAGTCGGGCACTATCCTGAAGTATGCCTGCCATCCACCGCGCATGACTGCAGCCGGGGCCCGGTTCCCCAGTGAATCCACGAACACGTGGTCACTCGACATCAGCTCGGTCAAGCCGTCGGTATCATGGGCGTTGATCGCCCGGACAAACTTCTCGGCGATCTCGGTCGCCGCAGCGGTGTCTGTGTCCATGGGAAATTCCCCCTGCGATCGGCGCGGTTTTCCTGTTCTCCCTGGCCGGTCTTGATCTTGCGGTCCGGCTCTGGACCTGGAAAACGGACCCATTATAAGCCCTTCATTTATGGCATCGCACCGCAGTCTGCACGAGGTGGACGATCGGCACCGCTCGGCAAGGGAGGAATGGATGCGGCGGGAAACTTGAATTACTTCAGTTTTCCATTCGCGGTTACTTTGATGCCATCCTCAAGAATCTTCGCGCAAGGTACGATCTAATAAAGATGTCGAAGCACATTCCAGTGGAAGCCGATCGCCGCCGCACTCCGCGGTTCAGTTGCGGCGGTCACGCCAAGGTGGTTTGCCTGCCGTCGGACGGCATTGTTCTTCCGGGGACGATTCGCGACCTCAGCCTCGGTGGATGTTGCGTGGCGACGCCCGAGCCGATTGCGTGCGGCGCCCGCGCTGAGATCATCGCGCGCGTCAACGCGGCTTCGTTCCGCGCCGTGGGCGAGGTGAGGGCGATTCGCGGCGACTCCACCGCGTGCCTGCAGTTCGTCCACCTGACCTCCGGAGGAAGGCAGTTGCTGGCGGATATGGTCGAGGAATTGGCGCGCTTGCAGGTCGTCATGAACAAACTGAAGGTGGCACGTCGCGACGGTGATGCGGAGTTATTTCGGCAGGAACTGAAGCAGGGAAAACGGCAACAGGCGTTGTTCCGTGAGAGGTTCCCCTTTTTGAGAGCGATTCTGACCGCCGAAGCCCTGGAGTCCGATCCGTCGGTTCTGGAGGATGAGAAGTTGACGGCCGATGAGCAGCCGCTCGTGATTCCGGTCGATTTGTTCGGCTAGTAGATGCCAAGATGGTGCAGGTGTTGCACGTTTACCAGGAGGTGGAGATCTGGCGCGAGCAGAAGGCACCGCCACCCAGTCTGGTCGCGGTGCTCTCCTACGACGAGAAGCCCGGCATTCAAGCC